>Ga0187894_10005775_pt1 | contig 12431 bp, 7 predicted proteins | sample GBC1701081metaG_FD_136650 | JGI IMG/M metagenome (GOLD analysis project Ga0187894, IMG submission 136650) | White microbial mat communities from a lava cave in the Kipuka Kanohina Cave System on the Island of Hawaii, USA - GBC170108-1 metaG ... | reverse complement strand
CCAGCGTTGTCGCTGTGCTCCAACGCTGGGCTCTAATTAGCGAACGCCTTCGGCGTTAGTTGCTCTTGGAATTCAATCTGACCCCACTATCGATTTCCTGTAATCTCTTGCGTGATGACCCGCTTCCCAAGACTCCATCAACCAATCGTCTCGCTGTTAACGCTGTTCCTGGTTCTGCTTCCACTTCTTGTCGCAACGGCTCAGAACGGGCGTGATGTACACAACGACACAGCCGCGTTGCGCAGTTGGATCGCACTCGATGCGCCGCCCGGTTGGGAACATCTCGCTACAGAGCAGATTCTTAAGGCGAGCCCGGGTTGGCGCCGTGACGCACTCGGCAATTTGATCTTGCGACAGGGAAGCGGCAGTCCGCGGCGCGTCGTGGCTTGTGGACTGGATCGTCCGGGTCTTGCGGTCACCGAGATCATGGACACGGGTTATTTGCGGCTGCGCGAAGCAGGCAGTGTGCGGCAGCATCCGCTTTGGACACAGTTTCACGAAGGACAGCGCATCAACGTGTTGACGCGCACGCGTGCGGTGCCTGGTGTCGTGACCGTGAAGAGCACGCACTTGCAGCGTGGCCGGACGGTGAATGCGCCGGTGACGACGCTCGAGGATCTTTGGGTTGATGTGGGCGCGACTTCGCGAACTGAGGTGCGTGCGCTGGGTATCGAGATGTTGAATCAGGTGGTACGCGACGCGGTGGGGTGGTCGTATGGTCAATTTGTGGCTGGACCATTGGCCGGTGTGCGTGTCGGTTGTGCGGCAGTGGCGACGGCCGCGAGTGGACGAGTAGAGACTGGTGAGACGATCTTTTTGCTGACGACGTTGCGCAGCTTTGGGAACGATGGTTTGGAAGCTGCGCTGCGGACGTTGGGAAAAGTCGATGAAGTAACCGTTGTCGATCAGGCAACGGATGAAAATGCCGGCGGCGTGGTCCAACGCAAGGTTGAGAAACCACCCTACTTGCCGGCGTCGACCGGTCTTACTGCTTTGAACATGATCGCGCCGCGAGTGCGTTATGCCGGTTCGCTCGTCGAAAGCGTTCACCTGAAGGATGCCGAGGCGCTGTTGGCGGCGGTGAGGCAAGCGGCCGGTGTTTCAAGCGATGGATCTTCGCGGTGGTTGGCGCTGCCGGAGATTTCAAGGGCCAAGCAGATTAACGCGGATGCGTTTTCGACGACGGCGAATCTGCTCAAGTCGTTAGCCGATGTTCCGTCGGTTTCTGGACATGAACGGCCGGTACGCGAAGCGATTGCTGCCGCACTGCCGGCGTGGGCGCGTTCGCGAACCACTACTGATAAGGAAGGCAATCTGGTTCTGGAAGTTGGACCAGACCGCGATCAGGTGATGTTCATTGCGCACCAGGATGAAGTTGGATTTGAAGTCACGAACATCGCCACGGACGGTGTGGTCACGTTACGCAATAGAGGCGGACTGTTTCCGTCGCTCTGGGAAGGGCAGCCGGCGTTACTTCATTTTGAAGACGGCAAAGCACCGCTGCGAGGAGTGTTTGTGCCGCGCGAGAGCGCGACGGCGAAACAACCGGAAACGGTAACGGCGTGGTTCGGCCTCGATGCCGCAGGCTTGAAACAGCTCGGCGTCGTTAATGGACTTTCGGTCACCGCTGCAAAGGACGCGACGCGAATTGGCGCCACGCGCTTCACCGCCCGGGCACTCGACGATCGCGCCGGTTCGACGGCGCTGATTCTCGCCGCTCGGCGGATTAACCCCGCGACGTTGCAACGTAAAGTCATCTTCGCGTGGTCGGTGCGTGAAGAGACCGGTCTCGAAGGCGCCATGGCGCTGGCGCAGCGTTACGCGACGTCAGTCAAACGCGTTTTCAGTGTCGACACGTTTGTCTCTTCTGACTCGCCCGCGGAAACGACGCGCTTTGCTTACGCGCCGCTGGGCCACGGCGCAGTCATTCGCGGACTCGACAACTCCGCGGTTGCAGCGCCCGCCGAGATCGAACGCATACTCGCGATCGCGCGGGCGCAACGCATTCCGCTGCAAGTCGGTGCGACGAATGGCGGCACTGACGGTTCCGATTTCATTCGTTACGGCACAGTGCACGTCAGCTTGTCGTGGCCCGGACGTTACAGCCATTCGCCTGTCGAGGTCCTCGATCTGCGTGACCTCCAGGCGCTCGAACGCCTGATCCACGCTCTCGCCACGACACGATGAAACGGACAACCACAGAGGCACAGAGGCACGGAGGTCAAAGCAAATTAGCGCGTCTCTTCGTTTTCTGTTTATTACTCCTGCCCGGCGCGCCGATTTCGGCGCAGCAGGATCTGACTCGATATGTGAATCCATTCGTCGGCACCGGCGGTCACGGTCATACGTACCCCGGCGCGACGCGGCCGTTCGGCATGGTCCAGCTCAGCCCCGACACGCGTCTCACCGGTTGGGACGGCTGTTCCGGTTATCACTACTCCGATTCAATCATCTACGGCTTCAGTCACACGCATCTCAGCGGCACTGGCATCTCCGATTACGGCGACATCCTGCTCATGCCGACCGTCGGCGATGTCAATCTCAACGCCCTGAACAACGGCTCGCCTGATAAAGGCTACGCTTCGCGTTTTCAACACAGAAACGAAACCGCTTCGCCCGGTTACTATTCCGTACGGCTCGACGACGACGACATCCTGGTCGAACTCACGGCAACCGAACGCGCGGGCTTGCATCGCTACACGTTTCCCGCGACTCAGCAGGCAAACATCATCATCGACCTAACGCACCGCGACAAAGTTCTCGATTCGGGTCTGCGCATCACCGGACGCGATACGATCGTCGGTTGGCGCCGATCGCGAGCCTGGGCCCAAGAGCAGATCGTTTACTTCGCGATTCAGTTCTCGCATCCGATCATCGCATCGGGAATTGCCGTAGACGACAAGCTGGTTGATGGTTTAAGCGAAGCGCGCGGGCAGAACGTCAAGGGTTACTTTCGTTTCTATACCGGTATGGCGCCGCAGGTATTGGTGCGAGTCGGAATCTCCGCGGTCGACACAAACGGCGCGTGGCTGAATCTGGCCGCGGAGTTGAACCATAAGAGTTTTGAGAAAGTAAAGGCGGAAGCCGCCGCGGCTTGGAATGCTGAGTTGAACAAAATCACCGTCAGCGGAGGCAGCACTGACCAATTAACCAACTTCTACACGGCTCTCTATCACGCGATGCTGGCGCCGAATCTCTTCATCGACGTCGACGGCCGCTACCGCGGACGCGACTTGCAGATTCACCAAGCGGACGGTTTTCAAAACTACACGGTGTTTTCCTTGTGGGACACTTTTCGCGCCGCGCATCCGCTTTACGCGCTCATCGATCAAAAGCGAACGCGCGATTTCATCAAAACGTTTCTGGTCCAGTACGAACAAGGCGGACGTCTGCCCGTTTGGGAACTGGCGGCCAACGAAACCGACACGATGATCGGTTATCACGCCGTCTCCGTGATTGCCGACGCGGCCGTGAAAGGCATCGACGGTTTCGATCTAAATAGAGCTTTCGCAGCGATGAAGCAGAGCGCCGAACTGAAACAGCATCGCGGTCTGGGCGCTTACATCGATAACGGTTTCATCGCGATGGAAGACGAGCGCGAGTCTGTTTCAAAGGTGCTCGAGTATGCCTATGACGACTGGTGCATCGCACAGGTTGCGCGGATGCTCGGGCGCACCGACGACTATCAGCGCTATCTCACGCGGGCGCAATCGTATAAGAACATTTTCGATCCGGTCTCCGGTTTCATGAGGCCGCGCACGAATGGCAACTGGATCGAGCCGTTTGATCCACGTGAAGTCACATTTTCGTTTACGGAAGCGAACTCCTGGCAGTACACGTTCTTCGCGCCGCAGGACGTGAGTGGCCTGATGCGTTTGTTGGGCGGACCGGGTGCATTCGCGCGCAAGCTGGACCAGATGTTTGCCGCGGAGAGCCGGACCACCGGGCGCGAGCAGGTAGACATCACCGGTTTGATTGGGCAATACGCGCACGGCAACGAGCCGAGCCATCACATCGCGTATCTCTACAACTATGCCGGCGAGCCGTGGAAGACTCAGTTTCGCGTGCGGCAGATCATGGATGAGTTTTACAAGCCAACGCCTGATGGGCTGATCGGGAATGAAGACTGCGGTCAGATGTCGGCGTGGTACGTGTTTAGTGCAGCGGGATTTTATCCGGTCACGCCCGGTTCGACGATCTATGCGATCGGTACGCCGCTGTTTCCCGAGGTGCGTTTCAAGCTTGAAAATGGAAAGTCGTTTGTCGTGAAAGCGCGTGACGTTTCCGATCGGAACATCTACATTCAGTCTGCGACGTTGAACGGCAGGCCTTATGGAAAGTCGTATCTGGAGCATGCGGATCTGGTGAAGGGTGGGGAACTCGTTTTTCAAATGGGTCCGCAAGCGAATCGCGTGTGGGGACGGGGATTTCAAAACACTCCCATATCCAAGGTCGTCGAGTTTGAAATGATTCCGGCGCCGGTGATCAAAGGGTCAAAGACTTTCAAGAATCGGCTTACCATCGGTGTTCAAAACCTTGCTCCCTCGTCGACTGTCTACTACACCACTGACGGTTCTGAGCCGACGCGACAATCGCGGCGCTTTGTAAAGCCGTTTGTTATTCAACAAAACACGACCGTGAAGGCCGTTGCGATTGACGCGCGTGGGAATCGCAGTCCCGTCGTGACGGGAAGTTTTCATCGCATTCCGCACGACTGGCAGATCACTTTATCCTCGGGCTACAGCTCGCAGTATCCGGCCAGCGGTGACTCCGCGCTGGTTGACGGTATTCGCGGAACGATGAATTGGAGCGGTGGAGCGTGGCAGGGTTATTGGGAGAAAGATCTGGAAGCGATCGTCGATCTCGGAAGAGTGCAGCCTGTTTCGAAAGTCGGCGCGGGATTTCTCCAGGACATTGGATCCTGGATCTGGTTCCCGCGTCGCGTCGAGATCGAGCTTTCCGTCGATGGAAAGAGTTTTACGCCGGTGGCTTCAATCACTCACGATCAGCGCGACCCGACGATCGTAAACTTCGTGCAAACGATCACGCCTCAAAACGCGCGTTACGTTCGTCTTCGCGCCGTCAACTCGGGAAAGAACACGTGGATCTTCGCCGACGAGATCTTGATTGATTAGCTCCTACCACTGCAATTCAAACTCATAATCCGCCGCACCACCGCGCGAATCTTTAATACGCACCACGACCGCGAAGTTGTTCTCGCGTGACGGTTGCTGCTCGATGTAGATCTCGCCTCGTCCTCGCTTGTTCGTGAGTCTTACGGTCACGCGCCGCGACGGCAGCGAAGCGCCGAAGTTTGGTTGCCCGTCGTAGTAAGGTGTGCCGCCAAGAGTTTCCACGTCAGCGGTGCCGCCGCGAATCGTAATGCGCACGTCGTCGTCAACGCGCCCTTTCCACGTCATGCGGCCACTGCGCCCGCCTCCACCATCAAACGGTCCGCCACCGCCTCCGCCGTCGGACGAATCATAGTTGAGGTCGCGCCCGACATCATTTAACGATCGTTGCACGTTGTACCAACTGCTGCGCTGAAGATTGTTACGCTCGACGGAGCGCGCCAGGTTCTGCATGACGTCAAAAGCGTCGCGCAGTTCCTGCATACGACGGCGATCGACGACCATGCGATAGAAGATCCGCGCCGAGGCGCCAAGCTGCTGGGCCAGCATCACCGCTTCAATCTCGTTCCGGCCGTTGCGGTTGGAATTGGTGTAGCTGTTGTAAGTGGCGTTGGCGAAATCCTCTGCGTCGCGCGACAGCCGGGACGCGGAATCGGTCAGTCTGTTAGACGGAACAAACTGCCCCACGGCGGACCCGGCAAAAAGCAAGCTGACAACTGCAAGCAAAAGGCTTCTGCTAATCATAGTTTCTCCTGACGTTTCGGAGTCTCAACCACTCGGACCATTGATATTCCTTGTGGTCGCCTGGCTGTGTCAACAACAAATCACAAATTACACGGATTCTAATCAATCGGTGTAATCTGCGGTCCCAGACCCCTTTGCGGTATAATGTCGTCCAGATTTGAACCGTTGGCCAAAGCCAACAAGGAGTTAATGAATGAGTTGGAATGAATCGTCTTATGCAATTGCTGGTGCGGATGCTCGCATCACCTCGTTTCTCAGCAAGGTTTACGGCTGGATGTTTTTGGGGCTGCTGGTCACGGCGGGAACCGCTTTCGTGGTCGCATCCTCGCCTCTTTTGATCGAGACATTTATCGTTAACCGGATACTGTTCTGGATTTTGCTTTTTGGTCAGCTTGGCCTGGTGTTCTTCTTGTCGTTTCGAGTGGAGAAGATGTCGCCAGTAACCGCGGCTACACTCTTTATGATCTACTCGGCGACGGTAGGGATCACGTCGTCCCTCATCCTGCTGATCTACACGGGAGCGTCGCTGTTTGCCACCTTCATGGTGACGGCCGGAATGTTCGGCGCGCTGGCGCTCTTCGGCACTTTCACGAAGCGCAGTCTGGCAGGCGTCGGTCAGTTTGTGTTCATGGGATTGATCGGTTTGCTCATCGCGATGATGGTGGGCCTGTTCTGGCAGAGCGACGCGCTCCAGTTTGTCATCTCCGTGGTGGGCGTGATCGTGTTTACGGGACTCACCGCGTGGGACGCGCAACGATTGAAGCACATGGCCGTCGTGCTACCCGACGGCCGCGTCGGCGCTTACGCCGTTGTTGGCGCGTTGTCGCTGTATCTCGACTTTATCAACCTTTTCTTCTTCCTCTTGCGCTTAATGGGTGGGCGAAGAGATTAAGCACGGGTTTTCAGAACAGAACTAAAAAAGGGCGCTTCGCCATTGATTGGTAGGGCGCCCTTTCTGTTTAGCTTTAGTCAGCTCTTCGCGGCGAAGCCTCGCTTCTTCATCAAAGCGTCGATCTTTGGATCGCGTCCGCGGAACGAACGGTAAGCGTCCGCGGGATCGACCGTGTTGCCGACCGAGAAGACAAACTTGCGCAGCCTCTCCGCCACGGCGCGATCGTATGGTCCTTTGCCTTCGGTAAACGCGCCGAACGCATCAGCCGTGATCACGTCTGACCACAGATAGCTGTAGTAACCGGCAGAATAACCGTCACTCCCGAAGACGTGCAGGAACTGTGGCGTGCGATGCCGCATCACGATCTCTTTCGGCATACCGAGCTCGGCGAGTGTCTCGCGCTCAAACGCGTCTGGATCGATCTTCTTGTCACCAGCGAGGTGCAGCTTCATGTCGACTAACGCTGCCGACAGGTACTCGACCGTCGCAAATCCCTGGTTGAACGTAGCCGAGCGCATGATCTTGTCAACCAACTCCTGCGGGATCGGCTTACCGGTCTGGTAGTGCAGCGCGAAACGTTGAAGCACCTGCGGCGTCGAGAGCCAATGTTCCAAAAGCTGCGACGGAAATTCGACGTAATCGCGTGGCACCGAGGTGCCCGAAACCGATGGATAGGTCACGTTTGAATTCAGGCCGTGCAATGCGTGACCAAACTCGTGGAACATCGTCGTGGCGTCGTCCCAGGAGATCAGCACTGGTTCGCCGGGTTTGCCTTTGACGAAGTTTGAGTTGTTGGAAACGATCGTGGTGATCTCGCCGTTGATTCGTTCCTGCGCGCGGTAGGCGTTCATCCATGCGCCCGAGCGCTTGCCGGCGCGAGCGTAAGGATCGAAGTACCATAAGCCGATGTGACGCTTCGTGGTTTTGTCAGTCACCTCCCAGACACGAATGTCCGTGTGCGCTACCGGAACGTTTGTTACCGGCGTGAAGTTGAAATTGAAAAGTTCGCCCGCGACCCAGAAGATTCCCTCGCGCAGCTTCTCGAGTTGGAGATAAGGTTTGATTTCGTTCTGGTCCAGGTCGTACTTGGCTTTGCGAACCTTCTCCATGTAGTAGCGATAGTCCCACGGCTCGATCTTGATCCTGCCGCCTTCCTTGTCGGCGAGTGCCTGCATGTCGGCAACTTCTTCATGCACGCGCGCGACCGCGGGTTTCCAAACTGCTTCCATCAACTCCATCGCGCGTTCGGGAGTTTGGGCCATCGAGTTTTCCAGACGCCAATGGGCGTGTGTCTGGTAGCCGAGTAATTTCGCGCGCTCGGCGCGGAGTTGCAGGATTTCAGTGATGATGGCGTTGTTATCGTGTTCGCCGCCGTTATCGCCACGATTCACAAACATGCGCCACGCCTTTTCCCGCAAGTCGCGGCGATCGGAATAGGTTAGAAACGGATCGATCGACGAGCGGGTGTTCATAATCACCCACGTGCCCGGTTGCTTCTTCGTCTCCGCGGCTGCGGCCGCGGCATCGCGCACCGACTGCGGCAGTCCGGCGAGTTCGTCTTCGCTCTTGAGCACGATGAACTGATCGGTCTCTTCGGCGAGTACATTTTGACTGAACTTCGTGAACAGGCCGGCGAGCTGTTGGTTGATTTGCGAGAGACGTGCTTTGGCTTCGGGTTTTAGACGCGCACCGGCGCGAACGAAGTTGGTGTAGTAGAGCCACGTGACGCGTTGCTGCTCGGGCTTGAGTTGCGACTTGGCGGGCGAGTTGTAGATGGTGTCGATGCGTTTGAAGAGTGCCTCGTTTTGCGTGATCTGATCGCTGAACGCCGCGAGGCGAGGCGCCATCTCGCGTTGCACTGCTTGAAACTCCGGATTCGCCATGGTTGCCGCCCAGACGCCGTAAAGCGTCCTGACGCGATCAAGCGTGCTGCCGGCGCGTTCGAGTGCGGCGATGGTGTTTTCGAAGTCGGGCGCCGCGGGATTCTTGGCGATGCGGTCGATCTCGGCGAGTTGTTCGGCCATCGCGGCTTCGAGTGCGGGTTTGAAGAGAGGCACTTGCACGCGGTCGAAGGGCGGGACGCCGCCGAAGGGTCCTTCCCACCTCGCGAGCAACGGGTTCTCAGCCGGGTTGTTAGTGGTTTCATTGGACATCGCGCTATTGTTGACGGAGAGGTTAGAAGCAATCATAGCTGTAGCAACGAGCAGCATTAGGCTGCGAGTGATCAGGACGCGCATAGTTGGTTCCTATTCTATTGATTTCGCGGCGTTAACCGCCGGGAGAGCTAGGCAGTTTAAGTGGGTAGTATATTGGCGGGTTGAATACGTTGTACAGCGAGCGCGTGGCGAGAGTGGCGCCAGCGTGGACTTGCGCCAGCGTGGACTTGCGCCAGCGTGGACTTGCGGTTGCTGGCGGCGACAACGCCGAAGGCGTTCGCTAGTTTCGGCCCAGGGTTGTTCCAACCCTGGGAACTAGTGAAAAGCGTCGAACAACGCTGAAAGCGTTGGCGAGTCAGCCCGCGCGTTCGCCAACACTTTCAGTGTTGCAAACTTCGAATATCGCTCGTACCCAGGGTTGGATCAACCCCTGGGCTGAACTAGCCAACGCCTTCGGCGTTTGGTAAAGGCAGGCGGCGAGGCCGCTTTCAGAAAACCTTCATGCAAACTTGTACAGCGCTAGTAAGGGCAGTGGCGGCAGCCGCTGCCGCAGCAGTAGCCGCGGCGTTTGAGGTAAGAAGCGGTGAAAACGATCGAGCCGCGCTCGACGTAATAATCCTTATCTTCTTCCAGCGAGCCTTTGAGCAGGCCCACGTCAACACTCTGAAAAGCATTTGAAAACTCGACCGGCACGGGTTCGCCGGCGAAGAGCTCAGGGTGAATTAAACGGGCCAGGAGTTCCGCGCCCTCGACGACGCGCGGGCCGGGCCGCGCGAAGTAGGAGTTTGCATCCACCGCATAAACACGGCCGTTGCGCACTGCGGGTAGTTCAAAGAACCGGCGCGCCGCCTCAGACTTCTGAAAGCCAAAGACGCTCCAGATCTGTTTCATCGTCTGCTCGAGGTTGAAGCCGCACGGCATGATCACAACGATTTCCGGCGCCGCCGCAACGACCTCCTCCCACGGAACACGCACCGACTCACCACGTTCACGACCCAAAACGTCAACGCCGCCGGCGAGCTTCACCAGTTCGGGCACCCAGTGACCACTCGCAAAGACTGGATCGAGCCACTCCATACAGAAGACGCGCGGTTGTTCAGTGATGAGATCAAGGCGCGCCGACAACTGCGCTAACCGCATTTCACGGTTCGCGATCAGTTGTTCTGCTTCTTTGGCGCGGCCGGTTGCGGCGCCGAGCTCGCGCACGTTGTCGAAGATCTCGTTGAGCGATTGGGGCGTCAGCCAGAGAATATCCGGCGCGGGGGCTAACGTTTTAAGCACTTGCGATACTTCATTTCCGGAAGGCGCACAAACCTGACAAAGGTTCTGTGTCAGGATCAGATCAGGCTCCAGCCGGCGCAATAGTTCTTCATCAATCTGGTACAGACTCTGCCCTTCGTGCATGCGCTCGACCACCGCGCGATCGATCTCGCTCTGGCTCATTTGCTCGATCGGCAACACGTTGCGCACCACGACCGGCTTGTTCCGAATCTCCGGCGGGTAATCGCATTCGTGCGTGATGCCGACGAGCGAGTCAGCAAGCCCGAGCGCACAGGCAATTTCAGTGGCTGAAGGAAGAAAAGAAACAATTCGTGGCATAAGATCACGCCTTTATTGCCGTACCGCTTTTGTTTGCGGCGGCTCCGTCTTTGAACGCGATCTTACCATTCACTATCACTACCTCAATCCCTGACGACAACTGATTCGGGTTTTCGATCGTGGCATTGCCTCGAACCTTAACCGGATCAAACACCGTGAGGTCGGCCATCGCGCCCTCTTCGAGCACGCCACGCTCTTTCAACACCGGATGCAACACGCTGCGCGGCAACGACGTCATCTTCTCGATGATCTTTTCGAGCGGCAAACCGATGTCGAGCGCGTGGCGAACAGCAGTCGCAAAGCACCCGGCGCCGCGCGGGTGCGAATTCGCGCGCGGCTCAAACTGAATTCCGCCATCGGAGCCGATCATACAAAAGTCTTCCCGCAACGCGAGATCGATCGTCTTATCGAACGGCATCGTGCCTTCCGGCACCGCCGCCAGTTTCGGAGTGCGCCGATAATGAGCAAACGAGACCGCGTTCAAGCGCTCCGACGTGCCAACGATCGTGAGGTCGTTGTAGGACAGGCCATAACGCTGTTGCCAGCCTGGTCCAAAACGACTGTTGTAGAGATATGTGGCCCAATATGAGTAAGGATAAACACAAGTGGTAATCGTCAATCCCTGGCTGTTTGCATTCCGAATTCTCTCCAGCGCCTGCTCCATGTGAAAGGTGCCGCCGGTTGAATGCAGGTGCGCGATGTGAACACGCGCGCCGCTGTCGCGCGCCAAACGAATCGCTTCATCAACACCGTCGAGCTCTTTCTCTTTGGACGAGTAGCGCAAGTGCAAAAAGAACGGGCGCTCATACTTCTTCGCAAGCTTCGCGTACTCCAGCAGCTCAGCGTATGGCGCGGGCTGATACTCAATGCTGTGCGAAACCCCGAGCGCGCCTTCGTCGAGGTTCTTCTCGATGAGCGACTTGCTCGACGCGACTCCGCCCGCGCGTGCACGGATCTGCATGACGAACGTTGAGACGCCGAAGTTGATCACGTGCGGCAAATCAGCGAAACGCTTGTAGTAACTACCGCAGTCGGCACTGCCGCCGTGCATTTGCAATGCGGTCGCGACGCCGTCAGAAACTTTGTAGTTTTCGAAGATCCTATAGGTGCTTTCGGGCGAGGTTGAGTTGTCGGCGAGGATGTCGATAAAGCCGGGCGCGATGACGCGATCTTTTAAGTCCAACACATACTGCGCTCGAAGATTATTGCCGAACCGCAGCCGGCCGCCGAAGTCGATGCCGACGTCAATTGTCTGCCAGCGGTTTTGATAGAACGATTTTCCTCCACGCAGGACCAGCGAAACGCCGGTCGGCTCCGCCGAACCCTGAATGCGCTTGCAGGCGGGCAGCACCAAGCCTGCCGCGACGGGAATCGACATCTGGAGGAACGTTCTTCTTTTCACTCAGGGGACTAAAAGATCTCAGGCTTTGTGAAGGGCCTTTCAAAGCTGAGATCGTAAAGGTGGTCCGAGCACACGGTCAACCTCGGCTCGGACAGTCTCAAGTTCTTTTTTCAAAACTTCATAACGTTGAATAGCGTCGCGGCCAATCTTTTGGTCCACGTTTGCGGTCATACCGGCGAGGTATGTGATGTGCGCCTGAAGCCCGGGTTTGCCATAGCGCACCGGTTCGGTCAGCAATTTCACTGCAACTGCATTTAAGGCTTCGGCGGAAACACTGCCGTTGCCGGCGCTTGCCGAACCCGACGTATCGCGCAACTTGTTTTGCGCCTCGCGAACCCTGGCGACGAGTTGATTGACTTCCGTGACCAGTGCACGCATGCGCATGTTGTGCTCAAACTGCTCTTGCAGATCGGCGAGCGTTACGCCGTCGGCTGCAACGCGCGGATCGATCAGCACATTGAGCGGCTGCGTCAACGCCAACGCGCCAGACTTCAAACGCACCTGGT
>Ga0187894_10005773_pt1 | contig 12433 bp, 9 predicted proteins | sample GBC1701081metaG_FD_136650 | JGI IMG/M metagenome (GOLD analysis project Ga0187894, IMG submission 136650) | White microbial mat communities from a lava cave in the Kipuka Kanohina Cave System on the Island of Hawaii, USA - GBC170108-1 metaG ... | reverse complement strand
GTCTTCGAAATGGTCCAGCTATGGGTCAATCTCCCCAAGGCGCATAAGATGTCGCCGCCCCGCTACCAGGAAATCCTGAGCGCGTCCATTCCGGCCGTTTCTCTAGCCGAAGGCGCCACCGCGCGCATCATCGCAGGCGAGTTGAACGGCAGCAAAGGTCCAGCCGAAACCTTCACGCCAGTAAACGTCTACGACCTCCGCGTTCGCGCCAACGCAACGGCGGAACTCCCGCTGCCCGAAGGTCACAACACAGGCATAGTCCTGCTGAAAGGGAAGGTGACTCTCAACGATACGAAACCCTTGACCGGCGAGGCCCAGATCGCCGTCCTGAGCCCCGAAGGCCAGTCGGCCACTATCGCCGCCGCCGAAGACAGCACCCTGCTAGTCCTGACCGGCGAACCCATCGACGAGCCGGTAGTAAGCTACGGACCCTTCGTGATGAACACACCCGAAGAAATCCGCCAAGCCATCGCCGACTATCAGCAAGGCAAAATGGGCCGCCTCAGGTGATCAATCGTTCGTACTCGTCGTGCGGGCCGATCCAAAACCACAGTATGCCGTCGGGGTCCTCCACTCCGACGGCACGATGATTCTGACCGGCGCTCACGGACCAATAGCCGGGTCTCGACATCCAGCCGGTCATAGCATTCGGAAAGCGCCAGGTCGTATAATGATCCGCCATTTAAATGGCGGTGGGTTCTTTGCTGGGCATCTTAAAGGATCTGCCCGCGGCGTGATCCCGCCGAGCCTCCTCGGCCAGCGCATCCAGTTTTCCAGCGAGGATATCCGCCTCAATCTGCCGGTCCCACTGGTCTGCCTCGTACTCGGCCAACCAAACCCGGAAACGCGCAAACTCCTCGCGGGTCATGCTCTGAATCTCGGTCTCCACCATCTCCACGCGGCTCATAGGTCTCTACAACATGATACCCGGCGATAATAATCCAAGTGCCAACCGGCCCACTCTCCAACCTCCTCGTACTCGATTTCACCCGCGCCGTCGCAGGCCCCTTCTGCACCATGCTCCTCGCCGACCTCGGCGCCCGCGTCATCAAAGTCGAAGACCCGCAAGGCGACGAAGCCCGCAACTGGGGTCCGCCCTTTGTCAACGATTGGTCCACCTACTTCCTCTCTATCAACCGCAACAAAGAATCCATCGTCCTCGACCTCAAGAACCCCGCCCACCTCGCCACCGCCCGCAAACTAGCCGCCCGCGCGAACATCGCCATCGAAAACTTCCGCCCCGGCGTAGCCGCCCGCCTCGGCATCGGCTATGAAGCCCTCTCCGCCATCAACCCGAACCTGATCTATTGCTCCATCTCCGGCTTCGGCCAAACCGGTCTCTGGAGCCAACGCCCCGGCTACGACCTGATCATCCAAGCCCTCTCCGGCTTCATGCACGCGAGCGCCGAGCCGCAAGGCACGCCGGTCAAAGCGGCATTTCCCATCGCCGACATCCTCACCGGCCTCTTCGCCGAGCAAGCCATTCTCGCCGCACTCCAAGTCGGCAAAGGCCAGCTCATCGAAGTCTCCCTCATCGATTCGCTCCTGGCCGCCATGACGCCGCTAGCCACCGCCTACCTCAACACCGGCATCGAGCCCCGGCAGATGGGCCGCGCTCAGCCCAACATCGTGCCCTACCAGGTCTTCCGCTGCGCTGACGCCTACATCGCCGCCGGAACTCCCAACAACCGGCAGTTCGAACGCTTCGCCCAAGCCCTCGGCCACCCCGAATGGCCGCGCGATCCCCGCTACGCCACCAACCCCAGCCGCAACGCCAACCGCGCCGCGCTCATCGCCGAAATCGAACAAGTCCTCTCGAAGCTCACAGCCGCCGACGCCCTGTCCGCCCTCGAAGCGCAAGAGATCCCCTGCGCTCCCGTCTCCACCATCGGAGCCACCCTCGACAACCCCGCCCTCGCCCAAAACATCGTGGACGTCGGCATCCGCACCATCGCCCACCCCGCGCGCTTCAGCACCTCAACGCCAAACTACAAACACCCGCCCCGCCTCGGGGAGCACACCCAAAGTATCCTGACATGGTTGGAGGAAACGGATGGAAAATAAACTCGGCGTCTTCCACATCGGACGCCAATACAGCCTGGAAACCAAACAGCCCGGCGATCACCTGCTCTACGACTCGAAGGATCTGGTCACCCACGCCGTCTGTGTCGGCATGACCGGCTCCGGCAAAACCGGCCTCTGCATCGGCCTCCTCGAAGAAGCCGCCCTCGACAAAATCCCCGCCCTCATCATCGATCCCAAAGGCGACCTCGCCAACCTCCTTCTCACCTTTCCCGATCTCCGCCCCGAAGACTTCGCCCCCTGGGTCAATCTCGACGACGCCGCCCGCAAAGGCATCCCACCCGAAGACTATCCCGCCCAGCAAGCCACTCTCTGGCGCGAGGGTCTCGCCAAATGGGGCCTCAGCGGAGCCGACATCGCCAACCTGCGCGCCAATGCAGACATGGCCATCTATACACCCGGCTCCACCTCCGGCATTCCTCTCAGCGTCCTCAAGTCCTTCGAGGCACCCAAAGGCCCCGCCGCCGAAGACAACGAAATCTTTCAGGAACGAGTCCAAGCCACCACCACCTCTCTGCTCGGCCTCCTAGGCATCGAAGCCGATCCCGTCCAAAGCCAGCAGCACATCCTCCTCGCAAACCTTCTCAACCACGCCTGGTCCGAAGGCCGCAATCTCGATCTCGCTACTCTCATCCAACAAATCCAGACCCCGCCCTTCGAACGCGTAGGCGTCCTCGAAGTCGAAGCCTTCTACCCATCCAAAGAACGCTTCAAGCTGGCAATGCAGATCAACAATCTGTTAGCCTCGCCCGGCTTCGCCCAATGGATGGAGGGTGAACCGCTCGAAGTCGCCAACCTTCTCTATACGCCCCAAGGCAAGCCCCGCCTCGCTATCGTCTCCATCGCCCATCTCAGCGACGCCGAGCGCATGTTCGTCGTCTCGCTCATCCTCAATCAAACCCTCGCCTGGATGCGCCAGCAACCCGGCACCACCAGCCTGCGCGCCATACTCTACATGGATGAGATCTTCGGCTACTTCCCGCCCGTAGCCAACCCGCCGTCAAAACTCCCGCTCCTCACCATGCTCAAGCAAGCTCGAGCCTTCGGCCTCGGCGTAGTGCTCGCCACTCAAAACCCCGTAGATCTCGACTACAAAGGCCTCGCCAACGCAGGCACCTGGTTCATCGGCCGCCTTCAAACCGAGCGCGACAAACAACGCGTCCTCGAAGGCCTCGAAGGAGCCTCCGCCAGCGCCGGCTCCAAGTTCGACCGCGCGGGCATGGAAGAAACCCTCGCCGGCCTCGGCAATCGGATCTTCCTCATGAACAACGTCCACGACGACGCGCCCACCATCTTCGAAACGCGCTGGGCCATGTCCTACCTCCGCGGCCCGCTCACCAAACAACAAATCAAACAACTCACGGGCGACCGTCCCGCGCCCGCGTCCACTCCCCCGCCGGCCGCCGCCCTGCCTCCAGCCGACAAAACCGTCACCGGACACGCCATCATCCGCTACACCGACGCCAAAGCGAAACTGGACACACAGAAAGAGGTTTTCTTCACCGCTCCCATCGATGGCAATCTCAACACTCCGGATTGGAATGAGGGCATCGAAACCGAAAAGTCCGCCGAGGGCACCCCCGTGCCCGCCAACGTCGCCGCGAAGTGGCAGCGCGCCTTCTGCGATTGGCTCGCCGCCAATCAAACGCTTGAGCTCTTCCGCAGCGCCCGGTTCAAAGTTACCTCGCAGCCCGATGAATCCGAGCGCGATTTCAAAGTCCACCTTCAACAACTCGCCCGCGAACAGCGCGACGCCGAAGTGGCCCAGTTCCGCCAGAAGTACGCTCCAAAAATCGCCGCGCTGGAAGATAAGATCCATCGCGCCGAACAAGCCGTCCAGCGCGAATCCCAGCAAGCTCAGTCATCGACCATGAGCGTCGGCATCGACATCGCCAAAGGAGTGCTAGGCGTGCTCCTGGGTGGCTCGAAGCGCTCGGCGATCGGCGGCCTCGGTACCGCCGCGCGAGGCTACGGCCGCCAGCGCCAGCAATCGGCCGACGTCGACATGGCCAAGCAGAACGTCGAACGCTTCCGCGAAGAACACGCCGCGTTGCAGGCCGAACTCGAAGAGAAATGTACCGCGCTTCAAGCCGAATACGACTCCGCCTCCGATGATGTCGAAACCATCGCCATTCGCCCCAAGAAAGCCGGCATTCAGGTAAAAGCGCTCCTGCTGCCGAACGCCTAGCCTGCATTCTCAACAGGTTGCGACGCGAGGAGCGTGAGAGGGCCGCAGATACGAAACCGCAAAGGGCCGACAGGCTCCGTTTTGCGGCGTATGACAAGGCGCGCGCCGCTCAGCGCGCGGAGGCGTACTGGAACAGTGCGTCGAGCACGAAATACAGGCTAACTCTTCTCGTACTGCACGCGCCCGCCCACCACCGTTGTCCGCACAGCCGCTTTGCGTAGTTCCTCAGGCGCAATCTTGGTCAAGTCGCGGTCGAACACGACAAAGTCAGCGCGCTTGCCCGGCGCGAGCGTGCCCAAATCCTTCTCGCGAAATCCCGCATAGGCCGACCCCGCCGTGTACGCCCGCAGCGCCTCCTCAAGTTCGATCTTCTGCTCCGGTACCCAGCCGCCGGGCCGCTTATCGTCCAACGTCCGCCGCGTCACCGCCGCATACAATCCCGCCCCCACATCCGGAGGCGCGACAAACCAGTCGCTACCGAACGCCAACTTCGCGCCCGAATCCAGCAAGCCTCGAAACGCGTATGTCCCCTTCGCGCGCTCCATCCCGATCACCCGCTCCGCCCAACGCCCATCGTCAATACAGTGATACGGCTGCATACTCGCGATCACGCCCAGCTTGCCAAACCTCGAAACATCGTCCGGCCGCAAATGCTGCGCGTGCTCAATGCGGAACCGCCGGTCGCGGGCGCCATTCTCCGCCGCCACTCGCTCATAAATATCGAGCAGTATCCGATTGGCGCGATCGCCAATGGCATGCACCGCGACATGCAAGCCCGCCTTGTCCGCGCCCTTGATCCACTCATACAAATACTCAGGCGTATTCACCAGCAAACCGCGCTCGCCCGACGCGTCTGTGAACCCCTCCTCCATTGCCGCCGTATGCGAACCTAAGGACCCATCGACAAAACCTTTCAGCAGCCCCGTTCGCAACCAGGCATCCCCCAGACGCCCGTTCTCCTTTTGCCAATTCCGCAGCCGCTCCCAACTCGCCAGCGGCGCCGCGGCGTACACGCGCATCCGGAAACGTCCCTCTCGCGCGATCGCGTTCAGCGCTTCGAACTCCGGCCACGATCCCATGTGATGGCATCCCGTAACGCCCCGTTCGAGCAAATACGTCATCGCCGCTTCCGCCGCCTTCTCGCGCAGCAGTTCGTTCGGCTCGGGAATGACACGCGCCACAAGGTCCATCGCGTTGTCTTTCAGAATTCCCGTCGCCTCGCCTTTGGCGTCGCGAACAATCACTCCGCCCTCGGGATTTGGCGTATACGCGTTGATGCCCGCCAGCTTTAGCGCCTCGCTGTTCGCCAAGCCCATGTGGCCGTCCAGCCGTGTCACCCAGACCGGATGCCCCATCGTTACCGCATCGATCCATCCGCGCGCCGGCAGTTCGCCACCCCAGTTTTCGTGGTCCCACGCGCCGCCCAATACCCAGTCGCGCCGGGGCGTGTCGCTTGCGTGCTCTCCGATGCGCTTGGTGAATTCGGCGCGGGAAGGGGCATCGCGCAATTGAACCTGCGAAAGCTTGTTTCCGGCGGAGAAGAGATGAACGTGCGAGTCGATGAAACCCGGCGTCACCATCGCCCCGGCCGCGTCAATGGTCTTGTCCGCCGCGGCGTCCTCGTCGAACGCCACCACGATGCCCTCGCGCACGAGCATCGACTTCGCCCACGGGCGCTTCGCGTCCCCCGTCCAAATGCGCGCGTTCCGGACGACGATCTGCGCCGGCGGCTCCGAACTGCATCCGGTAAGCGCGGCCGCCCCGGCCAGAAAATCGCGCCGCCGCATTACTTCATCGGAGAATAGGTGGCCGCGTCCAGAAACACCGACTCCACCTTCGCCACAATCTTCCCGTTCGCCTCGCTCGCATCGCGCGCCTTGATCCAATCCGAATCCGCGCGGAAGGCATCCCAGCTCTTTTTCGCGGCATCGCGGCTCTCATGCGACACAATGTAGATCAGCGTGTTCGACTTCAACGGCTCATCGGCCGGCGTCCAATAGCCGACGTTTTTCATGCCGTGCTTCTCGAACAGTTTCAGCGTGTGATTGCGAAACCGCGCTTCCAGATCGCCCAGCTTCCCCGGATGCGCCGTATAGGTGCGCAGCTCAAAAACGCGCGAATTCTTTGCTTCCATCTGGCCCACTCCATAACCGGCTGCAAGCGCAACAGCAGCCACCATTAATGTGCGAAACGTTTTGTTCATGCCGTGACCTCGAAGCGTCAATTCTCCCACAGCACGGCCTCTATCGCGCAAGCCGCCCGCAGCAGCGCGGACTCCATCCCTTTCCGCGCCACCATCTGCAACCCCAGCGGCGGTCCCTCGACGCGTAACGGCACCGTCACCGCCGGAACGCCGATCGCCGTCCAAGGCCGATTCAGACGCGGATCGCCCGTGCTCGCGTATCCCTCAGGCGCCGGCCCCGGCGCAGCCGCCGTCAGCACCAGCGGCCACTCATCAAAAAATCCTTCCATGTCCAACGACGCCGCACGCAGCCCGTCAAGCGCCTCCTGCTCTGCCTCATCCGGAATCGCAAGCCCCGCCGTCACAAGTTCGCCCAGCTTTATCCCGATCTCCGCGCCATGCTCGCGCCATCTGGCCTCGTGCATCCGGGCGCCCTCGTAGTTGTTGACGATGGCCGCCGCTCCACCCGCTCGCAGCATCGCCTCGGGCAAATCCACGGCCTCAGCTGTCCAACCCGCCCGCCGCAAAGCATCCACAGCCCGATCGAGCGAAATCTCCGATTCAAACCCGCAACGAGGAATCCCCACCCGTTTCGGCGCCTCACCGGGACGAGCCAACCCCAGCGCCTGCCACAGCAGCAGCATGTCCCGCGCCGTCTCTGTAAACAGCCCCGCCGTGTCGAGCGAAGGCGCGAAGCCCAGCGCACCCTCCACCGGCAGCACGCCCCTGCCCGGCTTAAAACCAATCACGCCGCAAAAGGAAGCGGGCCGAATTACCGATCCCTGCGTCTGCGAGCCCACCGTAAACGCAGCCATCTCCGCCGCAATAGCCGCCGCCGACCCGCTCGAACTCCCGCCCGGCGTGCGTCCCGGCGCGCGCGGATTCTTCGTCGGCGCCGGATCGTAAAACGCAAACGCCGTCGTCTGCGTCTTGCCGATCAACTGCGCGCCCGCCTCGCATAGCATCATTACAAGCGCCGCATCAGTCTCTCCCTTGCGCCCGCGATAGAGCGGCGACCCGTACTCCGTCGCCATGCCCGCCGTCTCGTAAATGTCCTTCACGCCAAACGGCACGCCCGACAGCGGCCCGATCGACGCCGCTCGCGGAGCCACCTCCACCCAAGCCCCTACCTCCGGCTCAAGCTCCTCGATCCGGTCGAGAAAATAGTCGAGCCGTAGCTCGCCCCTCAGGCATCGCTCAAGCAATCCGGTTTTGACAGGCAATCAGTCTCTCCACACCCTCCCGGAAAATCTCCGGCGGCGTAATCAAGCTCAGCACGGCCCAAGGCTCCGACTCAAAATCATAAAAAAACCCCGGCTGCACCAGCACGCCTTCTCCAATCAACGCGAGCATCCAATCGTCCTCGCCGCGGGTCGCGGGCAGCCGCGCAATCGCAGACCATCCACCCTCGACACGCAAAACATCCGATCCCGCCGCCCGCAACACTGTAAGATTCGCGCGCACGCGTTCCATCGTCCGCCGCTGATAGGGCCCTCGCTCCGCAAGCCAGGCTTCCGCGGCATATTGAACCGGCGCGCTCACGCTCAAGTAGGTATCCGCAACCAAATCCAGTTTCGATTCCACCGCGCCGTTCGCCACAATCCAACCCAGCTTCATCTGCGGCAGGCCACATACCTTCGACAGCCCGCTCAACGTAAACGTAAGGCACGGCATCTCTCCAATCGCCGTCGAGGCCACCGGCCTATCCACCGGGAAATCGAGAAACACTTCATCGGCAATCAACGCAAGCCCGCGCCGCGCGCACAAATCCGCCAAGCCCGGCTGTAAATAGTGCCCCGTGGGATTGTTCGGACTCACCGCCACCACCGCCCGCGTTCGCGCTGTGACGCTTCGCTCAAGCGCCTCCAGATCCAGCCACCAGCCTTCGTGATAGTGCAGCGAATACTGCCGTGCCGTCACACCCTGCAAACCCGCCAGAAACTCGAACAGCGGATAGCTGGGGCGCGGAATCAGCACCTCATCGCCCGGGTCGCAAAGCAACTGAAACAGCCACGCATAGGCTTCCGAAGTGCTCGCCGTCAGCCAGATTCGTTCGGGCGAAACCGCACCGCCGTAGTATGCCGACACCGCTTCACGCGCCGCCAACAGCCCTCGCGGCGAAGGTTCGTAGCGAGCCGCCCGCGGATCGCCGAGCGCACGCAGATCGGCATCCACCAACCCCGCCCGCGTTGGATTCGATTCCGTCAAATCGAGCAGCGGCCCGCGATGCTCGGCCAAGGCCTTCGCCAGCGCATTCGGCTCCGCGTGCCAATTCAGCCGCCGCGAAAACACTCCTATTTCACCGCCACCCCAAGCTGCGCCGTCAGAAATAGCAGCATGTCCGCTGTTTCCTCGATCGTTTTGCTCACCGCGACGCCCGCCGAATGCCCCTGCTTCAAGTCGTAATGCAGCAGCACCGGCCGGTCCGACGACGTAGACGCCTGCACCAGCGCCGCCATCTTCCGCGCATGCAGCGGAGCCACCCTCGTATCCCCATCGCCCGTCTTGAACATCACCGCCGGATAATTCGTTCCCGCCTTCACGTTCTGATAAGGCGAATACTTCAAGAGGTAGGGAAATTGCTCCGGACTATCGGCGGTTCCGTACTCCGGCACCCAAAACCGCGCCACCAGGAACTTGTCATAGCGCAGCATGTCGAGCAGCGGCACCGTGCACAACACCGCTTGAAACAACTCCGGCCGCTGCACCATCGCCGCGCCCACCAGCAACCCGCCGTTGCTTCCGCCGTAAATGCCAAGCTTCTTCGGATTCGTATACTTGCTTGCAATCAGCCACTCCGCCGCCCCGATGAAGTCGTCGAAGACGTTCTGCTTCTTCTCGCGCGCGCCGGCCGTGTGCCATTCTTCGCCATACTCGCCCCCACCGCGCAAATTCGCCAACGCATAGACGCCACCCATTTCCGCCCACATCACGGCCATCGACGAAAACCCCGGCGTAGTCGACACATTGAATCCGCCATACCCGGTTAGTAACGTAGGTGTCGCCCCGTTTGGCTTCAAGCCTTTCTTGTGGAGCAGAAACATCGGTACCCGCGTTCTATCCTTCGATTGGTAAAAGACCTGTTTCAGTTCCAACTCTTCGCTCTTCACCGGCACGTTCAGCCGGTTCCAAACTTCCTCCGTCTTCTTCGACAAGTCCGCGCGATAAATCGTGGTCGGCACATGGAACGACGTAAAGGTGAAGAACACCTCCGGCCTTTCCCACTCCCCGCGCAGGCCGGCCACCGTTCCAATCGAAGGAAGCTGAATCTCGCGCTCCAGCTTTCCATCCACCGCGTAAATCAGCAGCCGCGACTTCACATCGTCCAGCGCATTCACCACCACGCGCCCGCCCGCCACCAGAAATCCGTCGATGACAAACTTCTGTTCCGCTACAACCACGCGCCAATGCTCCGGCTGCGGCTTGGCGGGATCGATCTCGACAATCCGGTTCCGCGCCGCCTTATAGTTGGTCATCACCAGAAACTTCGCGCCCGCCGGTTGCGCTTCCGCACGGGCATCGATGCCATCGAACAACGGCTTGATCGCGCCGCCGTTCTTAAGATCCCGAACGAACGTCTGGACCTTATCGCTCGCCGAGCCTTCGATCACGTTAATCACCAGCCAACGCCCATCGTCGCTGACATACGTCCACATCAGGTGCTTCGCGCCATAACCCTTGCCGAAAATTTCGCGCCCTTTGCCCGCTTCATCGAACGCCCGCTCATAGATGCGCGGATTGTCGTCGCCGCTTGTCGCGTAGAAGTAGCCGCTCTTGTCCGGCTTGATCGAAACGCTCATGTAACGGCCTTCGGGCAAGGAATCGCGCAGGTTCTCCTTCGTGGCCACCTGCATGAACTTCACCGCCACCTCGTCCTTGCCGCCCTGCCGCACGCCGTAGGCCAGCAGGGAACCGTCCATCGAAACATCCTCGATATCCACCGACGTGTTCGCGTCCTTGCTGAAGGATGTGGGGTCCAGCAGCACCTCTTCCGGCCCCTTCAAACCTTGCCGCTTCACCACGACAAACTGCTCCTGCGTGGCCGCGCGCCGCCTGTAAAAATACAGCCCATTCCGGTAACCGGGCGTCATCACACGCTCCACGCGATTCAACTCGGCCGCGCGCTGCAAAAGCCGCTGGCGCCCCGGATACTTCTTCAGCACGGACTCCGTATACGCGATCTGCGCTTCCAGCCACTTGCGCGTCTCGGGCGCGTCCTGATCCTCCAACCAACGGTACGGATCGGTAACCTTTACGCCGTGCAACGTCTCCGTCACCGGCTTCTTCTCTGTCGGGGGTGGTTGGGCCAAAGCGAATCCTGCCATGAAAATTGCGACCGCCCGCAGCGGCACCCTTACCAGTTGAATCGGAAGCCCCGCCCTCTTGCGAGCCTGCAACTCCCGCTGGGCTCGAAAAAAGGCGCGCAACACCGCGAGAAAACGAAGCATCACACTATATTGACGCGCCGCCCGGCGTTTCGCTACTTTCGAGGAGCTGCCCCGCGCCACAACGTATCGGCAAAGTCCATGAACCGTTGCCAATCATAGGGCGTGAGATCGTGCCCGCCCGTTCGCACGTGATAGGCACGCCGGCCGGCAATCAACGGACGATCGATCGCAGGCATATCGCCTGGCTGAATCATGGCTTCCCCGTAAAGCTGATACACGGGAGACGCATGGGCCAACGACAGAAATTCGCCCCGCGGGTCCGCCCATAGATCCTCGTCGGCGCTGGTCACGTAGAGCGCGCGCGGCGCCATCAGCGCCAGCAGCATGTGTTGATCAACCGGTAGCTTGTCAATGCGCCCTGCGAACCCCTTGTAGTTACCGGCAAACCAATGCGGGAATCGTTCGTTGATCCATTCCAGGTGTTCGCCGAAGTACCGCCTGCCGAGCGCCGCGCCGCCCTCCCCCGAATTGTTCGAGATCGCCAGCGCGAACCGCTCATCTTCGGCGCCCGCCCATAACGCCGCTTTACCACCGCGTGAGTGTCCCACGATGGCCACGCGCTTGGCGTCCACCCGCGAGTCGGTCTCGAAATAGTCCAGCGACCGGCTGGCGCCCCAGGCCCAAGCAGCCAGAGTCGCCCAAGCGTTTCCCGGACGCCCTCCGGTGCTTGCGCCTTCGAAAAGCGCAATCGCACCCTCCCGAAAGCGCTCTTTATCGTCCGGAGCCACTTCGGAAGCAAGAAACGCGGCAATCCCATAGTTGCGCGCAATCACTTCCTCGGCGGGCCAGAAGCCGGACTTCTGCTTGCGCGTCATGTCGAAGTTCCCCGCCCCTCGATGACCGGTCACTAGAAATACCGGCACCGGACCGCTTGCCGCGTTCGGAAGAAACATTCTCAACTCGAACTTGTGCTCACGGCCCCCTTGCGTGCTGAGAATCGCCACCCGCTTGAGCGTTGCCGCGCCGTCCATGGCGCTCTTGCTCTCTTCGAGCACTTGAAACCGCAATTTCTCCGGTTTGCCGGGAGACCGGCCGTAGACGTGCTCGCGGAAGAGGTCCAGCACTTCCGCCCGCCGCCCCTTCCAGTCGTTCCGCGTTCGAACCGCTCCGGCACTTCCTTCCATTGCGTTGGGTAACTCGTATGGCGAAACGTTGGCCTCCTCGAAGTTGAAAAACGATCCGCGCGCCTTCGCTGTCCGCTCCACCACCGCTGGATTCGCGCGCCACCCGGAACCCTGCGCAATCAGCACCACGCATGCGCCGGCTCCCACGAATGCCAGTGTCTGGAAGCCAATCCGCGTTACAAACGGCATGTGCTATCTCCCCTTCACCCACTCGACATTGAAATGAGCGTGCTTGATCGACTTCTGCCCGTCGAGAAAATGGCTATAGGTCGCGTGCAGCGAACCGTCGCCCGCCTGAATCAGCGACGGGTAATGAAATTGCGCTTGCGCCCCACGAGCTTCGTCCCGCTCCAGATGCCGCGTCCATTTCCAAGTCTTCCCCTCGTCGTGCGATAGCGAAACCGCAAGC
>Ga0187894_10005772_pt1 | contig 12434 bp, 13 predicted proteins | sample GBC1701081metaG_FD_136650 | JGI IMG/M metagenome (GOLD analysis project Ga0187894, IMG submission 136650) | White microbial mat communities from a lava cave in the Kipuka Kanohina Cave System on the Island of Hawaii, USA - GBC170108-1 metaG ... | reverse complement strand
GAAGCGACCCCCGATCGCGTGGCAAGCTGCCAAGGCGCAGCTCGCTATCCAGTTCGGTGCGCGCTTCGCTTTTAACGATTGACCAATGCAACCGGCTCACACACAGAATTTCTGACAGGCCCGACAAGATCGGCGCCCAGCAGCGTGGGCTCTCCCCCGGTGATGCCCAAGACCTCCTCGGATGGATCTATAAGGCGGATTGCTACCAACAGCTCTCTGACGCGTTCCGAGTCGTCCCGCTCAATCGGTGGCTGCGAGCACATCACGCAATAGCTGTTGCACCGCTCAGTCACCAACAGCGAGTTACTTCGCGCGCCCTTCCGATGCAGCACAGAGATCAGGTGATTCCGGGAGCTGATGCGGATCACATCACCCCGCGCCACGACGTCGGGCAACCGCGGCGCCTCGACCAAGCAGAACCGCTCCTTCACTTCATCCTTCGGAATCCTTGCTGTTGTCGAGTACACGGCCCCCCATTGAACGTCGGCAAGCGCTCGGGAACGTGTCAGCTCCGCGCAACCATCGAACCAGAGTGCGCAGTCCTCGGGATCCAGGCGGTGGGTGAGGAATTGCTCAAGATCCACGACCTTGAGGATCGGACGCACCGGAGTGCCCGTAATTGATGCTCTAGTGTGGAGGGGAAGCATTGCTACGCCCCCACAGGCCGTCGCGATAGCCACGACGCATAAACGCGCATCGCCGCACTGTCAGGCTCGGATAGCTGACGAAACAGTCGCTGAAAAAGGGCGGTCTGCTTCTGACAGAACGCGCTGGTTGGACGATGACCGCGACGCGTGCCTTGCTCGGCGTAGTGGAACACCGGGTCGGCCCCGCAGTACGGCAAGAACGCACAATCGCTGCAGCCAGGCAGGGACTCTGCGACACCTGCTTCGAGCAAGGCTCGAGCAGCAGGGCTCCTCATTAGCTCGCGGTATGGCTGCTTGACACTCCCAAGTCGGAAACTGTGATCACCAATCTCCGCCAGCATGCGTCCTTCGTCGGACGCGTACGCAAATCCGTCGTAGTTGTAAACCAGCGCCCCGAGCGCGGCACCAGTGGGGGAGCGCAGATCCACGTACCCGGTGGCGAAGGGAGTCAGGATGTGCTGCAACAGCAAGGTTGTGTACGCCTCTTCAAGGAACTTGCCGCTCAGGTTTACTTCGATCAGGCGGGCGAGAGCACGGTCGTAGAAGGCGACATACTCGGCGACGCTGTACCCGATACGATCGCGCGTGAGACGGGCGAAGCCGTACGGACTTAGCGACCTTAGGAAGATCGTCGAGAACCCAAGTTCCACGTAGGTATCGACGATGTCTTCCGGATGATTGAGGCTCTCTCGCGTGATCGTCGTCAGCGCAGAGACCGCATCGTGTCCGAGCACGGCCCTCGCCGCCCGAATCCCTTCCACAGTGCGCCGATAGCTGTCGCGCCCACGCCGCGGGCGATTCTTGTTGTGGAGCGCCTCCGGACCATCGATCGACGTGGACAACCCAATGCGCCGCTCCCGGCAATACTCCAACTGCTCGCTTGTGATGTCGTTGAGCGTGGAAGCAATGACGTACTCGATGCGTCGCGGCTTCGCCAGAACCGCGTTTCGATCCTCTATTCGCTCTACGATGCGACGGATCCGACCGAACGCGAGCAGCGGCTCGCCGCCCTGAAACTCCACCTTGAGTGCCTGACTGGGGGTTTCGAACAACCGATCGATGACCGCATCGGCATCGTCATCAGACATGTCGAACCGTGTTTGATCGCTCGTCTGTCGCGACACTTGGCAGTACGGGCACGAGTGCTCGCAGCGCAGGGTGACGACGAAGATATGCAGAGCCGGACCACCAGCCAGAAAGCGTTTGCGAGTTCGATACTGCGAAACCGCCAGGGGCCAATAGCTTTCGGCGTAGTCGTCGAGCAGGAAGTGTCGCGATCGAAGGTCGTAGTACTCAGGGTCGAGACGTGTCAGCTCATGCTGATGGAAGCGAGAAAACGCCGATTCCGATAGCCACGCGAACTCACCCACTTCATTCACGACAAGCACCTTCCCATCCACATTCGGGATGCGAGCGAACCTTAGTGGCGCAAGGCGGTAAGACGCAGATGCGACGCTAAAGGCATCAGGCGGTTCGAACCGGTGCCGGAATTGTTCGAGGGCGCTCATTGCGCAACGGCATCATCATTGCCAGGCGGCGGTCCCAGCGCTTCCAACAACGCTGCCCGCACGAGCGCGACCCGAACGTCGTGGGTCTCGAGATTGATCGCCTCCTGCACTACCTGATCAGTGAGCGCGATCAGAAAAGAGTGCCGAAGATCTTCGATTGTTTTTCCGTCGCGCGCTGTTAAAGTGACGACGAGTTGATGTTCGGACGGCTGAGAAACGGCGGCTGCGCAGCGGTCGGACAACGCGAGCGCTACCTTGTGCACCGCGGCTACGGGATAGACCCGGAGGTCTACCTCAATCTCCCTGCTAACCATCTGCGTGGTCTAACTCCCTCTTGGGCACAGTCTTCGCCTGCCCGCGCAGCGCGTCAAGCGCTAGGCAACATATGTTGTTCCGCAGACTGCTGAGAGGGATTGCTCCGCACATCCATGTGCTCCGCCCCGTTCGGGGCCGCACGATTGACGCCCCGGGGCGACAGACGAAGCCGGCAGTCAAAAGAAAAGCAACGCGTCGATCACGCGTCCGAAAATCGCTCGCAGCGATTTTGTCGAACCGTCTCGGGCCCTCTCGGCGAATCGAACGTCGCTCCCTCACCATCAGCTTTTCTCGAAGGGGTCAGTCCCCTGAGAGGTAGACGTCCGGCACCATCCGCACCGGCAAGAACGACGGTAAATACAATTCTGTCGCGAGCAGCGAGAAAGTCGCGGCGGGGCAGGTCAGAGGGAAGGCAGACATCCGGATGCACGTTGGAACTCACTCGAACCTAAGCCATGGCGTCCTTCAAAGTACGCGCAATAAGGATCGTGCGTCCCATCCGTCTGCAGGCTTCATCGGCCTGTTTCCTCAAAGGACCGTCATTGCTTACGAAAACATCGCAGTAGGCCAACGCCGGCACGATGTGCATCAGATCGAATACATCCTGCGGCCTTGCCTTCCGTCCACCCGCCGCTGCTCGAATATCAGTCACAACGGTTTCCGCGAACATCGTGGGACAGGCCCGGAACACCTCATCAGGGACTAAGGACAATGAATTCGCAAGCTGTTCGCGCCGATCGGTTGCAATCCACCGTCTATCCGGATCCCGTTCGGGGAGCAACGAGAAAAACCATTGGCGGCTGATCTCCTGCTCCGTTTCTGCGTCTTCGCGCCAACCGGCGTTGTATGCATCGATAGCGATTTGCTGAGTCGACGTCGCGGTGCCCGCGGCCTGATGAAATTCGGCCCGCGACGACGCTGTGTTGATCAGATGACTCAGATAGACCCGAAAGTTGAAGCCCACCAGCATTTCCGGGACGTGGCTCGATGCAATTTGCGAGAACTCCGAGGCAAACACACAGCCCAGTTTCGTCCCTGCTGGCAGCGCCCACCTTGTGTAGGCGAGGCATGCCATTTCCTTTTTTTCCAATGCTCGGTGACCGTCGAGAAAAAGCGGGGTGAGGCTTTCAAGAAAATCGGCGTAGCGTCGCCCCTCCTCTAGAGGATCGGCAGCGTGAGCGCACTCGCGTGCCGTTTCAACGAGATGCCAGTCCGTGAGCACAAAACGCACGTGCGAGCCCTCCGACAAGCACTTCTTCAGCGCAGCCACCTCGGCGACCGCGTCTTCAGCTGGGGGGAAGCCACGCACAAAGTAACGCACGATGTTGTGATCGAGGTACACCGTCTTCATGCTCCGAATCCTACGCGACGATCGATGCGTCACGGTGCCATCGCGGAGTTTGTAGGACGTGTGCAGTGAACTGGGGAGCAGGTGAGGCCACCCGCAGTCGGGACTCTTCCACCCGACTCTTCTGCAATCCACGTCGGGGTTACGCCGTTTCCGATTGTGGAAACCACAGTGCATTCACCCAACTCTGTGCGCGGTCGAGCATGCCCACTGAAGCCGGCAGCGGAGTATCCAACGAGCGTTTCCCTGAATTGCAATTCTCGATTCGGAGTCGATGGGATTGATTGACTGGATGCCCGCCATGGATCGAGCGGGCGCTCAAGAGGTGTCGATTCGTAATTCGAGCCCTCCAACGAGGGATCTGGTCCCTCTCAGCCGTCAGCGCGAGAAGTGCGTCACCAACGCGCGGAGACTCGTCACGGAATTTGGCACTTGAGAGGGGCCGTGCAGGCCAGGTCGCGGAAAGTGCAAGGAAGACATGGCGCGAGGGAGAGGGATTGCGCCGCACATCAGTCGATGTGCTTCGCCCCGTTGGGGTCGCATGCTCGACGCCCCAAAGCGAAACCGGCCAAGAGATGCGTCGAAGCATGCGACCAAATCGCCACTGGCGATTTGTCGAACCCTCTCGGGTCCCTCTCCGGGTTCGAAAGTCTCTCTCTCCACAGATTTTCGGCGCACGTCCCCTTCTGGGCGTGCTACGAAGATCTGGCGGGAGAGAGGGATTCATACCGGCTCCCGGAGAGCTTGTTTCTAAGGGACTTTTCGAACTATCCGAATATCCATACCTCAGGAAATACCTCGCATGAAAACGTCGATTCGATCGCTCGAATGGCCTGTTTTGTACGTGACTACCAACCAGAGCGGAATGGCACAGCTAGCGGCCAAAGTTTAACGCTTGTTCATCTCATATCTATCGAGTACGGCACGTGTACCGGATCAACGCAGCGCGTCGCCGTGGCGAGGCGTCGAAGCTGCAACCCGTGGCGCGCGGCTGTGGCGCCGCAACTAGCGATATCGCTGCGGTGCAAGTATCGGCGCCATCCAAGAGTAATCGAGTCGCACTAGCGGGCGACAATCCCGACTGTCATGCATGTCGCTGCGCTGGTTCGAACGGCATTCTGGTCACGACGTGGTAGCAAAGTTCTCCTCGCTTTAGCGGTTCGTCAGCCAGTCGGCGAAGCGCTGCCACTCCGCGGTGTACCCCACCACGCTGTGCAACGGAATAGCCGCGAAAACAAGAAGGGTGCCCCCCCATGTCACCGGATGAATCCGGCGTAAAGTGAACGCGTCATAGACGAACAACGGCAGCAGCAGCAAGGCGGCGGCGACCATCAATATCTCATACGGACTCGAGGTGATGTCGAGGAGGGTTTGGACACGGCGCATGGCAGTCATCACTGTAATGAATGTCGCGAGGTACATCAGGCGTTTGTGGATCGCCGCTTTACGCCGAAAGCGGATTCCTGCGGCTACAAACAGCGAGAAGATCACCAACTGGTGCATCGGCAGGATGAGCATCGCGCGCGCTGCTTCTGTCGGCCTTGGCTTTCCGATAACCACCATAGCGGCCGTGATGACAAACAGCGCTGCCACGAAGACCCCCACCATTCCGAGCTTGCGGTGCAACTGATAGTTCCGAGCCCGAATCAGCAGTACCTGCGCGATCATCAGCAATGGCCACATCGTAGCGACAACGCCGTGCAGTTGAACCAGCGGTGCAAGCGCCGGCGTATCGAACAACGGCTTGAGGAAGAATGTGCGGGCGAAGCCCACGAAGATCACGGCGAACGTAGTGCCCGTCATTGCGCCGAAGAAAACACGATCGGAATTGCGCGAGACCACGGCCGACATACGAGCGCCTCCTTGAAAAGCCGCGAGTCGACGCGCGATTCGTCGGCAAGGCCATGGACGGCGGCTGAACTGGCGCTAAATTCTTCGTGAACCGCGATCTCAACGCCTGACTACTCCGGTAAGCTCTTGAAATGGCTGACGAGTCCTCACGCGTTGCCGCAAGTTTCGACGGTTGGGTGCTGCTGCGTGAGCCGCTCGAATTGTTGCGTGATGGAAAGCGGTTGACCCTGCAAGAGCTACCGCTGCAGATTCTCGAGCTGCTCACGAGCCGCGCCGGCCAGCTCGTCACGCGCGAGGAGCTGGCAACGCACCTCTGGCCCAAGGGCGTGGTCGACTTCGATGCCGGCATCAACACCGCGATGCGCAAACTGCGCGCGGCGCTCGGGGATGACGCGGGAGCGCCGCGCTACATCGAGACGGTTCCACGACAGGGCTACCGTTTCCTCGTGACGCCGCAACGCGAGCCGGCGCCCGCTGCGGCGGGAACGCCTGTAGTGGCCACCGCCAGGCGCCGCTGGCCTTGGGCGCTGGCAACTGTCTGTGTCGCCGTCGCAATCGCATGGTCAGTGATCGCGTTGCGCGGATCGTCCGATCCCGCAGCTCCGGCCGCGCAGAATTATCGCCTCGCGGTGCTGCCTTTCGAAAATTTGAGCCCGGATCCCGCGAACGCGTTCTTCGCCGACGGAATGCATGAGGAAATCCTGAGCAGTCTGGCGAACGTGCCCAACCTTGAAGTCATTTCGCGCACGACCATGATGCAATACCGCAGAGCTCCCAGATCCGTGGCCGACATCACGAAGGAGCTGCGCGTCACGCACGTGCTCGAAGGAACCGTGCGCCGCGAAGGCACGCTCGTACGCATGACGCTGCAGCTGATTGACGCACGAAACGATCGTCATCTGTGGTCGCGGACTTTCAACCGCAAAGTCACCGACGTCATGACCCTGCAATCGCAAGTGGCGGCCGAAATCGCGGGGCAGCTGCGGCGCAGTCTCATGCCGAACATGGGCCTTCCGCCTTCGAGAAATCCTGCGGCCTACGACCTGTGGCTGCAGGGCGTGCTTGCCTGGCAAAACGTCGGCGGTGGCGGCGCGGCACCTGGGGAATTTGCGCGCGTGGAGGATCTGTACGGCCGCGCGATCGCGCTCGACCCCACCTATGCCGCCGCCTATGCCGAGCGCTGCCGCGTGCGCTTGGCCATGTTCGGCAATGGGAATGATCAAAGTAGTGAAAACGTCGCGGCTGCCCGTGCCGATCTGGCGATGGCGCAGAAGCTCGCCGGCAACACGCCCCAAGTATTGGTTCGAACCGCGCAACTCGTTTACTTCATCGATGGTGATATGCCGAAGGCCCTCGAGCTCATCCGCGAGGCCGAGAAAATCGGCCCGCTCAACGCAGATTTCCTCATGACCAAGGCCAATTTCCTGGCGTTCAGCGGGCGACTCGAAGAATCACTGGCTGCACACGAACACGCCGCGGACCTCGATCCGGGCAATCCGACGATCTTTCGCTTCTGGATGTCGAATCTGTTCACCGCACGCCGACCCGCGGAAGCATTGCGCGTGGCCCAGAGGTTCGATGAACAGTTTCCCGGTCGCATCGACCGCGGAGCGCTGCTGTTCGAGTACACGGGATCCACCGCGCGCTGGCGCCAGGAGATGGAGCCTCAGGATCCAGCGGGTTTTCCAAGCACCTTGCCGTCGATTCAATTCGAGTTGCTCCGCTACGAGCGGCGGCTCCCGGAGCTGAAGCTCCTGCTGTCGAGCCTCGGAGCGAAAGAGTTTCGCCAGTTCAGCCCCTACCGGAGCATCGTTGGTGCGGTAGTGAAGCCGATCGCGGAGTTGAATGGCTGGGAACGATTGTTGGCGGGCGACCGCGCAGCTGCCGCGCGCGAAGGACTATTGGTGCTCGACTACGTCAAGCAACAGCCACAATGGAAATGGAACGCGTGGGCGACCCATCTGCTGACGGCGGAAGGGGCGGTGTTCGTCGCCGACCACGCGCGCGCGCGGTCGGAAACGCGCGCGGCGCTCGCGGCGATGGGAGACACGCCTGACTTCACAGTCGGCGCTTATGCGCGACTCATGGCGGCTCGCGTATTCGCGTGGTCTGGGGCGAGCGATGAGGCCGTGGACTTGTTGGTGCGCCTCTCGACGCGTCATCCGGGCATCGGCCCCGCGGCGATCACCCGTGACCCTCTCATTTCCATGCCGCTGGCCGAGCACGCAGGCTATCGGCAGCTGGCGGAGCAGTTAGAGGGCGAGATTTCGCGGAATCAAGATCTGCTAGGGGCGGGAAACCCTATCGAGCTGACTCAGTGATACTTCGCGACTAGTTATGAAAGAAATTTTGGCGGGAGAGAGGGATTGCGCCGCACATCCATGTGCTCCGCCCCATTCGGGGCCGCGTGATCGACGCCCCAGGACGGCAGAGAAGACCGGCAGGAAGGAAGCAAGCAACGCGTCGATCACGCGTCCGAAAATCGCTCCCGGCGATTTTGTCGAACCCTCTCGGGCCCTCTCGGCGAATCGAACGTCGCTCTCCCTCCGGCCGCTCGCGAAAAGGACTCAGGCACCGTTTCGCGCAAAGGAAATCGGATGGCGGGCGGCATCGGGAAACGGTGCCTGACCCCTTTTCGTAAGATTGGCGGAGAGAGAGGGATTCGAACCCTCGAGGGGCTTTTGACCCCTACACCCTTAGCAGGGGTGCGCCTTCGACCACTCGGCCATCTCTCCGGTGTCGGGCTGGGGGCGTGGAAGAAACCGGTAACGTGGATAAAGACCCGGTCACCACGAGCAGACGCCCCCTGCCAAGACCGATGCTTCACAGCATCATCGACGCGGCGGCCTGGCTAGGGGCCGCGGCTATGCACTGGAAGGAGAGGCGTGACCAGGGAAATCAAAGAGGAAGAGGGTCAGCCGCGCCCGGAGTGCAAGGGCGCGGATGATACTCAGTCGGATGAGGAGAGGTAAAGGCCGGAGGATTTTCCGGCGCGGTCGGGACTTCGTCGGGTCGTCGTCAGGACTTGTCGGTGCCGAACTGGCCGCGCACGACCTGCCCGCCACCCTGCTGCGCTTCGCGCTTGATGCGCTCGTAGATCTCTTCGCGATGCACCGCGATTTCCTTCGGTGCATTCACGCCGATGCGCACTTGATTGCCCTTGACGCCCAACACGGTCACGGTGACGTCGTTGCCGATCATCACTGTCTCACCGACGCGTCTGGTCAGAATCAGCATCGTCAGGCTCCTTCAGGAGTCGGACAGGCTTCATTGCCCCCGCTCTCGCGTTTCGCGGTCGTCGGCTTGACACAGCCGATCTTCGTTAGGTACGGACCGATTCTATCTGCAATGTACGCGCTTGGCATCAGGAATCCCCTGCATTGACGCGTGAGCAAATGGTCAACGGCAAGCCTTTGAAGCCTCGGGTCGCGCGTGCACAACTGGCCGAAGGCAGGGACCAGCCGCCGCCATTTGACAACATCCGGCTGATCGGTCGTTCAACTACGCGCCGCGGTTCAACTTGGGCGCTCCAGCCCGAAAGCTGAGTGCAAACTCCTTACGCCACGCTCGAGCGCCTGCTCGTCTACCAGTACGGAAATCTTGATTTCGGACGTGGAGACCATCCTTACGTTGATGGATTCGGCCGCCAGCGTCTCGAACAGGCGGGTTGCAACTCCCGCGTGGGATCGCATGCCCACGCCGACCACCGACAGCTTGGCGACGCGGTCGTTGCCGTTCACCTGGACGCCCGCGAAGTGCACCGCCGCCTCCTTCACCAGGCGCAGGGCCGCGGCGTAGTCGTCGCGGTGCACCGTGAAACTGAGGTCGACCTTGCCCGCGCGCGCTGCGTTGAGCACGATCATGTCGACTTCGATGCTGGCGTCGGACACCGGTTTTAACAGCCTGAACGCAGTGCCGGGCGCATCGGGGACACCGGCCACGGTGATCTCGGCCTCGTCGCGATTGAAGGCGATGCCTGAAACGACCGGGGCTTCCACGCGCGGCTCCTCGCGACAGATCAGGGTGCCGGGGCCGGCGCCGAAGCTCGCCGCCACCCGCAGCGGCACATTGTACTTGCTGGCGAATTCCACCGACCGCAGGTGCAGCACGCGCGAGCCCTGGCCGGCGAGCTCGAGCATCTCGTCGAAGGTGATGCGATCGAGCCGGCGCGCCGCGGGCACCATGCGCGGGTCGGTCGTGTAGACGCCGTCGACGTCCGTAAGGATCTGGCACTCGTCGGCTTCGAGCGCGACGGCCAGCGCCACCGCGGTGGTGTCCGAGCCGCCGCGGCCGATGGTGGTGATGTTTCCGGATTCATCCATTCCCTGAAAGCCCGCAACGACCGGGACCACGCCGCGTGCGATATCCGCACGAAGCCGATCGGTCTCCACCTTCTGGATGCGCGCGCGCGAGTGCATTCCGGTGGTAACGATCCGCACCTGCGAGCCGGTGTACGAGCGCGCCTCGCAGCCCTGGTTACGCAGCTCGATGCACAGCAGCGCCATCGACACCTGTTCGCCGGTCGAGAGCAGCACGTCCATCTCGCGTGGATCCGGTTCGGCGCACAGGCCGCGCGCGAGGTCGACGAGCCGGTCGGTGCTGTCACCCATCGCGGAAACGACCACCACGACGTCGGTACCGTCGCTCTGCGCCGCTTTCACCCGCGCGGCGACGCGGCGGATCAGGTCGAGCGATCCGACCGATGTGCCGCCGTATTTCTGGACGATGAGCGGCAAGGTCAGGTGGGCTGCGGGACGCCCTTGTGCCTGGACGTATGTTCCACGGTGCTCGCGCAGATCCCGCCTTCGCCATCGACATCGATGACGACATATTCATCGAGGTCGTAGGTCTCGGCTACGGGAGTGTCACGGAACGCGACGTAGAGCGTATCGGTGTCGGGGAAGTAGTGGACTTTCATGGGCGCGCCCTGGTCCGCGTGCGCCGCGAGGTCGCGGGCACGGCAGAGCGGACGTCCAGCAGCTTGCGCAGCGCCTCGTTGACCTGCTCCGAACTGCGAAACACCTTGGCGACGTCGGGGTCGAGAAGCACAACATTGGCGCCGCTGCGCATGAGGCGCCGGTGATACTTGCCACGCACCGCCGTCGAGTAGTCCACCGTGTACTCGGCTCGCATCTCCGCAACTCCAGTCGATTTCTTACGTTTCATGTCGTCGCTTCTCGAGCTTCGTCGCTCGCCGCGCGCCTATCGGGCGCAATGCGTCACCGCGCTCGGTATGCGCGACGACCAGCAACCTCCCGTTCGCAGAGTCCAATGGTCAGGTAACGGCACTCGCCGATCGAATGATCCGGATCGTCGAACGTAGCTGCCAGCGGATCGAAGAACACGGTAGCAGCTTCCGCGAACGAAACGCCATGCTTCTCGACATCGGCTTGCGCCTTGCCGCTATTCCACTGAAACCGCATGGGCAGCCCGCTGGCTTGCTGTGAACCGCAAGCCACGAGTCTGGCCAACACGCGCTGGCGCTCATATGCCTGAATCTGCCGGCTTTGGCTGGATCGGGCTCGATGCTATCCGCGCGGGCGACTCAGTGCCGACTGAATCAGCTGCACCAGCTTGCTCGCTTCGCTCGCCGACAACGAGCACGGCTGCATCGAGTACGCGCCCGGTCCCTTCTGCACGACCTCCAGGCCAATCGCCTTCTCGGCATCGCCTTCGAGGACGTGCACGCGGATCGTCGACCCCATGAACTTGCTGCCCGAGCCGTACACCTCGCCGACGGTACGCTCGATGCGCGCGCCGAACATCGCGGCCTTGAATCCGCCGTAGCGCACGATGCGCGTGACGAAATAGAGAATGACTCCGCCGGCGGCGATGGCAAAGAAGATGAGACCGATGGAACCGTCGTTCATCGAGCGTCTCCGGCAGGGTTCCTGCCCATTTCCCGACCCGGCCTTTCAGCCGAGCCGCTCGCGCACCCAGGGCTCGACGCTGGCGAGCGCGGCATCGAGCGCCGCGGGATTCGTGCCACCGGCCTGGGCCATGTCGGGTCGCCCGCCGCCGCGGCCGCCGACCTGTTGCGCGACGTTGCCGATCAGCTCGCCCGCTTTGATCCTCCCGGTCTGATCCTGCGTCACGCCCGCGACCAGCAGCACCTTGTCCTCTGCCTCGACCGAGCCGAGCACGATCACCGCGGACTTGAGCTTGCTCTTCAGCTGATCGACCGCATCGCGCAGCGCTTTTGCGTCGGCGCCGTCGATGCGCGTCGCGACCACCTTGATCCCGTTCACGTCGCGCGCGCTGCTCGTGAGGTCGCCACCGCCCAGCCCGCTCGCGAGCTTGCCCTTGAGCTGCGACACCTCTTTCTCGAGCTTGCGGCTGCGTTCGATCAGCTGTTCCACCTTGTCGCGCACGTCCTTGCGATCGCCCTTCACCAGCCCCGCGATATCGCGCAGCAGATCGTCCGTCGATTCCACCCACTGCACCGCGCCCTCGCCGGTGAGCGCCTCGATGCGGCGCACGCCGGAAGCGATGCCGGATTCGCCGACGATCTTGAACAGGCCGATGTCGCCCGCCGCGCGCACGTGCGTACCGCCGCACAGCTCCATCGAAAACGCGCCGACCTTGAGCACGCGCACGTCGCTTTCGTATTTCTCGCCGAACAACGCCATCGCGCCCGCCGCGACCGCATCGTCGTACGCCATGACGTTCGTTTCCGCCGGCGCGTTCTCGCGGATGTTCGCGTTCACCAGGTGCTCGATCTTGCGCAGCTCCTCCGGCGTCACCCCCTGGTAGTGCGAGAAGTCG
>Ga0187894_10005771_pt1 | contig 12434 bp, 8 predicted proteins | sample GBC1701081metaG_FD_136650 | JGI IMG/M metagenome (GOLD analysis project Ga0187894, IMG submission 136650) | White microbial mat communities from a lava cave in the Kipuka Kanohina Cave System on the Island of Hawaii, USA - GBC170108-1 metaG ... | reverse complement strand
GACCGTGGCCCCGGGCGGCCAAACCGTCCTCCCCCACCCGGTGCGCCTGCCGGACCTCGCGGCGGGCGCTGCGGACGGCACGCTGCCCGTCGCCGGCGGCGTGACCACGGCGCCGCTCTCGTTCGTCGGCGTCTCGGCGCGCTTCTCGGCCGCGACCGGCACCGCGGTCGCGGTGAACGGGGCGCCGGCGGGGGCGCCCGTGACGCTCACGCTCTCGCCGCTCGGCGTCCGCGACCTCCCGGTGGCGGCGCCTCCTGGCCTGCAGCCGGTCGCGCTCACCGCGATCACGCCCCTTGGCGTGACGTTCGATCCGCCGGCGAGTCTCTTCCTCGCGACGGACCTGCCGCCGGGCGCGGCGGTCGAGATCTGGGCCTTCGACCCCGTCTCCGGCGCGTGGACGAGCCTCCCGGACGGCGTCGTCGTCGAGGGAGACACGGGTCCCGAGATCTCGGGCGCGGTCGATCGGGGCGGCTGGTTCGCGGCAATGCTGCCGGTCGATCCCGCCTGCGCGACGAGGATCGAGGGCACGGTGCGGGCGAGCTTCGGCGGCGGCGCGCCGGTCCCGGTCGCGGACGTCGTGGTGCGCGCGAGCACGGGGCAGAGCGCGCTCACGGGGCCGGACGGCGTCTACGTCCTTGCGGGCGTGCCCGCGTACGACCCCGCCGAGCTCCCGGCGTGCGTCCCTCTCGGCGTGACGCTCGACGTGGTGCCGCCGGCCGCCGTGGGCGCCGCGCCCGCGCGGATCGACGTGGCGACGGGCCTCGTCGTGCCCGACGGGGTCACGCCCATGGGCGTGCTCACGCTCGCCGCGACAGGCACGGGGATCGTGTCGGGGATGGTGACCGACACGCTGGGCGCGCTCGCCGGGGCGCCCGGGTATGTGCGGATCAAGGGGCCCGCGTCGGCGCTCCTCGAGATCGACGCCAACGGCGCGTTCTTCCGCGGCGACCTTCCGCCGGGCGCCTACCTCGCGTGGCACCAGTTCCCGGGCGATCCCGAGCCGCGCTTCGTCTCGTTTGACATCGCGGCGGGCGCCGTGACGACGATCGACCTGCAGCGGCTCCGGGGCGCGGGCGCGCGCACGGTCGAGGTGAGGGTGCTCCGGGTCTCCGACCTCGTGCTCGAGGGGGGGGCAACGCACTTCTCGGGCGCGAGGGTGACGCTCGCGGGGACCGACGCCGTCTCGGCCGGAGGCATCTCCGGCACCGCCAACGACGAGGGGGTCTTGACCTTCCAGAACGTCGACGGCCCGTTCTCGGTGACCGCGCAGGTCGCCGCGGACTACTTCGGCTCGACGGTCGCGCTCGCGGCCACGGTGCTCGCCATCGACCCGCCGGACGACCGGGTCAGCGTGCCGCTCGGGAGCTACGCGTTCCTGAGCCCCCCGGACCCCCAGGACGCCGCCATCCGGGGGACGGTCTCGAACCTCTCCGAGGGCTTCGAAGACCCGGCGACGGCGGAAGAGCAGCTGATCCTCCACGGCACGGCGTTCCGCCCGGACGGCACGCGCGTCCCGCTCTTCGGCTTCGTCGAGCCGGACGGCACGTACATGCTCGAGGTCCCCTCGGGCGCGACGCTCGAGGTCGTGCTCATGCGGAACAGCTTCACCGCGGCGACGACAGGCGCAATCCTGAGGAGCGGCCTCGGGCCGATCGGTCCCGGCGAGACGCTGACGCTCGACTTCGACCTCGAGGACCCCTCCTTCGTCCCGTTCGACCGCGCCGTCGACGTGACGATCGAGAACCTGATCGTCGGCGGGTTCCCGCTGCTCACGCTGCGCGCGACGGCGCCGTCCGGCGCGCTGTACGGGTTCTTCGTCGGCGGGCTCTTCGCGACCGACCCGACGACGACGGTGACGCTCAACATGCCGGACTTCGTGAACGGGCCCTTCCGCGACCCGTCGATGGCGCTCGTCGGCGACTTCCTCGACCAGTTCTCGAACTACCCGTTCCCCGCGGCCGCGGACGCGTTCACGATCGCGCTGCCGGCCATCCCCGCGCTCGACGCGCCGCAGGGCGCGCTCGCGATCGAGGACACGGACCCGCTCCATGTCACGATGGCGCGGAACGCCCCGGGCACCGGGCCGAACCAGCTCTACATCGAGGGCTACTCGCCGGAGGGCTGGGCTACCGGCTGGACCGTGTTCACGGACGCGGATGTCATTTCGTTCGACCTGCCGCCGGCCGCGGTGCCGATGTTCTCCGCGGGGCACCTCTACTTCGCGCAGGCGTGCTCCCTGGAGCTCGCGACGCCGCTGCCGTTCGCGATGCTCTTCGACGGGGACCTGGACCAGCGAGTCGGGGTGATCGCCTACGGACAAAGCTGCGCGATCAGCGAGTTCACGGTCGACTAGGGGGAGCGCGACGGGGCCGCGGTTCCCTACCCCGCCCCGATCGGGTACAAGGGTCCGCGGCATGGGCGCTCCCTTCGACCTGAAGATGTCCGACGGGATCGGCGTCCTCACCCTCAACCGGCCGAAGTCGCTCAACTCGCTGACCTTCGAGGTCTACCGCGAGCTGGTGCGGTTCTTCGAGGACGCCCGCCGCGACGCGAAGCTCAAGGTCGTCCTCGTCACGGGTACCGGCAAGGGGTTCTGCAGCGGGGGCGACGTCTTCGAGATCATCGGCGAGCTCGTGAAGATGCCGATGAAGGGTCTGCTCGAGTTCACCCGGATGACCGGCGATCTCGTGAAGGCGATCCGGCTCCTCGACCGGCCCGTGATCGCCGCGGTCAACGGCCTCGCGGCGGGCGCGGGCGCCGTGATCGCGCTCGCGTGCGACCTCCGCGTCTGCGCGGCGAGCGCCTCCTTTCGCTTCCTCTTCACGCAGGTCGGCTTGACCGGCGCCGACATGGGCGCGGGCTATCTCCTCCCGAAGATCGTGGGCCTCTCGAAGGCGACCGAGCTCCTGCTTCTCGGCGACGCGGTGGACGCGGAGGCGGCCGCGCGCATGGGCCTCGCGAACCGGGTCGTGCCCGACGCGCAGCTCATGGACGCCGCGATGGAGTGGGCGAAGCGGCTCGCGGAGGGCCCGGGCCTCGCGATCTCGATGACGAAGCGGATGGTCCAGAATGAGCTCACGATGGACGTCGTGAGCGCGGTCGAGGCCGAGGCGCAGGCGCAGGCGCTGCTCCTCCAGGGGAGGGACCACAAGGCCTTCTACGAAGCGTTCAAGGAGAAGCGCAAGCCGCGCTTCGAGGGTGCGTGATGGCAAGGGGCTCCGGGGACCAGGATCTGCGCGCACGCGTCCGCGCCGCGGTCGAGCGCCACGTCGCCCCGCACGCCCGGGAGGCCGACGCGAACCGGGCCTTCCTCCGGGCGCCGCTCGAGGCGCTCGCGAAGGAGGGGCTCGTCGGCGCGCCGATCCCGCGCGACTACGGCGGGGCCGGGATGACGAACGTGCAGTCGGCCGTCATCTACGAGGAGGTCGGGCGGGCCTGCGCCGCGACGCGCGGATTCCTCGCGGTGCAGGTGGGCCTCGTCGCCCAGTGCATCCTCGACTGGGGCTCCGAGGCGCAGAAGAAGAAGTGGCTGCCGCGGCTCTGCTCGCTCGACGCGATCGGCTGCTACGCGGTGACCGAGCCCGAGGCGGGCTCCGACGTGGCCGCGATCAAGACGACGGCCAAGGGCAACCGGATCACCGGCGAGAAGTGGTGGATCACGAACGGCACGAAGGCCGACGTCGCGATCGTCTTCGCGCGGACGGGCGAGGACCGGCACAGGGGCCTCACGGCCTTCCTGGTCACGAAGCCCGACGCGCGCCGCATGGACGATCCCGAGCTCGGCCACCGCGGCGCCGACCACGCGATCCTCCGGTTCAAGGACACGCCGGGGGAGCCGCTCGGCGGCGAGGGCAAGGGGTTCGAGGTCGCGATGTCGGGGCTCGACCACGGCCGCCTGGGGGTCGCCGCGGGCGCGGTCGGGATCCACGCCGCCTGCCTCGACGAGTGCGTCGCGTTCGCGCGCGACCGCCGCCAGTTCGGGAGGCGGATCGGCGACTTCCAGCTCGTGCAGGGCGACCTCGCCGACATGGCGTGCGAGCTCGAGGCCTCGCGTCTCCTCTGCGAGGAGGCGGCGCGGCGCCAGGACTCGAAGGACCCGCAGGCCCGCCGGTTCACGTCGATGGCGAAGCTCTACTGCACGGAGGCCGCGTCGCGCGCGGCGGGGAAGGCGGTCGTGCTCCTCGGCGCCCGCGGCTACAACAACAAGCTGCCGGTCGAGCGCCACTACCGGGACATCAAGGGGCTCGAGATCTACGAGGGCACCTCGCACATCCAGCGGCTGATCATCGGCCGGGACCTCGTCGGGCCGGACGAGGCGGCGCGGGCCGCCGCGCTGGCCCCCCGCAAGGACCTGGATGACACGCTGCAGTTCATTCCCCCGCTGGTGGACATCCGGCCCCGGAGGGTTCCCGCGCCCCCGAAGCCCCCTCACACCAAGGGATAAGAGATGGATTCCCCCTACTGGAACCCCAAGAACGAGAAGATGCCGCGCGAGCAGCTGAAGGCGTTGCAGCTGCTGAAGCTCCGCCGGATGTGCGACTGGGCGGCGGCGGAGTGCGACTTCCACCGGAGGAAGTTCGAGAAGGCGAAGTTCAGGCCGGAGCAGCTGAAGACGCTCGACGACCTGCGCCGGATCCCGGTCATGACGCGCGCGGAGTGGATGGAGTGCCAGGCGGAGAAGCCGCTCTTCGGCGACCTCGTGACCGCGCCGCGCGAGCACGCGATCCGCTACCACCTGACGTCGGGCACGAGCGGGCGGCAGCCGCTGCGCGTGCTCGACTCGATGAAGGACTGGGAGTGGATCGCGGAGATGTGGTGCTACGGGTTCTGGGGGTTCGGGGTGCGGCCCGTGGACACGGTGTTTTTCGCGTTCTCGTACGGGTCGTTCATCGGGTTCTGGGGCGCGCACTACTGCTGCGAGAAGCTCGGCGCGCTCGTGCTGCCGTCGGGGAACATGACGACGGAGAACCGGGTGAAGCAGATCGTGGAGATGGAGGCGACGACCGTGTGCGCGACGCCGACCTACGCGCTGCGGATGGCGCAGACGGCGCGGGAGATGGGGATCGACTTGCCGTCGAGCCGCGTGAACAAGGTGATCGTCAGCGGCGAGCCGGCGGGCTCGATCCCGGCGGTCAAGCGGATGCTCGAGCAGCAGTGGGGAGCGAAGTGCGGGGACACGGCGGGCATGACGGAGATCGGCACGATCATGATCTTCGAATGCGCGCACCAGCCCGGCGGCACGCACATCATCGAGGACAACTTCATCGAGGAGGTCGTCGATCCCAAGTCGATGGAGGCGAAGGGGTACGGGGAAGAGGGGGAGCGCGTGGTCACGAGCTTCGGCCGCGGCTTCATCCCGCTCCTGCGGTACCGGACGGGCGACCTCGTGATGCGGATGCCCTGGAACAAGTGCACGTGCGGGCGGACGTTCGACTGGTACGACGGCGGCATCCGCGGCCGCACGGACGACATGAAGCTGATCCGCGGAACGAACGTCTATCCGCGCGCCGTCGAGTCGATCGTGCGCGAGTGCGACGAGATCGACGAGTTCCAGATCGTCTTGTGGCGCAAGGACAACGTGCAGGACGAGATCACGGTGAAGATCGAGGTGAAACCGCAGCACGCGGCGAAGACGGCGGAGCTCCTGCCGCGACTCGGCAAGGACCTCGCGGCGGCGCACGAGGGCTTGCGGTTCAACGTGGAGGCGGTGGCGCACGGCACGCTGCCGCGCTTCGAGCTGAAGGCGAAGCGGTTGAAGGACGAACGGGAGTACAAGTGATGGACCTCCTCGGCCACGAGACCACGGACCTCGAGCGCGAGGTGCTGCGCCTCTACAACGACTTGAAAACACTCGCGGGCCGCGACGACACGCCCCCGTGCGTGCAGCGGAACGTGAAGAAGGCGCTCGCGTGCCTCTGGCAGGCGACGAACGACCTGGACCTGTCCTTCGAGCAGCTGCGCGACCTCGGGGTCTAGGCCAGGGGACCGGAGCCGTGGTCACGCCGCGCTCGGGGCGGACCTCGCAGGCGCGGCCACTGTCATCCGGATGTAGGGCTTCGCGCCGCGGACGACGCCAAAAGACGCTTTGAGCTCCGCCGCCCAGCGCACGGCGATCGCGAGTTCCTCCGCCCGACATGCGTCATCGAGGAGGATGACACAGCCCGGCGCAAGCCTCTGCCGCATGATCGGGACGAGGCCGGACCTTCCTCCCCTCGCGCCGGCGGGCGGCCCGTCGCACACGACCAGCGAGAAGCTCTTGGGCATCGCCGCGAGGGGCGGGTCGTACCAGCGGAAGGCCCCGTAGTCCCTGAGGGGCGCCGAGCTCAGGACCACGGAGTCGAGCTTGTATCTCCTCAGGCACCTCTGCACCCTCTTCGCCCACTCCGGCGCGTGCTCAAGCGCCCAGTGGGTTTGGCCTCGCCTCGTCGCGATCGCCCCGATGAGGATCGTGGACAGCCCGGAGCCGCACTCGAGGATGGGGCCGCTCGTGGTCGACGCGTGCGCGATGCACCCCGCGAGGTACTCGTCCGAGGCGCTCCAGCCGTCGTTCCCCCAACCGCGGATCAAGTCCTTGAGGACGGGACTCCCGGGGCGGGCGCAAGCCACGGGGTTCGCGAGGAAGCGTCTCATGGCTCGCCGGAACACGATCTCGCGCTCCGCCGCCCGGAGAGAGTCCCGGACGCTAGCGGGCAGGACCGACTTCACGACGTTTCGCAAGGTCATGTTGGCTCCTTCCGCCGGGTTCGTGCCCGCCGTCCGCGGACTCCACCCGACACTTCTTCCCGATGGCCGGCAGCGCCAGAGCTTCTCGAAGGCTCGCGAATCGCCCGGGTCGCGCCGCCCTAACAGGGGGCGCACGACGAGGGCTCGTGCACCGAATCGGTGCGGCAAGAAACGGCGCGACGGCTCGAAAGCCCGCCCGCCAACGAGGAAGCTTGCCCTGCCCTCCCAAGCGGCGGTGGCCATTGCAAATGGGCGACCGCAGCCGGGTGCTTTTCGAGGCGCCCCCGAGGCCCCCTGCGGTCGCGTCGCGCCGGATGCGGCCGCGGATCTACCGGCGGCGGCGGCGCCTCTCGACCGCGCCGCCAGGAGCGAGGGTCTGCGCCGGACGGCCGGTCACGGTCATCTCGATATAGGGCTTGGTCGCACCGAGGACGGCCGAGGACGCGCCAAGCTCGCCCTCCCAGAGTTTCGCGAGCGCGAGCTCCTGCTCCCGGGCGCCGTCGTCGAGAAGCAGGACGCAGCCCGGCTTGAGCCGTTCCCGCATGATCGGGACGAGGCCCGACCTCCCGCCGCGCGTGCTGGCCGGCGGGCCGTCGCACACGACCAGCGAGAAGCTCTCGGGCATCGTCGCGAGGGGCGGGTCGTACCAGCTGAAGGCCCCGTAGTCCTTGAGGGGCTCCACGCACAGCACCACCGAGTCGATCCCGTACTGCGTCAGGTACTTCCGGACCCGCGTCGCCCACTCGGGCGAGTGCTCGAGCGCCCAGTGAGGCTGGCCCCACCTCTGCGCGATCGCGCCGATGAGGATCGTGGACAGCCCGGAGCCGCACTCGAGGATCGGACCCTTGGCCTCGGACGCATGCCTCATGCAGGCGGCGAGGTACTCGCCCAGCGCGCTCCAGGCGTCGTTCCCCCAGCCGTAGATCAGGTCGTCGAGCACGGGGCTCCCGGGAAGAGCACACGACTCGGGGCTCGCGAGGAACCGCTTCATCGCGCGGCGGAAGACGAACTCGCGGTGCGCCAACCGCAGGGCCTCCCGAGCCCGCCCCGGCAGGACACGCTTCGCGATGCCTCGGATGGTGGCCACGATCCCGCCCGGGTGTTCACGCATGGGGGGATCATCGGCATTGTCGGCAAGGGCTCTTCAGGGGCTTTCTGCAAGGCGCCGCAAATCCGTGCAGCCGCGGAAGCACGGCGGGGGGCCCCTGTTCGGGCACAATGGCCGTGATGCGCCGGCTCTACCGCGTCCGCGGCCTCGACTGCGCCCACGAGGGGGCGGTCCTCCGCCGCGCGCTCGAGGGGGCTCCGGGGGCCGAGGCCGTCGCGTTCGACTACGCGCGCGGGCGGATGGCTATCACCGGCGCGATCCCGCCGCGCGACGTGCTCAAGGCGGTCGAGCGCGCGGGCTTCACGGCCGAGGCGTGGACGGACGAGCGCGAGAGCCGGAGGCTCTTCGGCATCACCACGGCGGCCTCCGGCGCGGCGGTCGCGGCGATCCTCCTCGGCGGCCCCCCGGGCCCCCTCTCTTTCCTCGCCGTGGCGGCCGGATTCTGGCTTGTCGTCCCGCGCGCGGTCGCCGCGGCGCGCCGGCTGCGACCCGACATGCACCTTCTGATGACCGTCGCGGTCGCGGGCGCGCTCGGCCTTCGCGAGTGGACCGAGGCGGCGTCGGTCGCGTTCCTCTATTCGCTTTCGCTCGCGCTCGAGGCGTGGAGCGTCGGGCGCGCGCGCCGGGCGGTCGAGCGGCTCCTCGACCTCGCGCCTGCGTCCGCGACGCTCCTCGACCCCGAGCGCCGCGTGCCCGCGGACGAGGTCGCCTTGAGGTCGCGGATCCTCGTCCGTCCGGGCGAGCGCGTGCCGCTCGACGGGATCGTCCGCGAGGGCACGTCCACGATGGACCAGTCGCCGCTCACCGGCGAGTCGTTGCCCGTGACGAAGGAGCCCGGGGACGACGTCTTCGCCGGCACGATCAACGGGCCGGGGGCGCTCGTCGTCGAGACCACGAAGGAGGCGGGCGACACGACGGTCGCGCACATGGTGCGGCTCGTCGAGCTCGCGGGCGAGAAGCGGAGCAACGCCGAGCGATGGGTCGAGCGATTCGCGCGGATCTACACGCCCGCGGTGATGGCCGCGGCGCTGCTGGTGTTCATCCTCGGGGGGGCTTCGGGGCCCGCGTTCTACCGCGCGCTCGTGCTGCTCGTGATCGCGTGCCCGTGCGCCCTCGTGATCTCGACGCCGGTGTCGATCGTCGCGGGGCTCACGGCCGCGACGCGCAAGGGCGTGCTCGTGAAGGACGGACGCCACCTCGAGACGCCCGCGCGGATCCGCGTGTTCGCGCTCGACAAGACGGGCACGCTCACGCGGGGGAAGCCCCGCGTGGTCGAGGTCGTCCCCTACGACGGCCACGACGAATCGGAGGTGCTGTCGCGCGCGGCCGCCGTCGAGGCGCGGGCGGAGCACCCGATCGCGCACGCGATCGTCGAGGCGGCGAAGGGGCTCGCGGTGCCCACCGCGGAGCGGGTCACCGCGTTTCACGGGAAGGGCGCGGAGGGGCTCGTCGAGGGGCGCAGGTACTGGGTCGGGTCGCACCGGTTCCTCGACGAGATCCGCGGCGAGGAGCACGACCGGGTGTGCGCCCGGATGGAGGAGCTCGCGGGCCCCGGCCGCTCGGTCCTCTTCGTCGGCAACGACCGGCACGTCTGCGGGCTGCTCGCGGTCGCGGACGAGGTTCGCGAGGGCGCGCGCGACCAGGTCGCGGAGCTGAAGCGTGCGGGCGTCGAGCGCGTCGTGATGCTCACGGGCGACAACCGCTTCACCGCCGAGGCGATTGCGCGCGAGGTCGGGATCGACGAGGTGCGCGCGGAGCTGCTCCCCGGTCAGAAGGTCGCGGTCGTCGAGGAGCTCGTGGCGAAGCACGGCAGCGTCGCGATGGTCGGCGACGGGATCAACGACGCGCCCGCGATGGCCCGCGCGGACCTCGGGATCGCGATGGCCGCCGCGGGCGCGGACGTCGCGATCGAAGCCGCCGACGTCGTGCTGATGACGGACGACCTGTCGCGGCTGCCGTGGCTCCTGCGTCATTCGCGCCGCGTGCTGTCGGTGATCCGCCAGAACGTGGCGGCGGCGCTCCTCTTCAAGGCCGCGGTGTTCGCGCTCGCGCTCTTCGGCGTGGCGACGCTGTGGATGGCGATCGCGGCCGACATGGGCGTGAGCCTCGCGGTCGTCTTCAACGCGCTGCGGCTCCTGCGGGGCTAGCGGACGGGCCCGCGGCGCAGGTCCGGCGGGATCGCGGGGGGGCGCGGGGGCAGGGAGCCGACGACCGCCGCCGGGCGTTAGGATGAAGGGAGTCAGCATGCGCCGGCGGGGCGTCGTATCGACTTCGGTCGTCGGGCTCGTCCTGGGGCTCGTCCGCGGGGCCCGCGCCGAGGAGCCCTACGTCCGCGGCGCCAGGGACCGTGAGGGCGTCGTCCGGGAGCTCGCGACGCGGAGCGCGGACTACGCGACGGTGCTTGTCGTCTTCGACACGGCCACGTTCAACCCGCCGCCGGGGCGGAGCGAGTTCGAGGCGGACCACCGCTACCGCGAGGATCTGCCCGCGTGGCTCGCGTCGGTCACTCTCCTCGCGAGCGCGGCGAAGCGTCCGGTGCTCGTCGCCACGACGTCGTCGCTGAAGGCCCTCCCGGCCCTCGGCGATGGCTGGAAGGAGGCGATCGGGCGCGACCTGGCCGTGCCGTGGTGGAAGACGGACTCGTTTGCGTTCGAGCCCGCCGTGAAGTGGATCGCGCGCCTCGTCGACGAGAAGGGCGCCCGCGGCGGCTCGACCCCGCATCCCTCGACGTGCATGCTCGTGCTCGTGACCGGCGACATCCTGCCGGAGGAGGCCGTCAGAGGCGTCTTCGACGTCTTTTCGCACCTCGGGGAGGCCGAGGGCGCTGCCGGCCTGCCCACCGACGAGTCCTGGCGCGCAAAGCTCCTGCCCCTGGGCGGGTACTGGGACGAGGAGGAGGTGGCGAAGACCCTTCACAAGCGGTCGAGCGGCCTCTTCGTCGTCGCCCCCGAGGCACGCTTCTGCGACTTCCTCCCGGTCGTCGAGATCCCGGACGTCCCTTGGGCGTCGCGGCCGGTCGCCCCGCCGCAGCTTCCCGTCGCCTTGAGCCCGACGCGAACCGACGAGGAGCCGAAGCCGCTGGTCCCCGACGACGAGGAAGGGAAGCGGCTGGTAGAGCAGGCGCTCGAGGCGTTCAAGGCCTTCGACGTGACCCGGTTCGAGTCGTCGACGCCGGCGTTCTGCCGGCACTACGGCTCGGGCGTCTTCTTCAACACCGACTGCCCGAGCGGCTTCGGCTACTGGCCGTTCGCGCGCGCCGCGTCGGCGACGGGCGGCAGGTACCTCTTCTATCCGTATCCTCCGGGAAAGTGGCTCGACGCGTGCCCGAAGGACCCGGCGCTGATGAGCCGGCTCGCCCCCGAGCTCGTCCCGAAGGACGACTACCTGCGCGCGAAGCGGAACGACGCCGCGCTCGACGCGATCTGCGAGGCGTGCCTCGCGGTCGTCGAGGAGACGCCGTGGCACGACTCGGCGAGCGACGTGCACGAGCGCGCGCCAGGTTGGATGCACTTCCGATCGACAAATCCCTTCGCGCTCTTCGAGCGGTTCCCCGTGCGCGACCGGCCGGTGGACGACGTGCCCGACCTCGAGGACAAGTCCGCGGCGAGGCTCCGCAGGGAGGGCGCGCAGCTGGAGCGCGTCGCAAGGCGCTACGACCGCGCGATCCGGATCCTCGAGCGCGCGGAGAGATCGATTCTCGGGGGGGCCGCGGGGGCGGCGCACCCGCGGTCGATCGCGAGCCTCGCGCTCGCGCGGTTCTGGTTCGAGATGGGCGCCTTCCACCTCGACGCGCTGTCGATCTTCTTCAAAGAGAGCGCCCGCCTGAGGGAACGGGGCATCGTGACCTACGTCCCCACGATCCGGATGAGCGATTGCCTCGACGGTTACGACGGCCTCACGATCTCGCCCGAGGACGAGGCGGCGTTTCGATCCGATTTCGCGCCGCCGGAGTACCAGGGGAACCTCCTCTCGATCCCGCAGGACGATGCGAAGTACCGGGCGAGACGCGAGGCCGACCGCGTCCTCAAGAGCCTCGACCCCCGCCTCCGGGAGCGCGCGCTGCGGATGATCGCCGCGGGCGAGTCGGTGATGCAGAGCTACGCGAGGTCGCCTTGGGGCTGGGTCGTCTACTACTCAGAGGCGGTCACGTTCGTCTCGGAGCCCGTGCCGGACGGCGGCGCTCCGGAGTTCGACCGGGAAGGCGATAGCGTCGAGTTCCTCCGTCCCGCGACGCCCCGCCCCGGCTCCTCGGGCGGAGGGCCGACGTCGGGCGGGGGGTAGGGAGCCGGACCCTCTCTCGTCAGCCCCCCCGGCCCCCGAGGCCCCCTCCCGACCCCCCTCGCAGGCGGGTAGACTCCGGAGGCGTGCGAGGCGTCGGCGTGTCCCTGATCCTCCTGGCCGTCCCGCTTCAGGCGGAGGAGAAGGGGATCGACCACTGGATCTCGCAGCTCGAAGCCGGGGACGTCGCCCAGCGCCGCGCAGCCGTCTACGAGCTGTGGAAGCTCAAGGACAAGGCGAAGCGCGCGACGGCGGCGCTCGCCTACGCGCTCCGCGACGCGGACGACTACGTGCGGGAGACGGCGGCGCGCGCGCTCGAGGGCCT
>Ga0187894_10005770_pt1 | contig 12435 bp, 12 predicted proteins | sample GBC1701081metaG_FD_136650 | JGI IMG/M metagenome (GOLD analysis project Ga0187894, IMG submission 136650) | White microbial mat communities from a lava cave in the Kipuka Kanohina Cave System on the Island of Hawaii, USA - GBC170108-1 metaG ... | reverse complement strand
CGCTGTCGCCGACTCGCCAGAGACTACGAACGACTGCCATCCACCCTCGCAGGAGTTCACTTCGTCGCCTTCGCCTGCCTCATGCTGGCGAGGTTGATGGGAAATAGTTCATAACAGGCTCTAAAGGTGGTATTACTTCCTGCCACCTGCACCGTCGGGTTACAAAAACCATCTATGTACTCCTGCTGTTTTAGCGCCATGGCATTGTTCTGCCGCGGAAACACTGTTTCAGTAGTAGTATTGTCTGCATTCACCCTGCGCACACCATCATTGGTAGTGCCGATGAAGTAGAGTCCGAGGACGCGCGCATAATGAACATCAGTGATGTTGGAGGTGATTCCGGTTGGGTTGCGGATGTTAGCGGTGTTCCAGGTTCCGCCACTTACTGTTCCTTCATAGAGAGAGGTACCTGCGCTCAGGGTCAAGCCGTTTGGAGTAAGGGTTACTCCCGATAATCCTGCAATGCCGGTGTTGACGCTCTGCATAAGAATGGGGTTCATCTTGTCGGTGAAGTCATACTTGTGGAGAAATCCTGCGTTGGTGGCGATCCATACATAAGGAGAATCAATAGAAGCATCTGCACCGGTGAAATCTCCCATGCCGACAGGCTTTGGAAAGCCGTTGACCCAGTTCACGCTTGCGGGCAATGCGTTTGGAACAACATCACCAAGCGGACAATCCGCTTTCGCCTTTCCACTATATTCGATTGTTGCAACGGCGAGAGCGGCAGCATAGGCAAGAGCCCTGAAAATGTCGCCTCTGGAAGATCTGGTCTGAGGCTGGTTCTGCAGCATGTGTTCTGGGCAAGGGGTGATCGTGACAGCACCGTCAAGGCCGGCCAATTTACCAGCTTTGTCGGGCACTCCACTCTCTGCACTATATCTTGGCGCCAGGTAGCTATCCATGGTGGCGACGTGGCGCTGGAGTTTGAGTAACGATGGGCCGACACTGAAGTGGCATTTCGAGGGACTCAGCCGTGAATGAAACGCCGACACATGCGCGGAAAGACGTGGTCTCGTGGCCGTTCCGTTCACGCCTAGGTACCTCGATCAAATGGCGATTGTATTATACCTCAATTTCCGGCATCAGGCGAGCCTCCCAATGCCCGGGGGAGCCAGCTTTGACGGGCCTTTGGTCAGCCGCCGCCAGGCCGGTCGGTGCGCACGATTTCGAAAACCGTAGTCTCAAATGAGCCGTCCCGTCCCATTTTTTCCTTGTCGCCCGGCGGGCAGATGTTTACGCTGACCGGTTCGAACGCCGAACAAGTCCCCTGCCCCTGACATATACGAACGCCAGCGCCGGGGCAATGCGCCGCGATGGCGCGATGGATACATCTCGATATTCGCGCGTCCGGCGCGTTGGTTTCGCGTTGATTCAGACAGATCATCCCAGCCAGATCAGGGAGTCTCCCATGATTCGTGCCTTGCAGATGGCAGGCGCCGGGGCCTTGCTTTCGATGCTGATCGCGGCGGCGCTCAATCCCGATTCAATGGCGAACCCGCTAACGGCCGCGCCCACCGCCGCGCCGGCCGCGACGCCCCGTTCGATTCCGGCGCAGGCAGATGACCGACAACCTGCATGGGGCGGGGAGAACTGCGTCGGACTGGCGGGAGACTTCAACGAGGATCACACCGTCGATGCCGACGACATCCAACCGCTCCTTGCGCAGGGGCTGACGGTCGTCCCCAACCTTGGCGTTTACATGAATATCTGCATCGATCAGGTCGGCTGCGGCCCCGCTTCGGTCTATCCCTGCTGCGCGTGCGATTTCGGCGTGGCCGACCCGAACACCGGCGTGTTGATTTCAGACGAGCCCGATGGGAACGTCAGTCCCGCCGAACCTCGAATCAATTTCTTCATTGATCGGCTGCTGGGCCGCTGACGGCGCGGCCGTTGTCAGATGCGGATGGGGGCATGCGAGCGCTCTGCGAGCAGTGGGATCGCGGGCAGCGACTGCGAGCCGGGCGGTGGCGCGACCGTCTGAGCGCTCATGCCTGAGCATGTTCGCGCTGTGGAATCTGCCATGACGGCTCATTGAAGCGGCCGCGCCGCTGGCCGTGGAACGCACGCGACGACTCCCCTTGATGCACCGCGCCTCACGATCGCGCCGGCGCGAACATGCACGGTCGATCAAGAGAATCCACCGCCGCGGAAGGGATTCCCGACGGTCCGCCGTTCTGCGGGATCTTCAGAATTCGCGTCAGACCCTGCAATCGGCGATCATCGGACAAATTACCGAACCATTCCGGTGTTCCGTGCGGCCGGTGCCATGGCCGCCGCTCGGGGCGGCCTTTCGTGAATGTAAGCGTGTCACCGCATTCGGCATGGCTGCGCCAAGCGACAACCATGCCACACGGCTGAATGTCTACAGGTGCCCCATGACTCCCCAAACGGTTCTGCGTGTCGCTCGCCCGACGGATCACATGGAGGAAATCGTTCGCTTCTACACCGACGGCCTCGGCATGCGCCGACTCGGCTCGTTTGAGGATCACGACGGCTTTGACGGCGTCATGCTCGGCCTTCCGGGAGCCGCCTATCACCTTGAATTCACCCGCAAGCGCGGCCATGACGCCGGTCCCGCGCCGACGAAGGAGAACCTGCTCGTCTTCTACTTCCCCGATCCCGCCGACTGGCAGGCCGCGGTCGATCGCATGCAGGCCGCCGGCTACCGGCCGACGCCGTCGTTCAATCCCTACTGGGATCGCTCCGGCCGCACCTTCGAAGACCCGGACGGCTATCGCGTCGTGCTGCGGCAGGGCCGCTCGCCGGTCAACGAAGAGACCGAACGCGATTGGCGGTAGAATTCTCCGGCGGCGAGCGTCACAAGCGGATTCGCAGCCCGTGTCGGGCGAAGGCGGAAATCGAGATGCCGATCCACAAGGACATCCTGGCCTACAACAAGTCGCAGTCGGCCGGCGACCGGCGCATCTGCGACGCGCTCGCCAAGACCATCGACCTTCATTTGAAAAACGCCGAGTGCAAGATCTGGCACCGCCACCCGGTCTGGTTCCTCGACGGCAATCCCATCGTCGGCTATAGCAAACTCAAGGAGTGCATCCGCCTCTTGTTCTGGAGCGGCCAGTCGTTCGACGAGCCCGGCCTCGCGCCGGAGGGCAGCTTCAAGGCCGCCGAGGCGCGATACATCTCCGGCGATCAGATTTCGTCAAAGGATTTGAAACGCTGGCTCGCCCAGTCGATCCGGATCCAGTGGGACTACAAGAACATCGTGAAGCGCAGGGGGCGGCTCATTCGCCTGAAATGATCCGGGGTGACAGTCCACGCAATAGGAGTGCGACCCACGACGAAATCACGGACAGGGCGTCGCGGGTCGCCGATCAGCTTCTGCCCAAACAGATTGAGATCGGCGGCGTTCACGCTCATCGTTCCATCCATGTCCGCGCAGCCGCACTGGCCGGGGCAGACAACGTCCGGCGCCCGGCCCGGCGCGAGCATCGGCGATATGCGAAGCGTCTGAGCCTCCGTCGGCAGGTTAAGGAGAACGGACAGTCAGAGCAGGGCGATTCCGCGGGAGAAAAAGTAAGCGGGCGCGAACCGCCTCGTGACGATTCGCGCCCGCGATGCAATCAGACTCTGCTCCGAGCCGCGATGCCGATCAGGGGATCGGCGTCACGTTGGTCATGACCATGCTCCCACCGAGGTTGGCCGTGATCGTCGCCATGTTGGCGCTGATGCCGTTGACGACGAAGTAGCCGTACTGCGATCCGGCCGGAATCGTGACCGACGCCGGAACCGTGACACGCGTCGCATCGCTGCTCATCAGCGTGACCATCTGGGGACTCTGGACGATGGCGTTCGTGTAAACGTACATCTCGCCCACGCCGCCCACCTTCGGCGTGGTGCTGGTCGAAATCCCCAACAGCGTGGGCATGCTCACAATGGTGTAGGGGCTCAACTGGTTGTCGCCGTTGAACGACACCTGGACGTCCGCCCGTCCGGTGGCCAGGGCGCGCAGACCGGTCATGGTGGCGGAACTGGAACCGGCCGGAACGATCAACGATGAACTGGGCACCGACAGCAGCGCCGGGTGCAGGTTGGTGACCGTGATCGGCGTATCATCGGCCACGGTTGCGTTGAGATAGACGTAGAGCGTACCGATGGCGCCGACCTGCAACGTGGTCGAGCCGGAGACGCTCGACAGGCTCACCTGATCGATAACGTAAACCTCCGTGAACTGCGACATGCCGGACGTCGTTGCGGTCAGGATGTTGTACCCCGCCGCGGTGGCGAGCCCGTAGAAATACGCGTAGGAGCTGCCCGCCGGGATGACGACCGACGCGGGGAGCGAGATGGATGCCGGGTTGGACGTGCTGAGCATGACGGTCGTGTCGGAAATGGCGTCCTGCGACAGCGACACGTAACCCGAGACCACTGCGCCGGTCTGCACCAGGTCGTCGACTGAGAGATAATTCAGAAGCGGCGAGGCGGAGACGCTGATTGGGGTATAGGCCTTCTTGCCGTTCAGGTCCGCCGAGATCTGAGTGGCGCCCGCTGAGAGCCCCTGGATCGAAATAAACGTATACGACGAACTGGCCGGGATGCTGACCGTGGCGGGCACGGCGATGACCGTCGGATCGCTCGACGTCAGACTGACGGTCGTCTGCGTCGCGGCCTCAACGTCCAGGTAGACATACAGGAAGCCGGTGCCTCCGACGAGCATCTCGTCGGGACCGTTGATTGAGGAGAGGGAAGGCTCGGTGACGACCGTCGTATGCAGTTGCCGCGATACGCTGCCCAATGTGGCGGTCAGCGTCGCGCTTCCGGCGGCCAGCGGGCTCACGTTGAAGTAGGCGCTGCTGTCGCCCGGATTGACGACGACGTTCGCCGGCGCCGACAGAACGGAATTGTTGCTCGACGCCAGCGTGATGGTCTTGGGCGTCGCGGCGATGGCGGTCAGGTAGGCATACACGTTATCGACCGGTCCGACGATCAGGCGATCATCCAGGCTACTGATGTAACTCAGCGACGCCTCGCTCACGACGCTCACCTGCCCCGACAGGGTGGTTCCTTCGAATTCAGCCGTGATCGTGGCGGTGCCGACGGCGACCGCCGTCAGTGGAGCCGGCTCGCTCGAGTCGAACTGCTGCACGATGACCGTCGAGGGAACCGAGACGATCGAAGGATCGCTGGAAGTGAGTTGGATCGTTTTCGGCTCCGCGAGCGACATGTTGAAGCCGGCGTAGAGGAAGGACTTGGCGCCGACTTCCAGGGACGCGCCGGGCAGTGACAGGTAATTCATATCCAGCGTCGGATAGACCGTGGCGGTCGAGGTGCTCAGCGCGCCGCCGACCGATGCCGTGATCAGCGAATCGCCCGCGGCAAGCGCGCTGTATTCCGCGTCCGCCGTCAGGTGGCCGTTGGGAACCGTCACCGTGGCCGGCACGGTGAGAATGGATGGATCGCTGGAGGTCAGCGCGACGCTCGTGTCGCCGCTCGCCGGGTTCACCAGCAGGACGCGCACCTTGCCCTTCCCGCCGACGACGGCGTCGGAGGTGTTGAGATAGTCCAGCGGGCTGAAGAAGGGAACGCCGCCCCCGCCCGGACAGGTCAGGCCGGAGGCGCAGAACCCCAGGGCGCAAAGAACCAACGCGATGCCACGAGAGCCTGAGAGGGAACGTTTCACGGGGAAATCTCCTTGCGGATTGCCGGATGAGCAGATTCCGAGGGTGTACCTGGGCGGCAGCGGAATCCGTGGTGACGCTGAATCTGATATTCCCCGCCGAAATCGGGAGTCAATCATCAGACTGCGTCATCGGCAATTTACGCGAACCGCGCGGTGGGATCTTCCGCTCCCTCGCTGTCGCCGGCGCCAACGCGGCAATCCGAGCGGTCATTGGCATGAAGGAGTGAGCGCGACCCGCTCATTCCCGGCGACACGACAACCGTCGGATCAGATTGAACAACGGATGCGCGCGGCATGCAAGCATTGCGAGCTTTCCCCCTCTCCCGAAGGGGTGAGGGCGCTTTGTTCCATTCTGGATTCCCGCTTCCGCGGGAATGACAACAGCGCGGGAATGACAACGGGAGCGCGACTACGCGCGGCGGCGTGAAGAAAATTGACTTCCCGGATCTGCCGGACATAAGGTTGATCGAACTATTCGATACCGGATCAAGGACTACGGAGTGACAGTGCCGGTAAAGAAGAACAGCACCTAATCCGTAACCGGATCACCCGTGTAAACCACTTCAAAGTCGCTCCCCTTCACTTGGTGCAACGTCGCCAGCTCCTCGTCGTTCCAGCGCGAGTCCGGCGCGCCGCTGATGTACCAGTCCGACCCGTTGTCCGCCACGAACATGCCATACGTCTTCAACCCGCGCAGGATCACCTGCACGCATGCCGGAAACGGCGACGCGTCAAAACCCGCCTTCAGCCGCACGCGCAGCCCCATCGGGGCATGATTCGGATCGGTCGAGTCGCTGGCGTAGTGGCGCGCGGGGGCTATGTAGGCGTGGCGCGTCTTCGAGACGGTGAACCGCAGCGCGTGTCGCAGCGCTCCCTGCTCGACGATCTCCTCGAATCGCGCCAGGCCGGGAAAGATCGCCAGACCCGCTGCGTCTGCCGAGGTCCAGCCGGCCGGCCTCAGAGCATTGGACGTCAGATCGAAAATTGCTCCCGACGCCGCGCTCCAGCCTGCTCCCGACGGATAGGCATAGAAGAGTTCGTAGAGCCGGTTGTGCGCGGGATCGACGATGAGGATGTGCCGGTCGCCGTCGGAGTTCGGGCCACCTTCGATCAGCGCGTTGCGCGGAATCGGATAGGGACCGGGATCGCTCTGATCGTCGTAGTCGAAGGTGACGGGAACCAGCGGCTGATCGCCCGGCACGACGACGTAGGGAATCCCGATCGGCGCGCCTTCATAGATCGTTCCGAAGTCGGGATGAACGCCGCGGTTCACGCCGATCGACGCGATCAGCGCGGCCGAGTCGGGATGGAGCGGCAGCGTCGAGATATCCAGATTCCATGGATTGTCCTGCGGAAAGATCTGCAACGGCCCGACGACGGTGTTCGGCGGCGGCAGTTGCGGCTCCAGCGGAATGCAGCCGGCTGCGACGGTGATCAGCCAGAGGATCGCCGATCTCCGCGCGGCGCATGAACGGGTCAACGGTGACGCGGTTTGTATCGTGCGTCGTGAACCGTGCATCTGTCGCTGCGATGCTGTTTTCATGCCTGATACATCGGCGAGAATTGTATCAGTCCCCACCCCAGAAGGGGGCGGACGCCCGATCGCCGGTTACCATGCTCCCACCATGATCGACACGGCCCGCAATCCCGATCGTCGCAGGCTGCGCCTCGCCGCGCCCGACGAACTCCGCACCGAGATCGATCGCATCGTCGCCGCCGACAAGGCCGGTCGCCTGCGCCGCGGCGGGAACTGGACCGCCGGACAGGCATTCGGCCACGTCGCCGCGTGGATCAACTATGCGTACGAAGGGTATCCCATCCATCCCCCCTTCTTCATCCGCTGGATTCTCCAGCTTCGCCGCGCCAAATATCTGCGCGACGGCATGCCCACCGGCGTGCGCATCCCGCGCGTTAAAGATGGCACTTTCGGCACCGAACTCAGGAGCACTGACGAGGGAGCGGATCGGCTGCGCCGCGCGCTGGACCGCATGGAACGGGAGCCCGCGAAGTTCGACAGCCCGGCCTTCGGAAAAATGCCCGACGCCGACCGCATTCAGTTCAATCTTCGACACGCCGAGCTGCACCTGGGTTTCCTTCATCCGCAATGAACCGGCAACCGGTGATCACCGACGACCTGCGTAAGAGATTGCCCATGCCACCGTTTGGATTGAGGAGCGAGCCCTTCCCCCATCGACCGGCCGGAGGTTCCCCCATGTTCTGCCCGCGCATCCATTGGCGTTCCATCGCGATTCTTAACCTCGTCATTCTGCTCGGCTTATGCGAGTTGCCCGGCGGCAGGGCCGCCGCCGCCTCGATCCCCTGGCCGCAGTGGGGCGGACCGGCCCGCGACTTCCACGTGCAGGCGCCCCGCCTCGCCGATCAGTGGCCCGCCGACGGCCCGCGGAAGCTCTGGTCGCGTCCCCTCGGGCAGGGCTATTCGGCGATCGTCGCGGACGGAAAAAACCTCTACACGCTCTATCGCACCGGGCCGGAGGAATCGGTCGTGGCGCTGAACGCCGCCGACGGCCGCACGGTCTGGGAGCACAAGTACGCCGCCAAGCCCGACGCCTCGCAGACCGGCGAGTTCGGCCACGGTCCGAACGCCACTCCGCTGCTGCTGGAGGATCGGATCATCGCGGCGGGATTCACCGGCGTGATCGCCTGCCTGTCGACGGCCGACGGCAAGGTGCTCTGGTCGCATGACCTGCTCAAGGAATTCAAGGGGTCCGTCGCGGGCTTCGGATACTCCTCGAGCCCGCTCGCCTTCGGAGAGACGGTGATCTGCACCGTGGGCGGCAAGGAGCACGGCGCGATCGCGTTTCGCATCTCGGACGGATCGATCGTCTGGAAGAGCGCCCCCTTCTCGCGCAGCCACGCCTCGCCGCTGCTGATCCGCGTCGGCGGCCAGGAGCAGTTGGTCTGCCGCTCCGAGGAAGAACTGATCGGCATGAATCCCGGCAGCGGCGAAGTCCTCTGGCGGGCCAGGTGCACCGGCAACTTCGCGATGACGCCGCTCTTCGGCGAGGATGGTCTCATGTTCGGCGGCGCGCCGGAAGGAGAGACCGGCAGCCAGGTGCTGAGGATTTCGATGAAAGACGGCAAGACCGTGGCCGAGCCGGTCTGGAACAGCCGCAAGGTCAACCTCGGCTACTGGAATGCGATTCGCGTCGGCGACCTGATCTGCGCCTCGATCGGAAGCAACGGAACCCTGCTCGCGGGCGTCGACATTCACACCGGAAGTCTCAAGTGGCGGCAGCGCGGATTCCGCAAGGCCAACAGCATTTTCGCCGACAACAAGCTCTTTTTCATCGACGAAGGCGGCGCGCTGGTGATGGCGAAGGTCCTGCCCGCTGAAATGAAGGTGCTCGGCGAGACCAAGCTGTTGGAGGAAGTCTCCTGGACCGTACCGACGATCGTGGGGACGACGCTCTACGCGCGCGACAAGAAGCACATTGTGGCGGTTGATCTGGGTGTGCCCAGTCCCAGCCCGCGCGGACAGGGTTGATCGTTTCCCTCCGCCGCTCCCGGTCCCCGGTCGGGAGAGGACCCGCGCGGGCGCCGCGTTGACCGGGCCGGCACAGTCGCGTATCTTAAGAATATGCCGCATGTTATGATGGCCGAGCCGGATCACGATCCGATCCGTTCCGCGGTGGTGCCACGTCCCGGCGATGCCGCCGCAGCCTCCGTCGCGCGCCCCGCCGTCGAGCTGTCGGTCGTCATCCCGGCCTACAACGAACAGGACAACGTCGTCCCTCTCTGGGAAGAGGTGCGCGACGTCCTTGTGCCGACAGGCCGCACCTTTGAAGTCATCATCGTGGATGACGGCAGCCGGGATGAAACGATTGCCCGGCTGCGTCCGATCGCGCAGCGCGATCCGCGGCTGATCGTGGTCCGGCTGGCGCGAAACTTCGGACAGTCCGCCGCGATGGCGGCGGGGATTCACCACGCCTGCGGCCGGCTCATCGCCACGCTCGACGGCGACCGCCAGAATGATCCTTCCGAAATTCCGCGCATGATCGAGTGCATGACCGACGAGGTGGACGTGGTCGCCGGCTGGCGCCGCAAGCGGCAGGATGACTGGCTGCGGAGCTGGGTCTCGCGGCAGGCCAACCGCATCATCGGCCGGCGCACCGGTGTCCAGCTCCACGATTACGGGTGCACGCTCAAGATCTTCCGTGCCCCGATCGCCAAGGCGCTGCCGCTCTACGGCGAGATGCACCGCTTCATTCCGGCCTGGGCGCGCTGGAACGGCGCGCGGTTCACCGAGGTCGAGGTGAATCATCGTCCGCGCACCACCGGGACGAGTCACTACGGACTGGATCGTACCTTCCGTGTGCTGCTCGATCTGTCGACGGTCGAGTTCATGACGCGCGATCGTGGCCATGCCACGCGTTTCTTCGGCCGCTGGGCGTGGCGACTGGCCGGCGCGGCGTTCGTCACCGCCCTGATCGGACTCGGCTGGGGGGTGGCGCGTCCTGCCGGCGTCTGGCCGCCCGCCCTGCTCGTGATCGGCGCGCTGGGCGGACTGACCGCGCTGCTGCTGGTCGGGCTCGGCGTACTGGGCGAGCTGGGGTGGCGCATCTTCTTCAGCATGGAGGGGCAGCGCCCCTACCGCATCGCCGAGATCATCGCCCGCGCGAAGAACGGCTAGCGCTCCCGCCGCGCCCTGAGTCAGACGTGCGATCCATGCAAGATCACCCGCTGCAATCGCTGCTCGGCCAGACGGTCATCCTCGACACCGCCGGACCGATTCTTTACATCGGCACGCTGCGGGAAATCGCGCCGGGCGGCTTCTGGCTGGAGTCGGCCGATCTGCATGACTGCCGCGACGGCCACGCGGGAAAGGAACTCTACCTCGTGGAGTCGCGTCAGCATGGCGTGCGGATCAATCGCGAGCGGGTTTACGTGCTGCGCGAGGCGGTGATCAGCGTCTCGCGTCTGGATGACGTCGTCATGGATTGAGCAGCCGTTCGAATCGCTCGATCGTCCAATCGCCCGACACGTTATTTCGCGGCAGTTTCATCAGGTCGCTTCCGCGCCGGATCGACCCGCAATCGGAAGTAAACGCCGCCTCGTATCCCGCGCGGCGCGCCGCATCGAGTACGCGCGCGCAGTAGGCGTTGCCGGGAATCGAAAGAAATCCCGGCGTCAGTCCTGTCCGCTCCGCCAGCGCGCGGCGCGATGCTCCCAGCTCGCGGGCCAGATCGCTGTCGGAAAGATCGCGCATCCGTCGGTGCGTCTCGCCATGCGATCCGATTTCGAATCCCTCGCGAGCCAGCCGGGAAAGTTCCTCCGGCGTCAGTTGCGGATCATCCGCCGCGCGGCGGAAGACGTAGGAGGTCGCGTCCGTGGTGATGAAAAGCGTCGCACGGAAGCCATAGTGCCGCAGCAGCGGCGCGGCGCGGGTGAGAATGCTGCGGCAGCCGTCGTCGATGGTGATCAACACGCTCCGTGGCGGCAGGTCGCGCTCGCCGCGGGCAAATGCGACCGCCTCCACGGCCGACACGGACCGGAAACCCCGCGCGGCGAGACGGCGAAGCTGCTCCTCGAAGCGGTCGGTCGCAATCGTGTAGATCCGCTCGTGCCCGTGGATGCGGGCGTAGGCCGCGGGGTCGGCAAAACGGTGATACATCAGCGCGACGACGTGCGGCCCGTCGCCATCGTCCGCGCCCGCGTCCCGTGGGGCCGGAACGCAGCCGCTGCCCGCGACCCATGCGAATGCGATCAGCGCCGCGACGTGTACGCTTCGCGCATGTCCGGCACGGCGTGCTGAAATCCGCCGCCGGCTCATGGCCGCTCCGACGTCGACCGCCGAAACGTGTCCCGCGTCACCTCGTACTGAAGCACTTCCGGGTCGCCGGGGTCGTGTCCGATCGTTCGCCCCACGAAACGCATTCCGCATTTCTCTATCACGCGGATCGACGGCGTCAGGCCGTCCAGCGTCTCGGACACCACGCGATCGACCGCCGGATCATCAAACGCCCGCGCGATCAGTTCGATCGCCCCCTCACTGGCGTAGCCGCGCCGCTGAAACGCCTCCAGCACGCTGTAGCCGATGTCGACGCGCCCCTGCCTGGGCGGTCCCTTGTATGCCACGACGCCGATCAGCACGCCCGCATCGTCAATCATCGCATAGATCGTCCAAGGGGTCGCCGGCGGCCAGCCTTCGAGCATCGTCGCCGTGTAAAGCATCGGTCCGTCATCCATCAGCGGCGGCGGCCACTCCGCGGGGACGCGCGCGCCGAGCTGCCGCTCCAGCTCAGCACCGCCGGCGTGCATCGCGCGGGCCAGATCAGGATCGGCGCCGACCAGTCGCAATCGCTTGGTTCGGAGGTCAGGGGGGCGCATGAGGGAATTCATCTCCAGCGCGGCTATTGTCACACAGGCCGACGTTTCATTCCAGATGATCGTGACGGCGGCTTACATTGTGGCGGTTGTTTACGAATGCGTGCCGCTGCTTGAGGCAATGTGTGCCACTGTTTGAAACAACGTGTGCCACTGCTTGCGAGTCTGTGTGCCACTGCCTCAAGCGATGGCGTCCACGATGCCTGCTGCCCAATGTGTGCCACTGCTTGAAGCAGTGGCACCCAAGTCCGTCGTCAGACAGGACATTCGTTAGTTTGGACGTTCGTCCCCCGGAGGCCGCGCCAATTCCCCCCTGTTTCAGGGGGGGCTAGAGCATTTCACGTTTTCGTGTATCCATAGCCGCAGTGTCGGAACCAGCCGGCGGCGTCCTGGGCGGTGATTCTTTTCAAGGCGGCGGCGATGGCCGCTTCAAGGGCTTTCTGAGTTCG
>Ga0187894_10005769_pt1 | contig 12436 bp, 9 predicted proteins | sample GBC1701081metaG_FD_136650 | JGI IMG/M metagenome (GOLD analysis project Ga0187894, IMG submission 136650) | White microbial mat communities from a lava cave in the Kipuka Kanohina Cave System on the Island of Hawaii, USA - GBC170108-1 metaG ... | reverse complement strand
CGGGCAGTCGCCCGCTGCGATAACCCGCTTCGTCGGTGCGCTGCCGCAATTCGCCGCCAATCCGATCGTCGTCTGCGCGCCATCTCGACCAGGATCCGCCAACCCGCATCTCACCGCCATGCGCCCTCCGTCGGACGGTTACATACCGCTGAACCTCCCGCAGGACTCTTCAGAGCCGCTCAACGGTTCGCAGTCGGTATGCCCAAGGGAGCACGAAACTATTCTGGACGGCGGCGAACACCGCGGGCCTCACGGTTCTACCGCAGGTCGCGAGCCAGCCGATTGGCTTTGCTCGAGCGCCTTCTCGGTCCGGCTGCGGAGGGTCATCCACCACTTCTGGGCGCGCTCGCCAGCCGCGCCCGCCGCCGCGAACAGCTCTGCGAGCCCCATGAGGTCGGCGATGGTCACCCAGTCGTCGCGGGAGCCGATGTCCATGGCGGGGCTCGGGACGTAAAGGCCGTGTCCGACTCGGACGAATAACCGGCGGTTGTAAGGGCTGCTTCCACCCGCCTCGTTCTTCGACAGTATGGCTGACAGATAGGCGCGCTTCTTCCTGTGTGGTGGGAGCACCGAATCGGGGAAGGCTGCGAGCAGACGTTCGAGCAAGGGCGCGGTGAACGCCGGCATGCCGCGCTCGGTGCCAGACGCCAGCATCTGCCGGTACTCCACGAGGCAAAAGCTGAGGAGGAACCACTCCATCGTGCTGGGATCGAGCTTCGCCATGCGGTTCGCCACCTTCACTCTGATGGGCTCCCGCACGAGGAGGCGATAGACCTCCGAGAAGCTGGATGGCTTCGTGAGCTTCATGTCGCGCCACGATTTGAGGACGGTCCGGAGCGCCGTCCGCCCCGCGTTGTCGCGCAACTCTGGATCGGCACCCAGGGCGAGCAACTCCTCGACGAGATCGGTGCGCCCGAACCGCGCGGAAATCATGAGCGGCGTTTCATTGAGCGGATTGCGGAAATCGACACCGTGCTTGCGTAGCTGCGTGGCAAGCGTCGAGGAGCGCTTCTCCCGGTACGGGGCGTGGTGGGTGCGCTCGATGAACTCGAGCCCCGATTCTGCCTTGCGCGCGTGTCGGAATCCTGCTGCGACGAGCGGAGCGAGGAGCGTCGTCGCGTCGTACGTGACGGCGTACTCGAACAGGAGCTGCTGCATGGCCTTGTCGCGGGGACCGGCACCGATCGCGCGTTCTCGTACCTGGGGGAGGGTGTTGGCGTCGACGACGACCCATGGGACGGGCTGCGTCTCGAGGACCTCGCGTCTTATCTGCTCTGCCTGCTCGGTCTTGCCTTGCAGCTCGAGACGCCGCGCCTCCCGCTGCCACTCTTCGATCGACGACTCGTTCTTATCCAGGGCGAGCTCGCCGGCTTGCTGCTTGACGGTGAGTAGCTCGAACAGCGGATGATCGACCTCGGACTCGACGATGAGCAACGTCTTCACGGCGCGGGTCATCGCGACGTAGAGCGAGTTCACGTAGAACTTGTACGCGTCCAGGCTCTTGTCGGTCTTGTCGCGGGCCCGGGCGTAGGCGAGCGTTCCGTCGAGATCGGGCGGGGAGACTCCGGCGGCGCACTCGCGGAACTCGCGCCCGGCGCTGCTGACCAACCGAAAAAGGAGGACGTTCTCGTACTCGAGACCCTTCGCTTCATGAACGGAGAAGACGAGCGGTGTCGAGAAAGCCTCGCGTGCGGAGGTCTTGTTCTCGTCGCGCAGGACGATGACGGCGAAGCGGGTCGAGCGCCGTGTCTTTTCCTCGATCTCGCGGCGGACCGCGGGGCTGTCGGCATGTAGCTCGACGTGCCCCTGCTCGTCGGAGACGCACTCGACAAGGAAGTTGCTCTCGCGATCGATGGATCCGAAGCGCCGCTGCTTGATTTGCAGCAGACGGTTCGCGATGGCCGTCACGGCCCGCGTGTTGCGGTAATTGGCGGCGAGAACGTGGACCTTCTCGATAGGCGTCTCGCCCCGGGCGGCGGCGTCGTGGCACAGGCTCTTGACCCGCGCCCACGAGAAGAAATTGGGGTGGACGATCTGGTTCGAATCGCCGCAAAGCAAGAAGGTGCGCTTGTCCCGGAGGGTCGCGAGCGCCAGCTTGAGCTCGACGGTGGTCACGTCCTGGACCTCGTCGATGAACAGGAAATCGTACCGCGGTTCCGCGCGCCCCTGTCGCTCCCACGCGATCATGTTCGCGTCGTAGAGAGCGTTTTCGCGCATATGCTCGAGCCAGCGCCGGAAGACCTGGAACACGACGGGGCGCTCGTCGCCGAGGAAGATCGACTGGCGCACCCCCAGCGCGAGATAGTCGGCCTCCGTGAGATGCGGACCGTCCTCGGCCGCTCCGGTGATCACGCCCTTGATCTCCTCGTAGATCTTGTGCGGCTCCCGGAGCTTGAAGGCGCCGCGCATGCGCTCGTACCAACCGCGGAAGTCCGCCCAGGTGGATTCGCGGCCTGCCGGTACGTCGATCGTTTCCACGAGCTCGCGCAATGAGAGGAAATCGACCTCCTGGCTCGCATTCCGGTAGCCGTTCGCGAAGTAGAGCGAGCGGGCACTCTCGACGAGGAACGACGAGCGGGTCAGATACGCCCCCTGCCCGGGGATGGTCTTGAGCTTTTCGAGAGTGAGCGCCGTCTTCCCGCTGCCAGCCGAGCCGACCGCGATGAGCGGCAACGGCGTGGCGAACACTGCCTCTTGCGCGTCATCGAAGGACAGCGGCTTGTCGAGAACGTGGAGGACGGTCGACGTCGGGTGAACGTAGCGGAGCTGATCTGGTTGCGGAACCGCGCTTGGGGGTGTCTGCGCGGGCTCGAAGTCCGCTTCCGTGTAGCTGCCGCCGTTTAGGAACCGGGCCTTCTCGTACGCGTGATTCCTGACGATCTCGAGGACGAGCAGGACCTTTCGCCCGGCGTGCTCGCCGAACTTGAAGAGCAATCGGTTCGTGTCGTCGAGTCGGGCGCGGTAGATGCCCGCGTTGCGCAGCTTGCGGGCATCGGCCGCGCGGAAGTTTCCGGCCTGCAGCTCCTCGATGGCGCGCTCGACGTGACGGGCGAGACTCCCTGCCTCCAAATCCCGCATCGCCAGAACGGGTATGCGGGGCGTCGACGAGGCAGTCTGTGCTGGCGGTGCATCGCCGATTGCGTCTCGCGGCGTCACGCCCGTCCCCCTTTGCAGAAGGCTCTGACCTATCGCCTCGCGTTCTTCCATTGGGGGAGCACGATGCCTCCAGGGCGCGGCCGAAGACAAGGCCAGCTGCACCCTCCCGATCGCGGGGTCAACGGCACGCCCGGCGTTGGTGACGCTGGCCGAGATGGTCGGCGCGAAACTTGACGGATCGGACGGGGGGCAACACGCGGTCCGGGGTGCGTAAAATCAAGCGGGGACATGGAGCTAAGTAAAATCAACCTGGGAGCGGGCGCGCTTCACCACGAGCTCGTGGCTGCGGTCGGCGGGGCGTGCCCTCGGGGCTGGTTGCTGATCGCTCACGGGCTTTTGGGCAGCGGCGGCAACTTCCGGACGCTCGGGCGCAAGCTGGTCCAGCGTCGGCCGGAGTGGGGCGTGGCTCTCGTGGACCTGCGGCTGCATGGCCGCTCGCGGGGCGTGCCGCCCCCGCACACCATCGCCGCGGCGGCGGCTGACCTCGCCCAGCTCGCCGCCGCGCTGGCGGCCGTCGACCACCCGCCCCGTGCGCTGATGGGCCACTCGCTCGGGGGCAAGGTGGTGCTGGCGGCGCGGGCGACGCATCCCGCCTGGCTGCTCGATACCTGGGTGCTCGATTCCAGCCCCGGCCCCGTTTCCGCGGCCAGCTCTTCCAACGGCACCGACGTATCTCGTGTTCTCGATGCCCTCGTCTCCGTTCCGCGCCAGTACCGGCGCCGCCAGGACATGATTGATGCGCTGACGACCGCCGGGCTCGACCGCTTCACCGCCACCTGGCTGGCGCAGAACCTGGAGCGGGAAGAGGACGGCCTGGTCCTCCGCTTGGATCTTCCCGCCCTTCGCGCCTTGTTCGAGGACTCCGCCGCCGTCGATCTCTGGCCGGCGGCGCTCGCCCCCGCGCCCGGCCGCGTGAACGTGATCGCCGGTGGCCGTTCGTCGATGATTCCCCCATCCGACCAGGACCGCCTGCGCGCCGGCGGCGTCCCGGTCCACGTCCTGCCTCGAGCCGGCCACTTCGTGCACGTGGACGCCCCGGGCGACGTCGTCGATCTCCTCGCGAAGGGGCTGGCGGAACCTGTACTTAAGTAGGCCTGTCGGGAAGCACGCGGTTACGTCGGCGGGGCGTGCGTCGTGCGTGCGCCGTCAGGGAGGCGGCCCTCGCGCCACAGGGCGTGCTCCATGGCGGCCAGCAGCGGGGCGGTGGTCTTCCGGTCGCGCGCGCTCACCGTGATGAGCCTCGGATCGCCCGCCAGCGCGCCCGCTTCCGCGGCCGGCAGAAGGTCCACCTTGTTCAGCGCCAAGAGACGCGGGGTTTCCGCCAGGCCCAGGTCGGCCAGGATGCGCTCGACCGCTTCGACCTGGCGCTCGCGCTCGGGATCGGCGGCGTCCACGACATGGATCAGCAGATCGGCCTGGTCCAGCTCCTCCAAGGTTGCGCGGAACGCCTGCGCCAAATCCCGGGGCAGGTCGCGGATGAAGCCAACGGTGTCGGCGATGATGATCTCACGCTCCCGCGGAAACCGGAGCCGCCGGGTGGTGGGGTCGAGGGTGGCGAACAGCTTGTCTTCGGCCAGCACGTCGCTGCCGGTCAGGGTGTTGAGCAAAGTCGATTTGCCAGCGTTCGTGTAACCCACGATGGCTACCACCGGAAGGCCGCGCCGCTCCCGCTCGGCGCGCCGCCCGGCCCGCTGGGCGCCAAAGCGCTCGATCTCGGTCTCCAGACGGTGGATGCGCTCGCGCGCTCGGCGACGGTTCTCTTCCAACTTGGTCTCGCCCGGGCCTCGCCCGCCGATGCCCCCAGTCAGCCGGCTCATCATGGTGTTCTTTTCGTGCAGGCGCGGCAGTCGATAGCGAAGCTGCGCCAGCTCGACCTGCAACTTGCCGTCGCGGCTTTTCGCCCGCTGGGCAAAGATGTCCAGAATCAGCATGGTGCGGTCGATGACCTTGAGGTCGGTAAAGTCGGCGATGGCGTGAGCCTGCCCGGGCGTGAGATCCGGGTCGAAGATGAGCACGTTGGCGTCGAGCTGCATCGCGCGCACCAGGACGTCTTCCAGCTTGCCGCGGCCCACCAGATAACGGGCATCGGCTTCCGGGCGGCGTTGCTCGATGGCGCCCACGACGCGCACGCCGGCGGTCCGGCACAGCTCGCGCAGCTCCTCGCGCCGCCCCGCGGCGGTTGGGGCACCCGCCCCACTCCCGGTGCGCGGCTTGCGCCGAATGTCGACGACCACCAGCAGGGCGCGGTCCTTGCCGTCGGCGGAAAACGCGGACGGCGCCGCCCGCTCCATCTCCTCTTCCAGCGATTCGATGAGGCTCGCCGCGTCCAGGCGACTGCGGTGGAAAGCCTCGGGCGGCAGGATCCGCCAGGGCTGTCCGCCCTCGGCCGGCGGCAGCAGGTGCGCCACGTGCAGATCAGCCGGGCGCCCGTCGCGCGTCACGCCGATGGCCGCCACCAGATCCAGGCGCAGCAGCGCCAGATCCACCAGGTCGTCCCGCGTCAACGGCTCGTTGCGTAGGTGGGTGTGGACCAGCCGCAGCCCGCGGAAGCGGCCGCGCCCTGCCCGGATGCGCCCGATCTCGGGCAGGTGGATGCGCGAAGCGTCGCCGACGAACACGTGCTCGACGCCGCCGCGCCGCTCGACCAGGATCCCGACCTGCCGCTCGATCTCGCGCGAGACCGCGCAAAGGTGCGCCGCCAGCTCGCTCGAGGCAATTTCGGACGGCGCCAGCTTTCGCCGGTACACGCGCTCCAGGGCGGCGAGCGCGCTGGGCTTCAGGCCGGCCGTGTTCCCGGTGATTCCGCTCACGAGTTCAGGCAGGTATTGATTCGCGGACCCAAAAGGCGTTCGCTTGAGTCATGGGCGTCAGCCCCGTCAACGACAAGGCCGCCGACCGATCGGGCGGAGCGCCGGCATTGAAGGGTGGAAATTTCGCATCGGGGGTCCCGAGCATACCTCCGGGACGCGAGCGGATCCTCATCGCCGATGGTGATCCCGCCGGGCGGCAGGCGCTCGGCCGCGCGCTGGTGGGCGTCGCCGCGGACATGACGCTGGCCGGAACGCTCGACGAAGCGCGCGCCCGCATGCGCGACGCATCACCGGCCGTGGTAGTGGCCGTCCATCGTGTTGGCTTCGACGCGGCCGATTTGCTGGCGGCCCCCGATCTAGCGCCGTCCGCCACCCGCGTGCTGGTCACCATCCCGGGCGCCCCCGAGCCGACCGGGCTCGACCTGGGCCGTTGCCTCCGCTTCGTGGGCGAGCCGCTCGAGCCGCGCAATCTGGAGACCGTGGTGCGCGAAGCGATCCGCATCCAGCGCCTGGAGGCCGACGCGCGCGGGCTGGTGCAGCGGGTCGACCACGAGATGAGCAAGCTCCAGAAGCGCGAGAAGCTGCTCGATGCCGTCGTGGTCGAGCGCAATCGGGAGATCTCGGACGCCTACGACAAGCTCCAGGTCTCGTCCCACCAAGCCATCCGCGCGCTGGCCGAGGCCATCGAGGCCCGCGACCCGTACACGAAAGGCCACTGCGCGCGCGTCGCCAGCTATGCCATCGCCCTGGCCCGCGAGACCCGCTATCCCGAGTCCGAGCTCGAGACGTTGAAGTTCGCCGCCTTCCTCCACGACGTCGGTAAGATCGGCATCCGCGACAACGTTCTGCTCAAGCCCGGGCCGCTCGACGACGACGAGTGGAAGCACATGCGCACCCATCCCCTGGTGGGCTACGAAATCGCCGCCAAGCTCGACATGCTGCGCCCGCTGGTTGCCTGCATCCGCAACCACCACGAGCGTTGGGACGGCAAGGGCTATCCCGACGGCTTGACCGGCAGCGACATCCCACTGATTGCGCGGGTGGTCGCCATCGCCGACGCGTTCGACGCGATGTCGACGGACCGTCCGTACAAGCCTGCCCTGACCCTCGACGAATCGTGCGCGGCGTTTCGCAAGCAGCGCGCGGTCATGTACGACCCGCAGCTCACGGATCTGTTCATAGAACGCGTGATAGGCGCTCTTCGGGTAGCCTAGCAGCACCACGGGCTGCTAAGCCCGGGTCGCGATGGCCGCTTTCTGTCGACAATGCGGGCGCCCCAACCCCGGCGGGGCGAAATTCTGCGGCGAATGCGGCGCGGCGGCGGTGGCGGAAACACCGGTGGGCGGGCGGTTCGTGCCCATGATAACGCTGCCGGTGGGCGCGAACGGAGTCCTCGCGTCGCGGGTGCCGCCGTGCGCCCACTGCGGCAGCTCGCGTCCGTTGGCCGGCTACTTCTCGCGAGCCGCCAACATCGTGAAGCTGGTCGTGGCCGCCTGGTTCTGGGTGTGGCCGGCGGTGGTGTACTACCTGGCGCGTCGGGATCGCCTTCTGTGCGCCGACTGCGGCCGCTGGCGCGGGTCCGCGGCGGCGCTCGAAGCGGCGGCCGCGATGTGGATGGGCCAGATCGCCTCGTCGGCCAGCGGATCCATGGCGCTGATACTTCCACCCCGCGATGAATCCGCCGAGCTGGCTCTGCGCGAAGCGGCGACACGGAAGCGCAGCGCCGTTGTCTGGGGCATCGCCTCGGCGGTCTTCGTGGCGCTCGCCGTCGGCTCGGGGGCGGGGTTCGTGGCGGGGGCCGTGACCTGTGGCGGCTGGGCCGCCTTTCAGCTCGTGCGCGGCAGCAAGCTGCAGCAGGCCGGCGACAATAGAAAGAAGCGGCACGAGGCCCTTCGGATCCTCCAGCTCGCCAAGACTCACGGCGGCCGTCTCAGCGTCACCGACGTCGCCGCCAGCCTGGCCATGGACATGGGCGAGGCCGAGCGGGCGCTGGACGCCCTGGTCGACGGCACCCATGTGGAGATGAACGTGGATGACGAAGGTCGCGTCCGCTACGTGTTCACCGAGCTCGTCGCGCCGTAACGGGCGTCCTGTGGGATACTCGCGCCCCCCATGAAGGTTTCGCCCCGCCCTGCGCTCCCGGTCCTGACCCCGCGCCAGATTTACGACTACCTGAACCGCTACGTCGTGGGGCAGGAGCGCGCGAAGCGGACCATCGCCATCGCCGCGTACAACCACACGAAGCGGTGCGCGCAGAGGCTGTCCGACGGACGACGCCTCATCAAGAAGGCAAACGTCCTTCTGGTCGGCCCCACCGGGTCAGGCAAGACCCACATCGCGCGCACGTTGGCCGGTTGTTTAGACGTCCCTTTCACGGTCGCCGACGCCACCGAATACACGGAGGCCGGCTATTACGGGAAAGACATAGAGGTCATGGTCGGTGAGCTGCTGCACCGGGCAGAGCGCGACGTCGAGCTCGCCCAGCGCGGCATCGTGTTCGTCGACGAGATCGACAAGATTGCGCGCCGCGGCCAGACCGCGCGCACCGGGGCCGGTTCGCGCGATATCGGCGGTGAGGGGGTGCAACAGGGCCTCCTCAAGCTGCTGGAGGGGCGCGAGATCTTCGTCCCGTTCAACGTCACCCAGCACTGGAACAAGCACGACTTCGTGGTGGTCGACACGCAGGACATCCTGTTCATCGCCGCCGGTACCTTCTCCGACTTGCGGTTGGGGGGCGACGAGGGCAAGGCCGTCGGCTTCGGGGCCGGCGGACGCGCCAGCTCCGGCCCCCGCCGCGACATCGGACAGGACGGGACCCGCAGCCGCCGGGTCACCGAGAAGGAGCTCCTCGACTACGGCCTGCTCGCCGAGCTGCTGGGCCGGTTGCCCGTGCGGGTCGAGCTGGACGCGCTGTCGGAGGACGATCTATTCCGGGTGATGACAGCGCCGCCCGACTCGGTCGTGCGCGAGTATCAGGCGCTTCTGAAGATGGACGGCGTCGACCTCAGGTTCAGCGAAGAGGCGTTGCGCGAGGTGGTCCGCTTTTCGATGCGCCGGCGGACCGGGGCGCGCAGCCTGCGCACCTTCATCGAAGAGATTTGCCACGACATCATGTTCGAGGCTCCGGAGCGCAAGGGCGAAACCGTCGTGGTTGACGCCGACCTGGTGCGCGAGCGGTTGGAGAGAATCGTCACCGCTTGACGGCCCCCATGCGGCAGATCGGTATCGGGATCCTGGGCCTCGGCAACGTGGGCTCGGGCGTCATGAAGCTGCTCGGCGACAACGCCGAGGCGATCCGCGCGCGCCTGGGCAGCGAGATCGTCGTCCGCCGCATTCTGGTGCGGGACGCCGACAAGCCGCGCCTGGTGAGCGTGGACCCGGCTCTGGTGGTCACCGACGCGCGCGCCATCCTGGACGACCCGGAGGTGCGCATCGTGGTGGAGCTGATCGGGGGCGAGGACACGGCGCGCGACCTCACGCTCTCCGCTTTCCGTCGCGGTAAGCACGTGGTCACCGCCAACAAAGCCATGCTGGCGGTCTACGGGCAGGAGATCTTCGACGCCGCCGAGAAACAGGGCGTGGACATCTACTACGAGGCGTCGGTGGCGGGCGGGGTCCCCCTCCTGCGCGCGCTGCGCGAAGGCCTGGCTTCCGACCGAGTGGACGAGATCCTGGGCATCGTCAACGGCACGTCCAACTTCATCCTCTCCAAGATGGCCGACGAGGGGCGGTCCTTCGCCGAGGTCCTCGCCGAGGCGCAGGCGGGCGGCTTCGCCGAGGCCGACCCCACGCTGGACGTGGAGGGGATCGACGCCGCCCACAAGCTTTCGATCCTGGTGTCGCTGTGCTTCGGTAAGACGCTGCGGATGGACGAGATTGTGCGCGAGGGGATCAGCCACGTGGCGCCGGTCGACTTCCAGATGGCGGACCGCAACGGCTGCGTCATCAAGCCGCTGGTGCTGGCGCGCGCCGGCGAGACGAGCATCGAAGCCCGGGTCCACCCCGCCATGATCTCGAAGCGCTCGATGCTGGCGGCCGTGGGCGGCGTCTACAACGCCGTGTGCGTGTCGTCGTACGCGCTGGGCAGCTCCATGTACTACGGGCGCGGCGCCGGCATGATGCCCACCGCGGTGGCGGTGGTCTCCGACATCATCGAGGTCGCCCGCGACGTGCTGGGGCAATCCGCAGGCGCGTTGCCCCTGCGCCTGCAGCGGTCCTTCCCGCGCGAGCGCACGGTCCGCGACCCGGGCGACTTCCAGTGCCGCTATTACTTCCGCTTCACCGCCCCCGATCGCTTCGGCGTGGCGGCGGAGATCACCCAGGCGCTCGGCGAGTACGGCGTGCCGCTCGCGGAGGTGACCCAGCTCGGCCGCAACGCCGACGGCCACGCCGTCACCGTCGTGGTGCGGACCTTCGACGCCCGGGAGCGCAACGTCAAGGCCGCCCTCGAAACCCTGGCCCGCTCCCCCAACGCCTCGGCCCCCCCCCGCATGCTCCGCATCTTCGAGTAAATCGAACAAAGACGACGAGGAGTCTTCATGGACAGGAATCTGGCGCTCGAGGTGGTTCGCGTGACGGAGGCGGCGGCGCTGGCGGCCGCGCGCTTGATGGGGCGGGGCGATCGAAACGGAGCCGACCAGGCGGCCACCGAGGCCATGCGGCGGGCGTTCGAGTCCATCCGCGTGGCCGGTACTGTCGTCATCGGCGAAGGAGAGCGGGACGAGGCGCCCATGCTCTACATCGGCGAGAAGGTGGGAGACGGATCGCCCGACGCGCCCGCCGTGGACATCGCGGTGGATCCCCTGGAGGGGACCAACCTCTGCGCCACCGGAAGCAACGATTCGATCGCGGTCATCGCCATCGCCGAGCACGGCCGGTTCCTGAACGCGCCGGACACGTACATGGAGAAGATCGCCGTCGGCCCGGCCGCCCGCGGCGTCATCGACATCCGCAAGAGCCCGACGGAGAACCTCTACGCCGTCGCCGAGCGCAAGCGCGCCCGCATCGCCGACCTCACGGCCGTCATCCTGGACCGTCCGCGCCACGCCAAGCTCATCGACGAGGTGCGGCGCGCCGGCGCCCGTATCCGGCTGATCAGCGACGGCGACGTGGCGGCCGCCCTGGCCACCGCCGAGGAAACCACCGGCATCGACGTCCTCTTCGGCGTCGGCGGGGCCCCCGAGGGCGTGCTCGCGGCGGCCGCGCTCAAGTGCGTGGGCGGCGACATGCAGGGCATCCTGCGCCCGCGCAATGCCGCCGAGGCGGAGCGCGCGCGCGCCATGGGGGTCAAGGATCTGGAGCGCGTGTTTTCCATCGAGGACCTGGCGGGCGGCGACGTGATGTTCGCCGCGACCGGCGTCACCGACGGGTCGTTGCTCAAGGGCGTTCGCTTCTTTGGCGGCGGCGCGGAGACCAACTCCATCGTGATGCGCTCGCGGTCGGGCACGTCGCGCTTCATCACCGCGCGCCACCGCTTCGATCGCAAGCCCAACTACGAATGGATCAACGCCGCGGTGTCTCCCGACGGAGATGGAGGCCGGCGCCGAGCATGAAGATCCGCGATCTCTTCGGCGGCGGCCGGCGCGTCTTCTCGTTCGAGTTCTTTCCACCGAAGAGCGACGCCGGGATGGCGACGCTGGAGCGGACCATCGCCGAGCTCAAGGACCTGGCGCCGTCGTACGTCTCGGTGACCTACGGGGCCGGTGGCTCCACCCGCGAACGGACGGTGGAGCTGGTGGGCCGCATCCAGCGCGAGACGGGAATCCTGGCCATGGCGCATCTCACCTGCGTGGGCCACGGGCGCGACGAGATCGCCGCCGTGATCGACCGGCTGGTGGCCGCCGGCGTCGAGAACGTCCTACCCCTGCGCGGCGACCCGCCCGCCGGCAGCGACGGGTTTCAACGTCCGCCGGACGGCTTCGGCTACGCCTCGGATCTGGTCGCCTTCATCCGCGAGCGCTCCGGCGGCGGCCGCCTGTGCCTGGCGGGCGCGTGTTACCCCGAGTCCCACGTCGAATGCGGCGACCCGGCGCGCGACCTCGGCCACCTGGTCACCAAGGTGCGGGCGGGGGTCGACTTTCTCATCACCCAGCTCTTCTTCGACAACCGCCGCTACTTCGACTTCGTTCGGCGCGCGCGCGCCGCCGGCATCACGGTGCCCATCGTGGCCGGCATCATGCCCATCACCAACGTGGCCCAGATCGAGCGCTTCACCAAGATGTGCGGCGCGACCATCCCCGCTGCCCTGTTCGCCGAGCTGGACCGGCGGCGCGACGACCCCGCCGCCGTCATGCAGCTGGGCGTGGCCCATGCCGCCGCCCAGTGCGTGGAGCTGCTACACGGCGGCGCGCCCGGGATCCACTTCTATACGCTGAACCAATCCCCGGCGACGCGCGCCATCTTGACCGCGCTCAAGGCCGCCCAGCTCGCCTGACCGTCGTCATCAGCCCTTCGGCCGCAGCTCGTCTTCG
>Ga0187894_10005768_pt1 | contig 12438 bp, 11 predicted proteins | sample GBC1701081metaG_FD_136650 | JGI IMG/M metagenome (GOLD analysis project Ga0187894, IMG submission 136650) | White microbial mat communities from a lava cave in the Kipuka Kanohina Cave System on the Island of Hawaii, USA - GBC170108-1 metaG ... | reverse complement strand
GTCGCCTTCCGCGATTTCCCCGACGCCTATCTCACCGACTGGATCGAGTCGCTGCGCCGGGTCGAGGCGATGGAGTTCGACACGCTGGCGCCGGGTCACGGGCCGCTGGGCAACAAGCAGAGCGTTGTCAATTATCGCACCTACATGGAAGACCTCTACACGCAGGTGCTGGCGGCGGTGCGGGCCGGCAAGTCGGTCGAAGAGACCAAGACGGCCGTGAACTTGTCAAAGTACGAGAGCTGGGCCGGCTACAAGGACATGGCGGCACTGAACATCGTCGGCATGTACCGCATGGTGACGTCCAACCGCCGGCCGAACTGAAATCCGTCATCCCGGGCGCAGCGAGGGATTTCCCGCGAACGGGCGTACTGTGCGTCCTCGCAGGAAGTCCCTCGCTGCGCCCGGGATGACAGTTTTCATCACACCTCGATGCGCCCGCCCAGCTCGATGACCTGATTGTTGGGCAGGTGGAAGAAGTCGGCCGCATTCGAGGCTGAGCGCGACAGCAGCAGGAACAGCTTTTCCTGCCAGCGCGGCAGGACAGTGTGGGCTGTCGGCACGAAGCGGTTCTGGCCGACGAAGTAGGACGTGCGCATGGCATCCCACGGCAAACCCTGATCCTGCAGCTTGGCGAGATCGCGCGGCAGATCGGGCGTCTGCATAAAGCCGTACTGCACGGTGACGCGCTGCATGCCCTTGCCGATGTTGTGCAGGATCAGCCGCGCATCCTCAGGCACGTGCGGTTGGTCCAGCACCCGCACCGACACCAGCAGGACCCGTTCGTGCAGCACGTTGTTGTGCTTGAGGTTGTGCAGCAGGCTGCGCGGTACTTCGTTCTGCAGGGAGGTCATGAACACTGCCGTGCCCGGCGCGCGATGCAGTTTGCCGGGCTCGATGCGGTTGAGGAACAGCTCGATCGGCAAGGCCTCGTCCTGCTCCTTGCGCGCCACGACCTCGCGACCGCGCAGCCATGTCCACATAGTGACGAACACGACGGCGCCCAGCGCCAGCGGGATCCAGCCGCCCGTGGGCACCTTCTCCAGGTTGGCGGAGAACAGCGTGGCGTCGACGATCGCGAAAAGGCCGAGCACGGCAATGACCTGCGGCCAGCGCCATTTCCAGACAGCACGGGCCAGCACACCGGCCAGGATGGTGGTGATCAGCATGGTGCCGGTCACCGCGATGCCGTAGGCACTGGCGAGCGCGCTCGATGATTTGAATTCGAGGACCAGCGCCACGACGCCGGCCAGCAGCAGCCAGTTGATGGCCGGCACATAGATCTGGCCGAACGCGCTCTCCGAGGTGTGCAGGATGCGGATCCGCGGCGTCAGGCCCAGCAGCGCGGCTTGCTGGGCCATCGAGTAGGCACCCGAAATGACGGCCTGCGAGGCGATCACCGTCGCGATCGTCGCCAGGCCGACCATTGGATAGAGCCCCCATGACGGGACCAGCAGATAGAACGGATTGGCGAGAGCCGTCGGGTCGCGCAGGATCAGGGCGCCCTGGCCGTAGTAGTTGAGGAGCAGCGACGGCAGGACGAGGCCCAGCCACGCCAGACGGATCGGCCGCGGACCGAAATGGCCCATGTCGGCATAGAGCGCCTCGGCCCCTGTGATCGCCAGCACCACGGCACCCAGCGCCGCGAAGGCCACCAGCTTGTGGCGCACGAAGAAGTCGATCCCATGCACGGGGTTGAGGGCGTGCAGTACCTTGGGATTGTGCGCGATCTCGGCCAGACCGAGCAGCAGCAGGCAGATGAACCACAGCGCGGTAATGGGGCCAAAGAACGCGCCGACACCACCCGTGCCGAAGCGCTGGATCAGGAACAGCGCGACAATGACGCCAACGGTGATGGGTACGATGTAGTGATCGAAGGCAGGGGTGGCGACCTTAAGGCCCTCGATGGCGCTCAGCACGGACACCGCCGGCGTCAGGATGCAGTCGCCGTAGAAAAGTGCGGCGCCGGCGATGCCCAGCGCCAGATAGATGCGCCGTCGTTGCCAGGGAATCGATTTTGCGCCGGAGACCAGGGCCATCAGGGCCAGTACGCCACCCTCGCCGCGGTTGTCGGCGCGCATCAGCAGAACGACGTATTTCAGCGTGACGACGCCGACCAGTCCCCAGGTGATCAACGACAGGATGCCCAGCACGTCCTCCGGGACCGGCTTCAGGCCGGTCGCTTCGCCGAAGCACTCCTTGATGGTGTAGAGGGGGCTGGTGCCGATGTCGCCGTAGACGACGCCAAGAGCGGCCAGCGTCAGCGGCCCGAGGCGGCCATGCTCGGTGGTGCCGCTCGCGGCAGGCGACAGGCTCATGCGGGCGGCGCTCCTTCCGAGTCGGCTGACCACTCACCAATCTATCTGATGTGATGGGGCAACGCACTACGGTCGGATTGCAGTCTCATGACCGTGCAAGATAGCGGCGCCGTCTCGATCCGCTATTTCAGGAAGGGATTGTCGCCGCCGCGGCCCTTGCGGCGCGGCGGGAAGTGCTCGGCGAGGTAGTCGATGATCAGCGTCCGGTCAGCGTCGTCGGGTTTGGCCATGCCGTGGCGGTCGATCATCAGCTGGAACGAGGCTTCCCACAGCTCGCGGCTCAGCCCCTGCTGCTTGATCAGCGCCGTGCCGTGGCAGGCGGCGCACATATAGAAGGTCTCCTCCTGCCCTTTGCCCGCCGGCAGCGAGTCGATCGTGTCCTGATGGTTGGCATCGGGCGGCAGGTTGCGCGGGATCGCCCCCTTGGCCAGCGTGCCGCCGCGCGCGGATGACGCCTGCGGTGCCGTCGCCGCGGGTGCTGGCGCCGTCGAGCTGGCGGGCGCGGTGTGCGGGATGTCGATGCGCGGCCGCAGACCGCTGCCGCGGTCGAGCATCAAGGCCACGGCCAGCGACAGGATCGATACGGTAATGGCGGTGATGGGTTTCATGGATGTCGACTAACTCCACAGCATCCCGCTGAACTGGACTCGTGCTCCTGGGAGCGCGGGCCTCTGGCCCGCTCTTCTCTTAGCGCTGCACGCATTGGCGAAAGCTTCGCCGAAGATGCGGGCGGGACGCCCGCGCTCCCAGGATTACGTCTCGACCAGTACGGCCACGCGGCTGATCGGGTTGCCGCCATAACCCTGCGGGTTCCAGTGGCCGGCCTGGAACGGTTGCGTCGCCCCCGTGGTGTCGGTCGCCTTGCTCCAGATCTCGTAGTAGCCGGCGCTCGGCAGCTCGACCGACGCCGTGAAGCGCTGCCAGGCGAACTTGTTGGCCGGCGCCTTCACCTCGGCCTTCTTCCAGGTCGCACCGTAGTCGATCGACACCTCGACCGATTGTACGGCGTTGTCGCCGGCCCAGGCATGGCCGCGCAGGTCAATTTTGCGGGTGCCACCGGCCAAACGCGCGCCGTGGGCCGGGAAGGTCACGACCGAACGCACCGGCATCGCCTCGAGAATGACCGTATCCTTCTCGTCGCCCTTGCTGCCCGGCACGATCGGCTTCTTGGTCATGCGATAGGAGAAGCCGCCCATACCCGGCCCGTCATGTTCCTTGTCGCGCACCCAGATGCGGTTCAGCCACTTGGCCGATGTCGAGCCGGCCCAGCCCGGCACCACCAGGCGCACCGGTGCGCCATGGATCAGCGGAATGTCCTGGCCGTTCATCTTGAAGGTGATCAGCGTGTGCTCATCCATCGCTTTTTGCAGGCGCACGCCGCGCGAGATCGAGGGCTTGGTTGCGTCGCCCGACAGGTGCGGGTCGGCGCCGTAATGGCCGGTATAGACCGCGGTGGATTTCAGGCCCGCCGCCTTCAGCACATCGGCGAGGCGGACGCCGGTCCACTCGGCACAGCCGGCGCCGCCGTTGGTCCATTGATTGCCGCGTGCCTCGGGCACGAAGAACGACCGGCCGTTGCCGCCGCACTCCAGCATCAGCTTGTGCGTGACGTGCGGGAAGCGCGACATCAGATCGCCCAGGGTGATCTCCAGCGGCGTGTTCACCTCGCCGTCGATCTTGATCTTCCAGGCCTTGGGGTCGGACGGCATCGACGCCGGATCGGGTGTGAGCCCGTTGTTGCGCACGAAGAACTTGTCGGTCGGCGTCACCTCGTCGTCCATCAGGTGCGCCGGCGTCTCGGCCACCAGCGGCTTGTCGCCGAGAACCGCCAGATCGCCCTTGCCGTCCATCTTGAGGATCTTGGGTCCCTTGTCGGCCTGCGCCTGCTGAACCGGTTGCGCCATCGCCGCCGGCACCAGGCCGGCCGGTATGTTGGCGGCGAAGGGAATGCTGCCGCCCACCGCGGCGCCCATGCCCGCCAGTCCGGCGCCGCGCAGGAAGCCGCGGCGCGAGGCATCGGCGCGACGACCGAAGACCAGCGCGTCGGCGCGTTCCGGATCATCGGCGTAGAGTTCGTGGAGCCCGCGTTCGCGTTTCATGTTGTTTCCCTCCTTGGAATCGCTGCGCGACCGTTGCGCACTATAGACGAAATCGCGCTGTCATTGCGGGTTCCCTCGTGCGTCAAGCTGGGGCTAACTTACTTTCCGTGCGCAGGGCGGGAAAACCAACTTTCAGGCGGCGCGGGCAGCGGCCTGCATGTCGCGCAGTTGCCGCCGCCGCATGCGGTTCATCAGCCAGCCGGCGATGATGATCGCGACCGCGACCATCGTCACGAGGATAGTGGCCAGCACGTTGACCTGCGGACTGACCCCCAGCCGCACGCTGGAATAGATCAGCATCGGCAGGGTCTGCGACTGCGGTCCGGCCACGAACTGCGTCAGGATCAGATCGTCCATCGACAAGGTGAAGGCGAGCAGCCAGCCGGAGACCAGGGCCGGCGCGATCAGCGGCAGCGTGACGGTGCGGAATACCGTGAACGGCCGCGCGCCGAGATCCATCGCCGCCTCTTCGACGGAGCGGTCGAAGTCGGCCAGGCGGGACTGCACGACGACGGCGACGAATGTCAGCGAAAAGGTGATGTGGGCGATGGCGATGGTGGTGAAGCCGCGTTCCGGCCAGCCCAGCAGCTGGTCGAGGGCGACGAACAGCAGCAGGGTGGCGATGCCCATGATCACCTCGGGCATCACCAGGGGCGCGGCGATCAGGCCCGAAAACGTCGTGCGGCCGGCAAACCGCGGGTAGCGCGCCAGCGCGAAGCCCGCCATCGTGCCCAGCACGGTCGCGGCGCAGGCGTTGACCAGCGCGATCTGCAACGAGAGCAGCGCTGCATCGAGCATGGTCTCGTTGCGCAGCAGTTCGCCCCACCATTTGAGCGAAAATCCACTCCACACCGTGACCAGCCGCGACTCGTTGAACGAGTACACGATGAGGGTGAAGATCGGCACGTAGAGGAACGCGTAGCCGAAGGCCAGCGCGACGAACAGCAGGCGCGGCATGCGGTCGGTCATGGCCAGCTCGTAGGGCGAGAGCGCCAAAAGCCTTCATGGTGAGCACAGGTGAATGCTCCGCATTCACCTGGTCGAACCATGAAGGCTCGAGCACAGGCGCTCGTGCGTGCGGCTTCATGGTTCGACAGGCTCACCATGAAGCCCTCATCCCTTCGCCATCTCGCGCGCGCGGGCGCGCTGGAACAGCATGATGGGCGCGACCAGCACCACCAGCATGGCCATCGCTACGGCGGAGGCGACCGGCCAGTCGCTGTTGGAGAAGAACTCGTCCCACAGCACCTTGCCGATCATTAGTGTCTCGGTGCCACCCAGCAGGTCGGGGATCACGAACTCGCCCACCGCGGGGATGAACACCAGCAGGCAGCCGCCCACGATGCCGGGCGACGACAGCGGCAGGGTGATGGTGAGGAACGCCCGCCAGGGCCGGGCGCCGAGATCGGCCGCCGCCTCGAGCAGCGACAGGTCGAGCTTCTCCAGCACGGCGTAAAGCGGCATCACCATGAACGGCAGGTAGGCGTAGGCGATGCCAAGGTAGATCGCCCACTCGGTACCCAGCAGGGTGCCGGGATCTTCGACAAGGCCGCTGCCGCGCAGGACCTGATTGAGCAGGCCGTTCTCCGACAGGATTCCCTTCCAGGCATAGATGCGGATCAGGAACGACGTCCAGAACGGCAGGATCACCGCCATCAATAGCGGCCCGCGCCATCCGGCCGGCGCCCGTGCGATGCCGTATGCCATCGGATAGCCGATCAGCAGGGTGATCAGCGTGGCGCTGGCGGCGATTCGCAGGGAGTTCAGGTAGGCCGCCGGATAGAGCGCATCGGCGGCGAGCTGGACGTAGCTCTTGCCCGAGCCGGACAGCGCCACCGGCGGCACCGCGTCGGGATTGTTGTCGCCGAAGCTGATGACGGCGACGATGACGAAGGGCGCGGCGAAGAACAGCAGCAGCCAGAGATAGGGCAGCGCGATAACGATGCGACGGCCCCAGTCGATGCGCCGCGCCTCGGTGCCGCTCATGCTCATCGCGGCATCACCACAACGGCATCGGGGGCCCAGCCGACCCGCACGCAATCGCCGCGGCTGATCGCGCCGGCGGCATGCCGGTCGGCATTCATGCGCGTGATCTGGACCGCCGCGCCGGACTGCAGGCTGACATGGAAGATCGACTCGTCGCCCAGGTAGACGATATTGCGCACGGTTCCGGCGAGACCGCTGCCGTTGCCCGCGCTGTCCTTGCTGAGCGACAGCTTCTCCGGGCGGATGACGATGGCAACGGCACCCGAGCCAGGACTGTTGGTCGCTGCGGCGCTGATCTCGCCGCCCAGCGGTTCGCAACGGATGCGCAGTTCGTCTGCGGAGCGATCGACGATCTCGCCGTCGAAGATGTTGGCCAGCCCGATGAAATCGGCAACGAAGCGGCTGTTGGGCTGCTCGTAGATTTCGGCCGGCGCGCCGACCTGCATGATGCGGCCATGGTCCATGACGGCGATGCGGCTGGCCATGGTCATCGCTTCGTCCTGGTCATGAGTCACCATGACGAAGGTGATGCCCAGCCGCCGTTGCAGCTCGACCAATTCGAGCTGGGTGCGTTCGCGCAGCTTGCGATCGAGTGCCGCCAGCGGCTCGTCCAGCAGCAGGACCTTGGGCCGCTTGACGATGGCGCGCGCCAGCGCCACGCGCTGACGCTGGCCGCCGGACAGCTGGTGCGGCTTGCGGCCGGCCTGCGCCCGCAGTTCGACAAGGTCGAGCGCCTTCGCCACGCGCTCGGCGATCTCGGCCTTGGGCAGGCCTTCGCGCTCCAGGCCGTAGGCGACGTTGCGCGCCACGCTCATGTGCGGGAAGAGCGCGTAGGACTGAAACATCATGTTGACGGGGCGCGCGTAGGGCGGCACGGCGGTCATGTCGACACCGTCGATCACGATACGCCCTTCGCTCGGCGTCTCGAAGCCGGCCAGCATGCGCAGCAACGTGGTCTTGCCGCAGCCCGAGCCGCCCAGCAGCGCGAACAGCTCGCCGGCGCCGATCTCGAGGTCGACACCTGCCACCGCCGTGACGTCACCGAAACGTTTGGCGACTCCGTCGATGCGGATGAGCGGGGATGTGGTCACGGTGCTGGCGTCGTCCTGAGCGTAGCGAAGGACCTTGCGGTGGTCGTTGCAGGAAAAGGTATCGCCTCGGAGTTCGCACCTGCCGTGTCATGCATCGACACCACCACCGCAGGGTCCTTCGCTACGCTCAGGACGACGTCGTACCATCATTTCCCCGTCTTGATGTTGGTCCACAGCCTGGTGCGTAGCCTGGTGTTCTCCTGGTCACCGGGGCTGATGGTGAACAGCTTGGCGCGCACGGCGTCCGGCGGATAGATCAGGGGATCGCCTGACACCTCTTTCTTCATCAGCGGCACGGCGGCCCTGTTGCCGTTGGCGTAGCCCACCGCGTCGCTCGATGCGGCGGCGACCTTGGGCTCCAGCAGGTAGTCGATCCAGCGATGCGCTTCTTCGACGTTCCTGGAATCCTTGGGGATGGCCATGACGTCGATCCAGAGCTGCGAGCCCTCCTTGGGGATGGCGTAGGTGACCTCGACGGCCTTGGGCTTGGCCTTGGCGCCCCGGTCGCGGGCCTGCAGGATGTCACCGGAGAAGCTGAAGGCAACGCAGATGTCGCCGCGGGCCAGCGCATCGATCATTTCGGCGCTGGTGAACTTGCGGATGAAGGGGCGCACCTTGCGCACCACGTTGGCGGCTTTCTCCAGGTCTTCCGGCTTCTTGCTGTCGGGATCGAGGCCGAGATAGAGCAGCGCCGCCGGCAGCACGTCGGTGGGACTGTCGAGCAGCATCACGCCGCAGTCCTTGAACTTCGCCACGACAGCGGGATCGAAGACCAGCTTCAGGCTGTCGACCGGCGCATCGGCCATGCGCTTCTTGACCGCCTCGATGTTGTAGCCGATGCCCGTCGTGCCCCACATCCAGGGCACGCCGAAGGCGTTTCCGGAATCGTACTTGGCCAGCGCCTTCATGATCTCGGGATCGAGATTGCCGTAGTTCCTGAGCTGCGCCTTGTCGAGCGGCCGGAACAGGCTGGCCGCCATCTGGCGCGCGAAATGCGGCGACATGGTCGGCGTCACGACATCGTAGCCCGACTTGCCGGTCTTCAGCTTGGCGTCGAGGATCTCGTTGGTGTCGTAGGTCGTGTAGTTGGCCTTGATGCCGGTCGCCTGCTGGAAACTCTTGACCGCGTCCTCGGCGATGTAGTCCGTCCAGTTGTAGACGTTGACTACCTTGCCTTGCGACCTGCCGTCCGTAGCGCCGAGCACCAAGGTCAGCGCCGTCGTCAGGCAGAGAAGGGCACGTTTCATCGCAGGGCTCCCTGGGCGCGCGGAGTGCAACGTCGGATGATGTTTGCGACGCACGGGCTTGAAAGGCAACAAGGCTTTTCACCATCCCTTCTCCCACGAGCGAGAGAAAGTGGCCGCCACGCAGTGGCGGCCGGATGAGGGCGAACGAACTCCGCTCATCGCGTCTGCAATCCCTCACCCTGCCGCTTGCGGGAGAGGGAAATCTCACACCCCCAGATACCGGTGCTGCAGGTTGACGTCGGCGGCCAGGTCGGCAGAGCTGCCGCTCCACACCACGCGGCCTTTCTCGACGATGTAGTGCCGGTCGGCGAGCGCAATCAGCGCCCCGACATTCTTGTCGATCACCAGGATGGCCTGGCCATCCTGCTTCAGGCGGCGCAGGCAGCGCCAGATCTCCTGGCGGATCAGCGGCGCCAGGCCTTCGGTCGCTTCGTCGAGGATCAGGAGCTTGGGGTTGGTCATCAGCGCCCGACCGATGGCCAGCATCTGCTGCTCGCCGCCGGAGAGCTGGTTGCCCATGTTGGCATGCCGCTCGGCCAGGCGCGGGAAGAACTCGAACACGCGCGCCAGGGTCCACGGGCTGCGGCGGGAGTCGCGGTTGGCGGCGGCTGCCACCAGGTTCTCGCGCACCGTGAGGTTGGGAAAAATCTGCCGCCCTTCGGGCACCAGCCCCAACCCCAGCCGCGCGATGCGGTGCGACGGCAGGCCGGCGATGTCGTGCGATTGCAGCCGGATCGTGCCCGACCGCGGCGGCACGATGCCCATGATGGAATGCACCGTCGTCGTCTTGCCCATGCCGTTGCGGCCCATCAGCGTGACCACCTCGCCGGCGCCGATCGCAAATTCCATGCCGAACAGCACTTGGCTTTCGCCATACGCCGTGGCAAGCCCGCTCACCGTCAGCATGGAGGGCTCCGATGCGATCGAACCATCACCCGCCCTCCGCCTCGCCGAGATAGGCGGTGCGCACCTCGGGACTGGCGCGGATCTCGGCCGGCGTGCCGGTGGCAATGGCGCGGCCATAGACCAGCACGGTAATACGGTCGGCCAGCGCGAACACGGCATCCATGTCGTGCTCGATCAGCAGCATGGTGCGCTGCCCGCGCAAGCCGCGCAGCAGATCGACCATGCGCGCCGACTCTTCAGGGCCCATGCCGGCCATCGGCTCGTCCAGCAGCAGCAGGCGCGGATCGCAGGCCAGCGCCATCGCCACCTCGAGCTGGCGCTGCTCGCCGTGCGACAGGCTGGCGGCGGCATCGTCGGCCCGATGCGCCAGGCCGACGGCGTCCAGGGCCACACCGGCCGGTCCGCGCAGCGAGCGGTCGGCGCGCGCCGGCCGCCAGAAGCGGAACGAGTGACCCTGGCGTGCCTGCTCGGCCAGCGCCACGTTGTCCAGTGCCGTGAAATCGCGCAGCACGCTGGTGATCTGGAACGAGCGCGCCAAGCCCAGCCGCACCCGCGCCGCCGCCGGCAGCAGCGTGATGTCGCGGCCGGCGAAGTCGATGCGGCCGGCATCGGGCCGCAGGAAGCCCGAGAGCTGCGCGATCAGGGTCGTCTTGCCGGCGCCGTTGGGTCCGATCAGCGCGTGCACCTCGCCTTCGCGCACATCGAGCGACAGGCTGTCCGTGGCGACCAGCCCGCCGAAGCGCTTCACCAGGCCGTCGACCTTCAGCATCGCGTCAGCCACGGCGGGATCTCCCGAACAGGCTGTCGATGCCGCCGCGAGCATAAAGCACGACCAGGATCATGATGGAGCCCAGCGCGATCTGCCAGTACTCGGCCAGCCGGAGCCAGGCGTCGAGCGGGCCGATGGCGCCGCTGCCCAGCAGTGTCGCCAGCGCGTCATGCAGCCAGGTGAGGCTAATCCGCAGCAGGCCGGGCAGGAACTCTTCCAGCAGCAGGAAGGCGACGGCGCCATAGACCGGACCGAACAGGCTGCCCATGCCGCCCAGCACCACCATCACGATCAGGTCGCCCGAGCGTGTCCAGTGCATCATGGCCGGTGAGATGAACTCGGTATGGTTGGCCAGCAGCGCGCCGGCCAGGCCGCACAGCGCGCCGGCGATCACGAACGCGGTCAGCCGGTAGTGAAGCGTGGCGATACCCAGCGCCTGCATGCGCGCCTCGTTGGAGCGGGCGCCACGCAGCGCCATGCCGAAGCGCGAGTTCACCAGCCGGTGTACCAGGCCCAGCACCAGCAGCAGCACGACGAAGGAGACGATGTAGAAGGCGACGGTCTTGTCGGGCCCGCGCGTGGGCAGCAGGCCGGCGAAATCGCTGCGCCGGTTGATGGTGAGACCGTCGTCGCCGCCATAGGCTTCGAGGCCGACGCCGACATAGTAGAGCAGCTGGGCGAACGCCAGCGTGATCATGATGAAGTAGACGCCGCGCGTGCGCAGCGACAGCGCACCGATGGCGAGCGCAAACAGGGCTGACAGGCCGATGGCGACGGGGATCTGCAGGAAGCCGCTGGTGACGCCGTGATGCGCCAGGATGCCGACGGCGTAGCCGCCCAGCCCGATATAGACGGCGTGGCCGAAGCTCACCATGCCGCCATAGCCCAGGATCAGGTTCAGGCTGACGGCGGCGATGGCCAGGATCAGCACCCGCGTCATCAGGGTCAGCGCGAACTTCTGGCTGATGATGCCGGCGGCGTCGAGCCACGGCGCATACCACGGCAGCAGCCCCAGCAGCACCATCACGATGGCTGCGATCCGCCCGCGCCAGGTCATGAGCGGCGTCAGGAGCACGCCCATCATCTAGCCGCGGGCGCCGAACAGGCCGGTGGGGCGCCATATCAGCACGCCGGCCATCAGCAGATAGATCGCCATCGAAGACAGTGCCGGCGCCGCCGTGTTGGCGGCCGTCACCGACAGGAAGCTCTTCAGCAGATCGGGCAGCAGGGCGCGGCCCAGGGTGTCGATCATGCCCACGATCATGGCAGCGATGAAGGCGCCCTTGATCGAGCCGATGCCGCCGATGACGATGATGACGAAGGCCAGGATCAGGATGTTGTCGCCCATGCCGATCGACACCGTGACGATCGGCGCCGCCATCAGCCCGGCCAATGCCGCCAGCACCGCGCCCAGCCCGAACACCAGAGTGAACAGCGCCTCGACGTTGATGCCCAGCGCGCCGATCATGGTGCGGTTGGAGGCCCCGGCGCGGATCCACATGCCGGTGCGCGTGCGCGTCACCAGCCAGTACAGGAACAGCGCCACGACAGCGCCGACCACGATCACGGCGAAGCGGTAGGTCGGGTAGGGCAGATCCGGCGTCAGGAAGATCGGCTGGTTGAGCCAGGCCGGCAGCGGGATGCGCCGGCCGTCGGGCCCCCACACCAGCCGCACCATGTCGTTGGCGATCAGGATCAGCCCGAACGTGGCCAGCACGTGGTCAAGGTGGTCGCGCCGGTAGAGCTTGCGCACGACGACGATCTCGACCACGACGCCCAGCAGCAGCGCGGCCGGCAGCGCCAGCAGGGCGCCCAGCACGAAGGAGTCGGTCCAGGCGCTGAAGCTGGCGCAGAAATAGGCACCGAACATGTAGAGCGAGCCGTGCGCCAGGTTCACGAGATCCATGATCCCGAACACCAGCGTGAGACCGGCGGCCAGCAGGAACATCAGGAGTCCGAGCTGGATGCCGTTGAGCGTCTGTTCGATAAGCAGGGTCATGGCATTCTCCCCTCTCCCGCTGCGCG
>Ga0187894_10005767_pt1 | contig 12438 bp, 7 predicted proteins | sample GBC1701081metaG_FD_136650 | JGI IMG/M metagenome (GOLD analysis project Ga0187894, IMG submission 136650) | White microbial mat communities from a lava cave in the Kipuka Kanohina Cave System on the Island of Hawaii, USA - GBC170108-1 metaG ... | reverse complement strand
TCAATCGGGCCTTTTCCTCACGGTCGCTTATCGCAGTTGGGCGCGCCCCGGAGAGCGCAGCCCAACAATCGGATTTCGCTGTGCGGCCAACTTCCACCGCGCAAGATGATAAATTACCGGTAGTCATGCGCAAGCCCATTTCCCGCCGCACCCTCCTGCGTGGCGCGGGCGCGGCGATGTCCATCCCGATGCTCGAAGCCATGGCTCCGGCGAACTCCACGCGCCTTACGGAACCCCCGCTGCGCGCCGCCTTTTTCTTCATGCCCAACGGTGTTCGCCCCGACCATTGGACGCCGGCGGGTGACGACGAACGATACGAAATCAACACTCCCCACTTGCAGCACCTGGCCTCTCTCCAGAACGACTTCCTGCTGATTGAAAACCTATGGAACAAGAACACTGTCGGCCGCAATGGACACTGGCCCAAGGTGCCCGCGTTTCTTTCGGGCGGCTACGTTCAGCGGTCCACTGGCCGCGATCTCGATACGGGCGGCATTTCGGTCGATCAATTGGCCGCCAACCACATCGGCCACCACACGCCGCTTCCTAGTTTCGAACTCGGTATCGACGCCCCGCGCACGGGGATTGACAACATCGGCGGCGGCTTTGCGCGCATCTACGGCAGTTTCATTACCTGGCGCGATCCGCACACGCCTGTTCCGAAGGAGATCGTTCCTCAGCTTGCTTTCGACCGGCTTTTCCGCACGAGCAATGCGCCCGTTGTGTCCAGTGTCAATCCGCAGGACCCGTCGCTGTTGAACTCGCTGCAGCGCGACGACGTGAGCATCCTCGATCTGGTTCGCGAAGAGGCGCAAGCGTTGAAGCGCAAGTCGTCGCAGAACGACAGCGTAAAACTGGACGAGTACTTTGAATCCGTCCGGAGCGTGGAGAAGCGCCTGGAAAACGCGCTTAAGCCTCAAAAGCGGTGGATCAATGCCGGCAAGTTTCCGCTGGATCGTCCGGCGCCGGGCATTCCGGCCACGCACGCCGAGCACGTCCGCCTGATGCTCGACATCATGGTGCTCGCTTTCTGGACCGATTCAACGCGCATAGCGACGATGATGCTTGGCGACGCGCAGTCTTCGCAGGATTATTCGTGGCTGGACGGCGTAAAGGGGAGCTGGCACGGCCTGTCGCACCACCTGAACGAAGAAGAAAAGCGCAGCCAGTATGAGCGCATTATCAACTGGAACATGCAGCAGGTGGCGTACTTCCTGAATAAAGTAAAGAGCCTGGACGAAGGCGGCACTTCGTTGCTGGACAACTCGATGATCATGTTCGGCTGCACGCTCAAGGACGGGAACCGGCACGATCCCGAGAACCTTCCGCTTATCCTTGCCGGCCGCGCAAAGGGTAAGCTGCGCCCCGGACGGCGAGTTCGCTTTGCTCCGAAAACGCCTCTCTGCAACCTCTATCTGACGATGCTCGACATGATGGGCATCCAGCAGGACACGTTCGGCGATTCGACCGGCAAGCTGGAAGGGCTGGGTTAAGAGCAGCCGCAGTTAGGCGGAAACAGCCTCGCGAACGGGCGGCATGCGGTCGGCAAAGCCGGCTTTGGTGCGCTTCAATTCGGCGATTGCCGCGGCGCGAAGGCGTTTGAGCGTGGCCTGATGCTCGCGCTTGATCGCGAGGTTGTCCAACTCGTCGGGGTCCTTGTTTAAGTCGTAGAGCTCTTCGAGATCGGTGATCAGCGGGCGGATGTACTTGAGGTTCTTCTCGCGGAACATGACGTACCAAGGGACGTTGTTGTGCATGGCGTCCTTGGGGATGTTGTTCGTATCCGAGCCGAAGACGTCGTGGGTGGCGACCATCATGCAAGCGTGGGGCCAGGCGGCCTGGGGATTTTGAATGAGCGGGAACAGGTCATGGCCGTGCATTTCCCAGGGCAGCTTCATGCCGGCGGCGCGGAAGATGGTGGGCACGATATCGACGCCGCTGACGGGCGTTTCGCAGACCTTGCCTTCGGGAACGCGGCCGGGTTGCGAGAAGATCAGGGGCGAACGGACGTTCGCGTCGTAGCCCGCAACCTTCACGCCGCGGAAGCCGTGCTGACCGAAGGCGAGGCCTTGATCCGAAGTAAAGACGATGAAGGTGTTCTTGCGCTGGCCGGTTTCATCGAGTGCGGCTAAGAGGCGGCCGACGGCTTCATCGAGCGCCATTACGCACTGGTGATACTGGCGGACCCAGAAGTTGAGCGACTTGCCGCCGGACATGGGCGTGCCGTCTGGACCTTTCTGCCAGTGGTTGATCTTTTGAGCCCATTCTGGTTTGCCGGGGCGCGGGGAGTAGATGTCTTTGGGTGTGTCGAAGTCGATGCCGGGGAGTGCGTCGAGGTGGCGTTTCGCGGGCTGATAGGGGCTATGGACGCCGCCGTAGCAGAGCCAGAGGTAGTAGGGCTTGTCCTTGTCACGGCCGTTGCCGCGGATGTAGTCGATGGCCCAGTCGGTGTACTGATCGACGGAGTAGCGCTTGAGGATTTCGGTCTTGCCGCCTTGATAGGTGATGGGCTGATCGTAGTAGTAGTTCTGGTGGTTTTCGGGGTGAGCGGGGCGATTCCAGACGAGTTGGAAGTCCCAATCGCGGCCATAGCCGGTGTCTTTGCCGGTGTGCCACTTGCCGATTTGGGCGGTGTGATAGCCGTTGGCGCGGAAGACTTTCGGCCAGAAGGGGCACTTGGCGGGATCGTAGTCGCCGCCGGGGTAGGGCTCGACGGCGCGCATGGATTCGACGCCGTGCTGGTGATGGCCGGTGAGCATGACGGCGCGCGACGGCATGCACCAGGCGGCGTTGTAGGCGGCGGTGAAGCGGACGCCTTGGGAGGCGAGCTTATCGATGTTGGGCGTTTTGACCCAGGGATAGGCTTCCTTGTAGCAACTGAGGGTGCGGTAGGAATGGTCGTCGGTGTAGATGAAGAGGATGTTGGGACGCTCGGGTGTGGCGGGTCCTGCTTGGGCTTGTTGGGAGGCGAGGGCGGAGAGGCCGAGCAGGCCGAGCGCTTCGCGGCGGGTTTGTTGTTGCATAGGGCTCCTGATGATCCGGGAGCCATTGTACAAGAACCCGGACGGATCGTGGATGGGTTTGAATTGGCGAATTTTCGCCGAACAGCGGCTTTGCTTTCCGGGGGCGGTGCTGTGGAATCAATGCGAAACGGCTTTGTTTCGTAATTTCGCTTTTTTTGCGGGAGTGTGGGGTTGGGGATGGGGTGAGCGGGGTGGAGTTCGGTTTTTGAGTGAGCTGGCATCCCGCGCTTACGGTAGCAGTGCGCCGAGAGCGGCCTGGCGGGGGGTGTTTGTAGGTGCTGGTGGGGAAAGGAGTTTATTTTGGGTGGCTGGTGTTACTGGGGCCGCCCCATCGCAGCACGGCTGCTCCGATGATGGGAGATAGCCATTTTTTGAGCCGCTCTTGCACCGCCAGAAATTCGTCTCGATAGTTAAAGGAGAACGGTTGCGGAGCTAGGAGGTCAAAATTTTCAGAGGCCGTGCAATAAGCGGGCCAGATGTCGATGATGCCGGTGAATTCCGGTTTTGGCGCGCCGAACACCAGCCAGAGAGAGCTCGCCTCGTCCAATGAAAGCGCCAAAGCTTGGAGATCGGAAATCAGCGGGAGCATTTCTAACAGTTTGGCAGGCGCCTCCTTCACGGAACGGCTATGGCTTCCGGAGACTTCGAGACTCCTAGTGATTCCCTGCGCAGCGGCAGCTAATTCCCAGCCGACGAGGCCGACTAAGTCGCGCTGGAGGAGTCGAACGCGCTCGTACCTTGAAGAATAGGAGGCCTCGGAGGAGCGTTGTTTGGCTTTAAGCAGCGCAAGGGCATCCTGGAAACCAACTGGCGGGTATGCCTTGACGGCATGTTCCAAAACCGTATTCATGGTCTTTCTTTGCACGCGTGAGAAAAACGTTACGAGGCTGCGTAAGTCGCCCTTATCCGCCGCAACCAGCGCCGTCCAGTATTGGGCTTGATCGTCTCTATGAACCGAGAAGGCGAACCACCCGGATTTCACGAACACCGCACTCGCCAGCGCGCGAGCGACGCGGCCATTGCCGTCCTGGAAGGGATGTATCTGGGTAAACCGGTGATGAAGCCATGCGGCGTGAATCTCAGGTGGAATTCCGCGTTCTGCCAAGCCGTTCGCAAGGTCGATCAACCTGTCCATTTCGGAATCAACTTGCTCGGGTGGCGCATACTGATGAATCGTGCCGTCCGGCCGTGTGACCGTGTTCGGTAACTTCTTGAAAGCGCCTTTGTCAAGCTGTGCCTCAAATACGCGTCCCAGAGCATCCCTCGCGGTATAGGTGTCCATATTTCTGAGGAACGCCGCGTGCAGTTCCTTGATGAACGATACAGACAACTGGCGATCGCCTTTCACGAACGCAAATACCATTTCGAGCGCGGCGCCTTGGTCTTCTAGAATGGCGGCGAGCCTTTCTGGATCGAGGTTTGTGGCATCTGGTGGAATGAGCGAAGGGGAAAGGCCGCTTCGGATCAGCGTTTCCGTAACGCCGCGATCCAGGGTGTAGGCGCCCTCAATGACGCCGGTTTCGATTGCCCACTCCCGGTTAATACTTCCCAGCACCTCTTGGAGTAGACCCTCTTGCTGAAGCCGCTCCTGCTGATCCTTCCAAACGAGCAGAAGCGAATCGAGTTCGCCATCGGTCAGGGAGCGCCAGTCTTCCGGCAGATCCTCGATGGGATGCCACTGGTGGAAGATAGTCATGGGCGGAACGCTACGCGGTGGCTTCTACCGGCTCCTCGATTTGGCGGGTGTATTTGCACTCGGCGTTCGGGCAGGCGGCGAAGACGCCTTTTTTGAGGCGTTTTTCGACTAGGTATTTGCCCTTGCACTGCGGACATTCTTCGGCGATGGGGCGGTTCCAGGCTACGAAGTCGCATTCCGGATACTGGTTGCAGCCGAAGAAGGTTTTGCCGCGTTTGGAGCGGCGTTCTATGATGTCGCCTTTCCCGCATTGGGGGCAGGTCATGCCGATGGTCTTCTGCTTTACGTATTTGCAGGTGGGGTAGTTGGAGCAGGCGGTGAATTCGCCGAAGCGGCCGGTTTTTAGCACCAGCTTCGAGTTGCAGTTGGGGCAGTCTTCGTCCAGGATCTGGTCGGGTTTCTTTTGCTGGGAGGCGCCTAGCTGCTTGGTGGTTTTGCAGTCGGGGTAGCCGGTGCAGGCTAGGAATTGGCCGAAGCGCCCCTTCTTGAGCACCATGCTGCGGCCGCAGTTTTCGCAGTATTCGTCGGCGTCCTGTTCGGTGAATTCGCCTACGGCGCCTTCCACCATGTCCGGCGAGGGCTCGCGGGTGTTTGTGCAGTCGGGGTAGCCGGAGCAGCCTACGAAGCTGCCGTGCTTGCCCCAGCGTAGGACCATGGGCTTGCCGCATTTGTCGCAGGTAAGGCCGGTGGGCTTTTCCATGCGCTTGATGTCTTCCATCTGGTTGGCGGCGCGCTCGAGGTCGACTACGAAGCGGTCGTAGAATTCGCGCATGGCGGAGCGCCATTCGACTTTGCCGTCTTCTATGTCGTCGAGCTCCTGCTCCATGCGGGCGGTGTAGCGGATGTCGAAGATGTCGTCGAAGCTGTTTACGAGCTGGTCGGTGACGATGATTCCGAGCTCGGTTGGCGAGAAGCGGCCGCCTTCCTTCTTTACGTAGCCGCGGTCCTGGATGGTGGAAAGGATGGAGGCGTACGTGGACGGGCGGCCGACGCCGTCGGCTTCCAGTTCCTTGACCAACGTGGCTTCGTTGAAGCGCGGGGGCGGTTCGGTGAAGTGCTGTTCGGGGTCGATGGATTTGAACTTGAGCGACTCGCCCTGGGTTACGGCGGGGAGCTTGTGCTTTAGCTCTTCGTCATCCTCGTCCTTCTGGTCTTTTCCTTCCTGATACACCGCCAGGAAGCCGTCGAACTTGGGGACCGATCCGGTGGCGCGGAAAAGGTAGTCGGCGTTGTCCTTGCCTTTGGCGTTGATCTCGATGGTCGTTTGGTCGAAGACGGCGGGCATCATCTGGCTGGCTACGAAGCGGTTCCAGATGAGGCGGTAGAGTTTGATTTCGTCTTCGGACAGATATTTTTCGACGGCTTCGGGGGTGTGGGCGGCGCTCGTGGGGCGGATGGCTTCGTGGGCGTCCTGCGCGTCCTTCTTGCCTTTATAGAAATTGGGCTTTTCGGGCAGGTACTGTGCGCCGTAGCGGGAGCCGATGAGTTCGCGGACGTCGGTGAGGGCGGAGTCGGCTACACGGACCGAGTCGGTACGCATGTAGGTGATCAAGCCGACAGAGCCTTCGCCGCCCAGCTCGACACCTTCATAAAGACGCTGGGCCAGGCCCATGGTTCGCTTGACGCTGAAGCGGAGCTTGCGCGAGGACTCCTGTTGAAGCGTGGAGGTGATGAACGGAGGAACGGGGTTGCGCTTCTTTTCCTTGGTGACTACGGAGCCTACGGTGTAGGCGGTATCGGCGAGAGCGTCGACGATGGCGGTGGAGGCGGCCTCGTTCGCTATTTCGAGATTTTCACCGTTGCGTTTGGCGAGGCGTGCGGTGAGGACCGGCGGTTTCTTGGCATTGAGCGAAACGTCGATGGTCCAGTATTCCTGTTTGACGAAGGCGCGGATTTCGCGCTCGCGGTCGACGATGAGGCGCAGGGCCACGGTTTGCACGCGGCCGGCTGAGAGGCCGCGCTGGACTTTGTCCCAGAGGAGCGGGGAAATCTTGTAGCCGACCAGGCGGTCGAGAACGCGGCGGGCTTGCTGCGCGTCGACGAGGTTCGTGTTTACCTGGCTGGGAGCTTCAAAAGCCTTTTTGATGGCGGGCGCGGTGATCTCATTGAACATCACGCGGTAGATCTTGGGGCCTTCGCTTTTCTTCGAGCCGACCGAGGAGAGCTCTTCGGCCAGGTGATAGCAGATGGCTTCGCCTTCGCGATCCGGGTCAGCGGCGAGGTAGATCGAGTCTACCTTCTTGGCTTCCTGTTTCAGTTCCTGGATGAGCTTCTTTTTGCCCTCGATGACTTCGTAGTGGGGGCTGAAATCGCCATCGACATCGACCGCGAGATTCTTTTTCGGAAGATCCTTGACGTGGCCGAGCGACGCCTTGACGGTGAAGTCCTTGCCTAGATATTTGGCGATGGTTTTCGACTTGGCGGGGGACTCGACAATAACCAGCGACTTGCTCATGCTTCCGACTCGGGTTCCTTTCGCGCCTCACCTGGATGAGGCCGCACAGCTCACCACACTCTAACAAATTGCTTTCCAGGGAGCTGCCGGACCATGCCGAGCATTTCGAGTTCGAACAGGGCGGCGATTACTTCTGATGGCGAACCGGCCTCGTTGGATTCAAGCAGCGAATCCATGCGAGTACCTTCCTCTATCTTAAGCGCAGAGAGCAAGCGGCGGGCAACCGGCGCGTTCGGGCCGAGCTGCAAGTCCAGTTGCATCATGGACTTAGAGGTGTCTTGTTGGCCGCTGTCGGGGCGCATATGGTCGAGCAGGCGAAGGCGGTGAGGCGAGCTGAGATCGGAAAGGATGTCTTCGGCGTCCTGGACAAGCTTTGCCCCCTGTTTGATCAACAGGTTGGGAGCCCAACTCATTTTGGAGGTGATGTTGCCTGGCACGGCGTACACTTCGCGCCCTTGTTCGGCGGCCAGCCGGGCGGTGATCGTGGAACCGGAGTATTGGGCGCCTTCGACGATCACGACGCCGTTACTCATTCCGCTGACAATCCGGTTACGCACGGGAAAGTTCTGAGGATGGGCCGGGACGCCAATCGGGAACTCGCTTAAAATCAGACCTTTCTCGGCGATTTCGGCGGCCAGCTTGCGGTTTTCGGCGGGGTAAACGTGGTCCAAGCCGCATCCATAGACGGCGACGGTATTGCCTCCCATGCGCAGGGCGGCGCGGTGGGCGGCGGTATCGACACCGCGGGCCATTCCGGAGACGATGGTGGCGCCGGCATGGGCCAGGTCGGCCGAGAGTTTCTCGGTGGCGGCCATTCCGTAGGGCGTGGGCCGGCGGGTTCCTACCATTGCGATCATTACCGAGTCGAGCAATTTGGCATTGCCGCTGACGAATAGGAGCGGGGGCGGATCGTAGATCTCCATGAGCCGTGAGGGGTAAAGCGGGAAGCCGTAGGGGATGAGCTGGGCGTTGTGCGCTTTTAGCTTTTCGCGCTGTTCGAGCGCGTCCTCGAAAACGCATCCGCTGACGATGCTTCGGGCGACGGAGCCGGATATTTCGCGGGCCTCGATTTCGGATTGGGAGGCGCGGAAGATGGCCTGGGGAGAGCGGAATTCTTCTATCAGACGGGCGGTTTTTACGGCTCCGAGGCCTGGGACCAAGCGCAGGGCGAGCCAATATAGCTCTTCTTCATCGGTCAATTTCGCGCAAGGGGCGACGGCTTCGACGGGCATGAATTGAATACTCCTCTGGGAAGGAGTGCCCGCGGCGGCTCTCAAATCTCACTGCCGGAGTGTTAAGCGTGAGTCCAAATCTGCTTCAGGACGCGCCGGAAATTGCCGCCGAGGATGGCTTCGATGCTTGAGGAGGAATAGTTTCGCCGCACGAGGCCCTCGGTGACCTCATAGACCTTGCGGGCGTAGTTGGCTCCTTCCAGATCGAGGCGAGACGCTCCGCCGCGGTCACGGCCGAGCTGATCGACGTCGGTTCCGAGACCTACATGCTCGACGCCGGCGAGCGCGACGATGTGGTCGATGTGGCGCAGGAAATGCTCCATGGTGGCGGTTCCAGCGCCATTTACGAATCCGCGCACGAGGGTGACTCCCATCACGCCGCCGCGCGCGGCCATGCGCTGAATCGCTTCATCTGTCTTGCAGCGCCGGCTGCCTGGCACCAAGGCGCGGCAATTGGAATGGGTAACCAGGACGGGTTGCGCGGAAGCTTCGATGGCGTCGAGGGTGGTGCGGTCCGAGCAATGGGAAACGTCGACTCCCATGCCGGCGCGATTCATACGCGCTACGATTTCGGCGCCGTAGGGGCTCAAGCCGGACTGCGGGCTATGCGATCCGCCGCCGAGCCGGTTGTCGTTATAAGTGAGCTGAGAGATGCGCTGCCCGATTTTGTGAAACAGATCGACATCGCCGGGGGTTTCAAAGTGCGCGGAGTTTTGCAGGCCGAGAATGATTCCGATGCGGCCGGAGGCCTTTGCGTACTCGAGGTCGGCCACATCGTCGACGCGCAGGAAGCGATCCGGATGAGCGGCGATGAAGCGGTTCCAGCGGGCGAGGTCGTCGATGGAGGAGGCGCGAATGTCGCCGCTGACGAATCCGACCGCCGGATGAATGACGGTGACGCCCGAGTGCTTCAAGCGCTCAAACTCTTCGGCGGGGAAGGGGACTGTGGCCAGTTGCCATGCCGACAGGCTGCGGTAGTTGAGCGTAAGCAGGCCCAACATATCGATGACGGCGGTGGAGCGGACCAAGTCTATGGTGCGTGTGGAGAACTCGGGACCCGCCGCTGACAGGGCGAAACGTCCGCGATTTATGAATGGGGCTAGGGCAAACGCTCCGCCCCGAAGGAGGAATCGTCGGGAAAGCACTGGATGATATTGGAGACTGCACTATATCACGGCGCGGCGCGGGCGGGTTTCATTGGGGAAATTTACAAGAGGGGGAAATGGCGGGCGCGGCAGGTCTCGAACCTGCGACCCTCTGCTTAGAAGGCAGATGCTCTATCCCCTGAGCTACGCGCCCGATCCTCTTTGAGGATAGCAGCGGGGATCAGTGCTTATCGGTTTGGGATTGCTGGTTTCGAAATCGGTGGCGGCTCGGACGGTGGCGGGAGACTCAGGCGAAACCGAAAATTCCCGATTCGATCTTTCGGAAGCGCGGGTCCGGACGCATCGAATTGTAGAGCGTGTCCACTTTCGTCCAGAGCATGCCGCTTGCCCGCTCCTGGAATGCGCGTTCGAACCAATGAAAGAATTCGTTGCGATTGTTGAGGCTCAGATTTATTAGCGCGAGCAGGCAGGGCGTCACGTATTGCCGCCGCTTTAGTGCGAGCAGATCATTCAGAATCGCTACCGCCTTTGCACGTTCCCCCGCGGCGGCATATGCCTGGGCTTGAAAACCCAAGATTGTGAAGTTGCCTTTCGCCAGCCGGACCGCGCTCTCGAACATCTCAATCGACAGCTTTGGTTGCCCGGCTTGTAGGTATGCTTTTCCAAGCTGCGAACGAAAGCCGGCATTTTCGGGCTCGGCGGCAATGAGACGTTTTCCCGATGCGATCGCTTCGCCGTAGCGGCCGGAAATTCGCAGGGCACCGGCGTAGGAGCTTTGTGTGGTGAGCGATAGCGGGTCTAACTCCCTGGCAATCTCCAACTCGCGGAGCCCTTCGGCGAAACGGCGTGTAGCCAGCAGGCGCTGCGAACTGGTGATCCTGGCAGCAAGGCAACTCGGGTTCAGGTGGAGCGCCTTTCGAACCAACCGATCGCTTTCGGCCCATTCCCAGTCAAACAGGTAGGAGCGCCCAAGCGAGGCGCAGGCATCGGCGGAGTCCGGGTCAACGGCGAGCGCCTGGCGCGCGGCGCCGATGGCGAGAGCTCGCGCTTCCCGCGGATGATAGGCTCCAATTTCAACGGCGCCCAGGTTGCCGTAACAGTCGGCCAAGCCCACGTAGGCGGGAGCGAAACGATCATCGTCCTGAAGGGCGGCTTTGAAATGCTCGATCGCCTTTGGGACCGATGCGAGCCGATCCAGGAAATAGCGTCCACGAAGATACGCTTCGAACGCATTTCCGCGCGTCGAAACGTCCTTGCTGAGCCTGCGCTCTTCTTCCACGCTCAGCTTCAATCGGAATTCTTCGGCAACTTGAGATGCGATCTCGCCCATGAGGCGCGGGATTTCGTGCACCGATCGCTCGTAGGTTTCCGACCAGAGCAGGGTGTCCTCGCCGGTATCGATTAACTTGCACAATACGCGCACGCGGTCTCCCGTGCGGACGACCGAACCTTCCACAACTGCCGTGACGCCCAGGTCGGAGGCGATATCGCGCAGAGTCCGCGTGGAATTCTTATGCCGCATGGCCGAAGTGCGCGAACGAACGCGCAAGCTGCGTATCCGTCCCAACTCGCCGGTCAGGCTGTCGGTGAGGCCGTCGGCCAGGAACTCTTGTCCCCCGTCGCCCGAGATGTTCTTGAAGGGCAGAACCGAGAGGGCAAGCGGATGCCGCTGCGAGATGGGTGAGCGGGGACGCAAGATCGACGCCACCACCGCGGCCGCCGACGCGCCCGCGCCCGCCGCCAGCCAAACGAACCGGCGGCGATTGGATCCGTTCTGGCTGCTTTCCAGAGCCGCCGGCGGGAGTTCCCGGGCCGGCGATTCCACTTCCGAGCCAAGCTCACGCACGGGGATCGCGAACCGGTAGCCGCGTTTCGGGATCGTTTCGATGTAGGTATCGAGGCCGCCGTGATCGCGGAAAGCCTTGCGCAGGACGAAAATGCTCTGCGTCAGGTTCGCTTCCTCGACGAAGTTGTCCGGCCAGATCGCTTCGAAGAAGGACTCTTTGGCGACCGTTTCGCCCTTGTGCCGCACCAGCAGGACGAGGACGTCGATGACCTTGGGGGGGAGCGCGATCAGCACCCCGTCGCGATAAAGGGATCCCGCCGCGGGATTCAGGCGAAAAGGCCCGAATTCGTAGACCGCCGCCACCGGAGTGCTCATGGAAGCCTCAAAACGCCGGATCAATGATATATCAACGCGCTTTTGATGTGGTTTTGAGGGTGTTTTGAGGACAGTCCGGCGAGATTTTGGGTAGGCTGCGCTCGAGGTAGACCATGAAACGTCCTAAAAATCTTTCCACCATCGCGATCACACTCGTCGTGCTCCTTCCGCTGGCCGTTGCCGCGAAGCGTTCCTTTACACAATGGGAGCCGGCGGCGAGCACCGACCCGCAAGGGGGTCTGAAACTCAACACGTCATTTCAAGACGGCTGCCCGATCGAGTCGCCGGATGCCCATCATCTCTTTCTGGCTTCGGACCGGCCGGGCGGAAAGGGCGGGATCGACATCTGGGCGAGCTATCGTCAAAGCCCGAATCATCCTTGGGGAGAACCGGTAAACCTTCCCGAGCCTGTTAACTCCGCCTCGAACGATTTTTGTCCCACGCCGTTGAGCGGGGGGCGCCTGTACTTCGTGAGTAATCGGCCCAATGACTGCGGCGGCGGCGCCGATATCTACGAGACGCGGCAACACGCTTCGCAGGGCTGGCTGCCGCCGCAGAATCTGGGATGCAATGTGAACAGTTCGGGAAATGAGTTCAGTCCATCACTGGTGGAGGCAAAGGGCGAGACGATCCTGTTCTTTTCGAGCGACCGGCAGGGGAACCACGATATCTACAGCAGCGCGCGACTGGACAACGGTGTGTGGATGCCCGCGAAGCCTGTGACGGAGTTGAATACGCCGGTGGACGATGCGCGCCCGAACGTCC
>Ga0187894_10005766_pt1 | contig 12439 bp, 9 predicted proteins | sample GBC1701081metaG_FD_136650 | JGI IMG/M metagenome (GOLD analysis project Ga0187894, IMG submission 136650) | White microbial mat communities from a lava cave in the Kipuka Kanohina Cave System on the Island of Hawaii, USA - GBC170108-1 metaG ... | reverse complement strand
CCGTGGTTATCCGTGTCCAAACGGTGTCGAACGTGGTTGAGTTTAACCGCGGCGACCTCACCGTCGACTCCGTTACAGAAAAGGGAACGCCGCTTCAGTTTGCCGTCAATGACCACAAACTGCCGATCCGGAAAAAATCGAATACCGCGGCGAGGTGAGCCGTGGTATCTGGGTCTACTTAAGCCGCAAATGACTCCGTTTATTCAACGGTTTTTCGGGCCATTTGTGCTTTCACTGTTTTCGCAACGACAACGTCGAAGCTTTCTTCCTTGCTGTTCAGCTTCTTTCGCTCGGCGTCGACAAATGCTTCCCGCTGTTTGGACAACTCGAGTATGCGGGCGCGTATCTCGCGTCGTTCCGCCAAGCGCCTGGCGATTTCCTCTGCGCGCTGTCCGGGATCCAGCTTTTGCAACTCTTCCGGCAGGTCGGCTGGATTGATCGAATCGAGTTTGACCGATCCGTTTTCAATACTCTGAAGCAGATCTCCGAGGTAAGCCTCGCTGTTTACTGCCTTGTTCAACGCGCGCTCGGCCTTCGCTTCTGGAAGTGCATAGGTAATGCGGCTTTCGACTTCCGCGGCCTGTTTCGCCACTTCAGCGCGTCTCGATCTGCCGACCAAGCCTTCACCAAAACCGTAAGGCAGGAAGGTGGCGCCGAGTCTTGAAGCCAGGTCGCCCAACTGGTCGTCGTAAGGAGTGGAGACAGCCTGGACGGCGCCGTTGTCTGCGATCGCGAAGTATTGGCCCTTTCCATGCTCAGCAATCGACCGCCAGACGCGTGTTGTATCGCCCATCGAGCCACACTGAATCGTGTTGACGGTAATGCCTCTCCGGACCGCGCTCGCGGCGGTGGTCAGCACGTCGGTGCTATTTGCGTAGTCGTTATGCGGCGGCGCATCACCGACCAGAAATATGATTTGCGCTAGATCGGTCGAGGATGTGGACCACCCGGCTTTGTAAATACCTTCGGCGAGGGCGGTTCGCACGTCTTCGGCTTCATCGCCGCCGCCGTCTGCCCGGTAATCCATGAGGGTCACGTAGACCTGGTCGAGATCCGAGGTCAACGGCAAGATCTGGGTGAGGTACTCATCGCCGCGATCTCGATACGCAACGAGGCCAATCCGCACCGACGAGTGCGACTCCTGCATGACTTCGTTCACGATGCCCCAAATACGCCGTTTTGCGCCATCGATAAGCGCACCCATCGAACCCGTAGTATCGAGCACAAACACCATTTCCAGTTTGGCTGCGGGCTCCTGAATCGCTACCGGTTGGATCACCGGGTCAAACCAGCGCGTCAACCAAACGCTGGCGACGGCAACACCGATTGCAAACGTGAGTATGGCTGTCAGGATCTTGATGGGCAGCGAATTCATGGCGAGAACCTCCCTCCGCGCGGACCGGGAACACTGGGATTTGTTGTTTAGACGTTCGAGCGGGGAATTCGTTCCCGGAAAAGTAGGGCAATCCACAGATTACGGGAGTTAGGGCTCCAGCTTGCTCGAATCGTCTCGCTTTTTGATGTAAACGTCGCCGCGCAGAGTCATGCCCGCTTTGTTCGCGAGGGTGGCCAGTACGGACTCGAGCATTTCCTTACTCTCAAGCTTAAAGCTGGTGATGCCGCTGACCTTTGAATCCCGATCGTTGTACTGCAAGGTCAGGTAGCGCACCTTGGTTTTAATGAAGTGTGCCGGCAGCGAGTAGATTACGGGAATGTGGCGGGCGACTGTCGCTGCGGTCGGACGCCGTTTCTGCGTGTCGGCGAATGCCGAAGTGATCGACTCATAGGGTATGTGGATCTCTTTCGGCGGCTTCTTGTCCTTGAACACCAACCGTTCGTTCGTATCATCGAAAGTCAAGGTGCCGTCCATCGTCTTGGTGTAGCCGAAGACGCCGCCCTCATACTTGGCTTTGACGGTTTTTGGTGCGGGCGCAGGCCCGTTGGCTTTGGCCGGCTCCGGCTCCGCGGTGCGGGGACGCTGCGCAAATGCGCCGGTGAGCAATGCTCCGATGAGGAGCAGGGAAAAAATAATTCGCATCGGTTAATCTCCTTAGCCGGTTATCGATTTTATTGAGCGAGCGCCCAGGCAGGTACCTGATACAGAATCCACCAAAGCAACAACTGAGCAAGTAACACGACAACGCCGACAACAGTGCTGACGTAACAAACCTTTCGCGCCGCACTCGTTTGCTGGGAACTGTAGGATCGGACCACGCCAACGGTTCCCACCACCACCGCGCCCGGACAGAACAGGATGCCGAGATACGGCACCAGTGAATAGGTCGCGAACGCGCGAGCGGCCGCTGCCAGGTCCGGTTTATCGGTCATTCTCTTCAACTTCTTCTTTGTGTCTCTGCGTCTCTGTGGTTATTTAACGCCACCGGGACACAGAGATACGGAGATTACTTGGCAAACGGCTTCACGCGCTCGATCGACTCTTTGAAGTCCGCATCGCCCGGAGCGAGCGCCGCGCCTTTCTGATATGCAGCTAACGCCTTCGCATACTGTTTTGTAACTTCGTAGGCGTAGCCGAGCTCACGATAGATGTTGACGTCCTCGGGGGACTTCTTCGCAGCCATGTCGAGCGCTGCGATCGCTTTCGGGAAGTTTGCTGCGCGTGAATGGGCGACGCCTAACAAATAGAACGTGACGCCGGGCGCATCCTGGGACGCCGTCGCGCGCTCGAGCGCTACGGCCGCTCGCGCATACTGTTTCGCGCCGATGAGTGCCTGGCCGAAAAGCGTGATCGCCTCAGCATCGGTGCGCAATTTTATCAGAGCTTCGCCGGCGCGAACGGCATTGATGTAGTCGGCATCTGCTTTTGCCTGGTCGGTGCTCATCGCTGCGCGTCGCAGGTACGACGTGGTCAGCAGTGTCCAGGCGCCGGTCATGCGCGCGTCGTTTACTGTCGCGCGGTTCAGCGTAGCGATCGCGCCGTCGAGATCGTTCTTCGCAAGGGCGATCTGTGCGAGATAAAAGAGCGACAATGTATCTTTCGGATTGAGCTTGATGACCGAGTTGAAACTCCTTTCGGCGTCGGCAGTCTTGCCTGTCTTGTACTCAGCGATACCCCGGTAATAGATCATTAATGCATCCGGTTGACTCGCATTTCGGGCGGTCGCGGCGACCAACAGCGGCAACGCCTGCTGGTACTTCTCGGACAGCACGTATGCCTGTCCAAGCGCGCTCTCTGTATTTGGATCTTCCTGTTTCGATTGGCGCTGTAATTCCACCGCCTTTTCCAAATCCTTCGCCGCCTCGGCGTACTGTTTCAAATTCAACTCGGCAAAGCCGGCGATTTTCCAGGCCTCGGAATCATTTGGATGTTGGGCTGCGAGATCCTTGGCTTCCTTCGCCGCGGCCGCAAACTGTTTCTGTTCGAGCAGAAGATACGCCTGCCTCGTGTCGGCTGTGCCGACCGTGTTCACAACGGGCTTGACCGGCTGCACGTCGAGCAGCGAGTCGTTTGAACTGGTGCGCCGCGCGGTGGGCGAGGCGGTCGGTTCCGGACGTAGCAACGGATCGGAAGCCGACTTGTCGGTAGTCGTTGTGTTGCTCTTTTGTGTTGGTCGGGCGCGTCTTGGCCTGGTCGACTGGGCCTCAACCTGCGCCACCAGGAATACAAACGTGAAACCGAGGGCAAAAATGCGGACAATAGGCGTAAATCTACTCATGGTGCGTACGATTGTATGCGGGAGAAGGTTAGGTTAAAAGCTCAGAACCCCAGTTCGTTGGAACAAACCTTCCGATGCCGGAGAGGAGAAGAGAGTTTCCCGCAAAGACGCAAGGGCGCAAAGAAGAACCGCCTCGCAACTAATGTTAACTGGGGTTTTTCTTTGCGCCTCTGCGTCTTTGCGGGAACCTTTCGTTCCGTCCTAAAAATTGAGCTTCAATCCAAACTGGAACTGCCGCGCGTCGAACGCCGCTGTCGGGCGGCTGTAATAACGGCCGTTACCCGCGCGCAGATTGAAGGCCCGCACGTCATCGATGAACGGCGACGCGGCCGCTTCATTGAAACGATTGAACAGGTTGAAGCCCTCGGCAATCAGTTCCAGCCGCACGCGCTCGCCAATCGGAACCAGTCTTGCGACGCGCAGATCGAGCGAGATGTAGTTGTGCGTCAGGCCGAAATTGCGACCAAGACTTCCACTCGTGAACTGCCCGCCCGAGATTACCCCAACGCAGCCAGCGCTACCAGCAACACACAAGGTGCCGTCAGCGAGCACGCTCGGACGATCTGTCTGGTTCGACTGGTCGTTGTTCGTGTCCTGGTTGCTCAGGATATTGAACGGACGGCCCGACGACCATTCAAAGATCGGCGCGATCGTGAAGTTTGACAAAGCGCGATGGAAGCCGCCTTGCGAAGCCCAACGACTCGGCGACGCGATCACGCCGCTGAACACAAACCGGTGACGTTGATCGAAGAGCGAATCGGCTCGCTCAGCGCCGAAGTTGCGATTGTCCTGCGGCAGCAAGAGCGTTTGCAGGTCGGATGAATCGTCGATCGAATGGGACCAGGTGTAGGACGCGAGAAACTGGAAGTGATGCGAGAAGCGTTTCTTTACGTCCACGTTAAGCGCGTTGTAGCTCGAGTTGCCGTCGGATGTTTGGGCGTTGATCGAACCAAACGGTGAGATTGTTCCCGGCGTTCGCAGTGAACCAGTGAGTGCGCCATTCAACACCGCGGGTGTCACGAGACCACCCGAAAGCGCCTGGGCCAGGAAGTAATTCGGTGCGTTTGGCCGGAAGAAGTTCGCGACACCGGCGTTGACGATGCGGCTGCCGAGATTAGTTATCGGCGCTGCGACCATGCCAGGGATGATGATCGCGAACGTCGTGCCCTGTGTGGGATAAGCCGGTGCGCCAGTCGGCGTTACCTGGTTGAAACATACGAGCGGGACGCCGCCCGGGCAGGGAAAGAGCGGTATCGCTACTGTGTTTGAAGCCGGAATCGAAAACGCGACTGCTTCCGTCGTGTTGACCGGATTGCGTCCGGCCCAGCGGACGAAGTTTTGGATCTGAAGATCGGTGCGCGGCGCGTTTACGTCGAGCGGATGCGGCAGGTGATGCGCGCCGACGTAAATGTAGCTGCCGGAGATCGTCATGTCTCTCGTCAGTTCGCGCTCGACTGTGAAGTTACCCTGATTCGCATAAGCGTATTCAAAGTTCTTCTGCACGTGGAGCGTGAAGGGAAGCACTGGTCCAAACCCCGGGAACGTTTGGTCGTTGAATCGTTGACGGCCGAATTGATACTGCGCTCCGGCAGCAACGCCCGGTGTCACGGTACCCGGCGGGCAGATCGGATTGCCTCCGCCCGGAGGACAGACGGTTCCCTGAAAGACCTGGGCGGCATTTAGCAGATTCGTTGGCGCCGGATTGCCCGGTGTCAGAATGCCCTGCTGCTGTTGCACCGCGTCGGCAATGTCGGAGTTGAACGCGATCGCGAGGAGCGGATGGTCGTAGAAGATTCCAAACGCCGCGCGGACGACGGTCTTGCCGTTGTTGCCCGGATCCCAGGCGATGGCGAGACGTGGCGCCCAGTTGTTCTTGTCGCGCGGGAATCCCTGTTGCACGCCCATCGCGTCCTGCGCTGCAAGCACATCGGCCGCTGAAAGGGTGATACCCGACAACGGATCGCGCAACGGCAAGGTGGGAATCTGTTCCGTTATTTCGTAGTCGTAACGAACGCCATAATTCAACGTCAGGTTGGGACGAACCTTCCATGAGTCCTGCGCGAAGAATGCCAGCGGCTTGTTATTGATGCTGCTGACCGGATCGCCAAAGCCCTGAATGAAATTCGCCGGGAAGCCGAGACCGTATTGCTGCACCGGAGTGAAGTCCGGCGGCGGCTGCAAAGACGCCGGCAGCGCACAAAGCTGCGGAACCAGAGTGCACGCGCCCAAACCACCAAAGTTGAAGAGTCCGGCAAAGTTCAATTCGAAGATCGCCTCGGGAATGCGAATGAACGCGACGTCGCCGCCGAATTTGAAGCTGTGGTTACCAGAAACGATGTTCACGTTGTCAGTGAATTCATAACGCGTTTCCGTGCGCACTACCGGCGAGAACAACTCGCGCCCGATGAAAGCGGTACCGGAAATGTTAAAGGCCACTGCATCGCCGTTCTGCGATTTGAAAGTCGCCCGGCGTTCGCCGAAGTTGAAACGTGCTTCGTTGACGATGTTGTTTGAAATTGTCGAGGTCAGCGTTGTGACCGCCGAGAAGTCGCGCAGCGTCTGAATACCGGTACGCGAGAAATCGTTCTGGCCGAGCGACTGGTTTTGCGACTCGACCTGAATGCCGGTGATCGTGCTGGGATTGTAGCCGAACCGGAAGCTAAACTGGTGCTTCGGAGTGATCAGGTGATCGAGACGAAACGAGTTGAACGTTGTGCGGTCGGTTATCGGAAAGATTCGCTGAAGATTGTTCAACGGCCGGAAGGCGATAAGTTGGCCCAGGCTGTTAGTTGTTGACAGCGGGATCGGCGTGCCGGTCAGAAAGAACCTGTTTCCAATAACTGTTCCCGGAGTGAACGGTGCCCCAGTTGCGATTAGCGGATTGAAGCCCGTGAGTGCCGTGCTGCCACCACCTGAAGCCAGATAAGCGTAAGCGATACCGAGTTGTGCTATCGAACCGCCCTGGGCGAGAAGAGTGTTTATATACGTCGCCTGCTCCGGCCTAAGGTTTCTCAGCGTCTGCACCGGAAAACCCGGCGCAAGAGGCGGCAACGTGACCGATCCCGTCAGGCCCTGTGCCACATTGCTGGTAAAGAAACCCGATTCGTTGCGCCGGCGCTGTTCAAAAGCAAAGAAGAAGTACGTCCGATCGCGATCGAATGGACCACCAATCGTGAACCCATACTGCGTGCGCGTGAACGGCGGATCCTCGATCGGCGCGAAAGCGTTGCGGGCTTGAAAACTGCGATGACGCAAAAACCCGAACAGGTTTCCGTGAAGCTCGTTCGTGCCCGACTTGGTCACCACGTTCACCACGCCACCGGCTGAACGCCCAAATTCCGGCGCAAACGAATTAGTGACAACCTGAAACTCCTGCACCGCTTCCTGACTGACGGTTGATCGCGAGGCATTCACGGAGTTGTCAGTGTTGTCGGCGCCATCGACCTGAACGAGATTGGAACGTCCGCGCTGTCCGCCGAAGTTCAAACCCGTCGTCGGCGCTGGTCCAATCGGGCGGCCATTGTCGCGACCGACTGTCGAAGTCGTGAGCGCCAGCGAGATGTAGTTGCGCTCGTTGATCGGCAGGTTGTTGATTCGTTGCTGGTCGATCGTCGTGGCGACCGCAGTCTTTGAAGTTTCGACGATATCCGACGTTGCGTCAGAGATCGTGACACTCTCAGTGACCTCTCCCGGCTCGAGCACGACGTCGACGTCAGCCGCCTGTCCGACCGTGACCGTTACTTTTGTGAGCACCGCTTTTTTGAAGCTCTGTGCTTCGACCGTGACCTCGTAATCACCCGGAGGGATGTTGATGATTCGATAGAAACCTTCGTCGTTAGTGGCTGCATTGCGAGTGATGTTCTTCGCCGGATTGCGAACAGTGACGGTCGCGTGCGGAATCACCGCGCCCGTCGCGTCTCTCACTGTACCTTGCAGGTCGGCGGCGTTTGATTGCGCCTGCCCCAAAGCTGCGCTTGTAGCTGATAGCAAGATCGCTAGCAGCGAGATTAGTTGAAACGATCCGGAAAGCCAGGACTTCAACGATACAAACATCGTCATATTCTCCTTAACTAGTTTCGCGGCTCTGGAACTCGCGCTCAATAGTTTCTTTGTTTACGTTCGCTTTACCTGGGACGAGATTCCCCGACTCATTACTGACGACGCGTGGGAGTGGATCATCGCGCCGGGTTGTCCATCTCCCTTGGATGTGGGGCGATGACAGAGAGACCAGCACTTGCCCCGCCTTTGTACTCTAAAAAGCGCCGACGTGGCAAGCAGTTCTAATTCCTGGATAGTTCAAACGGAACGATGGTTGGCGGCAGGAGAGCGAGTGGCGCGCGCGACTCGATTTCGAAAGCGCTCACTCGCGCCGAAGATTGCGACGCCCCATTCGGTCAGACGGGGACGAAAAGCAGCGCGGCGCAGCAGGCTGCAAAGACGTAAGCGTGAGTGAAACTTCTCCTTGTAAGCTGTTGTGTAGTCGGTAGCGAGAGTTGTGGTTTGCAGATCTTGCCGGTGACGCAGAATCACTTCCGCCGCGAGTTCGCCGCTCTCAAGCGCCATCAGCATGCCGCTACCCGTGAAGGGATCAATGAATGCGGCCGTGTCGCCAATCGCCAGCAGTCCCTTTGCGGGCGCGGGGCTTTGCCGGCCAAAACTCTCCCAGGACGCGCTCAACCATTCAGAACTCGTGACGGCAGGCCCGAGTGTGTAAGAGGCGCGCGGATTCTTCATCACCATTTCGCGCATCACGCGCTCGGGATCCGAATTACAGCGCTTCACCTGTGCAGCGCTGATGATGAAACACAGATTACTTTCGCCCGCCTCGATGCTGCTCAGTCCGCCGTACCCGCCCTTGTAGAAATAGATCTCGCAGGCGCCAGGCGCGACACGTGTATTTTGAAAGTGCGCTTTGAAGGCGATCAGTTTTGGCTTTTGCTTGTGTGCGTGATGTAACTTACGCGCCAGGATGCGTGCGCGGCCGGTGGCGTCGATTGTCAGTGGCGCCTCAAACTCCCGCTCCTCACTCCCGATCCTGATTTTTAATCCGTGTACGGAGTCTGTGTTAGTCCGTGGCCCAACTACCGTCGCACCTTCACGAATGTCAACACCAACTTCCGCCGCACGCCGTAGCAACACGTCGTCCATCACTGCACGACTGAGCCCGAGCGCCATGCGTCTCCCAAACCAACTGCTCGGCACGGTAACCTGGTGCCCGCGACTCGAATAGAAAACGGTTTCGGAGATCGACGCCGGATCCGAACAGATGATCGATCGCGCGACGCCGAGTTTTTCGAAATGATCCTGACATTCAGGCGAGATGAACTCGCCACACAGTTTCGCGCGCGGAAATTTTTTCTGCTCTACGACCAGGACGCTGAGACCGCGCGTTGCGAGATGGATCGCGGCGCTACTGCCCGCCGGACCTGCGCCCGCAATGATGACGTCGTAAACGTTTCTCATGCACTCAACACCAGGCGCGCGGGAAAATGATGTTCCACCCACAGATCGCGCAGTCCCGCAGCCTCACCCAAACGCGCCAGTTCGTCTGCCTTGAAGCTTCGCAGTATCGAAAGCGCGCCGTCGTGGCGCAACAAACGATTCTTCAACACGAGCTTTCCGATCGTCGTGTAAAAGAAATACGGCACTGGATCGCGATGCAGGTCGATGACGAAGATACGCCGCCGAGCCACGCGGCTCATCTCGCGCAGAATTTTAACGACCTGTTCGTCGACGAAGTGGTGCGTGAAGAGCGAACACATCACGTAATCAAATTCCGCGTCGGTGAAAGGTAACCGCAATGCGTCGCCGCGCACTGAAGTGATCTCCGGAAAGCCGCTTGATGCTTCACGGATCGCCTGGGCCGAGCGTTCGTTCAGCTCGAGTCCCACGCCGGTGAAACGGCGGTTGGTTGACTTGGCCCAACTTGCCGCTACCCGCAGAAGCTCGCCCGAGCCGGCGCCGACGTCGAGCACGGAAAACTCCAGCAACTGATTCTGTTCGACGTCTCTGAGCAGTGTCTGTTTCAACGCGTGCGCATCGCCCATCCATCGATTAACGAGTTGGAGCTCCGAAATGCAGCCTTCGTATTCTTCGGGCGTGTAGTCGCCCGTGTCGATGTGTTCAAGTTCGTAGCTGCGGCGCTTGAATTTCTCGAACATGCTTCTACGATTCAGCCAATCTCTGGACCACCAGCGCACTATTTTTCGAGCCAAAGCCAATGCAATTGCAGAGTGCTGTGTTGACGTTAGCCTCGCGTGCTTCGTTGGGAACATAGTCGAGATCACAATCAGGATCAGGTTCTTCGAGGTTGATGGTGGGAGGAATTCGGTTGGTGTGCATCGCGCACAACGCGGCGCCAAGTCCCGCGGCGCCACTCGCGCCTTGCGGATGACCAATCTGCGATTTCGTCGCGGACATCGGAATGCGCGCCGCGTGTCCGTCGAAGGCAAGCTTCAAGGCGCTGGTTTCGATGCGATCGTTCAGTACCGTCGACGTGCCATGCAGGTTCACGTAATCGATGTCTTTTGATTCGACGCCTGCGTCTTGAAGGGCGAGACGCATCGCGCGTGCGGGTTCGCTGCCGTCTTCGGCCAGCCGCACGCGATGATACGCATCACAAGTCGCGCCGTAGCCGATTATCTCGGCGTAGATCTGCGCCCCACGGCTGGTCGCGTGCCTCAGTTCTTCCAAAACATAGATCCACGAACCTTCGCCGAGCACCATGCCCGAACGATTGCGTGAAAACGGTCGTGAGGCGCGCTGTGGTTCGTCGTTCCAATTGTTAGTTAACACGGTCATCAGGTTGAACGCGGCGAGGATGCCGGGCGCGATCGGCGCGTCGACACCGCCGGCGAGCATCAGGTCCTGACGGCCGAGTGCGATGTGCTGAGCGGCATAAGCGATCGCGTCGGTAGAGCTCGTGCAACCGGTCGAAACAATGTGTGATAGACCACGCAGACCAAAGGCCATCGAGAGCTCACTCGATAGACCACCGTGCGTCGAGGCGGGAATTGTGTAAACGCTCGCTTTGCTGGTTGGACCAACGTACCAGTACTCGTACTGCTGTTCGGTGAAAGCGAGACCACCGCCACCGGTTCCGAGTTCAACACCAAACGCGCGCCGTTCATCGAGCGCCATGTCTTGCGGAAACAGATGTGCGTCTGCGAGGGCTTCGCGCGCGGCCGCGAGCGCGAGCGGAACAGTGCGCGGAACGTGCTTGCGATCTTTTGGATTGAGTTGCGCCTCCCAATCGAAGGAAGGGACTTCCGCGGCGATTTGAACTGGAAAACTGGAAGGATCGAAGGCTTCGATTCTGCGCACGCCGCTCTTGCCGGCGACCAGCGCATTCCAAAAGGCTTCGCGTCCGATGCCAAGAGGGGTCACACACCCCATTCCGGTGATCACTACCCGGCGTGGACGCGTGAATCCTCTCAGCATTTGGACTAACCCTCTGTGTTTAGATCTTCTGGCCGCACTCGTTGCAGAACTTCGCGCCGGACGGTAGTTCAGCCTGGCAGTTAGAACACGTTACCGCGCCGAGTTTCGTGCCGCATTCAGAGCAGAACTTTGCGGCAGGACTGTTCTTACTACCACAGTTCGGACACGCGACACTTGCACCGCCACCCGTTGCTGCAGCTGCGGCGCCACTCGCGCCTTCTTTCGACTGCCGGATCGCATCGGTCATCGCGCCGGCCATCGCGTTTCCGAGTGCAAAGCCTGCACCGAGGCCAGCGCCAGTGCCGGCACCACCTGACGGATTCTGCGCGGCATCGCGCATCGCATCAGCAGCTTGAAACTGCGTGTAGCGGCCAACGTCACCAATGACGCCCATCGAAGTGCGCTTGTCCATCGCGGCTTCGACTTCCTGCGGCAGCGAGATGTTCTCGATCACGAATTTGGTTAACTCGAGTCCCCAGCTCTTGAAGTCGTTGTTCATCTTGCCGCGCATGAACGTGCCGAGTTCGTCGTAGTTCGAGGCGAGATCGAGCGCAGCGATTTTGGATTCGCCGAGTGCGTCGGTAAAGCTGCTCACGAGTGTGCGTTTGAGCTGGCCCTCGACGTCTTCGGTGACGAAACGTGAGTTAGTGCCGGCGATCTCTTTGATGAAGGCTTGCGGGTCCGCGACCCGAATCGAGTAGATGCCGAAGGCGCGCAGACGGACCATGCCGAAGTCGGGGTCGCGCATCATCACCGGATTCGGCGTACCCCATTTCAGATCCTGAAACTGTTTAGTACTGACGAAGTAGACTTCGGATTTGAACGGCGAGTTGAAGCCGTACTTCCAGGCGCCGAGCTTCGACAGGACGGGCGTGTTGCCACCATCGATCGTGTGGCGGCCGGGAGGAAACTGATCGGCGATTTGGCCTTCGTAAACGAACACAGCCGACTGCGACTCGCGCACGATCAACTGGGCCCCGTTTTTGATCTCCTGGTCGCGCACCGGAAAACGGTAGACCAGCGTGTTGCCGCTGTCATCGAGCCATTCGATTACCTCGATGAACTGTGAACTCGGGCTTAGACGATCAAGTATTCCCATTTTTGTAGCCTCATTCTTAGCAAGGATTCAGTCAGACGGATAGTGTCCTAATCTGAACGCTGAAGGCGTTTACCAATTCCAGATCTGAACGCTGAAGGCGTTTACTAATTTCAGCCCAGGGTGGCGGTTCCGCCAACCCTGGGACCAAACGGTTATTTTGGTACCAATGCTGAAAGCATTGGCAATTGGCCGCCGTCCTCGCGAACGCTTTCAGCGTAGTAATCCT
>Ga0187894_10005765_pt1 | contig 12439 bp, 14 predicted proteins | sample GBC1701081metaG_FD_136650 | JGI IMG/M metagenome (GOLD analysis project Ga0187894, IMG submission 136650) | White microbial mat communities from a lava cave in the Kipuka Kanohina Cave System on the Island of Hawaii, USA - GBC170108-1 metaG ... | reverse complement strand
TCGACTGGGGCGTCTACGGCATTCCCGAAACCTTCGTCATCGGTGCCGACGGGCGCATCGCCTACAGGCATATCGGGCAGCTGACGCGGCAGGCGCTCGATGAAACCATCCTTCCGCTCGTCAATCGGCTGCGAGAAGAGCCAGGGAGTCCCAAGTCATGAAATGGCTTGCTTTACCGGTCGCTGCCGCGCTGCTCCTGCTCGGCGTATCGGCTTTGGCTCAAATGCCGCGCGGCTTCGTCATGAGCGAGCCGCCAAAGCCCATGCCGGTATTCGAGTTCGCCGATGACGAGGACCGGACCCTCACACTGAGCGATTTCCAAGGCAAGGTCGTGCTGCTGAATGTTTGGGCGACATGGTGCAGCCCTTGCCGGAAGGAGATGCCGGCCTTGGACAGGCTTCAGGCTGCTCTCGGAAGCAACGACTTCCAAGTGGTCGCTCTCTCCGTCGACCGTCAGGGACTCTACGCCGTGAAGCGCTTCTATGCAGAGATCGGAATCAAGCATCTGTCCATGTTCAGCGATACCTCGAACAGGGCGCTGCGGAAGCTGGGCGTCTTCGGCATACCGACAACCCTCTTAGTCGACCGGCAAGGCCAGGAGCTCGGGCGGCTCATCGGTCCAGCCGATTGGGACAAATTGGAAATGGTCGCCTTTCTCTCGAACGTCATTGCCGAGCAAACCGGCGCCACTTCATCGATCCAGCAGAAGGAGAATGAACGATGACTGTTTCCGATCGCGCCGGTAGTGCGTCGCGTTCCTTTATGGGCGAATTGCGTTACGCCGTCCGCTATTATCTTGGCGGCCGGATTGGATTGATCGCAATTGCGGCGGCAGCATTCGGCCTCGGCGCCTACTACAATTGGGCCTGGCTGGTGGCTGCCGGAATAGCGCCCATCCTTTTGTCCGCTCTACCATGCGCTGCGATGTGCGCATTGGGTCTCTGCATGCGCGGACATCCGGAGAGTCCGACTAACGGATCGGCCTCTACGCGGAACTTGCTCGATAAATCCGGCGAGCAGCCAACTCTTCAGTTGAGAACACCACTTGGTGACGACCAAGGTGGGACGGATGCATCGGATGAACCGACCAGCGCAGCACCACGCAACCGCAATGGCTGCTGCTGAATGCTTTCTGTAAGGAGTAAGACTATGCGAAATGCAATCAAGACTATCGGCGTCGCCACGCTCATCGGCAGTGTGGCTGCCCTGTCTCCAGTCTACGCCCAAAAGGAGAAGAAACCGCCCGCACAGTCCGACATGATGAAAGACGGTGGGATGGACGGAATGATGGGCATGATGGACCAGATGAACAAGATGATGGGGCTCTGCAACAAGATGATGGAGAGCGCCATGAATGGTCCCGACAAGAAGATGCCAATGGAGTCTCCAGCTACCCCTGAGAAGAAAGGCTGAAGCTCCGGGCCGGTCCGTTACTTGAGGGTCAAACGGGCCGGCCTCCTTCTCGCTGCTCAATTGGGAGAAAGTAATTTGATTCTAGTTTCGCGAAGGGTGGCTCTCGGCCTAATGGTGACCGCTCCATTTGCTCTGCCGGCCTTTTCCCATTCGCTGAAGGAGGTCGAGCAGACCCTCTATGAGAAGGAGAAGTACTATCAGCCCGTCGACGTCGAGGCGCCGGGCTTTACCTTGCAGGACGCGGATGGCCGCACCTTCCGCCTCACGGACTTCAAAGGCAAGGTCGTCGTACTCCATTTCATCTACGCCAGTTGCCCGGATCTCTGTCCGCTCCACGCCGAGAAGATCGCGGCGGTCCAGAGGATGGTGAACATCACGCCGATGAAGAGCCAGGTGCAGTTCATCACCGTCACCACCGACCCCAAGCGCGATACTGGCCCGGTTCTCCGCAACTATGGCGACAACCACGGACTTGATCCGGAGAACTGGATATTCCTGACCGCTGCAGCCGCTGTTCCGGAAGACACGACCCGCCGGCTTGCCAAGTCCTATGGCGTCGAATTCCGGGTGGGGGAGGATGGCCGTGAGCGGATGCATGGCGCGGTCACCAGTCTCATCGACCAGGACGGGCTCCTGCGCGCACGGTTTCATGGGCTCGACTTCCAGGACGTGAATATGGTGATTTTCATCAATGCCCTAATCAACAGGGTCCAGGTTCCGCATGCTGACCGCAAGCTCGGCTTTTGGCAGAGCCTCGGGCAATGGTGGTGGCCATGACCGCCATTTCCGAGATCGGTCTTTTCACCGCCTTTGCCGCCGGAATGATCTCGTTCCTCTCACCTTGTGTGTTGCCTCTGGTGCCGGGCTACATCTCCTATGTCTCCGGCGCTTCGGGAGCCGCTGCGATCGAAGCTGGCCCATCATCATCCGCTCGACTTTCGGCGCTGATCCCGAGCGCCGGCTTCGTTCTCGGATTTTCCACCGTATTCGTGGCGCTGGGAGCCAGTGCGACACTCTTGAGCCGCCTCCTGCTTTCCTATCGCTACGAGACGACCATCGTTGGCGGCCTCATCATCGTATTGTTCGGCATTGTCGCGACAGGACTCGTTCCCCTGCCCTGGCTCGATCGGGACATCCGCTATCACGGCAGGCTGCCACGCGCGCGGCTGCCGGGCGCCTATATGCTCGGGCTTGCCTTTGGCTTCGGCTGGACGCCCTGCATCGGCCCGGTGCTCGGCGCCATCCTCACGGTGAGCGCCATGTCCTCGAGCGCAATGGCGGGCATCATCCTTCTCACGACCTATTCCTTGGGGCTTGGCATTCCCTTCCTCCTCTCCGCCGCCTTCACCGAGCGCCTTATGCGACGCATGGGAGCGATGCGACGGGCCGGGCGGTGGCTCAAGATCGGCGCAGGCGCCGTAATGATCGCCATGGGGATCGCGATGGCGAGTGGCTATATGTCCACCTTCTCTTACTGGCTGCTCGAAAGTTTCCCCATTTTTTCGACCATCGGCTGACGAAATGGCGGACCCATTATGTATCTTATTGCCGAATACAATGGTGAACGAAGAATTCCCGCTCTCTGCTATCTTCGCGCTTTGGAACCATCCTTCAAGGCGGGCAATTCTGCTGTGGTAGGCAGATTTTAAGGAGTTCCTAAATGACCAATATCAAGCTTGCAATCCCACTGGCGCTTGCATTCGTGTTTGGCGCCGAGACATCTGTCCTTGCCCAAGATATGGGCTACGAAAAGGAGATGATGAGTGCGCACAAGAAAATGATGGAAGATATGATGGCTATGAAGCCCACTGGCGATCCGGACAAGGACTTTGCCATGATGATGGTCCCGCATCATCAAGGAGCCATCGACATGGCAGAGGTCCAGCTGAAATACGGCAAAGACCCGCAACTGAAGAAGATGGCGCAAGACATAATAGACGCGCAAAAGAAAGAAATAGAAGAATTCAAGAAGTGGGAAGGAGCAAATCACTAGCGAACCCAAACCTGCAGACGCTCCGTCGTGGAGTGTCCGCACCGGGGCCGCTTGTTCCAGTCGAATGAGGGAGATTTCTGATGGCCAGGACCGCTTCTGTCGCCTCATCGCGGACCAGCAAAGGAAAGCCTGTCGTACTCGTCACTGGGGCGAGCGGCTTTATAGGACGTGCGGTGATTGAGCAACTGGCCAGCCAGTATGTCCTGGTTGGTCTGGACAGGGCCGGTCCGCCCGACCCGCCCGCACCGGCAAAGGCCATCGATATCGACCTGGCTTCTGACGAAAGCGTGGCCGCAGCCCTGAACGAGGTGCGCAGCCGCTTCGGCACGCGGATTGCCTCCGTCGTCCATTTGGCGGCCTATTACGATATCTCAGGGGAACCGAATCCGCTCTATGACAAAATTACGGTGCAAGGTACGCGTCGGCTCATCGACGCACTGCAGGCGTTTGAGGTCGAGCAATTCATCTTCGCCAGCACAATGCTCGTTCACAAACCCACCGACAGACCCGATGCCACCATAGACGAAGAGTCCCCCATTGAGCCAACCTGGGCCTATCCCGAATCGAAGGTTCTGTCCGAATCCGTGCTTCGCGAGCGTCATGGCCATGTACCGATCGTGCTCCTGCGGATCGCCGGCGTATATGATGACGTTGGTCGTTCACCATTCATTGCGCAACAAGTTGCGCGCATCTACGAGCACCGGCTTATCGCGCATCTCTACCCGGGTATGCTCTGCACTGGCCAGTCCTTCCTGCACATTGATGATCTCACCGAAGCCATCGCGCGCTTGATCGATCGACGACAGCGGATGCCATCAGAGCTGCCGCTGCTGGTCGGAGAGCCAGACGCCCTCGGCTATGGGGAAGCCCAGGATATCATCGGCAAAGCCATGCATGGCGAAGACTGGGAAACCATTCGCGTGCCCAAACCGCTAGCGCAGGCCGGAGCATGGCTTCAAAGCAAGGTGTTCGGCAGCGAGGAGTTCATCAAGCCCTGGATGGTCGAGCAATCGAACAATCACTATGTGCTCGATGTGTCGCGGGCGCGTGACCTTCTCGACTGGCGGCCGAAGCACTCTTTGCGCGAGACACTTCCGCGGATCGTCAGGGTGCTGAAGCGCGATCCCATGGGCTGGTACAAGACGAACAAGCTCAATCCGGCCCTTGCCGCCTGGTACGGAAAGCCTTCGCCGGATGAGGCACATTTGCATGGAAGGGACACTGATGCCGCGCCGCACGATGGCGAGCATGGGGCTTCCAAAGCGCCGCAGACCCATGCTCATGCACATGCGAGCCATGCCGCAACGGCCATGAACGGCCATGACCATATGGAGATGATGGAGGAGGACGCGCGAAAAACCCGCTGGGCCCATTTCGCCAATATCGGTCTGGGGCTTTGGCTTGCCGCCAGTCCCCTCGTCTATGATGCCGTCACGAGCGAGACGGTCAGTGCCACCGTGCGCGCTGTGACGGTGGAGCGAGGCCTGCCGCCGGTCGACTGGAGGGCGAGCATATTGCTGGCGAGCGACATTATAACCGGCCTCCTGATCGCCGTCTTTGGCGCGCTTTCGCTTTCGAAGCGCTTTGCCTGGTTCGCGCAGTGGGCGAATGTGGCCCTTGGGCTGTGGTTGTTGTTTGCACCGCTCCTGTTCTGGAGCCCGAGCGCGGCGCAATACCAGAACGATCTGATCGTCGGGACGTTGGTGATCGCGTTTGCGGTGATCGTACCGATGATGCCGGGCATGAGCATGGCCGGCATGATGGATCCGAAAGTCATCCCGCCCGGCTGGACCTATTGCCCTTCGACCGGTGCTCAAAGGCTGCCGATTGCAGCCATGGGACTCGTCGGCCTGCTCATCGCCCGCTTCTTGACGGCCTACCAGCTCGGCCACGTCGACTATGTGTGGGAACCGTTCTTCGCCGGCGATCCGCTGGACGTGAAAAACGGGACCGAAGAAATCATCACATCGGCGGTGTCGAAAGCATGGCCCATACCGGATGCGGGTCTCGGAGCCGTGAGCTACACGCTCGAGATCCTGATGGCCGTGATGGGCCTCCGCGACCGCTGGCGCACGATGCCGTGGATGGTCACCTTCTTCGGCATTCTGGTAATCCCTCTGGGAGTCGTGAGCATCTACTTCATCATCATTCAGCCTATCGTCATCGGCACATGGAGCACGCCTGCGCTGATCGCCGCTCTTGCCATGGTGATCATGATTCCATTCGCATTGGACGAGGTGATCGCCATGGGACAGTTCTTGTACTGGGCCCATGGCCGCGGCAAGCCGCTCATCACCACTTTTTTCAAAGGCGACGCCGTCGATCGCGGCGAGGAAGACAAGACCGATACCTTGGCGAGTCCGGCTTTGTTCTGGGCTGATGCGACACGAGGCATCACCCTGCCCTGGACGCTGTGTCTTTCCATTGCGATTGGCGCTCTCCTCATGCTTACGCGGCTCGTCTTCGGTACTTCCGGTTCAATGGCGAACAGCGATCACCTGATCGGCGCGCTCTCCATCACCGTCGCCATCATCGCGACCGCCGAGGTCGCGCGGCCTCTTCGATTCATCAATGCGCTCTTTGGAGTCTGGCTTATGGTTGCTCCGTGGCTTCTCGACGGCGGATCAACGATTGGTGCTATTGCAAGCGTCGTCCTGGGCCTACTCCTCGTCGGTTTAAGTTTGCCCCGAGGGCGTCGCAGCAATGAACACTATGCGGGCTGGGACCGATATGTCGCATAGGACAAGGTGGTTGAGCAGGCGGAAAACCATGGCAATTTAGAATGGCCAGAGTTTCTTCCAGACAGGCCTCTGGGGGCGTCTGGGGTCGCGGCGAATGCCAATCCAAATATGGGCAGCAAGGAAAACAAGAAAGCCGTACGACAAGAACCAATGGAAGTCCTTGAATAAGCCGCCTCGCAGAGACATGAGCGAGCGAAGATCAGGGAAAACCGATAGCCCGAGAAACTTCATTTTTGCTCCAAGGACGGGTTGGCCAAACGCCAGTAGCCCGAGGACGGATATCACCACGATCATTGAGAGAAGGCCTAATTGCAGAACTGCGGCCGAATTGCCATTCGCGCCCGGAGGCGTCCCTCGACGTCGAATCCATATCTCGATCAATCGTATTATTGCCAGCGCCGCTGCCAGTGTACCCACGCTAATATGGAGCTCGTGCCAAAAATGAATTGGCTTCTTAAACTGCTGGCTGAAAAACTGAGCGAACGGCATGGCGAATGCCAAAAGCACAAGGCCGGCTGTGGCCCAATGAAGTATCCAGGCCAGGATAGAGGAGCGGTCAGCGGATTTTGATTTCATACGAGGTTCCGAATAATTTCAACGCCACCAATGACCATCAAGTAGCGAGTGGCCTTTCCGAGTGCTACCAGGATCAAGAATAGCCAGAAGTTGACCCGCAAAGATCCTGAAACCACGGTCAGCGGATCACCCACGACAGGTGCCCAGGAGAACAAGAGCAACCAGTATCCGTAGCGATTGAACAGCGCAGATGCGCGGGCCAGCTGTTGGGGCGTTACCGGGAATCCCTTTTTGCCCACCAGCCCGGCCGCCCATCGTCCCAGAGCCCAATTCAGAACGGAACCCAAGACATTGCCTGCGAGCGCGGTCAAGAACAGCGTAGCAGTGTATCCGGGATTGGCAGCGATCGATGCGGCCAATGCCAGTTCGGACGAACCCGGCACGATCGTAGCGGCCGTAAAGGCAACCGCGAACAAGACGACATGTGTGACCAATAGGCTCATTAGAAGTCAGACCTTGAGTGACCTGAAGCGCGCTTAACTTCCTCAATTGTCGGCGTATGGGAAGCAACTAGCGACGGTTCAAAGCCGCTCGAATCGCGGATTCCAAGGGCTTGGCTTTCGTCAGAATTCGGTTACAAGTAGGAAGCGAAGGAAGCTACGTCTGTGCCGCAAATTATCGCATTTAGGAAATTAGTGACGGACATGATCTCCGTTGCAATTCTTTTTGCGTTTTTGTCGGGCACTTTGGCCATCGCCCATGGCACCTCCTTCTCGTGCGGATCAGCTTCGTCAAAGCTTTCAGCAGCGATGGCAGGCACGCTCCAGTCACTCGATTTTCATGAAACTGGCAAGTTCACAGCGAATGATTTCGATAAGGAATCCACCCAGTTTCCGGTTTCGGCGGATTTTACTTGCTGCAGTCCATATTGCTCAGCTGGCACAACTTTGTCCCTCGGCGCAAGCTTGGCAGCTCCGATAGTGCGACAACTCGTTCGGTCTGGATCGGACCTTTCGCCGGACAATCGGACGATTGACGGCCTCAAACGTCCTCCAAGGGAAGTTCTCGAGGAATACCGGCACGCCTAGTCCTTCATGGGCTGCGTGCCTTCGGCTCGCAGTTTCCTTTGAGGACTTATCCAGTGCGACATGAAATCGAGACAATTGCCGACGTGAACTGGGCGGAGCCGATCTCGCCCGCACGGAGCCGCGCTGGCGGCCCAGGTGAAGCGCGAGACTGCTCGTGCGAAGACACAAATCTCATCCTTCAGACGGCGTGAATTTCTCCATGGTTGGACAAGACACGAAGCTTAGGAAGACGCGCGTCAGCAGGCGGTGGGTGCTTCGCTCTCTGGCCATCGTGCCTTTAGCCTCGATAACTCGATTAGCCTCGGCAACGACGGATGAGCATGGAGAGCCCGAGCTTTTTCCAATCGCCTATGGTGACCTCAATAGGGTCGCTCGGCGCTACAGGCGGAAGATAGTCGAGTTCCCAGCTCCAGAGCCGCCAGGGACCATAGTGATCGATGTCGACTCGAGGTTCCTCTATCTCACGCTGCATGGCGGACGCGCTTACCGCTATGGGATTGGTGTAGGGAGGCAGGGTTTCGAATGGTCGGGAATAGCGCACATTCGAAGAAAAGCAAAATGGCCGCGTTGGTTGCCGCCGAAGGAAATGGTCGCCCGCGATCATCTGGCCGCCCAGTGGGCGGACGGCATGCCCGGTGGACCCGACAATCCACTAGGTGCAAGAGCCCTTTATCTCTATCAGGGCGAGATCGACACCCTCTACCGAATTCATGGGACCTCACAGCCGCAAAGCATCGGTAGAGCCGTCTCCTCAGGCTGCATTCGGCTGCTCAACGCGGATGTTGCCGATCTCTACGAAAGAGTTCCTATCGGCGCCAAAGTCGTCGTTCTTCCTACATCCAGCATCGTTGATGCGGAATCTGCCCCAGACCACAGGCGACGCATGAAAGCCGGCGATCGATGATGAATCTAACCGAGAGATCCGGCATGCCTGCCGAGGCGGCAACAGCACCAGACACGCTCAGATGTCCGCGGCTTGGTCTCGGTGTTACCCTGTTGTTGAGTACGGCATTGATCGCCTTCACTACTGATGTAACGCCAGTTGTCGGTCAGGCTGCAAATCAGACAGTGCGCCCCGATCTGAGCTCCGACTTTGCCGCCTCGTCACGAGCCGAATTTTTGAAGACCGCCATCGGAATCAAAAGACAGCAGGCTGATCTGTGGGTCGCTTATGCGTCTTCGCTTCAGGCATATCGGGAAGCCGTGCGGAACGCACGTGAGCAAGAGGTCCTGCGTCTCTTAAACGACGGAGGAAATATTTCGGCCGGGGCACACGAAAGCCAAGTTGATACTGCGAAGAGAGATCTCAAAGCCAGATACAGGGCTCTATATGCAGCTCTTGATCGATCGCAGCGACGGACAGCTGACAAAACACTAACTGCGGGAGAGTGCGGGAGGTAGGAGAGCAGCTGGTCTGCGCTTCGATTGAGGCAATCGCTGTTTTTTGTAAGGTTGTTGCAGCAGGCGACTACCAACAGCGACCTATTGTATATATCTCTAACCATATGTAATTACTTGATTTTTGGAAAGAATATCATGATTTCGCCCTATTCCTATCTGAAGAATTTTGGGTCAGGTTTACTGGCGTCAAGCTATCCGCGTCAGCGAGCTCGGGCAAATTTCAAATCAGCCGCTATGTCGGCAGAACAGAAGGAAGATACGCATGAAGTCACTCATGGCCGCCATCGCCATCCTGGTTGGGCTTTCAATGCCGGCTCTAGCAAGCCAGTGCCCGGACATGATCAAGAAAGCGGAAGAAGGCTTGAGCACGTCGACTCTCGATGAAGCCGGGAAGAAGAAGGTCTCCGAGCATATTGCGCAAGCCAAGACTCAGCATGAGGCGGGCCAGCATGATGAGTCCGTCGCCACGCTCAATGATACAATGAACCTCCTCAAGATGTGATCCACTTCTGCGCGTGAGGGGGGCGGGCCGGGTTGAAATATCCGGCCTGCCTGATTTTCAATCACATCGACACGCATCCTGATTCCAGCTCTCTCGGGATGGCAATTTCTTCGAACACTTAGCCATCTCGTCATATTGTCAATCGCTCCGCTGCTGTGCCCTGTTGCAGGCGGCGCCGACACGGCTTGGCCTGTCTGGCGGCAAGCATCCGCTCAGGACTGCGGTCCGACGCGGCTATGATCAGGCAGCGTTGCCGAAGCGACGGGCAAGACGATCCCCGAGATCGGCATCACCACCTTCAGGCCGCCCTATACGCCCTTCTCTTTCGGCTCGATCGCGAGATCTTGAGCGTGCGGCACAAGGTCGGCCTCCTCGATGCCTCGACGCTCGGCAAGATCGAGATCAAGGGTAGGGCTCCGTCAGTTGAACACAGTTGGCCTCATATGTGCGATCGCATCGCGCGGTGAAAGCAGCTCCTTGATCCATCCCAGGTCGATATGCGGATCGGACGGCTGGCGAAATGACCGGCGATCGGCACCTGGTCCGACGCACGCGCGCCGACGAGCTGCGGGGCGCCTATTCCACTCCGCTTTGCGCCTTACGGCTTGCAGCCGATCACGGCGCCGTTCGCGGCGGGTGCGTCGAACCAGACCGTCTCGATGTGCCGGAATCCGGCTTCCTCGAGCCACGCCGAATATTCGGCCGGCGTGTAGTTTCGCCCTTCCGTCTCGATCAGCATGTTGAGGCTCATCAGCGCAGCCGGTGCCGGCCCGGTCTTTTCGTCATTAACGAGAAGCTCGCTGATGACGACCGCGCCGCCGCTCGGCAAAGCCGCGAAGGACCGGCGCAGCAGGGCGCGGTTCTTCGCCTCGTCCCAATCGTGCAGGATCATCGACAAAAGATGCACGTCGTGATCCCCGGGAAGCTGTTCGAAAAAGTTGCCGCCGGCGGTCTCGATGCGGTCGGTCAAGCCGGCCTCGGCAATTTTTCCCGCGGCGATCGCGGCCACATGCGGCAAGTCAAGCACGGTCGCACGCAGTGTCCCATACTGTTTGCAAAGCTCGATGTCATACGCGCCCGATCCGCCGCCGATGTCCAGAAGGCGGCGGAAATGACGGAGATCCACGGCTTCGCCGAGCTTGCGCGCGGTCATCGTGGAAAGCGAATGCATTGCCTCCCAGAAGAGCGTCAGCATCGTCGGATCCTCGCCGTCGAATATCGAGGATTGCACTGCCGGGTCCCACGTGGTTGGCCGGTTCGTGCGCAGCGCCTCTGTAAGCCTTCCCCAGCCCGCGTAGAGGCGACTGTCGGCCATCTGCACGAAGCCACCGAAGTAATACGGCCTCCCGCGCACGAGATAGGCTTCGCTCAAGGGCGTATTGCGATAACGGCCATCCGTCTTCTCCAGAAGCCCGAGTGCGGAGCAGCCGGTCAGCAGCATCTCGGCCGGGCGTGGATGCAGACCGAGCGCTTGCGCGAGTTCGCCGGCAGTCGTGCCTGGGCCGCCCGCGAGGCGGCTGAAGAGGTCCAGGTCGTGCGCAGCGGCCAGAGTCTTGAAGGCCCAGAAACCGGTCGAAAGCGCCATCAGCGGGACGGCGGAAGGAAGCTCCGGCGTGGCAATCGACTGATCGACCGCCCGCAGCTTTGTCTCGTCCGGGATCGAACCGGGCTGACGGGCAAGCGTCGTGCGCGCAGCAGCGCGCTGGAGATGGTCGAGCATGTGCATTCCTCAGTGTTGACGGTTGGCTCGCGGCTTCAAGCGGCGCTATACCGGCTATCAGCTCTCGAGTTCGCTTATCTCAGCGATTTCAAGGTCGTGATCAGACCTGCCTTGACTTCAAGAACAGGCGCGGGAGGCTCGGCATGACCGATATCCTTCAACTGTTCGGGGGGCAGATCCGCGATTGCCCGACGTCTCAAGATGGCCCGTTGCCAGGTCTTGAGAGCCGCGACTGCAGTTGCCGTGGCTTTCAGCACAAATCCAAACAGGCGCGCTCTCGACAAGTGAGGACGGACGCGCGTTTCCGTGTGAGGCATTTCGGCCTCCCATTTTTTCAAACTACTGGTGCGCGGCGGATGTTCGCTTGCGCGTGAACGATAGCGATGGACCGATGGCAATCGCTTCGGGTGCAGCGTGAAGCGAGTTCCTCATCGTCGGCAGCATCGGCGCAACGCCCCGCCGCTCAAGAGGTATCACCTTCACGCTGCCGTCTGTGCAGTGTAAGGAAGAACAGGACTGATAGAAGTGCCAATTCCTGCATTCTTCGCCAGGCCAATTGCCGGCGGCAGGGCACTGCTTTTCATGTCAGCCGGATGGGACATGCGACGATGACGACGACCTTTCACGTCAGCCTGGTCGGGCGCAAGGATTTGAGCGGCGAGATCTATCGTCAGATCCGGCGCGCCATTGTGGATCGAAGGCTGAGGCCGGGGGACCTTCTGCCGCCCGGCCGCGAGCTCGCCCGCACGCTCGCCGTGGCGCGGGCCACCGTGACGGTGGCTTATGAACGCCTGGCGGCGGAAGGCTTTGTGACATCCCGCCAGGGGTCGGGGACATTCGTCAGCGAAAGCTTCACGCCGGCGGCGCGCGAAAAGACGCGACGCCGATCCACCAGCGTGCTCCGTCCGCGCCCGATCTGGGAGGCGATGGGACCGCCGCCGGTATTCGACACGGTCCGCTTCGACTTTCGCACCGGGCGCTCTGATGCATCGCTGTTTCCGCACCGGCCCTGGCGGCGGTCAGTGGCCTGGGCAGCGCGTGCGGAAGAAACGACCCCCGGATTCT
>Ga0187894_10005764_pt1 | contig 12440 bp, 11 predicted proteins | sample GBC1701081metaG_FD_136650 | JGI IMG/M metagenome (GOLD analysis project Ga0187894, IMG submission 136650) | White microbial mat communities from a lava cave in the Kipuka Kanohina Cave System on the Island of Hawaii, USA - GBC170108-1 metaG ... | reverse complement strand
TTTCCCGTTACTGATGTCCGCCTGGAAACTCGCCCCAGCATTGGCGTGTGGCAATACCTGCATCCTGAAGCCCGCCGAACAAACACCGCTGACGGCATTACGACTCGGCGAAATCCTTATGGAAGCCGGGTTTCCGGCAGGGGTCGTGAATATCCTGACCGGGTATGGCGTGCCAGCGGGGGCAGCGATGGCAGCGCATCCGGGGATAGATAAGGTCGCGTTCACCGGCTCAACCGAGGTGGGTAGGAAGATTATGGAAGCGGCGGCCACCAGCAACTTGAAGCGGGTGAGCCTGGAATTGGGCGGTAAGTCGCCGAATGTGATCTTCGCCGACGCGGATATGGCGCGGGCGGTCAAAGGAGCGACGTGGGCGGTGTTCAGCAACAGCGGCCAGGAATGCGTGGCGGGGTCGCGCCTGTTCGTCGAACGCCCGGTTTATGAGCAGGTGATAGACGGGTTGGCCGCCGAGTCGCAAAAAATTCGTGTTGGCAATGGCTTCACCAATGTGCATTTGGGGCCACTGGTATCGGCGGAGCAGTTGGAACGGGTGACGGGTTTCATCGAGAGCGGACGGAAGGATGGCGCAGCCGTCGTGAGCGGCGGCGAACGGTTGGGCGGCGAGTTGGCGGGTGGTTATTTCCTGCCGCCGACGGTGGTTGCGGGCGTGGATGATACAGCGGCGATGGTGCGCGAAGAAATTTTCGGGCCGGTGGTGACGGTCACGCCGTTCGATGAGTGGGACGAATTGACTACGAGGGCTAACGGCACCCGCTATGGCCTGGCCGCCGGGGTGTGGACGCGGGACATCAGCCGGGCGCATCTCTTTGCCCAGGCGATCCAAGCGGGGACAGTGTGGATCAACCAGTACGGCCTGATTGATGCTGCCGCGCCGTTTGGGGGCTACAAAGAGAGCGGGTTCGGGCGCGAAATGGGCAAAGATGCGCTCGAACTCTACACACAAGTTAAGACTATTTGGGTGAATCTGGGTTAAGATGACTATAACGGCAGGAGGTCAGGATGTACGGCGCAACGGTTGAGCCGCTAGAGGACAGCCGCGCAGACGAAGCTAAATTAGCGGCATTCGAGGCGCGGATCGCGCGGGGCGAGAAAATCGAACCGGGCGATTGGATGCCGGACGAATACCGGCGGCAGCTCATCCGCATGATTTCGCAGCACGCCCACAGCGAGATTGTCGGGATGCTGCCGGAGGGAGCGTTCATCGCGCGCGCGCCCAGCCTGCGGCGTAAGCTGATCTTGCTGGCGAAGGTGCAGGATGAAGCCGGACACGGGCAGTATTTGTACCACGCGGCGGAAACGCTGGGCGCGACCCGCGAGGCGATGATCGAGGCGCTGTTGAGCGGCAAGGCCAAATATTCGAGCATCTTTAACTATCCTACGCTGTCCTGGGCGGATATGGGCGCGATTGGCTGGCTGGTGGATGGCGCGGCGATCCTGAACCAGTCGATGCTGGCGAAATGTTCGTATGGGCCGTATTCGCGGGCGATGATTCGCATTTGTGCCGAGGAAAATTTCCACAAGCGCCAGGGGCAGGACATCGTAATCACGCTGGCGACTGGCACACCCGAACAAAAGGCGATGATGCAGAATTCGCTCAATCGTTGGTGGCCGCCAACGCTGATGATGTTCGGGCCGCACGACAGTGACTCACCTAACAGCGGGGTGCTGACGCGGTGGGGCATCAAAACTAAGACGAATGACGAGCTGCGGCAGATGTTCATCAACCAGATGGTGCCGGATTTGTTGGCACTCGGCCTGACAATCCCTGACCCGGATTTGCGTTATGATGAAGCTTCTGGAAACTGGCTGGTTGGCAAGATTGATTGGGATGAATTCTGGCGGGTGGTGAAGGGTGATGGCCCATGTAATGCCGAGCGGATGGAAGCGCGCCGCGCCGCCCACGCGGATGGACGCTGGGTACGTGAGGCGATGGCCGCCTACGCCGACAAGTATGCGCAGGATGGACGATGACGGATACGCAGTGGCCGCGATTCATCGTGTTCCAGCAGGAGCATGAAAGCGCAGCGCACCAGTATGCCGGTTCGGTTCACGCGCCGGATGCGGAGATGGCGCTGTTGAACGCGCGCGATGTGTTCGTGCGGCGTCCGGCTTGTGTCAGCCTGTGGGTCGTCCCGTCGGCGGTCGTTTTCACGAAGACCGCTGAAGAAATCGCCGCGAATGCCCTAACTGGGGAAACCCTTCTAGCTGAGACATCCGAAACGCAAACGTATATCGTTTTCCAGAAGGCTGCGCACAAAGGGGCTTTCAGCTACAGTGGCAAAGTGAGTGCGGTGACACCCTCACAAGCCCTTGCAATCGCTTTTGAAACCTTTGCCCAACGGTCGGCGCTGGCGTGGCGGGTTTTTCCTGAGCAGGCGGTTACACGTTCAACGCCGGAAGATATTGAAGCATTGTTTCAACCGGCAGCAGGTAAAGCATTTCGTGACCAGGCTTTTTATCACACGGTTGCTGCCATGCAACAAATCCGCAAGCAGTTACAGGAAAACACGGCTGATGAATCCTGACCTTACCGCTGCACTGGCCGCTCATCTGCTGGCGTTGGCCGACGACGAATTGATCCTGGGACACCGCGACTCGGAGTGGTGCGGTCATGCGCCGATCCTGGAAGAGGATATCGCCTTCGCCAATATTGCGTTGGATGAGATCGGACATGGGGTAGTGTGGTATTCGCTGCTGGCAGATTTGGTCGGCGAAGATCGGGAAACCTATCCTAACCGACTGGTGTACCACCGCGATCCAGCCGATTTCCGCTGCGCGCAGATCGTCGAACTGTCGAAAGGCGATTGGGCATTCAGTATGCTGCGGCAGTACTTATTCGACAGCTATGAAAAGCTGCACCTGGATTGGTTGGTGAACAGCGAATACCATCCGGTGGCCGAGGCCGCCGCGAAGCTGCGCCCAGAGGAGATTTATCACCTACGGCACACACGCGCCTGGGTGCGGCGATTGGGGTTGGGGACGGAGGAGAGCAACCAGCGGATGCAGGCTGCAATCGACGAGCTGTGGCCGCACGCGCTGCAATTGTTTGGGCCGCTGCCTGGTGACGCGCTGCTGGTGGACACCTGTTTTTTTCCTGATCCGGCAGAACTATTGGAAGCCTGGCAAGCGGTTGTTGTGCCATATTTGGAGGACGCCCATTTGCGGGTGCCGCCGGATGAGCCAAGTGGGGCAGCGAGCCGGACACAGCACACGGCCCATCTCGACCTGCTACTGCGCGGTTTACAGGAGATTGCCCGGTTGTACCCCGATGCGGGGTGGTGAACGATGGGAGTGAGGTAGTGATGCCGACGGTACAGGCGGAGTACATCTGGAAGCTGCTTGAGGCGGTGAACGACCCGGAAATACCAGTGGTCTCACTGGTGGAGATGGGTATCGTGCGCGACGTGGTTGTGTCGTCCAGCGGGCAAGTGGCGGTCAAAATTACGCCGACCTTTTCTGGGTGTCCGGCGCTGCACGTCATGAAGACGGATATAGTTGACCGACTCCATGCGCACGGTGTTGAATCGGTAGAGGTGCAGATCGTTTACAGCCCGCCCTGGACGACGGATTGGATTAGCGAAGGGGCAAAAGAGAAACTGCGCACGTTCGGGATCGCGCCTGCGCCCCAGCACGACGGTAATTTTGAAGTCATATTGCTGGATGCGGCGACGTGTCCCTACTGCGGCTCTAGCCGGACAACGCTGCGGAATTCGTTTGGATCAACGCTGTGCCGGATGATTTATTATTGTAACGAGTGCCAGGAGCCGTTCGAGCAATTCAAGCCGCTTTGAAGGCAGTGAAAAGTTAAGAGTAAAGCAATAGCAAAGCTGATTTTTGAAAAGGATGTGCCGATGAGTTACGAGACGATTATTTGTGAGAAAGCGGGCGGTATTCTGACGATCACGTTGAACCGCCCGGATAAGCTGAACGCCTTCACCGACATGATGTTGGACGAACTGACCGAGGCGTTCCAACAGGTAGACGCCGACGCGACAGTTCGAGTGGTCGTGCTGACGGGGGCAGGGCGCGGCTTTTGCCCCGGCCAGGACTTGGCGTCGGCGGTCGAGCGTGGGGCAGGTAACGGCCAATTTTCGTACAGCGACCACCTGCGGACACATTATAACCCGTTAATTCTGGGGATGCGTGGACTGTCGAAACCGATCATCGCGGCGGTGAACGGGGTCGCAGCCGGCGCAGGGATGAGCCTGGCGCTGGCCTGTGATTATCGCATCGCCGCTGAGAGTGCGACCTTCATCCAGGCCTTTGTGAAGGTTGGCCTTGTGCCGGACAGCGGCTCAACCTGGATGCTGCCGCGCTTGATCGGGATGGCGCACGCCCTGGACATGATGCTGTCGGGTAGGAAGGTGAGTGCGGCTGAGGCATTTGAGATGGGGTTGGTGAACGCCGTCGTGCCGAACGAGCAGTTGATGGAGACGGCGCGCAAACTGGCGCAGGAGTTCGCCAACGCGCCGACTCGGACAATTGGCTATATCAAGCGGGCGGTCGAGTTCGCGGCGGACAGCAAGCTAGAAGCCGCACTGAACAAAGAAGCCGAGCTACAAGATAAAGCCGCCAGCACTGCCGACCACAGCGAAGGTATAGCGGCGTTCCTGGAAAAGCGTCCGGCGCAGTTTAGGGGGCAATAGCCGCTGATGCTCAGGGAACGGGAGTGCCTCAGTTAAAGACGACCACACCGCGCGCGACTGCACCCGTGAGCATGGCGTCGTAAGCCTCATTGATCTGATCCAGGCGATACTGTTGGGAAACGAGTTCGTCCAGCTTGAGGCGACCCGCCATGTAGAGGTCGAGCAGCAGCGGGAAGTCGCGGTCGGCATTGACCGTGCCGTAGTAGCTGCCCTTGATGATTTTTTCCTGGCGAGTAATCACCGCGCCGGGCAAGTTCGTCCCTGAACCCATCGGCGAGAGTCCGGCGAGGGTGAGTGTGCCACCGGGGCGGATGGCTTTCAAGCCGATCTCTTGTAGGGCGGGGATACCGACAGCTTCAAAGGCGTGACCTGCGCCGCGCCCGCCGGTTAACTCCTTGATTGTGCGATAAATTTTGTCATTTGAGAGCAGGGTATGGGTCGCGCCGAATTGTTTAGCGAGTTCCATTTTGGCCGGGTTGTTATCGATGGCGATAATCATTCCCGCACCGCACAACGCCGCGCCTTGCACGATATTCAGGCCGACGCCGCCACAGCCGAACACGACCACACTGTCGCCGGGGCGGACTTCCGCCGTATACATGACCGCGCCGACGCCAGTGGCGACCGCGCAGCCGACCAGCGCCGCGATAGACAGCGGCACATCTTTACGGATCGGGACGCAGCTTTCCTGGGGGACGACGGCGTATTCGGCGAAGGTTGCCAGGGCGCAAAAATGATAGACGGGCTGGTCGTTCCAGCGCAGGCGGGGCGTGCCGTCGAGCATTGTCCCTGCCCAGACAGGTTTGATGTAGGTTTCGCATAAATTCGGTTTGCCGCGCTGACAGTAAAAGCAGTCGCCGCAAGCCGGTGCCCAATTGAGAATGACATGATCGCCCGGTTTGACGCCGGTCACGCCTGCGCCGACGGCCTCGACAACGCCCGCGCCTTCATGGCCCGGCACAACCGGCAGGGGGTGTTTGGTCGCGCCGGAGACGAGATGATAATCGCTGTGGCAGACACCACTGGCGGCGATTTTGACCAACACTTCGCCCGCATGGGGTTCGTCCAGTGACAATTGTTCAATGCGAAAAGGCTGTCCGGCTTCAAACAAGACGGCGGCTTGAATATTCATGATGGCTTCCTATCGTCAGATATGTGGCTTTGCTTGGAGATTGTACCAGAAGAACCCGAAGCGGTAAGATTGATGGGCGCACTTATCACAGAGGAGAACGGCATGGATACGCCAGCGTTGCAAAGTTATCTCGAATTCGCGCTGGATGCCGCTTGGCAGGCCGGGCGGATCACGCTTGGTCACTTCCAGACGGGCATCCGGCCTGAGCGCAAAGCGGATGAGTCACCGGTCACGATAGCCGATAAACAAGCCGAGCAAAAATTGCGTGAACTGATCGGTCGTTACTGGCCGGATCACGGGATCATCGGCGAGGAGTTCGGCCAACAGCAGGGTAAGACCAACCTGACCTGGACGGTTGATCCAATTGACGGCACTAAGTCATTTGTGCAGGGCGTGCCGCTGTATGCGGTGCTGATCGCGCTGACGGACGGCACGAGACCGTTGGTCGGTGTCGCCCATTTTCCGGCGCTGAACGAGACGGTGTATGCAACACAGGGCGGAGGCTGTTATTGGAATGGTCGCCATGCGCATGTCTCTAGCGTCGATAATATGCGCGAGGCGGTTCTCCTGGCAAGCGATATTAAAAGGCCTGACAAAGAAGGCAAGGATGGTGCCTGGGATCGACTGATCCAGGCGACCTATTTCCAACGCACATGGGGCGATGCTTATGGCTACGCGCTGGTGGCGACGGGGCGGGCCGAGGTGATGGTTGACCCCTGGATGGCAATATGGGACTGCGGGCCGTTACAGGTGATTATGGAAGAAGCGGGCGGCACGTTCACGGATTGGCAGGGCAACCCAACAATTTACGCTGGCGAAAGCATTGCAACCAACGGCGTGTTATTCGATGAAGTGATGTCACTCGTTCGAGGTTAATTTTTCAGCCACCCGCATTTAGGAGCGGTTCAGGCGTGGGTCGAGCGCGTCGCGCAGGCCATCGCCGAGCAGGTTAAAACCCAGGACGGTCAAGGTTATTGCAATGCCGGGAAAAAACACCAGATGGGGTGAGGTAAACACATACGCCCGCGCTTCACTGAGCATGTAGCCCCATTCAGCCGTTGGCGGCTGCGCGCCCAGCCCCAAGAAGGCAAGACCAGCAGCCGTCAATACCGCGCTGCCGATACCGAGCGTACCTTGTACAATGAGCGGCGTGAGCGCGTGGGGGAGGACATGACGAAAAACGATACGCGCCGGCGCCGCACCCAGCGAACGCACCGCCGTAACGAACTCTTCCTCTTTGATCGAAAGAACGCTGGCCCGCGTGACACGGGCATAAGCCGGTATCGAGACAACCGCAATGGCAAGCAGCGCATTTTCCAAGCCCGGCCCGCGGATGGTCACAATAGTGATGGTGAGCAGCAGCGCCGGGAAGGCCAATAACACGTCCATCAGACGCATGATGATATTGTCGATCCAGCCGCCGGTATACCCGGCCATTAAGCCCAACAGCGTGCCAACGATGATGGCAAATGTCACCGACGAAAGGCCGACCACCAGCGATGTTCGCGAGCCGAAGACAACTCGACTGAAAACATCGCGGGCGTTCAGGTCTAAACCCATGATATGTTGAGGTTCTTCTATCGAGCAGCCCGTTAGATGAATACAGGGCGGTTTGCGGGGCAAAGAACCCACTTCACCGGGTTCGCCGAACATCGCTTTGTTGGGATCATAAGGGGCAATGGGCGACGCAAAAATCGCTGTCAACACGAGAAAGGCAATAATCAGTAGGCCTATAACTGCCGAGCGATTGCGCAGTAAATTCTTGACTAATTCGCGCCAAAAGTTGTAGGTCGCCGGGCTTGCCGCCGCGCCATTTTGCAGTTCGAGAGAAACCACACCGGCCATACTGATCATTATTCCAATCGAATACGCGGGTCTAAGAAACCGTATAGGACGTCGACGAACAGGTTTATCAGGACAAAGGCAATGGCGGTGACAATCGTAATGCCCTGAACCAGGGTATAGTCGCGGGCGGTGATTCCTTCAAACAGGATGCGCCCAATGCCTCCCAGCCCAAAGACCGTTTCGGTTAAGACCGCGCCGCTCACCAGCGATCCAAAACTCAAGCCGATCACGGTCACAACCGGCAGCATTGCATTTCGGACGGCATGGCCGACCACCACTCGATACTCATTCAAACCTTTGGAGCGCGCAGTACGGACATAATCTCGCTTGAGGACTTCCAACAGGCTGGAACGCATCATTCGGGCGATGATGGCTAACGGAATGGTACCGACGGCAAACGCGGGCAAAATGAGGTGGCGGAGGGCGTCCACCAGTTGAGTGAAGTTGAGGGTCAAAGCAGCATTTAGAATGTTCAAGCGCGAAACGAAGATCATGAAACCGCTGGCCGTGTCTTCGGTCTGCGCCAGTCCCCATACCTGGTAGAAAGGCGAGTAATTTGCCCCGGCTTCTAAGCGACCAGAAGGGGGCAGGGCGAAGGGGGTGTCTTTGAGGACAACGCCGAAAAAGAATGCCAGCATCAAACCCAGCCAGAAGACCGGCATCGACACGCCCAGATTCGCGCCCATCATTGTACCCACGTCAATGATCGAGTTGTGGCGATAGGCCGATATGATTCCCAACGGAATGCCAATAAGGCAAGCGATGATGAGCGCGGCGGTTGCCAGCTCAATCGTGGTGGGTAAACGTTCAATCAGCAGGTCAGCGACCGGACGCCCGTGCCGGAACGAGTTGTCCAGGTCGCCCCGCAGGATGCGACCCATGTAGATGACAAGCTGCTCGGCGATGGGTTTATTCAATCCATAGCGTTCGGCGTAGGCGTCGCAAACTTCGTCCGTAGCTCGTTCGCCCAAGACGGCGCGGCAGGGGTCGCCAGGGATGGAGCGCAGCAAGATAAAAGTGATCGCAAGGATGCCGAACAACACAGGAATGACCAGGACAATGCGCCGCAGTATAAAAGTTGACATTAAAAATCACTATTTTTCATAATAGGTTGGGGCAAGGCGTATTCCTTGCCCCATTCCAACACTCCAATTACGCCGGCGGCGGGTTCAGGAAACCACCGAAGAAGCCGGTGAAATAGGTGAAGCTGCCATCGCGCCCAACGTGCAGCGGATGCGCAGCATCCCACTGGACGACGAAGGTTTCCACCACGTCGTTAGCGTCCAACGCCGAACCATCGTGGAAGGTGACGCCTTCGCGCAAGGTGAATGTCCACTCGGTCAGGTCGGCATTGGCCTCGTATCCGGTTGCCAGCGACGGGACAACCGCGCCGCTGCCGATCTCATAGGCCATCAGCGACTCGCCGATTTGTTCGCAAGCGCGCAGCGTTTCGCCGTCGCTCTCATCGGCGCAGTACAGACCAATCGGTTCAGCATTCTGCATCCAGACAATATTGTCGTCGTCGGGGTCTTCCATCACGCGGAACTTCTCAGCGCCGACATCGGAGGCATAACCACCGGCAATACGCGCCTGGAACGCCGCGCCACTGCCGCCATGCGCAATCGGCACCATCGGCACCAGATCACGGATAGCTGTGTTGGCTTCAACGTAAATGGGATAACGCACCGCAGGATCAGCAGCCTGGGCAGCAGCCGTCAACGGATCAGTAATCTCGGTGAATTTGTCGCCAAACCGGCCTAGTCCACCTACGCCGAAGTGGAAATCGAGGAAGTTGGTCGGGTCGGGGTAGTCCATGCCCCAGCCGAGCATATACAAGGCGAACTCGCCAGCGTCGGTGCGGTCAATGAACGTGCCAGACTCTTCAACGGTGATGTTGAGTTTGATGCCGACTTCGGCAAGCTGTGCCTGAAGGTCAGTGGCTACAACACCGGGGGAGGGTAGATAACCACGTACCACATCACGATAATGCAATCCCACCTCAAAACGGACACCGTCGGCGTTGGCCGGTAAACCCGCCGCATCCAGCATTTCGTTGGCTGTGGCCGGGTCGTGAGCCAGGGGTTCAACTTCGTCGGTATAACCGAACAGGACAGGTGGCATAAATTGGGTGGCGATAATTGACCCCGGCGGATAGAAATTGTCCACGATGAGCTGCTTGTCGATGGACATGGCAATCGCCTGGCGGACGTTCACATCATCGAATGGCTCAAACGTGTTGTTCATACCCAAATAGAAGACGTTCGTGCCACCGCGCGTATACAGCGCCAGATTTGGGTCGGCTTCAATCACCTCAAAATCGGCTTCGCCGGGGTTGTCGATGCCGTCAACGTTGCCGGATTGCAGCTCCGTCAGCCGTTGCGCCGCCTCGAGGCTCCAACGGAAGATCACGGTCGGCTCTTTGGCGGGTTCGCCCCAGTAGGCATCATTGCGGGTGAAGACCATCTCATTAGTTAAGTCCCAGCGTTCGAGTTTGTACGCGCCTGTGCCGATGGGATTCTGGATCAGGTCACCACCACCGCCCGTCGATTCAAGATATTCTGACGATTGGATGATAAACGACGAGAACGCGATCTTCGACAGGAAAGCGGGGTCTGGCGCGCACAAGGTAAACTTGACCGTCATCGCGTCCACGGCTTCAATTGACGTGAAGTTGCTGGTGTTGGTGTCAACGCCGCACTCGGCGGACATCGACATCATGTCCTGGCCGGCTGCCGGGAAAACAGCAACACCCAGCAGGGCGACGAGTGCCACAAGGGGCAGGATACGTAATACAGCCTTCATAAAATGCTCCTTAAAAAATGTTTGTATGGCCTGCAAACCTGAACTTTTCTGGACGAAGCTTGCTTTGTCACATTTATATAGCATTTCATCGTCCAAATTGTTCAAATTTGCTGGGTCACTATAACGCATTTACTGAGGATTACCAAATCGAAATTTCTTTCTGCCATAGATGACCCTTTTGTTTCGTGAAGAATGTGCTGGTGTTGCCGACGGCCTTGATATGTTAGAATAAACGTTCTCTGTCCATGAAACCGGAAAGAAATCATGACCCCAGCGATCTCGATCCGCAACCTATCCAAATCGTACCGGGTTCATGAGCGTGAAGCGGGTTTAGGCGCTGCGCTGCGCAGCCTGATTGCCCGCCGCACGCGCGAGGTGAAGGCGGTGGATGGCATCTCGTTCACCGTTGAACCGGGTGAGGTGGTCGGTTTCCTGGGGCCGAACGGCGCAGGCAAGACGACGACGCTAAAAATGCTCTCCGGGCTGCTGTATCCGACGAGCGGTGATGTGAATGTCCTAAGCCATGTGCCATCGCGCCGGGAACGCCCGTTCCTGAGCCAGATCACGCTGGTGATGGGGCAGCGCAACCAACTGGCCTGGGATATTCCCGCCCAGGACTCGTTCCTGCTCAATCGGGCGATTTACCGCATTCCCCCAGCAGTATTTGACCAGACGCTCAAGGAACTGGTCGAATTATTGGATTTGGGGGATTTGATTCGCAAGCCGGTACGCAACCTGTCGCTCGGTGAACGGATGAAGTGCGAGATCGCGGGGGCGCTGCTGCACCGTCCCCAGGTATTATTCCTAGACGAGCCGACGATTGGCCTGGACGTGACGATGCAGCGCCGCATCCGTTCCTTCCTCGCCGAGTATAACAATCGCTACAATGCAACGGTGCTGCTGACCAGCCATTATATGGCCGATGTCGAAGCATTGTGTAAGCGCGTGGTGGTGATCCATCACGGCAAAATCTTGTTTGATGGCGAACTCGCCCGCCTGGTCGAACGCTTTTCGCCCAATAAAACCATTATTGTGAAGACCGAGGATGAAACCCTCGACCTGTCGGCCTATGGCGAAATGCTGTCGCGCGAGGATGGGCAGGTGACGCTGCGGGTGCCGAAGGCGGAGACGGCGCGCGTGACCAGCCGTTTGCTCGCCGAAATGCCGGTAACGGATTTCACGGTTCAGGACGCGCCCATCGAAGATGTGATCGAGCAGGTGTTCGCCGAGCCGGAAGCCGCGTCGTGAGCGGGTTTTGGACATCTCGTAAGTGAAATGAGGGACGGGGTTGACAAGCGATGATCGCATTATGGGGTTACTACCGGGCGCAGATCAAGACCGCGATGGCGGTGCAATTTCAGTATCGGGTCGCCATGATTATCTGGATGATCGGTCTGGTGTTAGAGCCGGTTATTTATCTGGTGGTGTGGACGACGATTGCCCGTTCCAGCGGGGGACAGGTCGGCGGTTACAGCGTCGGGGATTTTGCCGCCTATTACCTGGTGCTGATGGTGGTGATGCACGCCACGCAAATCTGGCACATGTGGGAATATGAATATTACATCCGCGCCGGGATGATGTCGCCTCGGCTGCTGCGGCCCATACATCCAATCCATCAGGATGCCTCGGAGAATTTATCATTCAAGTTTCTGATGCTGATGGCGCTGTTGCCATCGTTGATTACCCTGATCCTTTTGTTCCAGCCGACACTGAATCCGCCAGCCTGGGCGCTGCTTGCGTTCGTGCCGGTGTTGGTTGTCGCGGCTGTTGTGTCGTTTATGACGGGTTGGGTCGTAGCGATGGGGGCATTCTGGACGACGCGGACAATGGCGATCAACCAGATGTATTTTGTAGCCATGTTTTTCTTTTCCGGGCAGATCGCGCCGCTGTCACTGCTGCCCGGTTTTATCCAATCTATTGCCAATTTGCTGCCATTTCGTTGGATGCTGTCGTTTCCGGTCGAACTGCTGCTGGGGTGGCTTTCCCCTGAGGAGACG
>Ga0187894_10005763_pt1 | contig 12441 bp, 11 predicted proteins | sample GBC1701081metaG_FD_136650 | JGI IMG/M metagenome (GOLD analysis project Ga0187894, IMG submission 136650) | White microbial mat communities from a lava cave in the Kipuka Kanohina Cave System on the Island of Hawaii, USA - GBC170108-1 metaG ... | reverse complement strand
GGATAGATTCCGGTGAGTAGCCGCGAGACGATCCGGCGTTTGCCGAGATGAAAGTGGATGTGGTGATCAGCTTTGCCGATTCGCAACATCTCGTCACTACCGGCACAGAGCTTGCTAAGCTCAATGACCGCTCGCTTTGGAAGAAGCACGTCCAAACCACCACTGAATCTCCCTTCATGCTCGACGAGCGCCAACCGGTGGCCGTCGGTCGCGACCATCCTGATCCGTTCGTTGGAGATTTCGAGCTTCGCGCCGTTGAGGGCATAGCGCGAACCTTCCTGGCCTGATTTGTCTCACCGCATAGCGCCAGGACCAACGCCGCGCGCGGGAGCGAGGAGCGTCCGCGCGCGAGTTTCAAGCCTTGCGCCGCGCTGGCTCTGGCTTGCCGGCAATCTCTAAAGACGGCGCCACGGATCGCCTGGCTGCGATCTCTTGCGTATCGCCGCGCATAGCCAGGTCAATCGCCCGGCGCGACAATTCCTGCGCCTCACGCCACTTCCCGGCGAAGGCCGCAGCGCCGGTTTGCCAATCGAACGCCGCATATTCATCCGGCCCCCCGCGGGCCCAGTTAATCTGCTCGCGCATTCCCGCCGTATCGCCGTGCGTGAAAGCAATCTGGTAGAGGGTGGAGTGAAAATGCGTAGTATCAAGCCTACGCTGAAACGCTTGCGCGAGCGCATCTTTGGCTTCCGCATAACGATTGAGGCGGATGAGCGCCGCAGCAAGAAACCTGTAGGGCCCGGCAAAGTTGGGGTTGAGGCGGATTGATTCACGGGCTTCCGCGATGGCTTGGTCGGACTGCCCGATCTGATTGTATGAGGAGGCAAGGTCGTTAGGCCCCGACGCCTCGCGCGGGTGCATCTGCTTTTGCAGCATCAACACTTCAATTCGCTTGTTCACATCCCCAGTGACAAAGCCGTGATAAGTATTAGCAATGCGGAGCTTCTCGGACTCGTTCACCCGATCCCTCAACGCATACGCCTTCTCCACATACTCGGAGGCCAGTCCGGCCCGGCCTGTGGCGAAGTAAAGTATTGCCAGGTTGTTGTAGGCGGCGGCGAAGTCGGGGTCCAGCTCTACTGCGCGTTTCAAAAATGGAATCGCTTCCATCAGCCTGCCGCTGATCGCCTGCTCAGTGCCCAGAGAATAGGATTTGAACGCCTCCAGCTTTGCGGTCGTGGCTTCTTCCAGCGGTTTATTGAGCCTCTGGATCGAACTGAGCGACTCGCCCAACTTCTCGCGCAGCCTTGCGGCTGACCGCGAGAGCGCCCGCAGCACCTGCTCCCTATTCTCGGCTTCGACTTGTTCGCGCGCCAGCGTCTCGCCGCTCTGGCCGTTAACCGCTTCGAGCGCGATCACGTAATGGCTGCCGAGCGGGGCGATCGAACCAGAGATCAGCGCCTTGAGGTTCTGGCGTTGGCAAATCTCCCGCGCGATTTCTACTGTCACACGTTCGTTCGGCGAGCGTCTCATCAGCCTTAGTTCATGGCTCACTTGCGCTTCGGGAAAAAGGTTCAGAAACGGCGACTGTTGCAACTGAATCGCCAACCCCTGCTTGAGCGTCCCGTCGAAGATTTCCTCGCCAGTTCGGTTCTCGAAGTCGGCCAGCAGGATCGTGTCTTTTTCAGTTAGCGCGGGCTGGCGTTTGAAGTAAGTCGGCGCGACCAGGCCGCCGATAACCGCGACCGCCAGCGCTGCGACCACGATGATTGTTGCGCGCCGTCGAGCGGTGTTCGGCGGCGCCGCTTCAGCCGGCTGACCTGGGCGGCGGAGCTTGACGCTTGAAGCCTGCGTCTCGAACCCCATCTCTCCCAGCTTCGTTTCGATTTCAAGGCGCTGCTTTAATTCCTTCAGGTCCGCCAGCAACTCGTTCGCGCTTTGGTACCGCTCCACGCGGTCTTTACGCAGGGCCTTGCTGATAATCTGTTGAAGCTCCGGCGGCATTCCGGGCGCCTGATCGGCGAGCGGCGGCGGATCATCCTTCAAGATCGCGGCGATCAAATCGCTCGTCGTCGCGCCCGCGAAAGGCGGCCGTCCCGCAATCATCTCGTAGAGCATCACACCCAGACTGAAGGTATCCGTGCGCGCGTCCATCTTTTCGCCGCGCGCCTGTTCCGGCGACATATAGCGTGGCGTGCCCATCACCACGCCGGCCACTGTGTTCGTGTCGGGCGCTATCGGAACCTGTGTGTCCTCCAGGAAAGAGGGCGCGTTCACTGCCGGCTCGGTCAGCTTGGCGAGGCCGAAGTCAAGTAACTTGATGATCCCGTCTCGCCGCACCATGACGTTTTCCGGTTTAATATCCCGATGCGTGATCCCAGCCTCGTGCGCGGCTGAGAGCGCGGCGGTGACCTGCGCTGCGAAATCAATCGCTTCCGGCGTTTTCATCCGTCACGCTTCTGGTAGCCGCGCGCCCGGGCGAGGTCCACCAGGATCTGCCGCATCAGGCGGGCCGCCACCGCGAAGAAGCTCGTGCGGCTCTCCACGGGTACCTGCCCGGGGTCAATCAGCCGCAGATACGCCTCATGGACGAGAGCCGTGGTCTGCAGCGTGTGCCCGGCTCGTTCGTTACGCATATAACTCCGCGCCAGCCTTCGCAGCTCATCGTAGACCAACGGCGTCAGACGTTCGAGCGCCGTCAGGTCGCCTTCGCTCCAGGCCAGAAGCAGTTCCGTGACCTCCTGTGATTCCGGTTTCGGCATAAGGTTTCCACCTGCGGTCGGTCAAGTTAACCAGCGCCGCCATTTTAACCACCTCACGATCCGTTGAGCCAGTTGCGGTAGAAGAGTCAAAAAATTTCAGGCTTGCGTTACCGGGTTTCGCCCCAATTCCCGCATGTGGAGACGAGGGGCGAGGATGGCTAACTCCGATCAAGGCAATCCGGAAATCCACCAAATCAAGAGAGGTTTGAAGGCTCCTGGGCCATCACCGTCACTCCGGTGGTTCCTCCCGGCGTCCCGCAGCCGCCGTCATTTCGCGGTTCCGCGACGGTGTCGCGGGGCGGCGCTTTTTTTGGCTCTGATCGCACCCGGCCATTCAGCAAACAGCATGGCGCCTGGGGGCGCCTCGGCGGCAATGACTTTGCTTTTACCTTTGTCGAAGACCTCTTCGATGCAATGGGAAATTTTGCGGGCACGATCACCGTGCGGCCCTGATGTGTGCGGCGCTCTACGCCGCCAGATGACCGAAAGGGGATGCGGATGAACAGCGGAAGCAGCTTCAAAACTTTCATTGCTCTCTTGGTTGTGATGCCCCTGCTCGTGGCCACGACAGCAGTGGCCCGTGCCCAGGCGTCTCGCGCAGCCACGGCGGCGTCTTATTTCGACCGGGGCAGTCAATGGCATGCCAAAGGCGAACTGAATCGCGCCATCGATGATTACAACCTGGCAATCAGCTTTGATCCGAAACATATCCCGGCGCTTTTCCAACGAGGCGTTGCGCGCAAGGCCAAAGGCGATTTGGACGGCGCGCTGGCCGATTTCAACCGGGCGCTCGAAATCAAGCCCGACTTCGCCGCCGCCTGGAATAGTCGCGGCGCGGTCCGCTTCCTGCGAGGCAGCCGCGACGAGGCGATGGCCGATTTCAACCGCGCCATTGAACTCGATCCGGGCTCTGCCGACGCTTGGTACAACCGCGGCTGCGCGCGGCTTGGGCGAAAGGATTTTCAGGCGGCCATCGCCGATTTTGATCAAGTTATCAGGGTCAACAAAAGACATGCGGCGGCCTGGAACAACCGCGGCAATGCCCGAATTGCTCTGGGGGACGTGGAAGGCGCGCTGTCCGATTTCAATCAGGCCATCAGGCTCAGTCCCCGCCACGCCTCCGCCTGGAGTAATCGCGGCAACATCCGCTATGACAAAAGAGACTGGGACGGCGCCATCGCCGATCATGGCCGGGCCATCGAACTTGATCCCCGTCTCTTTGAGAGTTGGAACAATCGGGCCAACGCCCGCCGCGCCAGAGGCGATCTTGACGAAGCCATCGCCGACTACAGCCGCGCGCTCGATCTCAATCCCAGTTATGCGCTGTGTTACGCCAATCGGGGAGTGGCCTGGCTTCTGCTGGCTTTCGACGACGCCAGCGATGGCGCAACCGCTCGCCTCCCGGTCGGCTACGGCAGCCTCTTACGCCAGGCGCGCCGCCGCCTGGGCTGCTAAAGGCGAGTATGAACGCGCGATTGCCGATTACGATCTCGCTATCGCCACTGACTCGAACCTAGCCGACAATTACTACAATCGCGGCCTTGCAAGGCAGTGGACTTGATCGGCATCCGTGACCGCAAGTATCTCGACGCGACCGGCCTTAACCAACACCGCGGAATCGGCGACCTGATGCGCTACGCCGCGCTGGTCAATGATGTCGGGCAATATAATCACTACGGGGAGTTTCGCGTCGGGGACGCTCCTCCCGAACCACCGACCCGCGCCCGGTTGAGCGAAGCGCAACTCTACGCGCTGGCGCTTTATATCTATTCGCTCAAACCGCCGGAGAACCCGAACAAGCCGTCAACCCTGACGCGGCGTGGCGAGCAAATATTCCAGAGCGAAGGTTGCGCGATGTGCCACACGCCGCCGCTCTATACCAATAACAAACTGACGCCGGCCGAAGGATTCACCATTCCCGAAGAGCACAAGAAGAAATACGACATCCTGCCGGTCTCGGTCGGCACGGACCCTCGCCTGGCGCTCGAGTCACGCAAAGGCACGGGCTATTACCGCGTGCCGTCGCTGCGCGGCGTGTGGTATCGCGGGCCGTTCGAGCGCAACGGCTCGGTGGCGACGCTTGAAGACTGGTTCGATCCGAAGCGACTCGGCGACGACTACGCGCCGACGGGTTTTAAGGGCTTCGGCGTGAAGACGCGGGCGGTGAAGGGGCACGAGTTCGGACTTAAGCTGGGGGCCGAAGACAAGCGGGTGTTGATCGCGTTTCTCAGAACCTTATGAAGCGAGGAGAGTTGAAATGAAACAACTGATGCTCAGTATTTTCTTGCTCGTCTGTATGACGACAATAAGTGGTACATTTGCACAGTCGAACCCTCCCACCTTTCAAGATGATCTGCTCGACCACCTTGTTGGTAAATGGGATGCGACGGGAACCGTTCACGGCAGGCCGTCCAGGCAGACATTTGAAGCCGACTGGGCGCTGAACCACCAGTTCCTGTCTGACAGCTTGGGATATTATCCTCGAAAGGGGCTGATTTTCGCCTTCAAAGTCGGAGTTCTGATAAAAGTTGCGCCTAACTCTGCGCTGGAAAGATGAGAGATGAAGATTGAACTCAAATACGGATGCAATCCGCACCAGGCGCCGGCACAGGTAGCCGTTCCCGAGGAGTCCCATTTTCGTGTGTTGAACGGCAAGCCGAGCTACATCAATATTCTCGATGCTCTCGGCGCCTGGCAGCTTGCCCGTGAACTGAAAGCGGCTACCGGCAAGGCGGCGGCGGCATCATTCAAACACACGAGCCCTGCTGGCGCAGCCGTTGTCGGCCCCATCTCGGATTCGTATCGCGCGTCACAGTTTCTTTCCGATGATGATCTATCACCTGTCGCAACCGCCTACGTCAGAGCCAGAGGCGGTGATCGAATGTCCTCCTTTGGCGATGTAGCCGCAGTCAGTGACGTTGTTGATCTGTCACTTGCCCGCATTCTCAAGAGAGAGGTATCGGACATCATCATTGCGCCGGGATTCGAACCGGACGCGATGGAAATCCTGAGGGCCAAGAAGCAGGGCGCGTATCTCATCTTTCAGATTGACGAGGAATATCAACCCCCGGAGATCGAAACTCGTGAGGTATTCGGCTTTAGCCTTCAGCAGAAACGGAACACCGCCAAAATATCAGACGCTCTGTTTCGGAAGGTCGTGACCTCCAAGACGACAATTCCATCTGATGTCTTGGAGACGCTGATCGTGGCTACGATCGCGCTCAAGTACACGCAATCCAATTCTGTGTGTCTTGCCTACGAGGGGCAGGTCATCGGCATGGGCGCGGGCCAGCAATCCCGGGTCCATTGCGCCCGCCTCGCTTGTGATAAGGCTGACAAGTGGTTGCTGCAACAGCATCCCAAGGCGCTCGGCCTGAAATTCATGGAAGGGCTGAAGAAGCCGGAGAAGGCTAACATCGTTGATCAGTTCCTTCTCTGGGAACAGTTGTCGGAACCTGAAAGGAAGCGGATGCTTGGCGGTTTGTTGCAGGAGCCTAGTCCGATCACGAGGAGGGAAAGGGCAGCTTGGATCACGCGGTTTGAGGGCATCTGCCTTTCATCGGATGCCTACATTCCGTTTCGTGACAACATTGATCGGGCTAGCCGGAGCAATGTGCGGTATGTGGCTCAAGCGGGTGGGGCATTACGCGACGATGATGTGACTGATGCGGCAAACGAATATGGAATGGTCATGGCGCATACAGGATTGCGACTGTTCGCGCATTGACAAGGAAAGAGAACAGGGAGGGAGCTAATCATGGGACATTCCGCAGATGGTTCTCAGCGCTGGCGCGCAGTTCGTCTACTCGCGGCGATGGCCACGCTGATCATCGCGCACGGCGCCGCGCGCGCGCAGATTACCCTTTGGGGCGTGTCGCGAATACGTTAAGCGTTTGCGCAAGATTGGGAAGGATGTCCAGCTCACAGAGTACCCTGGAGCGCGTCACTCCTTCGACAGCTCGGACCTGCCGCCAACAGTGTCGCAGGCCAGGGAGCTTAATTGGACGCGCTGCCGATTCATCGAGCGCGCGGTCGGCGCCGTAGTGAACCCCGAAACCAACCGAGCCTTCAGTCTGAGCGACCCGTGCTTTTCGCGAGGGCCAACGGTTGGATACTCGCGGGCCGCGCACGCCGAGGCTCTCCAGGACGTGAAGACCTTCCTCACCACTACCTTCAAGCTGAGTCCGTGATGCGCATAAAAACGCTATGAAGCTTCGTGACGACAAAAGGGAATTTACCCGGTGACATTGGACATCATGCAGCAGCTAAAAGGAGAACTAATAGAAGCTGTGAGGAATAAATGAGAGAGCTATCAGCCCGCTCTCAAGACTTGCCGCAACCAATTCCTCGAACATAGCCGCTGTCCACGCCGCTCAACGGCGCCGAAATTCAATACAACAAATAGGAGACACAATCATGAAAATCAGTATCCGTCTGTTTGCGGCATTCATCATGGTTGGTTTCGTTCTTCTTATCCTCTTATTGATGACAGACTGGCCACGTTGGCGCACGCGATCAGCAACACAAAGCCGACCGCGCCAAACAACACCAGCAGACCGCGCCGCGCCTGCCCTACCACGGCTTCGCGCAATGGCACAGCGACCGCTCCCACGCCGGCGTTCGTCTGCGGATATTCACTGGCCAACTGCGCGGCGATGTTGTTCATCTCGGCCTGCGCTTCGGAACAATCCTGGCAAGCTCAGGCGCGCCGCCGTAATGATCCATGTGGTAATGAGTCGCGACCAGATGATCTATCGTCGTAATTCCCGCTTGCCGCATCGCCTTTTGGATACGTTTCGCGTCGCGCCCGTCAAAGCCGGACCAACCCGCGTCTATCGGTACAGATTCTTTTGCGGGCGTGACAATGAGCGTCGCCGCGCCGCCTTCGACATCAATGTAATAGATGTCGAGTGCGCGGCGCGGCGCTTTTGTCTGTGGCAAAGAGAAGCCGCTTATGGCGCTGACTAAAAGAAAGAGAGCCGGCAGTAATATTCTTATTCTCACGATTTCACTTGCCACTGGACGCCTCGCTATAGTTCGGCGTTGCGCCCAGGGCGTGGAAGAGAAAGGCATAGATGTCCGCCGTGATTTCGATGTTCTTGGCCGTGTTGCTCGCGCCATGGCCTGACTTTGTTTCAACGCGGATCAAGATCGGATTGTCGCCGGCGTTCTTCTCTTGCAGCGTCGCCGCGTATTTGAACGAATGCGCCGGCACGACGCGGTCGTCGTGGTCGGCGGTCGTAATCAGCGTCGCCGGGTACTTCACGCCTTCCTTGATGTTGTGAAGCGGCGAATACGCGTGCAGATACTTGAACTCCGCCGGGTTGTCGCTCGAACCGAATTCAGCGATCCAGTTCCAGCCGATGGTGAATTTGTGGAAGCGCAGCATGTCCATTACTCCGGCCTGCGCGATGACGGCCTTGAACAACTCCGGCCGCTGATTCATCACCACGCCCACCAACAGGCCGCCGTTCGAGCCGCCGCGAATCGCCAGCTTCTGTGACGAAGTGTATTTTTCAGCGATCAGATATTCAGCCGCCGCGATGAAATCGTCGAAGGCCTTCTGGCGCTTCTCTTTGACGGCGGCTTCGTGCCACTTCTCGCCGTATTCGTTCCCGCCGCGAATGTTGGCGAGCGCATAGACGCCGCCCTGTTCGAGAAACGGCAGCAGCATGACGCTGAAGGCCGGCGTCTGGCTGCTGTTGAAGCCGCCGTAAGCGTAAAGCATGGTCGGATTGCCGCCGTCGAGCTTCAGCCCCTTGCGATGCGTGATGAACATCGGCACTTTCGTTCCGTCTTTGCCGGGGTAGAAGACCTGCCTGGTTTCGTAATCGGCCAATTTGAAATCAATCTGCGGCGCGCGGAAGAGCGCGCTCTTCTTCGTCGCGATGTCGTATTTGAAGATCGTGCCCGGATAGGTGAACGAGGTGAAGTTGTAGAAAACGAATTTGTCATCGTTGTTTCCGCCGAATCCGCCGGCCGTGCCTGGGCCGGGCAACGCGATCTCGTTTTCGAGCTTGCCGGCGAGGCTGTAAACATACGCCCGCGTCGTGACGTCCTTCAGGTACGTGGCAAACATCTTCCCACCGGCGCTCGTCACGTTTTGCAGCGGCTCAGGCTTTTCGGGAATCGCGTCCTTCCAGCTCCGCTCGCCGGGGTTTTGCGGATCGAACAGGACGACCTTGCCGTTAGGCGCATTTTTGTTGGTAAAGAGCAGTAGCTTGTCGCCGACATTATCGATCACACCGACGGTGTCGTCGCCGATCTCTGCCACGATGGGCATGAAGGTTTTCTGTCCTTTCAGGCTGTCGCGATAAAAGATCGCGTTGCCCTTCTTGCCCTTGCTGCGGTCGCTGATGTTGAGGAAGGCGAAACGCTCATCTTCGCCGGTAAAGACGCCGTGAAAGCGCAGCGGATTGGCCTTGTCCTCGTAAACCAGCGTGTCCTGCGTTTGTGGCTCGCCGACTTTATGGAAGTAAACCTGATGGTTTTCATTCTTGGTTGAAAGCTCCTTGCCTTTTTCGGGTTCGGGATAACGGCTGTAATAGAAGCCATCGCCCTGCCACGAGGCGCCGGAGACTTTGACCCACTTCACCAGATCGGGCAGCGCCTTGCGCGTGGCGACTTCCATCATGCGCAACTCCTGCCAGTCGGAACCGCCCTTGCTGACGCCGTAGACGGCGTACTTGCCGTCTTTCGAGAGCGAGAAGACGGTGAGCACGGACGTGCCGTCGGTGGAGAATTGGTTCGGATCGAGCAACACTTCGGGTTGGCCGTTCAATCCCTTCTGCCGATAGATCACCGACTGATTCTGCAAGCCGTCGTTCTTGAAGAAGTAGTAATACTCGCCGCGTCTGAACGGCGCGCCGATCTTCGGATAGTTGTAAATCTTTTCGAGCCGTTCTTTGAGCCGCGCGCGAAACGGAATCTTTTCCAGATAGCCGAAGGTGAGCTTGTTCTGCTCCGCGACCCACTGCGCCGTCTGCGGCGAGTTGTCGTCTTCGAGCCAGCGATACGGATCGGCTACTGTCACGCCGTGATACCCGTCCGTGTGCGCGACCTGCGCGGTTTTCGGATAGTTGAGTTTTTCCTGGGCGATGGCCAACGCGCAAAGGGCGGCGGCCAGCAGCCAACCTAGGCTAATGCTTTTCCTTTTCATGACTTTCTCCTCCAAAAATAGCCACGTAGTAACGAATTTATTCGTTACGTGACGTAACGAATAAATTCGTTACTACGTGGTGTGCTTTCGTTATTTCGGGGCGTCGCGCAGCAATATGAAGCGCTCCTCCAAATTGGCATTGCGCCAGAAATCGCTAAATGTTCATTGGGCATCGAATCGGTCTCGCCTCTGGCAATGTCAAATCTCAAATCTCAAATAACAAATGGAAAATGCTCTTTTGCGATCTACTGACTGTACACCACGCCTTGAATGCTACTTCTTGTTGAAGGTGCGTTTCGATGAAACGGGCCCGTTCGGCCCCGTGTGATTCAACTCGATCACCAATGTCTTGCCATCCGCCGAGAGCGTCCATTTGCGCCGCATCGTGATGGTGACTTTGCCTTCGGGTGTGTCGAACGTGGCTTCTTCGCCAACTTCGATCCCGGCGCCGTCCGCGCTCCATTTGGCCACGCGTTTGCCTTTGGTCTCTTGCCCGTTGCCCAGGCGCGCCGTGAACTCGACTTCTTTGCCGCTGAGGTCATAACCGTCGTGAACCGTGTTGATGTCGTCGTTGACGATGAGATCGGTTTCGAGGTCCAGCCGGTCGCCGTCCTGTCTGACACGCATCTTCTGATCCATGTTCGGCGGGAGGCCTTCGGCCTTGCTCTTGTCCATCACCCAAATGCCGTTGAAATCGGCTTTGCCAACGGCCAGCGCCGCTGTCAGACACAACAGCGACAACGTCATTCCGAGTAATATGCCGCGCAATCTCATTTGGCGCCTCCATTGGTAATGCAGTACAGATGATTCGTACCGCGAACAAAGATGGCTCCGCCCGCGATGGCCGGCGAAGCGTAGATTGGTTCATCGAGAGAATTGGTTCCGAGCACCTCGTGTTTCGGCCCAGCTTTCAGCACGTAGGTGTCGCCGTCCTCGCTCGTCAGCAGAATCTTGTCCTCGAACGCGACGGGCGACGCGGAGAATGTCGCGGGCTTCGGGACCCGCGCGCCTTCGTATTTGACCTCGCCTGTCTTCACATCCAGGCACGTCAAGAGGCCCTTGTCGTTCAGCAGGTAGACGTAATCGCCGTAGAGGATTGACGACGGCGTGTAGCCCGTGCCTCTGTCGCGCTGCCAGACGATGTTGGGCGCGCCGGTCAAATCGCCGCTGCCGCCCAGCCGAATCGCCAGCGCGCGTTTGACCGGATGCAGGGCGGAGACGACCACGATGCCCTGGCCCACCAGCGGCGTCGGCACCGTCCAACTCTGCGTCCCCTGGCAGCGCCACAACTCTTTGCCCGTGGCCGGATCGTAGGAGACGATGAATTGGTTGCCGCTCGCCACCAGCTCCGTGCGCGCCGGAGTCCGCGCAATCACCGGCGTCGTCCAGCTCACTTCCACCTGGCGCGGCGTGCGCCAGAGTTCTTTCCCGCTACGTTTGTCGAGCGCGACGATGAACGAACGCTCGCCGTTGTCTTCATCACATTGCAGGATCACGCGGTCTTCATAGAGCGCCGGTGAAGTTCCATTGCCCATGCCCTGCGTGGAGATAGCGCCGAGCGACTTTTTCCAGATCAGCTTGCCGTTGAAGTCATAGCAGTACAGCCCTTCGGAGCCGAACCAGGCATAGACGAAGCGGCCATCCGTCGCCGGCGTGCCGTCGGCGTAAGTCGCTTTGCGGTGGCGGTCGTCGTGGACGCGGCCTTCATACGCCGTCCTCTGCCACAACATTTTGCCGCTTCGGCGATCCAGACAGAGGACTTGCAGCGTGTGTTGGCGATTGGCCCCGACGCTGTCAGGATGGACGTAATCTTCTCCGCCCAGCTTGTGTTTGACGGCTTTCGCGCCGGAAATGATTTCGCCTTCCAGCGAAGTCGTCAGGAAAATCCGGTCGCCCCAGACGATGGGCGAAGAGTGGCCGCGTCCTGGAATCGCCGTCTTCCACTTAATGTTCCGCGTAGGCCCCCACACGGTGGGCAAGCCTGTTTCAGGTGAAATGCCCTGACTGTCGGGGCCACGCCATTGCGCCCAGTTCGCGCCGCTTTTCGCGGGCTTGGCTTTCAGAGGCTTGGTCATTGAAGTTGAAAGCAACTCCGCCGCGCCAAAGTAACCTGTCAGCAATACAGCGAGTATGACAAACGTTTTGTTCATAATCTCTCCCGGTCTTTTACCTCTTCATTTCTTTCGAGTCTTTACCCATTGCGCAATGAAGGCTCCTCACGATTTTCGCGCAGGAAATTGGATAGGTTTTCCAATTTTATTTCTCTCTCTGCCGAACCCCGTTATTTGTCCCTTTGTGTAGGGAGATGATGGAAGGCGCGCGGCTGCCCGCCTCATGCGCCATATGCTATAGTCGGCCCGAAAATGTCTTCAAAGCGGGTTGATTTCAGGCTCATTTTTTTCTCACAGGGTTTTCACGGCTACTATGTTCAGACAAGACAACAGCGTTTATGAGTTTGGTCCATTCCGTCTGGACCTTGCGGAAAAAGCGTTATCGAAGGACGGGGAGTCTGTGTCGCTGACTCCGAAAGCCTTTGACACGTTGTTGATCCTCATTGAGAAGAACGGACGGTTGGTTGAG
>Ga0187894_10005762_pt1 | contig 12442 bp, 10 predicted proteins | sample GBC1701081metaG_FD_136650 | JGI IMG/M metagenome (GOLD analysis project Ga0187894, IMG submission 136650) | White microbial mat communities from a lava cave in the Kipuka Kanohina Cave System on the Island of Hawaii, USA - GBC170108-1 metaG ... | reverse complement strand
TTGAACGCGGTGCTGGCCTCGGCCTGCCTGCCGCTGCTGCATCGTGCCGTCGAGGTCGACGGCGCCTGGTATTGGGACGGTGGCTATACCGCCAATCCGCCACTGCTGCCGCTGATCACGGCGTCACGCGCATCGAACGTACTGATCGTGCAGCTGACGCCGATGCGCAGCGACGCATTGCCGACATCAGCGCCGCAGATCGAGCGGCGCCTCAACCAAATCACCTTCAACACGCCGCTGGTACGCGAGCTGGAGGCGCTGGCGACGCTGGGCACGCTGTACGGACGCACGTTGGCGCTGCTGTCGCCGATGGCGCGCCGGCTGCGACGACTGCGGCTGCACCGCATCGCGGCCGAGAACGAATTCGCCGAGCTGGACCGCACCAGCCCGATGACCCTCGACTGGCCGTTCCTGACGCGCCTGCGCGACGCCGGCCGCGCCGCGGCTGACGAATGGCTGGCGCAATCGTTCGGACATGCGCTAGAGACAGCGTCGCTACCGGCGTCGTGACGGACGCACAGGCTGCAATGCCGATTCATCGATGTGACAACGCGCCATGCCCGAGATGACTGGCGACTGGCAACGCAGCCAGTTGCCCCGCGACAAGATCATGGACTCGCCCGAGGCCAGGCAGACGGCGTTCGACGGGCTCGATCTGTCGGACGTCACAATCCGGCACGGCCAGTTCGAGAGCGTCGAATTCCGCGACTGCATCTTCGCCACGGCCGTCCTGCTCGATACGACGTTCAAGGCCTGCGTCTTTCACGCCTGCGATTTCACTGACGCCAGCCTGTCGCGCTGCAGCTTCGTCGCTGACGGACGCGAGTCCGTGCGCTTCCGTAACGCTACCTTTCAACGCGTGTCGGTGAAGGAGAGCCGTCTGCCACGCGCTGCCTTCGAGCGCTGCAATCTCTACGGCGCTTCGTTCGACGGTTGCGACATGTCCGGCAGCACGTTCGCCGGCTCGACTTTCAGCAAGTCCTACTCGCGCAAGGTGGTGATGACGGAGATCGCCTTCCGCAACTGCCGTCTGCGCAATGTCGATCTGCAGCGCGCCCATCTCGAAGGCGCCGATTTCACCGGCACGTCGCTGGTCGGTGCCGACCTGTCGGAGGCCAACCTGGCAAGTGCCGTCCTGCGCGGCGCTGACCTCGCCGGCGTGCGCTGGGTGAGTGCCGACCTGGGCGATGCTGACCTGCGCGGCGCCGAGATCGCTGGGCTTGACCTGCTGGTGCTCAAGGCCTTCGCGCGGCTGCGCATCGCGCCTGACCAGCAGAGCGCCTTGCTGTCGGAGCTGGGTGTGACCATCGCGCCGGACGAGGACGCCTGACGATGGCCGCCCCACCCCTGCTGGCGCTGCGCGATATCCGCTACAGCCTGGCCGACCAGGCCGTGCTCGACGGCGCCGCCTTCGGCGTCGGCCGCGGCGAGCGGCTGTGCCTGGTGGGCCGCAACGGCGCCGGCAAATCGACCCTGCTGAAGATCGCCGCCGGCCTGCTGGCGTCAGATGGCGGCGAGCGCTTCGTGCAGCCCGGCGCCACGATCGCCTACCTGCCGCAAGAACCGGACCTGGGCCTGGCGCCGACGGTCGCGTCCTATCTCGCTGGCGGCGTGCGCGATGAGCACGGCGTTGCCGATGGCGACTATCGCGTCGCCCAGTGGCTGGAGACCATCCGGCTCGATGGCGCGCGCGATACGGCATCGCTGTCGGGCGGCGAAAGCCGCCGCGCCGCCATCGCGCGGGCGTTGATCGGCAACCCCGACGTCCTGCTGCTGGATGAGCCGACCAACCATCTCGACCTGCCCACCATTGAGTGGCTGGAGCAAACACTGGAGGCTTGGCGCGGCGGCTTCGTGCTGATCAGCCATGACCGGCGGTTCCTCACCAACCTGGCGCACGCCGTGCTGTGGCTCGATCGTGGCATGGTGCGCCGGCTGGACGAGGGCTATGCCCGGTTCGATGACTGGTCGGATGACATCCTGGCGCGCGAGGAGGTCGAGCGGCAGAAGCTCGACCGCCTGATCGAGACCGAGACGGCATGGTCGGTCACCAGCATCCGCGCCCGGCGCACGCGCAACGAGGGCCGCATGCGCCGCCTGCGCGACCTGCGCGAGACACGGCGCAACCTGATCGGCCAGACCGGGCGGGCCGTGCTGGAAGCCGGCGCAGCAAGCGCATCCGGCACGCTTGCCATCGAGGCCAAGGCGATCACCAAGCGCTTCGGCGAGCGCGTGATCCTCAAGCCGTTCTCGACCCGCATCCTGCGCGGCGATCGGGTCGGCATCATCGGCCCCAACGGCGCCGGCAAGACCACATTGCTGCGCATGCTGATCGGCGAGTTGGAGCCCGATGACGGCACCACGCGCCGCAGCCCGACGTTGCAGGCGGTGGTGATCGACCAGCGCCGCGCCCAGCTCGATCCGGCGCAGACGGTGTGGGAGGCGCTGGCTGAGCGCAACGACCACATCCTGGTGCAGGGCAAGCCCAAGCATGTCGTGGGCTACATGCGCCAGTTCCTGTTCCGCGACGAGCAGGCGCGTCAGCCGGTCGGCGCGCTGTCGGGCGGCGAGCGCAACCGCCTGCTGCTCGCCAAGGCGCTGGCGGCACCGTCCAACCTGCTGGTGCTCGACGAGCCAACCAACGACCTCGACGCCGATACGCTCGATCTGCTGCAGGAGACGCTGGCCGACTATGACGGCACGGTGCTGCTGATCAGCCACGACCGCGATTTCCTCGACCGTGTCGTGACCTCGACCATCGCGCTGGAAGGCGACGGCACGGCGATCGAGTACGCCGGGGGCTACAGCGACTACCTGCTGCAGCGCGGCCCGCGCGTGGCCCCGTCCGCACCGCCACCATCGGCGCCAGCTGCGAAGGCAGCGCCAACACCGCGCAGCACGGACGAGCGCAAGCCGCGCAAGCTCAACAGCAAACAGCAACGCGCGCTGAACGCACTGCCCAAGAAGATCGAGGCGCTGCACGTCGAGATCGCAACGCTGTCGGCCGCGCTGGCCAATCCTGATCTCTATCGCCGCGACGCGGCTGCGTTCGCGACCAAGACCAACCGCCTCACTGCGGCGCAAGCCGAACTCGAGACCGCCGAACACGAGTGGCTGGAACTCGAGATGCTGCGCGAGGAACTCGCGGGCTAAGGTATTCACGCGCTCTCACGCCGACCGATGTTGCGGGTGGCGTACATCAGGGCCGAGAGGATCGCGAACAGCGCCAGGCTGCCGCCCAACAGCGACCAGCTCTCGGCCTGCAGCAGCAAGTAAAGATAGGCGAAGAGAGCGGCGATGGCGGCGCCGAACATCGCGGCGAACAGCGGCCGCGCGGTGGCGTGCCAGGTGTAGAGCGAGGTCTGGATCACGATCAGAACGGCGGCGGCGGCGTAGGCCAGCGTGAAGCCGAGATGCTCGCCGACGGCCAGCAGCAGCAGCGGGAACAGGGCCATCGCTGCACCGGAGAGCGCATACTGGATCGGATGGATGGCGGCGCGGCCGGCGATCTCGAACGCGAGGTAGAGTGCGAAGGTGCAGCCGACGATCAGCAGGCCATACTTCAGCATGCGATCGACGCCGCGGTAGGGCGTTACCGGCTGTACGAGATTGACACCGAACGCCGCTTCCCGCAGGCGGGTCATCAGCTTCTCGCGCGAGTCGTCGGCCGAGGTCGCGATGGCACCGAAGCCGCGGCTGAGGACCGACACCTGCCAGTGCGCATCGAATTTTGTGTCGTCGACCCGTTGCTCGATCGGCCGGAAGCGGCCGTAGAAACCGGGTCCCGGCCACGGCGCCGACAGCTTGATATCGGTCTGAGACCCGGAGGGCACGAAGCCGATGCTCTCACTGCCGTTGAGCCGAAGACGGATCTCGAACGGGATGCCGTCAGCCAAGCGTGCCGGATCGAGGGCGCCAAAATCGGCGTCGATCGTACTCTCCCCGTGCGCCGACGGCTCGAAGGTCAGCGGCCGACCATCGACCATCACGGTGTCGAGGCGGATGCCGCGCAGATCGCCGGCACGCAGCCGCACTTTCAGTCCCTGCCAGCGCAACCCAGTCGGTACGCCGGCGCTGCCCGGCGCCAGACGGAACCGGCCGCGCATGGTGGCATCGAGTGTATAGACCACCGCTTCGAACATGCCTCGGTAACGGATCTGCGGCGCCAGCGATGCCTCGATCTCGAGCTGATCGGGCAGCAGCACCGCCTCGTCCTTGCCGCGAGCCGAATCGTGCGGGATCAGCAGCAACGGTCCAACCAACGTCTGGGCGCCGCCCCAGGACGTCGTGATCTCCTCGCGCGTACGGTCCAGCAGGCGCGCCCGGTCACCGACGAGGTCAGCGATCAACGCCAGCGGCAGCGAGTAGACCAGGGCCAGCAGCGCCATGCCGGCCATCTTCAGCGGTAGCCGACCGAACAGCCGCCGCACCACGCGGTTGCCCAACGCCGGACCGGCCGGCGGCGCAGGCCAGGGAGCGGCGGGTGGTGGGGCGGACGTGTCGCTCATGTCGGGCTCCGGTACCAATGTTGCCCCCTGGGAGCGCGGGCGTCCCGCCCGCATCGACTTCAAAACGTCGGTCGATTTTCGCTCTTCGCTTTGCTTCGAGCGAAAGCGGGCGAGACGCCCGCGCTCCCAGGGACCCGAAAGATCGGGTCGCGACGTGCGAGCACGGCGCTCGATCCGTGACAGGCGACCGGAAATGTCGTGCAAATCAGGTGCAACAGGCGCCCGCGGCCTTCCTTTCGCCGCCAAGCGCGAAGACAATGCGGTCATGTCCAAGGTTCTGGTGGTCGACGACGACCGACATATTCGCGACGTAGTCGCCTTCGCCCTGCGCAAGGAGGGGTTTGCCGTGGCCGAGGCCGGCGACGGTGCCGCCGCGCTGCAGGCCGTCGAACAGGAAAAGCCCGACCTGCTGATCCTCGACATCCTGATGCCGGAAATGGACGGCACCGAAGTCTGCCGCCGCCTGCGCGCGACCTCGCCGGTGCCGATCATCTTCCTGTCGTCGAAGGACGACGAGATCGATCGCGTCGTCGGACTGGAGCTGGGCGGCGACGACTATGTCACCAAGCCGTTCAGCCCGCGCGAGCTGGTGGCGCGCGTCAAGGCGGTGCTGCGCCGGCGCGACGGCGTGCCGACGGGCACACCAGCGCCGGAAGAGCCGCCGCCCAACCGCGTGCTGCGCCGCGGGCTGCTGGCGCTCGATCTCGACGCCCACGTCGCGAGCTGGAACGACACGGCGATCGATCTCACCGCCACCGAATTCGCCATGTTGCGTACGCTGGCCGAGCGGCCAGGCAAGGTCTTCACGCGCGACAGCCTGATGGAACGCGCCTACGACGACCGGCGTTTTGTCAGCGACCGCACCATCGACAGCCACGTGCGCCGGATCCGCGCCAAGCTGGCTGCCGCCGGCGGCGCGCCGATCGAGACGGTGCACGGTGTCGGCTACAAGCTGGCGTCCGCGACACCAACGACATGATCGACCGGCGCCTATGACGGACGGACGCTGGCGACCGCGCCTGCGGACGGTCCTGCTGGCGGTCAATCTGGCGCTGCTGGCCTTGCCGTTGGCCGGCATCTGGTTCCTGCGCGTCTACGAGAGCGCGCTGGTGCGGCAAACCGAGTCGGAGCTGATCGGCCAGGCGGCGTTGATCGCGGCTCAGTTCCGCGCCGAGTGGCTGGCCGCGGCACCACCCGACGCACTGGCGCAGCAGCCGCGCACCGAACGCACGCCCAGCGCGGACCCATGGCAACCGATTCCGGCCAGCCTCGATCTCGCCGACGACCCCATTCTGCCGTCGCTGCCGCCGGCGGCGGCGCCGACAACGGAGCCGGAGCCGGTGGCGATGCGCATCGGCCCACCGCTGCGCGCCATCCTGCTGGCGGCGCAGCGCCACACGCTCGCCGGTATGTCCGTCGTCGATGCCAACGGTATCATCGTCGCCAGCACCGAACGCGATTTCGGCCGCTCGCTGCTGGCGCTGCAGGAGATGGCGGAAGCCCTGCGCGGCCATCCGACATCGGTGCTGCGCCAGCGCAACACCGATCCCTACCCGGGCCCCATCGACTGGTCGATCAGCCGCGTCGCCGGCGTGCGGGTGCATGTGGCGATACCGGTGGTCGAGGGCGACCGCATCCTGGGCGCCGTTCTGCTGTGGCGCACGCCGCGCACGCTCATCAACGCGTTGTGGGGCAAGCGCTACCACCTGCTGGCGCTGGGTGCGTTGCTGCTGCTGGCCGGCGGCGCACTGGCGACGTTCACGGCACTGGCCGTTAGCCGACCCGTGCGCGGCGCCGTCGAGCAGGCGCGGCGAGTTGCCGCCGGCGAGCGCGATGCGGTGAAGCCGCTGCCGCATCGCTACACGCGCGAGGTGGCCGAGCTGTCAGCGTCGCTTGCCACCATGGCGCAGACCCTGGAGCGGCGCGCCGACTACATTCGCGACTTCGCCGCCGAGATCGGCCACGAGTTCAAGACGCCGCTGGCCTCCATGCATGGCACGGTCGCCTTGCTGCGCGAGGACCTCGCTGCCATGGCGCCCGAGGACCGGCAGCGCTTTCTCGACAACCTCGCCGGCGACATTGAGCGCCTGGAACGGTTGACCCGGCGCCTGCTCGACCTCGCCCGCGCCGATGCGCTGCGCCCTTCGGGTGATGAAAACGCGGCGCTGGACGCGATCATCCCGTCGCTGATCGAGCGCTATCGCGACGCCGGCCTGACGATCACCGTGGCGCCGGCGCCGGCGCTGGTGGCACGCACCGATGCCGACAGCCTCGCGGCCGTGCTCACCAACTTGCTCGACAACGTACGCCAACATGCCGGTCCTGACGCGACGGCGCATATCGCCTGGCGCACCGACGGCGACGCGATCCTGCTGACCGTCGCCGACAACGGCCCCGGCATCTCGGCTGGCAACCGCGCACGCATTTTCGATCGCTTCTTCACGACGGCACGCGACGACGGCGGTACGGGGCTGGGCTTGCCCATCATCCGCAGCCGGTTGGCCGCATTTGGCGGCACGATCCATCTGGTGCCGAGCGAGCGCGGCGCGACGTTCGAGGTGACGCTGCCACTGGACACAGGTACCTGACTCACCCGCGCGCGTCTTGACCCTGCCACCACTGCAGGCTACCCCCACCCCGGTCGCATCTGCCGACGCGCCCGCAAAAGTTGCGCACGAGAGAGACGAGTTCGATGAGCGATGTCCTGTCAGCGTTCCCACGCCGGCCGCTGCGAATCCTGCGAACCGGCGTCCCCAGCGCGATTTTCCTCGGTTTTCTCGCCCTCTTCATGCTGGCGCTCGGCGTCGGAATGGCCGTGTGGATGGCTCCTGGCATCCTGCGCGACCTGGAGATCGGCAAGAATCCCGTCGAGGAACCGCAGGCGCGCATCAGCAACGGCAAGTGCCGGACCAAGCTGGTCCTGGTGTCGTGCGAAGCCAGCATCGCCTACGCCGTCGCCGGCAAGCGCTATGCCAGCAGCGTCGAGTTCTCCTTCGTCGATGTGCATTTCGGCAGCTACACCGCCAACGTCGTTCGCTCGGCCGACAAGCCGGAACTCGCCACGTTGGATATCGGCCTCGAGATGATGTGGAACCGTATCGGTACGCTGATCGGCTTCCTGGTGTTGTTCGTGGGCGGCGCCGGTGCTCTGATGCTCAACGCCCTGCGCAACATGCGGCTCAAGTCGATCGCCAGGACCACGGATCGACTCACGCCCGTCGCCGTCGGCGTGACCCAGATCGCCAAGAACTGGCTCGGCAAGAACGTCACCTGTTCCTACGCCGGTACCGGCCGCGTCCGTAAATTTGCCGAACGCATGCGCAAGACGGAGGAGCCGTTCTTTCTCAATGCCAGCCAGGCCTTGGCTGTTCTGCCGGGCGACAGCACCATGCCGATCCTGGTCGACGAGGCACTATCGCGCATCGACCTGACCGACGCCGAGCGCCACGCCCTCTATGCCGCGCGCCAGCACGGCGCGGCCGCGCCGGCGGGTTGGCCGCAGGCCACAACGGCCCGCTAAAACCGCGATCTTCGGGCCCTCCGTTCCGTGGTGGCTTGACCTGGGCCACCGTGCGCGCTAACCCCGCGCCGCCCAGACCCGATTGACATGTCCCTCGCCACCGCCACGTCGCCCGACACCACCGATCCACTCGCCGGTCATCCCGCCGGCAAGCGGCGCACCTTTGCGATCATCTCGCATCCGGACGCCGGTAAGACGACCCTGACCGAGAAGCTGCTGCTGTTCGGCGGCGCCATCCACGCCGCGGGCGCCGTGAAGGCGCGCGGCGAAGCGCGCCGCGCCCGCTCGGACTGGATGAAGATCGAGCAGCAACGCGGCATCTCGGTCACCACCTCGGTGATGACCTTCGAGTACGGCGGCGCCGTCTTCAACCTGCTGGATACGCCGGGCCACGAGGATTTCAGCGAGGACACCTATCGCACCCTGACCGCGGTCGATTCGGCGATCATGGTGATCGACGCCGCCAAGGGCATCGAGGCGCGCACCCGTAAGCTGTTCGAGATCTGCCGCCTGCGCGACGTGCCGATCGTGACTTTCGTCAACAAGATGGATCGCGAGAGCAAGGATCCCTTCGCCTTGCTCGACGAGATCGCCTCGACCCTGGCGCTCGATGTAACGCCGATGAGTTGGCCGGCGGGCTCGGGCCGGGACTTCCAGGGCTGCTATGACGTGGTGCGCGACCGCATGCTGCTGTTCAGCGCCCAGGATCGCGAGAAGGTCGGCGCCGTCGTCGAGTGCGACGGCATCGACGATCCCAGGCTGGCAGCGGCGCTACCCGAAGCACAGTACGCCAAGCTCAAGGAAGACGTCGAGCTGGTGGGCGTCGGTTATCCGGCGTTCGATCTGGCCTCGTACCGCGAGGGCCATCTGACGCCGGTGTTCTTCGGCAGCGCCTATAACAATTTCGGCGTCCGCGAAGTGCTCGATGCGTTGGTGGCCTATGCGCCGCCGCCGCGGCCACAGCCGGCCGAGCCGCGCCCAATCGCGCCGACCGAGTCCAAGGTCTCGGGTTTCGTCTTCAAGGTCCAGGCCAACATGGACCCCAACCACCGCGACCGCGTCGCCTTCATGCGGCTGTGCTCGGGTCGTTTCCAGCGCGGCATGAAGCTGAAGCAGATCGGCACCGGCAAGACCATCACCATCACCAGCCCGATCCTGTTCTTCGCCCGCGAGCGCGAGATCGTCGACGAGGCCTGGCCCGGCGACATCATCGGCGTGCCCAACCACGGCACGTTGCGCGTCGGCGACTCGCTGACCGAGGGCGAGGAGCTGCGCATCACCGGCATCCCGAGCTTCGCGCCTGAAATCCTGCGCCGGGTGCGGCTGGAAGACCCGATGAAGTCCAAGCAGCTGCGCCGCGCGCTGGAGGACCTCGCCGAGGAGGGCGTGACCCAGGTGTTCCGCCGTGTCCTGGGTGGCGACTGGATCGTGGGCGTCGTGGGCGCCCTGCAGCTCGACGTGCTGCTGACCCGGGTCGAGGTCGAGTACCAGGTGAAGATCGGCCTGGAGCAGGCGCCATTCGAGACCGCACGCTGGATCTCGGCCGACAACAAGGTCGACCTGGACGCCTTCATGGCGGTGCAGCAGGTGGCGATCGCCGAGGATCGCGACGGTGCGCCCGTCTACCTGGCGCGCAACGCCTGGGAGCTCAACACCATCCGCGACCGCTTCCCCGCCATCCGCTTCGCCGAAACCCGCGAACGGCACTGACAGCCAGCACGGCAGCGTGGCAGCCTCGACCGTCAATGAACGAGATCGAGGAAGGGCGTGTCGAGGTCACTGACGTAGAAGATGACGACGTTCAGCGGCTGGTCTGGGCTGCGGTTGTAGCCTGTCATCCTGACATGGGGCGGCTCGACGAAGGCTTCACCGACCTTGACCGTCACCGGCGGACGACCCTCCAGTTCCAAGGTGAAAGCACCCTCAAGCACGTATACCGTCACCGGAAAGCGGTGGGTGTGGAAGACCGTCCGATCGCCGGGCTTGAAGGAGGCGGTGAGCACACGCAGCTCCTGCTTCTCGCTTCGTGGCAGACCCTCGACAGTCTGCCGCAAGACCATGCTGGGCTTCGCCACATCGTCCGCCTGCGCCGCAACGACGGCACTGAACGTCAGGACTGCCAGAGCACACCCTAAGCCAATCGACCGCCGCATGCGCTTTTTCCCCCGCGTGCCTATGATAGCCGGGGTCTCCCTACAGGGGGCCGGCCGTATCGGGCAGCCGCAAGATTGCGCAATCGCGCTGCAAAAGCGCATAACTGGCGCATGTTCGACTGGGATGACCTCCGATACTTCCTGGCGGTCGCGCGTCATGGCAGTACCCTGGCTGCCGCCAAGGCGCTGGGCGTCAACCAGTCCACCGTACATCGCCGCCTGATGGCGCTGGAGGCGCGGATCGGTCAAACGCTGACCCGGCGCCATCCTACGGGCTATCGGCTGACCGAGGTGGGTCAGGCACTGCACCCCCATGTCGAACGTATCGAAGAAGCCGTCGCGAGCTTCGAGCGCCAGCTGGCGGCGTCGGAACAAGCCCTGACGGGCACAATCCGCGTAACGTGTCCCGAGCCCCTGGTCGGCCGGATCACGCAGTCGCCGTTGCTCGACTTGTTCCAGGCGCGCTACCCGGGCCTTCGCGTCGAGTTCGTCATGAGCGATCGGTTCCTCGACCTGTCGAAAGGCGAGGCCGATGTCGCGATCCGCGCCGGCGACCTGGTCGATGACGTTCTTGTCTGCCGCAAGCTGTCGGATTCGCCTTGGGCGTTGTACGCCAGCCGCAGTTACGTCGCGCGCCATGGCCGACCGAACGATGTCGCTGCGCTCGATCATCACTTGGTGATCGGTTTCGACGGCGCACTCGCCGATCATCGCGCGGCCCGGTGGCTGCGGACAGCCGCACCGAACACCAAGATCGTCGCGCGCAACAACAGCATCCCGGGGCTGATATATGCCGTTAAGTCGGGGCTGGGCATCACGCCGCTACCCGTTGCACTGGGCGATGCCGAGCAGGATCTCGTCTGCGTGGTCGGCCCTCTGCCTGAACTGGCGACGAGCTGGTATCTGCTGACCCATCCCGACTTGCGGCAAGCGCCGCGCATCCGCGCCTTCTTCGATTTTGTCGTCGACCAGATAGGCATCATGCGCCCGATCCTGGTCGGTGGCTCGCAGCCGCGTGCTTGAGGGATCGTCCTCCCCAACGAGGTTGGGGAGGAGCCCTGAAGAGGCGGAGGGGAGCTGTAGTGATCTGGATAAGAAAGGCCACGTCGGCTCCCCATCCGGCCTTCGGCCACCTTCCCCGCGAGCGGGGAAGGGGTTAATTTCCCCGAACCGCTGGGGTGCTCCCGTCCGGGGAGCTGAGACAAACCCATCGAACCTGATCTGGATCATGCCAGCGAAGGGAGACGGTTCGCATGAACCTTGCAGACGAGTCCTGGGATCTGTTGTGCCGCGTGCGCGAGCACGCGCCGCTGGTGCAGACCATCACCAATTTTGTCGCCATGGATGCCGCTGCCAACGCCGTGCTGGCCGTCGGCGGCTCGCCCGCCATGGTGCACGCTGTCGAGGAGGTGGCGGAGTTCGTCGCCGTCGCCGACGCACTCACAATCAATATCGGTACGCTGTCGGAGGGCTGGGTCGAGAGCATGCGCGTGGCGGCGCGCACCGCGGCCCGGCTGGGCAAGCCCTGGGTGCTGGACCCGGTGGGTGTCGGCGCCACGACCTTCCGGCGCAAGACTGCGACCGAGCTGCTCGACCTGCGGCCCACCATCGTGCGCGGCAACGCGTCGGAGATCATCGCGCTGGCCGGCCTCGCCCAGGCCCGGCAGCGCGGCGTCGACAGCACGCAATCGACGGCCGAAGCGGAGGCCTCGGCATCGTTGCTGGCACGCACCCTGGGCGGCACCGTTGTGGTGACGGGTGCCGTCGATCTCGTCACCGACGGCGAGCGGGTGGTGCGCATTGCCAACGGACATCCGCTGATGACCCGCGTCACCGCGCTGGGCTGCGCACTGACGGCGGTCACCGGCGCCTTCGCGGCGGTCGAGAAGGACGCACTGCATGCCGCCGTCGCCGCAACCGCGATCTTCGGCCTTGCGGGCGAAACCGCGGCCACGATCGCGCACGGGCCAGGCAGCTTGCGCGTGGCGTTGATGGATGCACTGCACGGGCTCGACAAGGAGGCCGTGCGCGGCGGCGTTCGAATCAGCGACGGCAGCTGACATTCACGTGAACACGGGGACCAGCAGATGATCAGCGGACACGTGTTCATCGCCACAAGCCTCGACGGCTTCATTGCCCGCACCGATGGTGACATCGCGTGGCTGGACGCCTACGCCGGCACCAGCGAAGACCACGGCTATGAAGCGTTGATGGCGTCTGTCGATGGGCTGATCATGGGACGCGCCACGTACGAGAAGGTT
>Ga0187894_10005761_pt1 | contig 12445 bp, 6 predicted proteins | sample GBC1701081metaG_FD_136650 | JGI IMG/M metagenome (GOLD analysis project Ga0187894, IMG submission 136650) | White microbial mat communities from a lava cave in the Kipuka Kanohina Cave System on the Island of Hawaii, USA - GBC170108-1 metaG ... | reverse complement strand
TTCCCGCGCGGTCAAAGACCCATACGCATCTGTCTTCCCGATTCAACACGTAGATTTTGTCACCGAAAGGTGAGGAGATCGCTACGCTTCCGCGCCCGCTTTCGTACGCGATTCGCCCCTGAGCGCGAAGGGGAGCTTGCGCCAACGACGGCAGCGAAAAGAGTAATACTGCGACTCCAGCGAGCGCGATGCGGCGAAACGTCGAAGTGTCCAATTGAGTCATTCTGTCCCTCCGCGAACAACGCTGACGGTCAAGTCCAGTACGATTTCGTGAGCGTTACTAGTTCCAACGATATCCCTGCTTGGCCAGCGGCAGCGAGCGGACGCGTTTGCCGGTGATGGTGAAGAGCGCGTTGCACACCGCCGGCAGAATCGGCGGCAGGGCCGGCTCGCCCAGACCGGTCGGCGGAAAGTCCGTGCGCAGGAAATGGACTTCGATTTCCGCCGGCGATTCGGAAATGCGCACCGGCGCGAACTGGTGGAAATTGCTTTGCACGGTTTTGCCGCCGTCAATGGTGATTTCGTAGTTCATCAGTTCGCTCAGGCCGTCAATCACCGAGCCTTGCACTTCGTTATTGGCATTCATGGGATTGATAATCTGGCTGCCGACGTCTCCGGCGACCCACACCTTTTTCACCCGGACGCGGTTTTCTCCACCGACGGCGACCTCCGCCACTTCGGCGAAATAGCCGCGGTGACTATAGTGGAACGCCGCGCCCAGCGCCGAACCCCTGGGCAGCGAGCGTTTGCCCCAACCGGATTTTTCCGCCACCAGCTCAAGCACGCCCCTCATGCGCTGCGCGTTGAAGAGCCCGGCTTGCTGCGCGGGAGTCATCTGGGCCGGCGGCGGAACCGGCGTGGCCTCCAGCATCGCCAGGCGAAACTTGACCGGGTCCTTGCCGGCGGCATGCGCCAATTCATCAATAAACGACTGCATCACGAACGCGATGCCGTTGCTGCCCGGCGCGCGCAGGGCGCCGGTGGGAATGCCCAGCGGCATCACGGAGGCGTGCAGCGCGTAATTGGAAATGAACCGGCCGGGAAACTCTTCGCCGGAGATTCCCGCACTGGGCGCGAAGCGCTCCCCTTCGCCGAAACTCACGAAGTGATTGCGCCACGCCACCAGGCTGCCGGAAGCGTCGAGGCCGGCCCTCAGGTAGTGATAGCCGGCAGGGCGATAAAAGTCGTGGCGCATGTCGTCTTCGCGCGTCCACAGAAGTTTCACCGGCACGCCCGGCATGTTCTTGGCGATCCACGCGCCTTCCACCATGTAGTCGTTGGTCAGGCGCCGGCCGAAACCGCCACCCATGCGCGTGAGGTGAATGGTGATGTCGCTTTCGTTGACGCTCAACACTTTGGAGACCTGCCGCAAGCCGGACTGCGGTGTCTGGCTGGGCACCCAGATTTCCAGCTTGCCGTCCTTGTATTGTGCGGTGCAGTTTTGCGGCTCAAGCGGCGCGTGCGCGAGGAACGGGTAGTAGTAGGCGGCTTCCACAACCTTCGTTGCGCCCTGCAGCGCGCTATCCACGTTGCCGTCGTTGCGCAATGTTCGCGCCGGCGGCTGCTTGGAGATCTCTTCGGCGCGTTTGGCAAAGCCGGCGCTGCTTTGCAGCGCCGTGGTCCCTTCGTCCCATTTCACCTGCAGTTTTTCCCGCGCGGTGCGGGCGGCCCACCAACTGTCCGCGACGATGGCCACGCCGCTGACCAGGCCGGTAGGGTCGCTGCCGCCTTCAGCGATGAAAGCGCCTTTCACGCCGGGCATGGCTTTGATTTCATCCAGGTTGGCGCTCACCACTTTGCCGCCAAATACCGGGCATTTCTCGAACACGGCGGAAAGCATGCCGGGCGCGGTGAAGTCAATTCCGAAGAGCGGCTTGCCGGTGACGATGGCGTGGTTATCCACGTTGCGCACAGGTTTGCCGATAATCTTGTAGTCTTTCGGATCTTTCATTTTCAGCGTTTGTGGATCGGGCGGCGCGAGCGTGGCTGCTTTGGCAGCAAGTTCACCGTAGCCGAGGGAGCGGTTCGACGCGGCATGAAGCACGCGGCCGGATGCCGTGGTGCACTCCGCTTCGGGCACGCTCCACGTTTGCGCTGCCGCGGCGATGAGCATCTGCCGCGCGCCGGCGCCCACCTGCCGCATGGGATTCCAGTTGTTGGGCGTGGCCGTGCTGCCGCCGGCCACTTGTCCGCCATACCTGGCCTGATCCACATCGGCCTGCTCGACGCGCACGTCTTTCCACTCCACGTCGAGTTCCTCGGCAATCAGCATGGGCAACATGGTCTTCACGCCCTGCCCGATTTCCGGATTCTTAGCCATGATGGTGACCGCGCCATCCGCTGCGATGCGAATGAAGGCATTCGGCTTGAGCGCCGGAGGCGCCTGCGGCGTCTGCGCCAGCGCATCGGTCACTGGTTCAAAGTACGCGGAGAGCAGCATGCCGCCACCGGCCAGTGCGGTTACCTTCAGGAATGAACGTCGCGCGAGACTCACGGCTTGCATGGCGCCTCCTTACGATTTCGCGGCGGCCTTGGCGGCCGGCTTGGCGGTTGATTTGGACATCATCTCCGCCGCATTGTGAATGGCGTGGCGGATGCGCAGGTAGGTTCCGCAGCGGCAGAGATTGCCCTGCATCGCCGCGTCAATCTGCGCGTCGGTGGGCTTCGGTGTTTTTGCCAGCAGCGCTGCGGCGGACATGATCTGGCCGGCCTGGCAGTAGCCGCATTGCGGCACGTCCAGTTCCTCCCAGGCGAGCTGCAGCGGATGAGTGCCATCCGGCGAGAGGCCCTCGAGCGTGGTGATCTGCGCGTTGGCCGCCTCGGAAACCTTGGTGATGCAGGAGCGGACCGCTTTCCCGCCCAGGTGTACGGTACACGCCCCGCACAACCCCATGCCGCACCCGTATTTCGTGCCGCGCAGGTCGAGCACGTCGCGAATGACCCAGAGCAGCGGCATATCGGCGGCTACGTCCACCGATTGCGGCTTGCCGTTGACGCGAAAATTGAAACGAGCCATAGGCCCTCCTGACAAGGCGATTGTACTCCCGCCACGCGGCGCGAGTGAACCGGCCGGAGCAAATCGTGGAACGATTCCAATTTCAAACGCTAAAACGGTTTTGCCCGGAGCAGCGCGGCGCGCGCACCCACCGCCTCAGGGTTCCGGATGCGCCGGGTTGGGATTTGTTTTCAGGCAGTAGTTGCGCACGGCGCCGAAGCCGCCGATGCCAATGTGCAGGTAGGAGGTCCAGCGCTCCAATTTATGATGATTGGTGCGGTGAAAAACGTAAGAGATGCCCACCGATGTCGCCCACGCGCCCGCTTCAATGACGGCAAAGAGCGGCTCGTTGTCCACGATTTCATTGGTCAGCAGGACTTCGTCACGCCCGCGCCGCCGGAAATTCTGAGTGGAAGTGAAATCGAGCACGCGTACCGCGCCCACTCCAGCGAAGAGCCACGCGTTCTGCTTGTCCCAGAAGCGATGGCTGTACTCGGCGCCGCTGCGGCGTCCCGGAACGCGCGCGGTGGGCTGGGGCTGTTGAGGATCCTCTTTCCTTTGGTGCCAGCCGCCGGCCGGCTGGGGAACGGGCTTGTCCGGCAGCTCGGAGAGCGGACGAAAGTCGCTCGCGGCGCGTGGCGGCGTTGTTTCTGTTGACGTGTCTTGGGCAGTTGCGAGGGCGGGAAGGCAAAGGGCGGCGGCAAGCGCCAGAACCTCAAGCAAAACGGCGCGTCTGTGATTCACGTTTCATCCTTCCCACTCCTCCTTTTGACATTCTAGGATACAGCGACACCTCGCGGCGGAAAAATCGGTACGGTTGTGTCTCCGTGAAACTCCGGGCAGCGCGGTCACGGCTTGCGCTTCAGGCTGGGCGGGGGCCGAAGATTATCCACGCGGTCGCGCGCCTGCGTGCAGCGGTCTCTCAGCGCCGAGGCGTTTTTCGAGCAGCGCGAGTACACCGCGTACGACTCGTCGTACTTCTTCAAGTTCTCGTAGGCCAGAGCGAGCATGAATATGTCTATCGGGGCAGCGGCGGCGGAGACATTAACGGCGGCTTCGAGCTCGGGGATGGCTCGCTCGTACTGCTTCTGGTGTATCAGCAGATTGCCAAGCCCGCTGTGCATCATGGCGCGTTGCGCGGTGAACGCGGGCCCCGATGGCTGGCCGCCGCTGGAGACGACACCGCCCGAGCCTTCCACCAGACGCAGCCCGCGCTGGCAGTATTCCTGTGACTTGACCATCTTCAGCGCCAGACTTGGATCGTTCAGGCTGAGGCGTTGCGGGTCGCTTCCGCTGATGAGCTGCAGAGCGTTCAAGCTGAGAAGTCGCGGAATGATGGAACACATCAGCGCCAGGGTCACTACATTGTTGGGAATCGCGGCAAGCGCCTTTTCACCTGCGGTGAACGCTTTCTGCTCCTGGCGGGTAGCGACGTAGTCCACCGTCAGGCGATGATTCACCATCGGCACCAGCGGGCTTTGCGGATACTTCTGCAGAAACGCCTCGCTGAGTTCGATGCGGCGTGCCGTTTCGCCAGGCTGAGTCTTGAAGATATCCCGGTACGCGGCATCCTCTTCCGGCGATGCCGCCTTCGGCATTGGCGCAGGGTTGCTCCCCTTGGGAGGCGGCGGTGCGGCTGGCGCCGTCGTGGGCAAGGGCTGGCCACCTGCAACGCCGCCCGGGGCCGTTTTGCCGGAGGCTCTCGCCATCAGCGTGCTGACGGCTGCGGGAATTCGCAACTCAGCCTGCAGGCGGGCGTCAGCGGCGAACGGTCCGCCCTCGTAGTCGAGCTTGCGATACTCGGCGGCGAGCTGCTCGAGTGCCTGGCGGTCGCCTTGCGTCCGTGTGCGGTCAAACATGCCGTCAAGCTGCTCCTTCTTGCTCTTCTCCGCCGTAAAGATAGCGGCCAGCAGCTTCGAGGTGTCGCCGCCCTGCGCCTGCAGATCGCGGGCCTTGGCCCGGGCGTCGCCGTAGCGCTCGGCGCGCAGGAGTTGCTGCGCCTCGTCGTTGAGTTCGCGTCGCGTGGCCTCCAGGCGAAGCTCGCCGAGCCGGCCTTCGATTTCCGTCTTGGCCCTGCGGAAGTCGCCGGCGTGAGCGCCGTTCAGGCCGGCGCCCCTCTCCGCGGCGGCCTGCGCCTGGCGCAGCGATTCTTCGGTGCCGGTCTGCCTCCACGCAGCAATCTGGCTGAGCAGGTCCGATTCGCGTTTCGCGTTCAAAGTCGCCGCTGCGCTGAGGGCCTGCTCCATCGAGCGCCGCTCAGCTTGCAGGCTGGCTGCGAGCGGCCCGCTGGGCCCGGCGAGCTTCTCGGCTTCGTCGAGCTTGCGGCCGGCGTCTGCAAAACGGCCGCGCTTGCTCAAAGAGTCGGCCTCAGCCAGCAGTTGCAGTACACGCTTGCCTTCGGGCGTCGTCGTGGGATCCACCGGAGGAGCAGGCACGGTGGGCGTGGAATTGGCAGGCGGCGGATTCGCTGTGCCGCCGGGATTCACCGGGGCCGCCGAGCCGGAAGCGCCGTTGCGGCCCACGTTGAAGTTGATAGCCACAGCCGCCAGCAGCACGGTGAGCGTGGCGGCGACGGTCAGCTTGAACTTCCAACTTCCGAACGAAGCGGAGAGGTCACCAAAGAAACTTCTTCGCTTCCGGCTGGAATCGTCAGGTGACCGTGATCGCTGTGGCGACGCAGGCCTCTGTTGGGGCTGGCGGGGAAGTTCCCATTCGGAGACCAGCGGCCGCTCCGGCTGGTGCACGCCACCCGATGGCAAGCCGGCCGGCGGCGGCTGGTGAGCCGCAGGCTGCGAGGCGGCAATGGGTCGCGTCGGCGTCACGACCTGAGTTGGCTGCGCCTCACGCAGCGGGCCCTTCGCCGCCTGATGAACGCCGGGAAGCGGTGACGGCGTCCACGGCAGAGTCCCAGCGGGCGACTCCTGGGTGATGGCGCTGTCAGGCATCGGGGTTGAGGGTGGAACGGTATCGGGCTCCGGCGCGCGAAGAGCCGAAGCCGCCGTGGAGTCCAGCTCATTGAGCGCCGCTTGCAGGGCTGCGCGCATTTCTGCGGCGCTCTGAAATCTTTTTTGCTGGTCCTTTTCCATCGCGCGCAGCAACAAAGCGTTGATGGCAGGCGAAAGATCGGCGCGCAGCGTGCCGGCATTTGGCGCCGGCGTGGAGACATGGGCCATCAGCACCTGCAGCGGAGTCTCCGCCACAAACGGCTGCCGCCCGGTGAACGCCTCAAAGAGCAGCGCGCCCACGGAATACACATCGCTGCGGCCGTCAATTTTTTCGCCGGTAAACCCCTGCGCCTGCTCCGGAGACATATATGCAGGCGTGCCCACCACCAGCCCGGCCTTGGTGAGTGTGGTTCCGGCCAGCGAGCTTTCATGCCGCACGCGGGCGATGCCGAAGTCCAGCACCTTCGCCGCTTCGCCGCCGTCGGCAAGCGCAGTGACCAGCACGTTGCCCGGCTTGATGTCGCGGTGCACGATACCCAGCGCATGGGCCGCAGCCAGCGCGTCGCACACGCCGATGCCGATGCGCAGCGCCCGCGCCGGAGCCAGCCGCCCACCGGCGCGGATCACATCCTCCAGCGAGCGCCCGGAGACGTACTCCATCACCAGAAACGGGCGGCCGTCGTCCAGTTCATCAATGTCCTGCACGCGCACGGCGTGGGGATGATTCAGCTTGCGCATCAGCAGCGCTTCGCGGCGGAAGCGCGTGACGAATTGCGGGTCGTGCATCAGGCCCAGCGAAAGCAGTTTCACCGCGCAGGCTTCATCAAAATGCAGATGCCGCGCGCGATACACTTCGCCCATCCCGCCCGCGCCGATGCGCGAGAGAATTTCGTACTTCCCGCGGAGGATCGCGCCCGGGGGCAGCTCTTCCACCAGTTGCAGTGGCGAACGGTCCCTGGGGCATTCGGCGATGTGCGTCGAATGTACCGAGCGGCATTGTGGACAGAATTTCATGCGCGCTTCCGGAAAAACGCGGGGAAGCCGCATCATAGCACGCGCGCTGGGGGTCGTATCAGGCGACGAAGCCGTCAGGAACGGAGGTCGAGCTTCATCGCCGCAACAATATTGCGCAGTTGTAGCGCGCCGGTCGAGTAGGCGGCTTCCGGGTCAGGCGCAGGAGCGACGGCTCGGGCCGCTGCCGTGGCGGCTCGCGTGGAATCCGTACGCGCGCCGCCCGCAGTTGTCGCCATAGAGCCCACCGCGACGGCACCAGGGCCGCTCGCCGCGGCAGGCGCCGCGGCTGCACCAGCAGGTGTGACCTCACCATTCAAGGACAGTCGCAGCGGCGGGCCAAAACTCATGCGCGCGCGATGGCCTGACCAGGGCAGCAACGCCGACCAGTTGAACGGACGATTGCGCGGCCAGAAATCGAAGACGCCTTCGAAGGCCACCGGCACAATCGGCACGCCGAGGTGCATTGCCAGAATGGGTGCGCCCTTCTTGAACTCCTTAATCTCACCGTCGGCAGAGCGTTCGCCCTCCGGGAAGAGGAAGAGAACCTTGCCGTGGCGCAGCCCGAACGCCCCGGCCTGCATGGCGGCCACCAAGTTCGCGTCCGGATCCACCGGCACGATGTTGGCCTTGCGCGCCAGCCAGGCGGTGAGCGGCGTGGCAAAGTATTCACTTGCCCCAAGGGCGAAGCACTGCTGCAAAGTTCGCGCGGGCAATGCTGCGGCCAGCAGGAACGGATCGAGATAACCCTGGTGGTTCGGACAGAGCAAAAACGGCCCGCGGTCCGGCAGATGCTCGCGCCCGCTGACGCGAAATCGCAGGCCCAGCCATGCAGCGACCCGAGCGAGCTTCATCAGCAGGACGAAAAATAGTGTGGTGAACGGCTTCGGCGCGAGCAGTTCATCCAACGCCGCGCTCTCGGCGGGCTGCTCCTTCAACAACTGTTCCCACGCGCGAACGCCGCGCGCAGAAGACCGCACCGCTCCCGGCGCCAGCGCCGCACCGGAGGCGGTGGCCGCCAGTATCGCCCCCACCAGTTCCCGCACGGTGTAGATTTTCTGCGCGACTTCGTCGGCAACTGTGACTCCGAAAATTTCCTCGAGGTGGGTGAGCAACTCGACGCGCTCCATGGAATCGAGGCCCAGTGCCAGCTCGATGTTGGCGTCGGGATGGACAGCATCCTTGTCATGCGCGGCCTCGCGGATGGCGGCCATCGCCCGTGCCACATCGGGCTGCGCCAGCCAGGCGTCGTCTCCAGGGCGCGGCCCACGCTCGGCGGCCACGGACTCTTCTTCCTCATGCTGAGGTTTGGCGGTGACACGCGCGGCGATTTGAAAGCGCTTCAGCTTGCGGGTGGTGGTACGCGGCAGGTCTTCGTTCCAGATTTCGTAACTGAGGATGCGCTTCTGGCTGGGAAGCCGCACGGAGAGCGATTCGATTTCAAAGCGCAGAATCTCTCTGGCGTTGACCACTTTTTTCTCGCGGAGCACGTCAAAATCCGGGACGACCACGGCGTGCAAGCGCTCCGCCGCGGGCTCTCCCGGGCGGGAAAGGCCCATGACGCAAATCTCCTTGATGTACGGCGATTGCAGGTAGTGCGCTTCAATCTCTTCGGGATAGATGTTCTTGCCGGAACTGGTGACGATGATCTCTTTCTTTCGCCCGGTGATGAACAGGCGCCCCTCGGGATCGAGATAACCCAGGTCGCCGGTGTGGAGCCAGCCGTCGCGCAGGGTTTCCGCGTTCACCTCCGGCCGGTTGAAATATCCCTTCATCACGATGCCGCCGCGGATGCACACTTCGCCGTCAGCCGCGCCCGCGTCGTCCGCTGCGTCCTTTTCGCGCGGCAGGATTTTGATTTCCACTCCCTTGAGCGGCGGGCCCACGCTGCCCAGCGTCGAGTCGCCTTCCTTCACTACGGTTGCCGCGCCGGAACATTCCGTCAGGCCATAGGCCTGAATGATGTTGAAGCCCAGGGCATAGAGGTCCGCGCCGATTTTGGCGTCAAAGCGGGAGCCGCCGGTCACCAGCAGGCGCATGCGTTCGCCGAGCACGGCGTGCACCGGCCCGAAGAACGTCTTTCCGAGGTTGATTCGCGCTGTCCGCCGCAAAAATCCGTTCAGCCCGAGCAGCGCGCGGAATACGATGCGCCTCAGCCGGCTGGCTTCGCCGATCTTCTTCATCACCCGCTCGTGAATCAGGTAGAAGAATTGCGGCACGCAGACAAAAATGGTGATGCCGCGCTCGCGCAGCGCGCGCAGCACTTCCGTGGTGTTCAGGCTTTCCAGATACACCACGCCCGCGCCGACGATGAATGGCAATAGAATGCTGGCCATCTGCGAGAGCACATGGAACAGAGGCAGCACGCCGAGCAGCGCATCGTTCTCATGCACATGCACGCGCTCGAAAACCGATTCGCTTTCCGCAATGAGATTGCCGTGGGTGAGCACCACGCCCTTGGGGTCGCTGGTGGTGCCGGAGGTGTACAGCATCACCGCCGTGTCCTCCGGTGTGGCCGGGCAGGGAGCCGGCGCGCCGGCCGAAACTGCGTCCACCACGTCATCGAGCGACGGCAGCCCTTGCTGCGAGCCGGAGAGCAGCACGATTTGAACCGGCGTCGCGCCAGAAGCCACCGCCTCGCGCGCCGGTTCCAGAAATCTCTCTGATGTGAAAATCACCCTCGCGCCGGAATCTTTCAGCAGCGCGGCGACCTGCTTGCCCTGATACGCGGTATCGAGCGGCACCGCGACGGCGCCCAGCCGCAGCGCGCCGAGATAGGCGGCCACCCAGCGCGCGTCGTTGTCGCTCAGTATGGCGCAACGATCGCCGCGGGCGATTCCCAGCCCGGCCAGATGCGCGGCGACGCGCTCGGCCATATCGCGCAACTCGGCGTAGGTTACCGTGTCCACCGAATCCTTGCGCTGCAAAGAAATCGCCGGGCGCTGCGGAAAACGCTCTACGGTGGCCGCGAACATCTCAAAGAAATTCTTCATCGGCGTTCTGCTCAGGGATAAGGCGCAGCAGCGGCAGAGTCAAGCGCGAAAAGTCCGAAAATATGAGGATACAAGCCACACCAACATATCACAGAGGCCGCGGGGGGAGAGAGGGCGCGCGGCGAGGTCAGCGGGCGGCGCGCTCCAGCAGGATGCGCCGCAGCGTGCCCAGCGTGAATTGCAGCGATTCCCGCGGAACGCTTTTCACGTACGGTCCGATAAGCCAGCCCAGGCCGGCGGGAATGTCGCGGGTCAGCGTGATGCTCTCGCATTGCACGTACACGCCGCCGTCACGTTCCTGAAAGCGCCAGTAGGTGTTCAAGCGCCACATGTAGCCGCCGTCGTGGCCCGGCGGAAGTTCCCGTTCGCCGGGCTTGCCCGGGTTTTCGACTTCCGCGATTCGAGTGGCCACGGCGCGCATGGAAACGCGCGCGGAATCCTGCGGCGCGTATTGAATATCGTGTTCGGTGTCCAGCACCACGGTGAATACCTTCTTCTTCATGAAGCGCACGGCGGTGCGGAAGTCGTTGCCGCTATGCGCCAGGATTCGGGAGCGAGCCACATCGGGCGCGAAGTACGCGGCGTGATGATCGTAATCCTGAATCAGCTCGAGCGTTTCACCCAGCTTGGCGCCGGAGATGAAGACGACTCCCACCCAGTGATGAATCAGGCTGTCGCCGTCTTCGATGGGCTCGCCACCCTCCAGCGTCTTGAGCGATTCGATAGCCACTTCGCCGCGCTTGAGTTGCGCGAAGAGCTGCGAGCGGCGCGGCTCGGGAACGGCATCCGGCCAGAGGAAAGCTTCGGCGTTGCTGACCTCGCTGCTGACTCGCGCTTCGGTCAGGCGGACGTAACGATCGAACGTTTCCACCGATTTCGGCTTCAGGTCCACGGCGGCAGCGGAAGGACAGGCCAGAGCCGTTGCCAGCAGCGCTGTCAGCACTCGCGTGATGCCTGTGGGCGACGTGTCGGGAAAACGCATCGTGGTGTCTGCCGCGCCAGCCAACCTTCCGCTGCCAGACGGCGCTGGCGGAGCTATCTTACTGAATCTCTATCAATGAAGCGTGAAGGCGTGGAACCACGGTGCAAAGAGCGGGCCACAGCGCCGAAGCAATTGGATGAAATGTGCCGGAAAAAGTGGCGGGTCAGGTAGCACGCTTACAGTCCCATTCGGAACCGTCGTCCCCGCAGCGCAGCCCCCGACCCGTGGTTGTGTGACCGGTGCAGGTTACGGGGCCAGGATTCTGCGACTCAATGGAACTAGCGCTTCATTCGCCTAGTACTTGCCGGTAGTACCTGCAATGGGCGGCAGTTTCCGGGTGGGGATTCGTCAGAGCAGGCCCTCAACCGGGTGTTCGGAAGCGAACAGTAGCGTTGCATAAGTGGGCTTCGAGCCGCTTGGCGGGCGCTGCGGCGCGCGCTAACTCATTTTGGGACATTCGGTTGGGCGGAACGGCACTGGCCCACGGCGTGCCAATTCGCCCTTGCCACTTCGTGTGGCAGCAGACATGTCCGCCGCCTGGCAGCCCATTCCGAGTGATGCGCCGCGTATCCTCATTGGAGAGGATCAGGCTTATGTCTCCGAAGCGCTTCGACTGCTGTTGAAGGGCGAAGGCTTTCTCACCGAACACGCCGACTCTCCGGCCGGTGTGCTGGCCGCCGCCGCGGCCCATCGTTTTGACATGGTGCTGGTGGACCTGAACTACTCGCGCGATACCACGTCCGGCCGCGAGGGCCTCGAGCTCGTGGATCGCCTGCAGGAGCTGGATCGCTCGCTTCCCGTGGTGGTGATGACCGCCTGGGGCAGCATTGACCTTGCCGTCGAAGCCATGCACCGCGGCGCGCGTGACTTCATCCAGAAGCCGTGGGCCAACGAGCGGTTGGTGGAAGTGATTCGCGCCCAGGTGCGCGACGGCAAGACCGAGCGCAAGCGGCAGTTTGACGCCGAACAGGAATCCAGCGAAGCGCGGCGCATCCAGGTGGGGCTTCTGCCTCGTCAGCTTCCCGCACTTCCCGGCTACGAACTCGCGTCAGCCTGGCAGCCCGCACGGCAGGTGGGCGGAGACTATTTCGACGTCATCGCGCTCGCGCCGGGCCGCGTGGCGCTGTGCATCGCCGACGTTGCCGGCAAGGGAATGCCCGCCGCGTTGTTGATGGCCAACCTGCAGGCCGCAGTGCACGCCACCGCGGCCAGTGAAGAATCGCCGGCCGCGGTGTGCCGAAAGGTGGATGCACTGGTGCGGCGCAATCTGCCGGAAGACCGCTTCATCACTTTTTTCTTTGCCATGCTGGACGCCGCTTCCCACACCGTGACCTACTGCAACGCCGGGCACAACCCCCCGGTTCTGCTGCACGAAGACACATCGTTCGTACTGGCCACCGGCGGCCCGGTGCTGGGCGTGACCGAGTCTCCGGTGTTTTTGCAGGGGCGGTTGCAGATGCAGCCGGGCGACCGCCTGATTCTATTTACCGACGGCGTCACCGAAGCAGGGAATTCACAG
>Ga0187894_10005760_pt1 | contig 12447 bp, 10 predicted proteins | sample GBC1701081metaG_FD_136650 | JGI IMG/M metagenome (GOLD analysis project Ga0187894, IMG submission 136650) | White microbial mat communities from a lava cave in the Kipuka Kanohina Cave System on the Island of Hawaii, USA - GBC170108-1 metaG ... | reverse complement strand
GTTCTCTCATGGCGATGTAAACGGCTTCGATTTCTGGTCCAACGATCCATCCCAGGCCGGTCCGAAGAAGGGCAAAATTCGGGTCAAGCGCATCACGGATTTGAAGCCCGGCAAGAAAGAGGGTTCCTTTACGGCAACCTTCGACTGGATCGATGGCGACGGCAAGACCTTGCTAACAGAATCGAAAACGGTTACTTTCCACGCCCATCCAACACTGCGAATCATGGATTTCGACATGACGCTCACCGGCGTGGCCGAAGCGAAGTTTAACGACACCAAGGAAGGTACTTTCGCCCTGCGCCTGACCGCGCCGTTGGATGGCAAGCACACGGGAAAGATGGTCAATGCCGAAGGAAAGATCGGGGAAAAGCTGGTGTGGGGCAAGCCTTCGCCGTGGGTGGATTACTCAGGCACGCTAGACGGCGAACCGCTGGGCATCGCCATCTTCGATCATCCTTCCAATCCGAAACACCCCACCCATTGGCACTCGCGTGATTACGGTCTCTTCGCTGCCAACATTTTCGGCGAACGTGACTTTTACAACGACAAAAAGCGCGACGGTGGGATGACCCTGGCGCCCGGCCAATCGTGGCGCTTCCGTTACCGCGTCGTCGTGCACCCCGGTGAGACGCAGTCCGCGGGCATTTCCAAGCTATACGACGAATGGGTCAAAAAGACCAAAAAGTAGCCGTCTTCACAAATCTTTACCCTTCATCGGCCGTGGCTTCTGGTATCGTTTGGCCGTGAAGATCCTGGTCATCGATGATGACGCCGAGTTGTCCAACCTGTTGGGCGAATTCCTGCGCCGGGAAGGCTTCGAAGTTGAGTCGGCACGGGACGGCGAATCCGGCTTGGCTCAAGCGTTGGACGGAAAGCCCGACCTCGTCGTTCTAGACGTCATGCTGCCCAAGGCGGACGGCTTCAGCGTTCTTCGCAAACTGAGAGAAAGGTCACGCGTGCCCGTTCTCATGCTGACGGCTCGCGGAGAAGACATGGATCGAATTCTCGGGCTTGAGCTCGGCGCGGATGACTATCTCGCAAAGCCATTCAATCCACGTGAACTCGCCGCCCGCATCCGGGCGATCCTACGCCGCGTTCAGATGCCGGCCGATCCTGCCGCCACCGTCCTGGAAGTAAATGGGGTCCGGCTCGACCCCGGCGCTCGCGAAGCGTGGGTCGACTACGAACAAATCGATCTCACCACATTCGAGTTCGATATCCTGCATTCCCTCATGCGCGCCGCCGGCCGCGTATTGTCGCGCGATGCGTTGATGGAGGAGCTTTACCAGCGAAAAGCTACGCCCTTCGACCGCGCTATCGACGTCCACGTCAGCCATCTGCGGCGAAAGCTGGAACGCGGGCGGCCGCTGATTAAGACTGTGCGGGGTGTAGGCTATCAGTTTTGCCGCACCTCGGAGGAGGCGGCCGAATGAAGTGGCTTCGGTCCTTTTACGCCCGCACGCTGATCTGGTTTCTCGCCAGCGTCTTTATCACCGCTCTGGGAGTGCTCGTGGTTTCATCGCTCCGTCAGTCCGATTTTGGCTTGTCCGCATCCCCATTCCGCGTAGCCGCCGACGTTCACCTTCAAAACGCTCGCGCCGCCTATGAACGCGGCGGCCGCGAGGGACTAAGGGCGCACCTGGAAGCGTTTCGCCAACAATTCAACGTCACGGCGGCACTCCTCGATTCCACTGGCCGTAATCTGGTCACCGGTGAAGATCAATCCGCCTCCCTCGCGCAAATTCGCCGGCGGCCCACCGGCTTCCCGTTTTTTCCCTTCCTAGGGCGTTCCCGTCCGTCGATCTCTGCGCGCAGCCGGGAAGGAAACCTCATTTTCGTCATGAGGTTTCCCGAGTGGGAACGCCCCTGGCTTTTCCCGCACGAAATCTGGGTCATCGTCTCCGCGGCCCTGATGTGCTTCATTTTCGCCCGCAGCGTCACCGCGCCCGTGCGCAAACTTCAAAGTGTCGTGAACGAGTTCGGCCACGGAAACTGGAACGCCCGCGTGGCTCTTCGCCGCAGCGACGAACTAGGGCAGCTCGGCGAAGCCTTCAACAACATGGCGTGGCGCATCAGCCACCTGCTCGCGTCCCAAAGGCGTTTGCTGCTAGACATCTCCCACGAGATCCGTACGCCCCTTACTCGCCTGGGGCTTGCGGTCGAATTGGCGCGATCCGGCGAAGACCGCGACGCCGCCCTCGACCGTATCCAAAGGGAAGCCGACCGCTTGAATGAGTTGGTCGGCGGCCTGCTCCAAGTGACTCGTGCCGAATCGGAAGCGTCCGCTTTGCCGCATGAGCTTGTCGATCTCTCCGCGCTGCTTTCCCGAGTGGCCGCGGACTGCGCGCTGGAAGCCCATGCGCGTGGCGGTGAGGTCTACTACGATGCCCCCCCGCCGCTCCCGCTCAATGCCGATCCCGAACTGCTGCGCCGAGCCCTCGAAAACATCATCAGGAATGCCATACGTTATTCGGAGAAGGTCGTCTTGCAGCTCGAATCTTCCAAGGAGGAAGCGATCGTCCGAGTTCGCGATCATGGCCCCGGAGTGCCTCAGGAAGAGCTGCTCAATCTTTTTGAGGCCTTCTATCGGGTTCGCGATGAACAGCAGCCCGCCGATGGTTTCGGCCTCGGTCTTGCCATCGCTCAGCGTGCCGTCGAACTCCATGGCGGCACGATAACCGCGCGAAACGTCAGTCCCGGTCTTGAGGTTGAGGTGCGGCTGCCGCTTCACGGAGCGATCGCGACCACCGCCTGATCGTGAAACGCCTCGGGCGTTTCTATCCCCACCGGCACATTCGCCCCGCTCGGCGCCGTTGCCGGTACCGCCACGTTCAGTTGATACAGCCCGGCGAATCCCGGAGCCAAACCCTTGAACGATACGGTGGCGCGCTCTCCTCCGATGTAAACATTCACCGGCGCATTCACCAGACTAAGCGGATTCGCCGCAGCCGCCGCCCCATCGGCGGTAGCAGGTGTCACCGCGCCGAGGCCGGTGAGAAAGATGATAATCGTGTCGCCGCGCCGCGCCGGATTTTGGGGGCTGATCACACTGAAATTCGGTTTTACAATTGCGCCGGGAAAAACGCCGGGCGCCGTCGCGGCCACACGCACTTCGATATCGGCGGAACGCGCAGGACCATTCACCACGGCCACCCGCGCCGTTCCTATGCCTGTTGAGTAGGGCACCAAAGCATTCACTTGCGACGCACTGACGGAATGAATTGGTGCGGCCACGCCGTTGACCAACACCTGGACGCCCCCTAACGTTAACGGAAACGGATAGCTCGTAGCCACCTGCGGGGCCGCGGCCAAACCCGCTCCAAATAACGCAACATACCCCCCCGGCGCAATCGGATTCCCAACGGGGGCGAAGCTGGCGGCATTGGTCACTCCATAAGGGCTGACAAACACCGCCCCGCTCGAGGGGAACGCCGCCGCCTTCACCCCAATCGTCAACTCGTAATTGTTTCCATCCACCAGCGAGACGCCCGAACTCAGGAAAACGGTTCCGCCCGCTCCGAGAGCGATTCGGTTGATCTCCATCAGGCCCTGGCCGTCGCTCTGCACGGAATAGCGGTTCACGCCCGAAAAGTCCGTCGGCCCCTCCGGGGTCCGAACCCGCCGGGTTTGCACCAGAGTTCCTTGCCCGGCGGAATTTGCGGAGCCAACGTGCGAATTGGGACGGGTGCCGTTCAGTTGCAGTCCACTGGTAAAGAAAAGGTCCTTCAGCGAGGCTTGCGTAACACCCGTGTCCCCGCGCACAGCCACGATCAAATCATGACTCCCCACTTCCCGTGAGCCCGCGAGCAGAATCCGCCCGTCCGCCGAGATCCACGCGTTTCGCTGCCCGGAGAGCAAGGTCGAAGCCGCGGAGGTCCCGATTCCCAATGGGCAGTTGAATGTCCCGGAACCGTCCCCGGCGAGCGTGAGGCTCGCTCCGCTCACCGATTGCGTCACCGGTCGCCGTCCCAGATTGCTCGCTTGGCCCGTGACCGAAAAAGCGGGGATCACCGCGGCCGGTCGAAAGCTAAAAAAGGTTGCACGCGAAATCGCGGTCGCAGCGTTGATAAACTCCACGCCCGCTGCCCGCCAATCGCCATTCAGCGACTCTACCGTCACCGGCGCCGCGGGCGCGGGAATGGCGACGAAAACATCGTAAAGCCGGCCCGCCACTTCCGTTGACGATCCAACAATTGCTTGGGGCGTGAAGCGCGCCTCAATGTTCGTGTTCGCGCGCAGCAGATTTGAGACCGTCAGAAACCCATTCGACGACAGGGAGTACGTGCCCGAGGATGTGAAGTTCTGCGGACCGCCAGCGCCAACGGACTGCGAACCCGTAAACCCATAGCCGCCGTTTCCATCAAAGGTGATCGCGCCGCCCAACGAGCGCATATCGTTAAATCCACTCCCCGAGGGCGATATCAGGATGTGGCGGGCATAGTACTTTCCTCGCAACGAAGAGTTAGTAAAGGGCTGAGCGTAGAGAGTCGCCGCAATCAGTACTCCCACGGTCAGCTTTAGCGATTCCAGCGGCATGCCCCCCTATTCTAGCGGCGCTGCTACGGTGTTTCCCTCAGGTATTCCCTATGGTGCCCTCAGGGAAATGACCGGTTTCGACCAAAACGAAACTCTAGGCTGGCAATCGTGTTCGACCACTCATAATGAAGGAATCGGGGATACGAAATGAAGATAGCGAAAATCGGGAGCGGTAAACGGCGGACCGCTTGGGCAAGCGCCACACTCATATTAGTGGGCGCCACGGCGATCCTTTTTCACTCGGCGCAAGCTCAGGAGACCGAATCCGGCTTGAACGTTCCGCACGCGGAATGCTCCCTCTTCACCGAAAAGGGAGCGGAAATGCGCCGCCGCGGATTGGCCTATCAGGGGCGCGAGCAGTACTTTCAAAGTGCGCTAACCGTTGATGTCGCCTCGCGCCTTCCGCGAACGCGAGCGATACCTGGTGGTAGCCGCACGGACATCTTTCAGCAGTTAGACCAAATGGGAGTCATCGATGCCCAAGTTTTCCGCACGATGATGGAAGCGGGCGTTACGCCCGCCGAGCGCACAAACGACTACGAATTCATACGCCGTGTAACGTTGGATCTCACCGGCCGCACGCCGCTCCCCGCTCGCGTCCAGCAGTTTATCGCCGACCCCGACCCGAACAAGAGGGTACGCCTGGTCGAAGAGCTTCTCGCGTCGCCCGAATGGGTGGACAAATGGACCATGTTCTTCGGCGACCTGTTTAAGAACACGACGCGCAATACACAGGTCGTTCGATATCCGGAAGGCCGCGATGCCTTCTATAAATGGATTCAGGATTCGCTTCGCGCAAACAAGCCGTACAATCAAATCGCCCGCGAGTTGATTGCCAGTGATGGTGACAATTCCTGGGAGCAGGGCGGCCTCAACTGGCTCATCGGCGGCTTTGTCACCGGAAGCCCGCGCGGAGGCCAGGATATCTTCGACCAGCAGGCTGCCAACGTCGCCGAAACTTTTCTCGGAATATCGCACGAGAATTGCCTGCTGTGCCACGACGGACGCCGCCACCTGGACGAACTGAGCCTGTGGGGCAAACAGGAAACACGCTTAAATTCCTATGGCCTTGCCGCCTTCTTCGGCAAGACCACGATGTCGCGCGTGAATGTGAGCGTGCAGCCGCAACGCTATTACTGGCGCATTGTCGACAATCCTCGCGCCGTCGACTACCCGCTGAATACCACCACCGGAAACCGTCCGAATCGCACACCCATCGGCAGTATCGCCAACGTCAAGCCATCCTACCCGTGGACGGGCGAGCAACCGGGTGCGAATGAAGACTATCGCGAAGCTCTCGCACGCTTTCTCGCCGCCGACCTTCAATTTTCGCGCGCTATTGTCAACTACATCTGGAAGGAGTACTTCGGGCGCGCCATCGTCGAGCCAGCCAATCAGTTCGATCCGCTCCGGCTCGATCCGGCCAATCCGCCGGCCGCACCATGGACGCTCCAACCTTCCCACCCGCAATTGCTGAACGAGCTGGCGCGCGATTTTCAGCAGAACAACTTCGACCTAAAGTGGCTCATGAAAGCCATCGCGACTTCGGAAGCCTACCAACTCAGCTCCCGCTACAACGGCGAATGGAAAGCGGAGTATGAAAAGTACTTCGCCCGCAAATTTGTACGTAGACTTTGGGGCGAGGAAATTATGGATTCGATAGTCAAAATTTCGAATCTGCCGAACCGCATGAATATCGCCACATTGGGAACCCTCGATTGGACCATGCAACTTCCGGAACCACTCACCCCGGGCGGCAATGTCGGATCGTTTCTCGATAGCTTCTTCCGTGGTAATCGCGACACCGAACTTCGGCGCGGCGACGGCTCCGTTCCGCAGGTCCTGAACCTGATGAACGATACCTTTCTCGTCAATAGGACGAAGGCCAGCGGAACCGGTCCCACCGCGAGCTTTGCCCGGCAGTTGCTCACCAAGCACGCCCAAGCGGCCCAAAACGAGGGGCTCGTCGATGAGATGTTTCTCACCGTCCTGTCGCGCCCCGCTAGCAACGAGGAGCGAGCCGCCTCGATCGAAACGCTCGCCCGCGCCACTACCGCCGCCGCCAGGCAGCAGGCCGTCGAGAATTTGCTCTGGGCGCTCTTCAACAAAGTCGACTTCGTATTCAACTACTAGCGCGGAAGGAAACCAGCCATGAACCAACGCGACTTCATCAATAGCGTGCGCCGCCCCTATCCGCGCCCGGCAAAATTCTTCTTTGACCGTCCCCAACTGAGCCGCCGGCAGCTCTTGCAGTTCCTCGGCGGCGGCGTAACCGCCACTACCCTCGCCGGACGGCTTCACGCAGGAGAAGCGATCGCCGCCGAACGTCTGGCGCCGATCTCCCGTGCGCGGCAAGTGATCTTTATCCTGCTCACCGGCGCTCCCAGCCACGTGGACACATTCGACTTCAAGCAGACGCCCGACACTCCCATGGATCTCATGAAGCCGGAAACCATCGGCGGCACCGTTTTCCCCGTGGGATTGATGCCGAAAATCGGCGCTCAATTGGGCGACCTCGTCATCATCCGCTCAGCCCAAAGCTGGGCCTTGCAACACAACTTGGCGCAGGCTTGGGCGCAAATCGCGCGCAATCCGGCGGCGGTGCTCGGCGACATCGCGCCCAATGCCGGCAGCATCGTTGCCATCGAAAAGCAAAAGGAGCGCAAACCCTCGGACATCTTCCCTACGTTCCTCGGCCTAAACGCCGGCGATATGATTGGCCCGGGCTACCTTAGCTCCCAATACGCCCCTCTGAAAATTAGTCCGGCCACCAACGGCCTTCCCGACACCGCCCATCCCGACGGCCAAGCGCGCTTTGATACCAAATTCGCCCTGCTCACTCAGGTGGATGCCCCCCTTCGAACGAACTCGCCGGTCAGCCTCGATTTCGAGGACTACGGCGCGTTCTACACTTCGGGCAAGAACATGATGTTCAATCCAACGGTCGATACGGCTTTTCGCTTTACTGCCGATGAAAGCGCCCGCTACGGTTCTTCCGGATTCGGCAACGCGTGTCTCGTCGCTCAAAAGGTGCTCAAGGCCAATTCCGGCACGCGATACATCCAGATCAACTTCGGTGGATGGGATCATCATCAGGATATCTACGACACAGCGCAGGCCACGCGCCTCCCCGGCCTGACCCGAATGCTCGACAACGGCTTTGCTCAGATGGTCACCGACCTGAAGGCGAACGGACTATTCAACGAAACACTCGTTGTCATGATGGGCGAGTTCGGCCGCACCCCGGGGCCCATTACATCTCAGGACGGCAGAGATCATTTCTTGCAGCAGTTCATCGTTTTTGCCGGCGCGGGCATACGCGGTGGGCGCACAATCGGCCAAACCAACGCAACCGGCTCCGCCGCGACGGAATTTGGCTGGAGCGGGAATCGCTATATCAAGCCGGAAGATGCCGAAGCCACCATCTATTCCGCGCTTGGAATCGATTGGACCACGGTCCGTTACGACGATCCATTTGGCCGCGGCTTCGAATACGTCTACGGCGCCAACGACGGCAAACACGGACCCATCCACGAACTTTGGGCTTAACCCGCGCCGCTAGCTTTCGAGCAACGAAACCATAGCCTCGTCGCCTCGCTGCAGGGCGAAATCAAGCGCGCATTGATGGTTGTCCGCCCGCGCCATCCGATCCGCGCCGTGCGCCAGCAATAGCTTCGCACTCTCCAAATCGCCGTTCTGCGCCGCCGCGTGCAAGGGGGTGAATCCCGCTTGCTGCCGGGCATTTACGTCCGTCCCCGCCTCCACCAGCAAGCGTACAATTTCCACGTGACGTCCGGCCGCCGCTGCGTGCAACGGCGCCACCTTCATTGCGTTCGAGGCAGCGAGATCCAGATTCGCTCCCCGTTCGATGAGCCACTTCGCCGCTTCCGCATGTCCGAAAAATGCGGCCAGGGCCAGCGGCGTGAAGCCATCCGGTGAATGCGCGTCTATCAGCCGGGGGACATCCGTGAGAAGTTGCTTAATGCGATCCAGCCGGCCTGCCGCGCACGCTTCATGCAGCGACAAGTCCGCGCCGGCATCCAGCAGCAGCTTTACCGCCTCAGGTTTCCGGTGATACTGAGCCAGTAGCACCGCCCCTTGCCCGAGCGAGTTCCGGTAATTCAGGGTCTCCGGATGCTCGCTTAGGCAATGGGAAAGTCCGGCCAAGTCGCCGCTCCGTGCCGCGTTCAGGAGCCGTTCTCCGGCTTCCATGGCTAAGTCCGCCTGCGCACCGGCAGGCCAAATCGGTGAAGGGTCGCTTCCACAATCGGGGCGGTAAGACGCGATGCGTCGTATTCGACGATCAAATGGTCCATCGACGGCGCCACTCTCACCCGGTTCATTCCATAAACGCCATGTAAATCGGCAACACGTTGCAGCAAATCGTCCCCGGGACTTGCCGTGAGATCGTAGATCAACTCAACTTTGGTCATGCAAATGGTCAGCGTAACACGCGGCTAAGCGGGAAAGAAAAACGGGAACGATGTGAAAGCATCGTTCCCGTTGGTCGCTCCAAAAAACGTAGTTTAACGGCGCCTGCGAAGCAAGCCAGCCCCAGCCAAACCGATACTCATTAAAACGAAGGTTGAAGGCTCGGGAACTTCTGAAGCCAATTCAAAGTGAAGGTTGTCGAGAATGTATCCGTCGCCACCAGTGTCGGTAATTAGAACGTAATCGACACGGTCGAAAGCGGTGAGACCAGCCATGGTGGCGAAACTAATAGTCCCCACTTCACTACTGAAGTTGATCACGCCGCCCAACGGGTTTCCGTCCTTATCGTAGGCTTGGAGTTGCACATTCATCTGACCGTCCTGAAGGTCGAGGAAGAGCAGACTCCCCACAGCCCAGGTGCCATCGTCATTACCTCGATCAAAGCTCATCCGAATGACCGATTGGGTCAGCGAGCTATCGTTGACCGAGTTAACCTGAAGATAGTTGCCCGCCAGCGGCGCCATCGCGCCACCGCCAAAGTTGGTCGCCAGAAATCGTGTGTTGACGTCCCCAATGAATTCGACGCCCAAGGGCATCAAGGGGGTGTCAAAGGACGCATCGGCCGCATTTCCCACATTCCCGTTTCCAGGATAGGATGCATCGCCAGTGGGTGCCCCCACTCCGTCGAAAGTGACAATAACGGCGGCAAACGATGTCGATGCGAGTAACGACAAGCCGAGCGCCACCTGCGCGAGTCTATTCAACATTTCTCCTCCAAAGTCCCTTGGGGTAGCTGCTAGTCACTTGGCCGGGCGCTCCACCCCCGGCTAGTTCTATAACTACCTCCGCCGATATAAAATAGTCTAAGGCAATACTTTAATGTAGGCAACAGTAAAACAAGGAAAAGACTTACTTTCCTAATTCAAACGCATCCGGTGTCCGATGTATATTCGCCTTTGTTTTGTATTATGAGATACGTTCAGGACCGTAAACTGGCTTCATCAGCTCCAATATTCCCGATCCAGGTTCCGGTACTGAATGCTCTCAGCTAAATGTTTTCCTAGTACATTTGGGCTACCCTCTAGGTCAGCCACCGTTCTCGCCATCTTCAAAATCCGGTCATGCGCCCGTGCGCTCAGCCCCAACCTACGGACCGCCGTTTCGAGAGTCCGCTCTCCCGGTGTATCCAGGGCTCAGATGGAGCGAAGCTGCCTTGAGGGTATGTGAGCGTTGTAAGAACCTCTTCGCTGCTGAATTGCTCTAGCCGCAATCACCCTTTCACGAATCTCCGCGGAAGTCGCTCCCTCAGCCTTGGCACGCAATTCCTGATAAGGCACCGCCGCCACCTCAACGTGCAAATCAATCCGGTCCAGCAGCGGCCCGCTGATTTTAGCGAGATATCGCTGAATAATCGCCCCCGTACACCGGCACTCACGCGTCGAATCGCCGTGAAACCCGCACGGGCATGGATTCATCGCTCCCACCAGCATGAAGCGCGAAGGGAACGTCAATGTGAGTTGTGATCGAGCGATTGTCACCTGCGACTCCTCGAGCGGCTGGCGCAGTTGCTCGAGCACGTTTCTCGGGAACTCGGGCAGCTCATCCAGAAACAGCACACCATGATGCGCCAAACTCGCTTCGCCCGGCCTTGGCATTCCCGAGCCGCCCCCAATCAATCCGGCGTCCGAAACCGTGTGATGCGGCGATCGAACCGGCCTTTGCCCCATCATTCCGGTTCCCTTTGCGAGCAGGCCCGCGACGCTGTAAATCTGCGTGACCTCCAGCGCTTCCTCGAACGTGAGCGGCGGCAGGATGCCCGCGAGCCGCCTCGCCAGCATAGTCTTTCCCGATCCCGGAGGACCAATCATGAGTACGTTGTGCGCTCCGGCTGCCGCCACTTCTAATGCCCGTTTGGCTGTAATCTGTCCCCGAACGTCGCGAAAGTCCGGGACTTCCTCGGTCGTGGAAATTGCCCCCGCCTGCGCACCAGCCGCGGGCGAGAACTGCTTTGTCTTTGCGATCAATCCGACAACTTCGCACAAGTGCGAAAGTCCATAGACCTCGATCCCCGCAACCACCGCCGCCTCGGCCGCATTCTCGGCGGGAACCACGATGCGACGCAAGCCCCGCTTTCGGGCGCAGACCGCCATCGAAAGCGCGCCCCGAACAGGCCGCAGCGAGCCGTCCAGCGATAACTCACCCGCGAACAAGTAATCGTCCGAGCAAGGAACGGCGCCCATCGCCCCCAAGATTCCAAGCGCCATCGGCAAATCGAACCCGGCCCCGCCCTTCCGCACATTCGCCGGCGCCAAATTGATCGTGACGCTCTTGTTGGGATATCCGAAGCCGGAGTTCAGCAGCGCGCTCTTGATTCTTTCCCGGCTTTCTCGAACCGCCGTGTCCGGCATGCCCACCGTGACGAAATCCCGCGCCGATCCGGATGGATACATATCCACTTCGACATCGATAATTTGAGCCTGTATGCCGCAAAGTGCGGCGCTGGACGTTCGAAAGAGTGCCACTAGTCAAATGTGGCGGCCATCGCGGAAACCTCTCAGTGGCTATTCAACGGAGAAGGTCGATCTGGCTTCGTAGTCTTGCCCGCCCATTATGTCCTTTACACGTAACATCACCGTGTAAAGGCCTTTGGCGAGGTCAGGGGTAAGAGTTAGACTGAACGCGCCGGGAACCGCCCGCTTTGGATAGTAGGTCGCTTCTGTGATCCGAGCGGCTTCCGGCTCCTTGTAAAGCGATTCGCCGCTCTCCCGAAAAATCTCTAGCCCGTAGGTCACTTCAAACCGGTTCCGTTCCGCTCGTCGAAAGCCGGCGATATCGAACCTCGCCCATACCGTATCGCCGGGACGGTACGCGGCCACCGCCAGCGGCCTGCCATCGTCCTCGGAGCGGAAATATCGAATGTTCCGCACCACAAGCGTATCGCTGGGCGCTACATCGTAACCACGAACGGAGATCGGGACATCCCGTTCCGCCTTTGTCGCGCCATAAACGTCTTCCACCAGGATCCGAACCGAGTACTTTCCCGACGGAATCAGTGGCGGAAGCAGAATCTCTTGCCGAAGCCTCGGCGCCCATTCCTTATCCTGCGGCGACAAATCGGAATCCACCGTCCCCTCCGCCGGTGCGGTCAAAGCCAAGCCGCTCGAATCTTTTGCTTCCACTGTCCACCGCAGCCTCAGCCAAGTCTTGTCGTCCTTTTCAAGTCGCTTGTATCCGGCCACCCGCCAGCTCAGGAAAACGGTTTCTCCGGGAAAAAATTCGTGACTTGCCCCTGCCGGGGCGCCATCTTCGCTTTGGCTCACCGTTGCGGCGTCAATTCGAAGCTCGGCAGGCTGCGCAAATGCGGCCCACGCGGCCATCAGAGAGAACGACGTTAAAATTCCTTTAGTCAAGTTCCTTCTTGCCGGTTCCTGGTTCGAACTTCTCGTACTCTTTCAGTTTTAGCGGAATGGTGACTAAGCG
>Ga0187894_10005759_pt1 | contig 12447 bp, 10 predicted proteins | sample GBC1701081metaG_FD_136650 | JGI IMG/M metagenome (GOLD analysis project Ga0187894, IMG submission 136650) | White microbial mat communities from a lava cave in the Kipuka Kanohina Cave System on the Island of Hawaii, USA - GBC170108-1 metaG ... | reverse complement strand
CAGCAGTTCGTCCTTCACGCGCAGGATCCGCGCGAGCGGGCGCGCGCCGACGAGGCCCCACACCAGCGTGATGACGGACGCCATGAACACGAGCGCGATCACCTGCGCGACGATGTCGGGGCGGTTGCGGAAGAGGAGGGGTCCCGGCTGCAGGCCGTGGATCAGCAGCGCGCCGATGAGGACGGCGGCCGCGGAATCGCCGGGAATCCCAAGCGCCAGCGTCGTGACGAGCGAGCCGCCGATGCCGGCGTTCGCGCCAGTCGACGCGGCGACCAGGCCTTCGAGCGATCCCTTGCCGAACTCGTCCGGCCTGCGTGAGAGGCGCCGGCTCTGGCCCCAGGCCATGATCGCGCCGACGTCGGCGCCGGCCGCCGGCATGATGCCGATCCAGATGCCGATCAGCGTCCCCAGAATCGCGTGCGGCGTGATGCGGCGCACATCCGCCCACGACGGCAGGATGCGATCGACCGGCACGTTGATCCGCAACGTCTTCGGCACCTTGGCGTATATCTGCGTCAGCACCTCGGCGATGCCGAACAGGCCCACCATCACCGGGATGAACGACACGCCGTCGAGCATCTCGGAGCTGCCGAAGGTGAAGCGCGGATAGCCGGTGATGGGATCGAGGCCGATCAGCGCCAGCGCGAGGCCGAGCGCGCCCATGATCAGGCCCTTGAGCAGCGATCGGCTGGACACGCTCACCATCGTGCTGATGCCGAACGCCGCGACGGCGAAGTACTCCGCCGGCCCGAAGCTGAGGGCGAGCGCCGCGAGCGGGAACGCCGCCAGCGCCAGCACGATCAGGCTCATGAGGATGCCGAAGAAGGCCGCGAGCGCGTTCAGGCCGAGCGCCAGGCCCGCCCTGCCCTGCTGCGCGAGCGGATAGCCGTCCCATGTCATCGCGATCGACGCGGGTGTGCCCGGCGCGTTGATCAGGATTGCGGGAATGCCGCCGCTGAAGATCGCCGACACCAGCAGACCGAGCAGCATGCCCAGCGCTTCTTGCGCGCCGACCCAGAACGTGAACGGCGTCAGCACCGCCAGGCCCATCGTCGCCGTGAACCCTGGCAACGATCCGAAGAGCACGCCCAGGCCGACGCCGATGAACACGTAGAGCCACGCGGTGGGATCCAGCAGCGGGATGAGATAGGCCTCCATGATGCGTGGCAGACTCCAGCGGGCGCGGACGCGCGCGCAAACGATGCCGGGCGGGTCAGAGCTGAATCGACAGCACGCCCTCGAACAATGCGTACAGCGCGACGGTCAGCGCGGCGGCGAGCAGCACCGCGCGCGTCCACGATTCGCGGAACAGGCGATAGATCAGGATCAGCAGGATCGGCGTCCGCCACAGAAATGGAACGACGTTCCAGAGCGCGACGTACGACAGGAGGAGCGCCATCAGGAGCAGCATGCGCCGGAGGATGGGCTCGCGTCCGGTGCGATCCCAGTACGCGACGATCGGCGCACGCCATGCGTGCGCGCCGACAATGGCGCTGAGCGCGACGATCGATCCGCCGATCGCCAGCGGAAAGAAGGCCGGACCGGGGACGCCGCGGACGCCGCGCGGGAATGTCCACGCGTCGAGCATCAGCGCGAGTCCGACGAGCGTCAGGGCCGCGCTGGTCCAGAGATCCCAATTGATCGAACGACGCTCGCTCACGTCCGTCCTTCCGTTCGCTCCTGCCCGCGCCATCGCGCGCCGCTACGACGCGCCCGCGCCGATGGCCGCGTCGCGGACGATCGGGCCGAACGCCGCGTATTCCGTCATCACGAACCGGCGGAATTCGTCCGGCCCCATCGGCGCGACTTCGAGACCGGCGTCCTGACAGAACCGCGTGAACGGTCCGCCGCGCACGACCTCCACCAGCGCCGCCGCGAGGCGATCGCGTCGATCGACCGGCGCGCCTTTCGGCAACATCAGCCCGCCCCACGCATGAAACCGCAAATCGAAACCGCGTTCCAGACACGTCGGCACGTCCGGCGCGATCGGCGATCGCGTGGACGCCATCACGCCGAGCAGCCGCACGTTCCCCGCCTGGACCTGCGCGCGCACTTCCGACACGCCGGCCACCACCGCGTGGACGTGTCCGCCGAGCAGCGCCGTCACCGACGGCCCCGAGCCGGGGAACGGCACGTAGTTGAACTCCGTCCGCGTCAGCTTCGACAAGGCCACCATCGCGATCTGCCACAGGCTGCCGGGCCCGGCCGTCGCGACGTTGATCCCGCGCGATCGCGCGCGCGCCGCCTGCACGAAGGCTTCGAGCGTCGTCCAGGGCGCGTCCCGGCTGACGGCGACCGCCGCCGCGGCGCGCGTGTGCATGACGAGCGGATCGAAATCGGCGGGTGTCATCCGCGTGTAGCCCAGGTGCGGCACGATCGCGAGGTCCACCGGCGCGTAGCCGATCGTGTAGGCGTCCGGCTTCGCCTGCCGCACGTACGAGAACGCGACGAGCCCGCCGCCGCCGACGCGGTTCTCGCAGATCACCGGCACGGTGAACCGCGCCTGCAGATCGCGCGCGATGTAGCGGGACACCGAATCAGAGATGCCGCCGGGCGCCGCGTGGACGACGAGCCGGATCTCGTGGGACGGATACGGCCCTTCGCGGCGCTCGCACGCGCCCAAGGTCAACCCCGCGAGGCCGGCCAGGCCTCGCAGCAGTTCGCGGCGACCGATGGACGAAGCGGAGAGCGTCATGGTGCGAGAGCGATCGAGGCGGACGCGACTTGCGCTAGTACAGCGCGCCGCCTCTCGTGCCGGATCCTTGGGCGCCGGGTCCGCGGCCGAGCGGTTCCAGCAGGCGTTGCGCGCCCTGCTCGAACAGGTTCAGATCCGACGCGAGTTGAAACATGCGGAAGCCTTGCGCCATCGCGGCTTCGGCCTCGCGCGGCGTCCCCGCCGGACGGCCGGGGATCTTGCCGTGCCGCAGCGTCGCCTGCAGCACCGTGTCGATCGCCGCCTGGACGTCCCGGTGATCCTGTCGTCCGCGATGGCCCAGCGAGAAGGACAGGTCGCTCGTCCCGATGAACAGCACGTCGATGCCGGGCGTGGCCGCGATCTCCTCGATGCACGGCAGCGCGGCGGCCTCTTCGATGATGGCCACGACGACGATGTTCTCGTCCGCGGAGTCGTAATAGCGGTCCGCCTCCGGCCAGGAGTGGGTCGCGAGGCCCGCGCCGGATCCGCGGCGGCCCGCGGGTGGATATCGGCACGCGGCGGCCGCCTGCGCGGCCAGCGGGGCGCTGGTGGTGAACGGGAAGATGACGCCGTGGACGCCCGCGTCGAGCGCGCGCTTGGCCGCCCACACCTCATTGACCGGCACGCGCGCGAACGGCACGGCGGGCAGGCCGCGTGTCGCAAGGACGACATTCCGCAGCGTTTCGAGCGTGACCGGCGAGTGCTCCATCTCGACCCAGAGAAAGTCGAAGCCGGAAGTCGCCGCGCGAACGGCGAGGTCGAGGCTGGGCGTGGTGATCGTCACGCCGAACACCGGCTCGCCGCGATCGAGCCGCGCGCGCACGGGATTGCGCCAGCGCACGGGATCGCCTGAAGGGCCGCCTGACGCTACTGTCATTGCTCCACTCCTTCGCGTATGAGCCACACTTCGGCGACCTGCACGCCCCGGCCCGATCCGCCAATCCCCGGCGACGTCGCAAACGTCAACGTCAGCGAGCCGCCGCGCGTCGCCTGCGGCGGGACCGGCCATGCGAGCGGCGCGATCGGCAGCGGCTTCGCGGTGAACGGCGCGACCTCGATGCCGTCGTTGGCCGTGACGCGGATCTTCGGCGACGTGCTGTAGATATCGCCCGCATAGACGACGCGCAGGCGATAGCGCGCGTTCGCATCGAGCCCGTCGTACTTCAGCGTCAGCGGACGGTCGTAATACGTCTCCGCGTGCGTCATCCACGACAGCCGCCAGCCCGGGCGCCGGCCGAAGCCCGTCGCGCCGGGCAGATAGCGTCCGCCGGCCTGGCGATCGTACTCCGCCGGCCGCACAAGGTGCGGCTGACGCGCGGCGTTGCCAAGATCGTCGTAGTAGCCGCCGGGTCCGGGATCGGTCCATGCGACGATCTTCTCGATCTCCTTCACGCGCGCGGGCTCGTCCGCCACCTGGCGGATGCGTTCGAGCTCCGCGAAGAGCCACGCGCGATTGTTCAGCGGCGACTCCGCGGTGTCCAGCGTCGCGCCGCGATCGACGCCGATCGCCTTGTACTTCTCGACGCTCAACTGCATGCGCGCGCTCTGATACAGCGCCTCGGCGAGCGCGTACACCCGCTGACGCCAGTCCGCGGCCGGCGTCGACGCGTCGGCCTCGCGCAGCGCGTTCTCGGCGTCCGCGAGCGCCGTCAGCGCGCCGGTCTGCTTCGCCGATCGCAGCCGCTCCATCGCGCGATCTTCCTGCGCGGTCTCGGCGATGAGCCGCGCGCGCTGATACGCGTCATAGTATGCGCGATACAGCGCCTGCTGGAACCGCCAGTTCAAGAGATCCTGCGGCGACGCCGTGCGCTCCATCCGCTGGAACTGCTGCAAGGTCGTGTAGACGCCGTCGTTCGACAACAGCGGACCGCGCCAGTTGCGTTCGAGCGCGAGCAGGCCCTGCGCGAATGCGTCGGTGTACCGCGGACCGATGAAGTATCGGCCGTACTGCCGCAGCGTCTCGACGACATCCGCGTCCGGATCCCAGCCCAGCCCGCTCCAGACGATCTTGTTCACATCGTCGTTGATGCCTTCGGAGTAGGTAATGAAGTCGGGCGCGGACGTGTGCAGGCTGCGAAAGATCGTCGCCTGATCGATCGGACGCGGGTTGATCGGCTCGCGCGACGAGGTCAGCGCGTGCGCGAGGTCCCAGTCGGGCACGCCGTATTCAGCGCGGATCGTGTGCGTGATGTCGGGATAACGGCGGATGCGATAGCGCGCCGGAATCCGCTTGCGCAGCGTCGGCAGGTCGTCGCGCACCTGCGGACCGAAAACGATCCCCGTCAGCCAGCGCGGCTGCGCGTCCATCAGGCCGTAGAACTCCTCCATCCAGTCCTTGGTGAAGCCTTGCGGCGACAGCCACATCTGCGCCTTCGGGTGGTATTGGTGGAGCGACGCCGTCTGCTTCTCCAGCAGCGCGAACATCGCATCCGGCTTCGTGTGACCGGGGTCGCCGCCCGGCACGAGGATCGCGTCGATGCGCGGCAGTTGCCGGAAGACGTCCGCCCATTCTTTCAGCGCGAACTCGACCTGCGCCGGGTCGGTGTAGTCCTTGTCCAGCGCGGGATACCAGATCCAGACGTCGAGGCCGTAGCGATCGATGATCCGCGACATCTCGATCATCATCTGCATCGGCGGCAGCGGAAAATGCGGGCTGTCCGCATCATCGTCCGATCGCGGCGGGATCAGCTCGATCGCGTTCGTGCCGAAAATCGCGAGGTCGCGGATGTACTGGTCCCACATCGCGACGGTGAAGGCGTCATAGGAATTGGTCTTCGGCCGGTAGCCGAGCTGATGGCCGCGCATTGCGACCTCTGGCGCCGTCGCCAGCCGCAGATCGGCGCGGACGGACACGCGGCCGCGCGTCATGTCCAGCTCGCGCAGCAGGCGGCCAACGCCGAACAGCATGCCGCGCGCGTCGGCGCCGATGACGAACACCGCGGCCGGCTGACGTGCGGCATCCACGTGCAGGATGTAGCCTTCGGGGCCAGGCGCCGGCCCGGACGGCAGGCCGCCAGAGATGTCGCCCGCGCGGCCGCGCAGCGCGTCACGCGTGCCAACGATGATGCGGGGACGCGCGGCGTCGCGGGACGCGTCGAGCGGCAGACGCACCAGCGTCCGCTTCTCGACTTCCTCGACCAGAACGCGCAGCGCCGTCTGTTCCTGGACACCGGGCGAGGCGGGACCGATGATGATGGCGTTGGTGAGATCGACGCCGGCCGCCGCCGTGGCTGGCGCCGCGGCCGGCGAGGCGGACGCAGTGGGCGGCTGGGGCGATGGCGGCTGCTGCGCCTGGATCGGCGCCCGCATCGACAGTCCGCCGACGAGGAGCGCGAGCACACACGCCAGGCGGCCCGTCCGTGGCCCGCGTCGCGGCCGTTGTCGTCCCGATTCGAAGATCCTCGTCATCCGCCGTCGCTCCTGTCGCCCGATGTGCCAGAACACCCTGATGGCCGCCCCGATAGCCGCCTACGCGCCGGTCAGCGCGTATTTGAAATGACGTTCCATTTTCTACTACATCTGTTTCATGAAATACAATAGCGCCGCCGCGGGCCCTTTCGTTTCACCGCGGCCGGCCACCACTGGAGGTGTCAGACCATGAGCGAGTTGACCCGCGACCAGTTCGACGCGCTGCGCGCCATCGACAGCCCCACCGTCGCGAACGCCATCGAGCGGTTCCTGCTGCGGCCCCGCTGCGAAGGCTACGCCGGCCACGACCTGCGCTGCGTCTTTCCGCAGCTCGGCACGATGATGGGCTACGCGGTGACGTGTACGGCGGACAGCATGACGGAAGACCGTCCGACCAACCCGCACGGGCTGCTGCCGCTGTGGGAGGCGCTCGAAGCCGCGCCCAAGCCCGCGGTGCTGGTCATCAAGGACATTGGCGGCGATCCGCGCCGGTCGTGCCACATGGGCGAGGTGATGTCGACGATTGCCAAGGCGCTCGGCGCCGTTGGCTGCGTGAGCGACGGCGGTCTGCGCGACGTCCTCGAAGTGGAGGCGCTCGGCGGCTTCCAGTATTTCTGTCCCGGCTTCGTCGTCTCCCACGGTAACCCCGTCGTGTGCGACGTCAACGTCCCGGTCACCATCAGCGGCCTGTCGGTCCGCCCCGGCGATCTGCTGCACGGCGACATCAACGGCGTCCTCGTCGTACCGGCGGCCGTCGCGAGCCAGGTGGCGGACGAAGCAATGCGCGTCCGCGAGGCGGAGAAAATCATCCTCGACGTCGCGCGCGCGCCGGGCTTCACCGTCGCGAAGCTGCGCGACGCGCTCGCGCGCTTCACGCATTGAGCGTGATGTGGATCTGAGATCGCGTGTGGGGATGAGGCGCGCGGCCGCCTACCGGTAGCCGGCGGCCTGGAGCTCGAACAGCTCGCGGTAGCGTCCGGGCTGGGCCATCAACTGCTCGTGCGTGCCGGCGGCTTCGAGCTGGCCGTCGGCAAGGACGAGGATGCGGTCCGCCATGCGGACGCTGGAAAAGCGGTGCGAGATCAGCACGGCGGTCTTGCCTTCGCTCAGCTCCTTGAACCGCTGGAAGACCTCGAACTCGGAGCGCGCGTCCAGCGCCGCGGTCGGCTCGTCCAGGATCAAGAGCTGCGCGTCGCGCATGTACGCGCGCGCAATCGCAATCTTCTGCCACTCGCCGCCCGACAGGTCGACGCCGCCGCGGAAGCGCTTGCCGATCATCTGGTCGTAGCCGTTCGCCAGCCCGCGGATGACGGGATCCGCGAGGCTGCGCTCGGCCGCGGAGATGATGCGGCCGCGATCGGCGCGCGCGTCGATGCGTCCGACGGCGATGTTCTCGGCGGCGGACAGATGATAGCGGACGAAGTCCTGGAAGATGACGCCGATATTCGCGCGCAGCTCCTGCAGGTCGTACTCGCGCAGATCGTGGCCGTCCAGCAGGATGCGGCCTTCGTCCGGATCGTACAGGCGCGCGAGCAGCTTCACGAGCGTCGTCTTGCCCGCGCCGTTCTCGCCCACCAGCGCCAGCACTTCCCCGGCGTGCAGCGTGAACGTCAGATGGCGCACCGCCCACCGCTCCGCGCCGGGATATTGAAAGCCGACGTTCTCGAACGTGAATCCCTGCCGCACGGGCAGCGGGAACGGACGCGGCTGCGCGGGGGACACGATCTCCGGCCGCGACTCGAAGAATGAGAAGAGATCGTCCAGGTACAGCGCCTGCCCCGCGACCTGCGAGAACGCAATCAACTGGCTTTCGAGCAGATTGCGCAGGCGGCGGAACGACCCCGCGAGGAACGTGAGGTCGCCGATCGTGAACGCGCCCTGCAGCGTCCGCCAGGCGATGAGCGCGTAGGCGACGTAATACCCCGCCGTGCCAATCGTCGCGAGGACGCTGCCCCAGCCCGCGCGCCGGATCGCCAGATCGCGGTTCGCTTCGTAGAAACTCTGCGCGAGCATCCGGTAGCGATCGATGAGGAACGCGTTCAGCCCGAAAATCTTGACTTCCTTCGCCGTCTCGACGCTCGCGCCGGCCTGACGGAGGTAGTCCACCTCGCGCCGCTCCGCCGTGCGCGTGTAGCTCAGCGAATAGCTCTGCGCGTTGAAGTGCGCCTCGCCGATGAACGCGGGCACGAGCGCCAGCAGCAGGAGCAGGATCAGCTCGGGCGCGTAAGCCATCAGGCCGACCGCGAAGCTGACGACGGTGATCATGTCCTGGGCTTGTCCGAACACCTGCCCCAGCAGCGTCATCCGGCCCATCGTCTGGCGGCGCGCGCGTTCGAGGCGATCCTGCTGCTCGCTGTCCTCGAAATCTTCGAGGTCCAGCGTCGCCGCGTGCTCCATCAGGCGGACGCTCGTCGCGTTGGAGAACTGCTCGGACAGCAGCGAATCGAGCAGCGAGACCACGCGTCCCAGGACGTCGGACAGCACCGCGAGCCCGAGCTCCGCCAGCAGCAGCCAGATGAGATGCGTCAGCAGGCCGGCCGCGAACCATCGCTCGAAGCTGTCCGCCACGCCCGCGGTCTGGCCGAGCCTGAGCACTTCGTCGATGATCAACTTGCCGACGTACAGCGTCGCGACCGGCAGCAGCGCGCGCACGAGGCGCAGCAGCAGGTTCGCGACGGTAATGCCGGGCGCCGTCTGCCAGACCAGCTTGAGAAATGGCGGCAGGTTGCGAAGCGCGCCAAAGCGGGCGCGAAACGTCTGCGCGCTGGGCGGGAGCTCGTGGCGTCCGAGCGGAGGGGTCGGCGGTGCGGCGCGGCCGCCGCTTTCATACTGACGTGGCATCTCGCGTTGTGACGAACGACGTGGGTCAAGCATCTCACAGATGCGCGCCCGCGCGACCTCGTCCGCACCGCTCGCGCACACGATTCGACGCGTACCCACGCCACGCGTCCGGATCGACACGCGCTGCGCCGCGCCGGATGACGCCGCACGATCCACGGGTACCGTGCGTGCGGTAAACGGCGTATGCTGTCCTACGTACTTTCTACGACACTTTTTCCCCGTGCCGCCGACTGGAAAAGCCGCACTATCAGGTGCCGTGTCTGGACGCCGTGCAGTTGGTGGATGGGGGAATCTATCTGCGCGATCACCGTCATCTCTAAGGCCTTGCGGCGACCTGACGCCGCGTGGGAGCACGAACAACCATGCACGTTTGGAACATGCGAGCGCGGAAGGTGTGGGCGATAGGAGTGATGCTGCTGCCGCTGATGGTGCTGTCCCGGGTGGAAGGGGGCGCGCCGCGCGGCGATGGACAGCCGCGTCCTGGTGGGAGCGCGGGCACGGGCGCGCAGGCGGGCGGCGACGAGGCCGCGGTGCGGCGTGTCGTGCAGCAATACGTCGACGCGCGCGAAGTCGAAGATGAAAGCGCGGTTGGACGACTGTTCACGAGCGACGCCGATCAACTGACGTCATCCGGTGAATGGCGCAGGGGACGCGCGGAGATCGTGCGCGGCACGCGTGCATCCTCGCAGCGGACCGGCGGCAAGCGGACGATCACGATCGAGACCATCCGCTTCCCCGCGCCCGGCGTCGCGCTCGCCGACGGACGCTACGAGCTGAGCGGCCTCGCCGGCAACACGACGCGTCAGATGTGGACGTCGCTGCTCTTGACGCGCGGCGCGGACGGCTGGCAGATCGCCGCGATCCGCAACATGCTCCCGGCCGCGGCGCCACCGGCCACGACGCGTTAGCGCGCCGCCCGCGCGATCGCGCGCGCACTCGCCTGCGCGTGCGAGCTATTCGGACAGCCGCACGCCGACCTCGTCCAGGTGCTGGAGGAGGTCGGCGGGATCCTGATAGACGCGATACGCGCCCGCGCGCTCCAGTTCCTCCTGTCCGTATCCCCCCGACAAGAACCCGACGCCCAGCGCGTGCGCGCGGCGCGCGGCCAGCAGATCCCACACGCTGTCGCCGATGACGACGGACGATCCGATGGGGACGCCGAGACGTTCGGCCGCGGCGAGGAACAGATCCGGATCCGGCTTCGCGTGCGTCACCTGATCCCGCGTGATGATCGGCGCCGTGATCTCCATGTCCAGCGCGTCGAGCGCCGGACGCGCGCTCTCGATGCGGCCGCTCGTCGCAATCGCCCACGGGACGCCGGTCTGCGTCAGATACTGCAGCAGCTCGCGCGCGCCCGGCAGCGGACGCACCTGCGACACGAGGCGCGCGTACGCGTTCTTGTGCGCCTGCTGCAGCTCGATCACCTGCGCCGCCGACAACTGGATGCCGCTCTCGCGCATCAGCGCGTTGATCAGCAATCCGCCGCTCATGCCGATGCGCCGGTGGATCCGCCACACGGAGAGGTTGATGCCGGCCGACTCCAACGCCTCGCGCCAGGCGAGCACGTGTTGATAGACGCTGTCGACGAGCGTGCCGTCGAGGTCGAACAGGAGAGCGGTCTTCGGAAGGGATTCGCTGCGCTGCGCCATGATGCTCGTCCACCGCGGCCGCACGGCCTCCGCGCAAGACGCGCGGCGCGCGCGGCACGACGCGTCCATCGTACCGCGCTTCGCGCCGGACAGGGTGAGATTATCGCGTCGCGACTTTGTAGCTGATCGAGAGACCGGCGGAGGTGGATCGATCGATCGTCGTGCGCGCGTCGGCCAGCGTGTTCAGGTGGTCGAGGAAATCGGTGATGCCGCTCTCGGTATGACTTGTCACATTGTGCGCCGCATAGCAGCCGCCAACGCTGACCTTGGGCCAGACGGCGATGAGGTAGGACTTATACCAGTCCTTGTCCGCGTCCGAGAACACGAAGTCGAACGGCCCGTCGAGCGCCGGCACGAGCGCATGCGCGTCGCCCAATCGCGCGTCGATGTAGTCGGACACGCCCGCTTCCTTGTAATTCGCGAGCGCCTGCTGGTGACGTTCCGGATCGACTTCGAACGTGGTCAGCCGGCCGCCCGTCTTGCCGAGCGCCCACGCGAGCCAGATGCCGGAATGTCCGGTGGACGTGCCGATCTCGAGCGCGCGCGTGTAGCCGTGGTCGAGAATCAGCTTGTGCAGCGTCTCGCCATCGGCATCCGGCACGTTGAGATCCTGCCAGGCCCCGCGATGAGTATCGAGAAAGGCTTTGACGCGCGCGTCGAGAGCGGAGAGAGAGGAAGCGGAAGAAGACGACATCGGTGGAGATCCTGTGTGGAGGGGATCGGTGTCTAGCCGCGTCAGGCGCGTGACATCCAGCTCACGCGAGGCCCGATACGATGCGCATGGGGCGACGCGCACCGGCGTCGCGACTGGGCGCGCGCCGGACGGCACGCGGGCCGCGTCCACTCCGAGAACGATCCGGCCGCGAGCCGCCCGTCCGCCGGACGGCCTTCCGATGCGTCAGCGCCAATAACCCGCGAGAGTTACTTGGCGCGCGTCGCCGTGAATTCCTGTGACTGATCCGATCCGTCGCGCGTGCGCGTGAATTTGATTTCGTCGCCCGCGACCTTGCCTTTGAAGTGCAGTTTGACTTCGTTGCCCTGGAAGTTTAGCACGACGGTGAACGCGATCTCGTCGCCCGAGACTTTCCCGTCCGAGATGTTTGTCTCACCCTGCATGCCGGACATCGTGCCGGTGAGCTTCTCGCCGTCCGCCTTGAAATTGAACGTGGTCTCGCGCGTCTGTCCGCCGCGGCCCGGCACCTGCCCCGTCCACTTGCCGGTGACGTCCGCCGCCTGCACCGACGCCACAATCGTCACGAGAAGCGCGGCGATGAACCCTAGCCATTTGTGTCGCACAGTCCCTCCTTCCGATCGCGCGCCGGATCGAGATCGAGACTGAGATCGCTCGAACGGTCCAGCGCGGTCCTGTGCGGCCATTGTTCTCGCAAGTCCCCCGCCGAATGGTTAACTGCACGTAAAGCGTTTGTTAACCATGTAAAAAGGCCCGAGTCAGAAGCCCGATCGGGCGCGGGCCGCAGCCGCCCTGGCGATGCACGCGGGCGCCAGGGTCACCCGGATGGCGGCGCCGAAATCTGTCCTTCCGCGATCCAGACGGCGAAGCCGCCGACGCGCGATGCGACGACTTCGCCGCCGCGCTTGTCGGCTTCCAGATACAGGACGCTCGGCCGTCCCATCTCGACGCCCTGCTCCACGACCCACTTCAACGTGCCGTCGGACCACTGATCGTCGTGCGCGGCGAGATACGCGGCGAGCGCGACCGCCGCGCCGCCCGTCGCCGGATCCTCGGCAATGCCCAGCGCGGGCGCGAACATGCGCGCGCGATAGTCGACCTCGGGCTTCGAGCTGTCGGGCGCGATGAGATAGAGGTGATCGCGCCAGAGGCCGTCGAGGCCT
>Ga0187894_10005758_pt1 | contig 12452 bp, 10 predicted proteins | sample GBC1701081metaG_FD_136650 | JGI IMG/M metagenome (GOLD analysis project Ga0187894, IMG submission 136650) | White microbial mat communities from a lava cave in the Kipuka Kanohina Cave System on the Island of Hawaii, USA - GBC170108-1 metaG ... | reverse complement strand
GGCGGTGTCGGCTATGCGCTGAAGGATGAGTCGAAGTCGATCTTTCTCGATTTCTGGAAGGCGCCGGCCGACGATCCGCGCCGCGCGCGCGAGGGCGTGCATGATGCCCGCGTGTTCGGCCAGCCCGGGCAGCGGGTGCAGGTGATCCTGCTCGACGTGCGCTGGTCGAAGTCGCCGTGGCGCCTGACGGACGAGCGCAATGCGCCCGGCAAGGAACGCTACCTGCCCGACGACGATCCCGCCAAGGCGATCCTGGGCGACGCGCAGTGGGCGTGGCTGGCCGAGCAGCTGCGCGTGCCGGCCGACCTGCGGGTGATCGGGTCCGGCATCCAGATCGTGGCCGACGGGCACGGCTGGGAACGCTGGGGCAATTTCCCGCGCGAGCGGCAGAAGCTCTACGACACCATTCGCGACGCGGGCGCCAACGGCGTCGTCCTCATCTCAGGTGACCGGCACCTGGGCGCGCTCTATCGCGAGACCAGCGGCACGCCCTACCCGCTGCTGGAGGCCACCTCCAGCGGCCTCAACAAGTTCTTCCCCAACCCGCGCGAAGCCGGACCCAACCGACTGGGCGGCGTCTACGGCGCCCCCAATTTCGGGACCATCGACATCGACTGGTGGGAAGGCAAGATCGCGCTCGCCATCCGCGACGAGGCGGGCCAGGCGGTGCGTCGGGTCGAGGCTCGGCTCGGGGACCTCAAGCACGCATGAGCCGGCGGATCAGACAATCGTGCCCCTGCCTGCTATAGTGTGCCCCAACGGACAAGGGGGCCACAATGAACCGGCGCATGTTCCTGGCGGGTAGCGCTATCGCCCCACTGGTACCGGAACTGGCGTTTGCCGCCGACACCATCACCGGTCGCTTCGTCGGCAACGGCAAGGAAGCCAAGCTGCGCTTCGCCGGCGCCTATCCGCGCGACGGTCAGTCCGGCAAGAACGCCATCGTGATCGTGCTCTCGGAGAAGGACCCGGCGGCTTCGAAGAATCCCCGATCGGATGCCGAGTTCGGCGAACTCGGCAGTGCGGTGACCATCTCGCTCTACAACCCCGGCGGCGAGGTCTTCGAGGCTCAGCTCATTCACCCCAGTTTCCCGCAGAGCCCGGTGACCGCCGTCGGTCCGGTCAAGGGCACCGATGTGAAACTCGCCGGCAACCGCGTCGAGGGACGCTTCAAGACGAACGGCATGGTCTCGATGTTCGAAGGCAAGCCGTATGAAGTGAAGTTCGAACTGGACGTCACGGTCGGCGCTGACATTCGTCCCAAGAAGGCCTGAGCGGCGGGCACAGGCTCACGCGCGCCGATCACTTGAGGACGGCCGTGACGGCGAGGAAGCGTCGATCGGTTCCCTCGAAACCCACCGGATAGTAGCTGACGACGACAGCGATCACCGTGCCACCGGCTTGTCGGGCATGGAGATAGGCACCGACGAGACCGTAGACATAAGGACAATTGCGCGCGTCGGGCAGCTCGCGGTCGACGTGAATGTCCTGCGCCGGCCCGCCATCGCGCGACAGTTCAATCGCGAACGCGTTGGTCCTGGCGGGCGCCACAGTCGCGCATCGCGGGCTGGACATCTTCCACTGCTTCAGGCGCAACGCCACGGCCGTTCCCCGCATCGGCTCGGCAACCCTGAGCTCGGTCGCCTGCAGGCCGAGAATCTGGTGCACTTCCATCGGCAGCAGCGTCTGGAAAGGACGCTCCACCTCATCCAGGGCAACGACCATGCCCTGGCGCTGGATACCCATTGCGCTCAGAATCGGCCGGACGCGGTTGCCCACGCTGTCGCGGACAGCCGCCGGCTCGGCCGCTTCATTCTCGATCGTTTCGCGAAAGAGCAAGTAAGGCCTGTCACTGCCCGTCGTGGACTGGGTGTCGATGACGGCAACCTCGGCATAGGGAAATCCCGATCCATCCTGCGTGCCGTACTGCTCGAATGCGAAGTAGCGGCCGTCGGCGGAGAAGCCGAGCACGTTCAAGGCGGCGCCGTCACCCGCGCGGGCTTCGGGTGCCGTCAGCCATGGAGAAATCGCCATCGTCAGGACGAGGAGGAGACATCGAAGCATGTACGCCCGCATCCGTTGCTTTGGTCTCGAACTGTAGCGAAGAATCCCCCGGTTCTGAAGCCGCGAGGGGCTCCCCTCTCCGCCCGCCGCGTGGGCGGAGAGGGTCGCTTACGCCACCAGCAGCGGCGCCGGGCCGTCCATCTGGCGCTCGACCAGGCGGCGATAGAGGCCGTCCGGACGCGCGACCAGTGCCTCGTGGTTGCCCTGCTCGACGATGCGACCATCGTCGAACACCAGGATGCGATCGAGCTGGCGCACGGTCGACAGCCGGTGCGCGATCACCAGGGTGGTGCGGCCGCGCATCAGCTTTTGCATCGCCAGCTGGATCAGCGCCTCCGATTCGCTGTCGAGGCTCGACGTCGCCTCGTCCAGGATCAGGACCGGGGCGTTGGCCAGGAAGGCGCGCGCCAGCGCCACGCGCTGGCGTTCGCCACCCGACAGCTTCACACCGCGCTCGCCGACCAGGGTGTCGTAACCCTTGGGCAGGCGCATGATGAAGTCGTGCGCATGCGCCAGCTTGGCCGCTTCCTGGATCGCCGCGAGGCTGGCATCCGGCCGCGCATAGGCGATGTTCTCGGCCAGCGACCGGTGAAACAGCACCGGCTCCTGCTGCACGATGGCGATCTGCTGGCGCAGGCTGGTCTGCGTCACGCCGGCGATGTCCTGGCCGTCGATCAGCACACGGCCGGCATCGAGGTCGTACAGGCGCTGCACCAGCTTGACGAACGTCGTCTTGCCCGAGCCGGAATGACCGACCAGGCCGACACGCTCGCCCGCCGCGATCGCCACCGAGAAGTCGGTGTAGACCGACCGTGTCTGCCCCGGGTAGCGGAAGGTCACCTTGTCGAAGGCAATGCGTCCCTCCTTGACCTGCAGCGGCACGGCGCCGGCACGATCGTCGACGCCCAGCGGCTCGTCATGGAAGCCGACCAGCTCCTCCAGCTCGTTCACCGCGCGCTGAACGTTGGTGACATGATCACCGATGTTGTGCAGGTAGCCGTTGATCACGCCATACGTCGTCAGCACGTAGGCGACGTCGCCGGCGGTCGCCTGACCCTGCCACCACAGCATGATCACGCCACCCGTCACCGACAGGCGGATCGTCAGCAGCAGGACCTGCTGCACCGTGCCGTTCAGCACGGCGCGGCTCCAGGTCAGGTGCGTGCGCGATTGCCAGCGCTTCAGCACGCGCCCCAGCCGCAGGTCCTCGCGGGCCTCGGCGCCGAACGCCTTCACCACCGGATTGCAGGTGATGGCGTCGGCCAGGGTACCGCCCAGGCGCGTGTCCCAGCGGTTCGACAGCTGGGCGATCGGCGCGACGTAGCGCAACGCCATCAGCGAGGCGAACACGATGTAGGCCGAGCTGCCCAGGCCGATCACCAGTCCCATGACGGGCCAGCGGGCGCCGAACGAGACGGTGGCCAGCACCAGCACCGAGACGGCCGGCAGCAACGCCAGCATCAGCGTGTCGTTGAGCTGGTCGAACGCCCACATGCCGCGGCTGACCTTGCGCACGGTCGAGCCGGCGAAGTTGTTGGCATGCCAGTCGGTCGAGAACCGCTGCACGCGCCAGAACGCCTCCTCCGCCACCTGCTTCATCATGCGCAGGGTGAAGCGCACGATGCCGCGGAACAGGCCGAAGCGCAGCGCCACCATGGCGGCGCCCATGCCGGCCAGCCCGATGAAGATCTCGGTGGCGGCGTCCAGCGATGTCCGGCGATCGGCAAGCCGGTCGGCGACCACGTCGATCAGCTTGCCGGCCAGCAGCGGGATCAGCAGCTCGACCAAGGTCAGCACGATGACGCAGGTGATGATGGTCAACGCCAGCCTCGGCTGGCGGCGCCATTGCGCGAAGACGAAACGCAGGGTCCGCCGGAACGGATCGCCGGCTTTATCGGAAGAACGAGGGGTCATGACCGCATACGGATGGCGCAGCGGCACCATCCGATCCTCACTGGCGACAACGCCGTACGGCGGCCGCACGGCGGCGCCGACACAAGTCGCTGATATTCAGAACGCTGGGTTAGTCGGGTGTGGCCGCTGCGCTGGCCGATCCACCCGAGGGCGACCTAATGGCCGGTCTGAGGACCGGGACGGTCGCGAAAGACGAACGAGCTGATGTTGATCAACATGCACGCCTCCCGCGCAAAAGAGTGTCGCCAAGGGCGGCGTTCATATCGCAAACGGCGCGCCGTTGCAACTGCTGACATTGAACGATTGAGTGCGGAAACATTGCTGTCATCCCAAACAACATGAGGGATCCAGGCAGCATCGGAAGCCTGGATCCCTCGCTGCGACTCGGGATGACCAAGAGCTACTCCGGCTGCACGCCGGCGGCCTTGACGGCCGGCACCCACTTGTCGATCGAGGCCTTCAGCAGCGCGCCCAGCGCCTCGGGAGTCGCCTCCTCCTTCGTCGGCAAATCGACGGCCATATCGATCAGCCGCTTGCGTACCGCCGCGTCGGCCAGGACTTCACCCAGCACGGCGTTCAGCTTGGCGACGATCGGCGCCGGCGTTCCCTTGGGCGCGAAGAGGCCATTCCAGATCGTCACCTCATAGCCCGGCAAGCCGGACTCCTCGATGGTCGGCACGTCGGGCAGCTGCGCGAGGCGCTTCTTGGTGCTGACACCGATGGCCTTGATGTTACCGGCCTGGATCTGCGCCAGCACGTTCACCGCCTGGTCGACCATGTAGTCGAACTGGCCAGCCACGAGGTCGTTGAGTGCCGGACCGGTTCCCTTGTAGGGAATTTCCAGCACCTCGACCTTCATCATGCTGTTGAGCATGAGGCCACCCAGATGCGAGGCGGCGCCGATGCCGGCCATGCCGTACTGCACCTTCTTCTGGTTGGCCAGTACATAGGCCTGGAATTCCTTGAAGTCCTTGGCCGGGAACGCCTTCTTGGTCACCAGCACCATCGGGTTGGTACCGCCGATGCCGACCGGTATCAGGTCCTTCTGGCTGTCGTAGGGCAGCGACTTGTAGAGCGCGATGTTGACCGCCAGCGTCCCCATGTGGGTGAACAGCAGGGTATGGCCGTCGGGCGTACCGCGCGCCGCCTTGGCGACACCGATGGTGCCGCCGGCGCCGGCGACGTTGTCGACCACGATCTGCTGCCCCAGCTTCTCGCTCATCTTCTGGCCGATCACGCGGGCCAGCGCATCGGTGGGACCGCCGGCCGAGAACGGTACGACCATGGTGATCGGCTTGGTCGGGTAGTTCTGCGCCACGGCCGGGCCCGTCAGGGCCACCACGGCCGCGCCCATCAGACCGATGAAAAGACGTCTAGACATCTTGCACCCCTGCGGAGTCTCTTGTTTCACCAGCGGTGCGACTGTGCACCGACTGACGCCGTGACTCAGCATCGGATCGTGATCGACGTCAACATCGGTGACCGAGGAAAGTCACCGTATCAGGCTGTTTTTACCGCCTCGACGATGGCGCGCGTGAGATCCCGCGTGCCGCCGTTGCCGCCGAGATCCGGCGTCTTGGGGCCGCCGCCGGCGAGCACGATCTCGATGGCCCGCACGACGGCATCGGCGGCGTCCTTGTGGCCCAGATGCTCCAGCATCATGGCGCCCGACCACACCTGACCGATGGGATTGGCGATACCCTTGCCGGCGATATCCGGCGCCGAGCCGTGCACCGGCTCGAACATCGAGGGATGCGCCTGCTCGGGGTTGATGTTGCCGCTGGGCGCAATCCCGATCGAGCCCACAACGGCCGGCCCGAGATCGGAGAGGATGTCGCCGAACAGGTTGCTGCCCACCACCACGTCGAACCAGTGCGGGTTGCGCACGAAGTGCGCCGTGAGGATGTCGATGTGGAACTGGTCGGTCGTGACGTCGGGGTAGCGCTGCTTCACGGCCGCGAAGCGCTCGTCCCAGAACGGCATGGTGTGGATGATGCCGTTGGACTTGGTGGCCGACGTCACATGCTTCTTCTGGCGCGTGCGGGCCATGTCGAAGGCGTACTTCAGGATGCGATCGACGCCATGGCGCGTGAAGATCGCCTCCTGGACGGCGAACTCGCGCTCGGTGCCTTCGAACATGCGGCCGCCGCTCGACGAATACTCACCCTCGGTGTTCTCGCGCACGACGTAGAAATCGATCTCGCCCGGCCTGCGCCCGGCCAATGGACATTGCACGCCCTCGAACAGGCGCACGGGCCGCACGTTGGCGTATTGGTCAAAGCCGCGGCGAATGGGGATCAGCAGGCCCCACAGCGACACATGGTCGGGCACACCGGGCCAGCCGACGGCGCCCAGGAAGATCGACTCGAAGGCCCGCAGCTGGTCGAGCCCGTCCTTGGGCATCATCTCGCCGGTCTTGGCATAGCGCTCGCAGCTCCAGTCGAATTCCGTCCACTGGAACGCGACGCCGAAGCGCCGCCCTGCCGCCTCGATCACCTCGATGCCGGCCGGCACGACCTCCTTGCCGATACCGTCGCCAGCGATCACCGCGATTTTATGCGTGGCCATTGCTCTACTCCCGGGACCTGTCCCTATCTTCGCCTTGCCAATAGCGCTTCGATGTTCCGACCGCCATAGAAGACCCGTACGATCTCGATCGTGGCGTCACCGATCCGATAGACGACGACCACACGTCGACGAATGGGGTAGATCCGCAGCCCGGCACCCAGCTGAGGACGTGCTGGCCCTCAGGCTGGGACTTCCCGAAGCAGTGCGCAGCGGTCGCGTATAAGATTGACGAAGGCGAATGCGCGCTCCGGGCTTTCACGGGCGATGTGCCGGAAAATATTCTCGAGATCTTCTTTGGCGTCGGGACGATAGACGAGGTCAAGCGGCATTGCCGCGAGCTTTTACCGTCGCGGCGTAAAGCTCTTCGAGACTCCGCCTGACCTCCTCATCAGAAATTGAGGGTCGCGGATCCGCCAATGCCTGTTGAATTCCGGCGCGCACCTCCTCGAATGCTTCATCGAGGTTGGCATCGCGTTCCTGCCATAGCCGCAGCGCCTCTCCGACCAGATCGCTGTCGGATGCAAACTCACCCGCCGCGACGCGTGCGCGAACCATCTCCGCCAGGTCCGCCGGCACCATGACATCGAGCTTTTCCAAGCGCTTCATGTTCGAGTCTCCGTCCCTGAAGTCTACTACATCGACCTCGCGTGCCAAAGAGGCGACCAGTCGAATCATGGTCTCTCATGAGCTTGAGGTGATCTCGCTGCCCAGCCATGCACCGGTGACATTGCCGGCGGCATCACCGGTCGGCACAATGCCGCCGGTAAACAGGCATTCACATCGGGCTCGGGCCCTCAGGGAGGCCGCCATGGCATTCGACCTCAAGATCACCGGCGGCACTATCATCGACGGCAGCGGCACGGCGGGCTTTGCCGGCGATGTCGGCGTCAAGGACGGCAAGGTGGTGGCCCTGGGCAAGGCCGACGGCGATGCGCGCACCACCATCGACGCCACCGGCCGGGTCGTGGCGCCGGGATTCGTCGATGTGCATACGCACTACGACGCCCAGGTCCTGTGGGATCGCATGCTCACCATCTCGCCCTGGCATGGCGTCACGACGACCGTGATCGGCAATTGCGGCTTCGGCGTCGCGCCCACGCGCGCGGCACACCGCAAGCTGATCCTGCAGACCCTGGAGAAGGTCGAGGGCATGAGCCTGGATGCGCTGCAGGCCGGGCTCGGTGACGACTGGCCGTTCGAGACCTTCCCGCAATATCTCGACGCGGTGGAAAAGCGCGGCGCGGCGATCAACATCGCCGCCCTGTTCGGCCACACGCCGCTGCGGCTTTACGTGATGGGCGAGGATGCGACCGAGCGCGCCGCGACGGCCGACGAAATCAAGACGATGAAAGGCCTGATGAGCGAGGCGATGGAGGCCGGCGCCATCGGCTTCGGCACCTCGGCGTCGATCACCCACAACGGCTTCGGCGGCAAGCCCGTGCCCAGCCGGCAGGCGACCGTCGACGAGATGGACCAGCTGGTGTCGGTGATGGGCGCGCTCAAGCGCGGCCTCATGCAGGTCACCATCGGCAAATCGTTCTCGACCAAGGAGATGGCCGAGGTCAGCCGCAAGCATGGTGTGCCGGTGACGTGGACGGCGCTGCTGTCCTACATGTACGGGCCGGGCGGCCATCGCCGCCAGCTCGATCTGGCGGCCGAGCAGCGCAAGAGCGGCGCCGTCGTCATTCCGCAGGTGAGCTGCCGGCCGCTGAACTTCGAGTTCACCTTCGCTGAGCCCTTCATCTTCGACGTCATGAAGATGATGAACGAGCTTGCCGGCGAGGAAGCGCGCGCGCCGGGTGCGCGCGCCCGGGCCTATCGCGACAAGGCTTGGCGCCAGCGCTTCACGGCCGAGCTCACGCCGGTGTTCCGCAACTGGTGGGACCGCACGGTGATCGCCTGGGCACCGACCGCGCGGGAACTGGAGGAAATGCCGCTGGGCGTTGCCGCGCGCCAGCGTGACGTCGATCCCGTCGATCTGGCGTTCGACCTCAGCCTCGACAACGCGCTGGGCGCGCGCTTCCGCATGGCCGTGCTGAACTTCGACGAGAACGAGGTGGCCGACCTGATCACCGATCCGCACACCGTGATCGCGCTCTCGGACGCCGGCGCGCACGCCAGCCAACTGTGCGATGCCTGCTATTCCACCTACCTGCTGGGCCATTGGGTGCGCGAGAAGAAGACCCTGTCGCTCGAGCAGGCCGTGCATCACCTGACGCAGCGGCCAGCCGAGATGTTCGGCATTGGCGACCGCGGCCTGCTGGCTCCCGGGCGGCCGGCCGATATCGTGGTCTTCGATCCTGCCACCGTCGGGCCCAGCAAGCTGCGGCGCGTCTACGACATGCCGGCTGGCGCCGATCGGCTGATCGCCGACGCCCACGGCATCGATGCCGTGATCGTGAACGGCACGGTGATCCGGCGCGATGGTCACGACGCCGTCGCGGCCAGCGGCGGCTTGCCGGGCCGACTGCTGCGTCACGGTCGCGCGGCCTGAGAATGTGATTGAAACTGGAAGATGGCTTCATGGTGAGCTTGTCGAACCATGAAGCGCCGCACCATCGCCCGTGCGACGCCTTCATGGTTCGACAAGCTCACCATGAAGGCGCCCGCAACACTGCGCGCCTTTCTCGTCAGGGTCTTGAAAGACGCACGCATCGAGAATCGCCTGTATGATCGACCGATGCGGTCGATCGTTCGTGCCTGCCTTGCCAGTGTCCGGTTGACGCTCGCGATCGTCGCGGCGATGCCGCTCGCGCGCGCCGAGATCCCGCTGCCGGCGGATATCGCTCTCGCGCCGACAGCATCCACCAGCAGCGCCGAAAGCGCGTTCCTCGGCGTCTGGGCGCACGATGCCTGGAGCGAATCGCGGCCGGCGGCGATCGTGGTCCAGGCCGGCGCCGAACCGGGCACCTTGCGGGTGACGCACGCCTACGATCGCGACCGCTGGCGCCCCTTCCCCGCCGGCTTCCATGACAGCCCGGGCCGGCTCGTCGACGGCGCGCTGGTGAGCGATCTGTCGCCGACCGTCACCGCCCGCTATCGCCTGCTTCCCGACGGACGCCTGTTCGGTCGCCTCGAGCGACGCGGCACGTGGCACGACGTGCGCTACGTCATTCTCGAACGCCTGCCGGCGGAGCGCCGTCGCGCCGCACTGACCGACACCGATGCGCGCCCCTGGCGCATGGTCGATATCCCGATGACGGATCCCGACACGGGACGTCCCATCGCGCTGAAGGCAACCTACTACCCGGCGTCTGTGCCCGGTCCGGCACCGCTGCTGGTGATGGGCCACGGCGATGTCACACCAGGTTACGATGGTCTGGTCCAGCGCCATGGCGAACTGGCGCGCCTGTTCGTCAGCCGCGGCTGGGCGGTGCTGGAGATGATGCGGCGCGGCACCGGCGGTTCCGGTGGGGCGTTGCTGCCGGAGTTTCGCCCCGACGGTCCGATCACGGCCGCGTATGGCGATCAGCGCATGGCGGCCGACATTGCCGACGTCGATGCCGTGCTCGCAGCCGTACGTACCTGGCCCGGGATCGATGCCAGCCGCATTCTGCTGGGCGGCCAATCGCGCGGTGGCCTGGTCGCGATCGAGTACCTGGCGGCGCGCCCGAACGCGGCGCTGGGCGCCATCAATTTCGCCGGCGGGGGCTGGTGCGAGCGCGACGAGCAGGCTTTCCTGCAGGGTCGCTACACGCTCGATCGCTTCGCGCGGGCCGGTGCGTCGATCCGCAAACCGACCCTGTGGCTGTACGGCGATAACGACCACTGCTTCAGTGCGCCATTCATCCGGCGCTGGTTCGATGCCTACCGGGCCGCCGGCGGCACCGGCGACCTGCTGATCGTGTCCAGCGTGCCCGGCGATGGCCACGGCCTGGTGGCACACGCCGACTTCTGGGAACGCCGCATACGCGACATGCTGAGACGCCTGACGCCCTGAGCGCGACAAGGCGCTGGCGGCCGTCTATGGTCGGCATCACCACACAGCAGAGGAAACGTCATGATCCATGTTCTGGCCATCATCACCGCCAAGCCCGGCATGCGCGAGGCGATCCTCAAGGAATTCCGCGCCAACGTGCCCAACGTGCACGCCGAGAAAGGCTGCATCGAATACGGACCGGCGACGGACGCCGACGGTTTCGCGGCCGGCACCAAGCTGGGGCCCGACACGTTCGTGGTGATCGAGAAATGGGAGACCATGGACGCGCTGAAGGCACACGCCGCGGCGCCGCACATGGCGGCCTACGCGGGCAAGACACGCGAGATGATCGCCAGCCGTACCATTCACGTGCTGTCGCCGGCGTAGCGAAGGCCGCACGAGAGAAGGAGCGATTGCCAGGCTGCGAAACGACAGTCTAACATCCCGACACAGCACGGAGCGGCGGACAACGCCGCCCGTCTTTTATCGGGAGGACGTCATGACGCATCCTTGGACGATCACGGCAGGCGCTGTTGCCTTGGTGTTGGCCACCCTGTCGGGCGCGAGCGCGCAGACGGTCGACGGGCCCAAGGTCAGCTGGAAGCTGGCGACGTGGGGCAAGCCGCGCGCCGTCACGGTCGGCATCGAGACGCTGGCCAAGCATGTCAAGGAGCGCACCGGCGGCAAGTTCGCGATCGCCATCGGCTATGAAAGCTTCGGCGGTCCCAAGGAGCTGCTCGACATCCTGTCGGTCGGCGGCCTTGATATGACGATGATCTGCTCATCGTACCATCCCGACAAGCAGCCGGCCTATACCGGACTCGACCTGCCCTTCCTGCCGCTGCCCGATTTCGAGACCCAGTGGAAGGTGCACGACGCCTATCACAAGCATCCCTACATCCAGCAGGAGATGAGCAAGTGGAACGCCACGTTCTACGTCTCCAGCCTGCTGCCGCAGTACGAATTCGTGGGTCGCGGCAAGCCGCCCAAGACGCTGGCCGATTTCAAGGGCATGCGGGTGCGCGCCATCGGCGGCATCGGCGATGCCATGCGCAATCTCGGCGCCGTGCCGACGTCGGTCGATGCCACCGAGGTCTACACCGCGCTCGAGCGCGGCGCGGTCGATGCGGTGTCGTTTCCCAGCACCTACGCGCATGGTTCGTACAAGACGTACGAGATCAGCAAGTGGTTCACGGCCAACCTGGCGCCGGGTACGCAGGCCTGTCCGATCCTGATCAACAAGGATGCCTGGGCCAAGCTGCCGGATGCCTATAAGGCGCTGTTCGACGAGGTGCGGCCGCAAATCAAGGACGGCCTGATCAAGGCCTATGGCGAAGCGGACGCCAAGTTCGTGCCGCTGTTCAAGAAGAGCGGGCTCGAGTTCGTCACCTACAGCGACAAGGATCTCGAGACTTTCCGCCAGGTCGGCGGCAAGCCGGTGTGGGAGAAGTGGGTGAAGGAGATGTCGGCCAAGGGCATCCCGGCCCAGGAGCTGCTCGACCTCATCCTCAAGTCGGCGACCGACGCCGCCAAGAAGAGCTGATCTTCCCCGTGCACGCACTGTCATGTCGAGCGGAGCGAGACATCTAGGGCCAGCCTAGATCCCTCGCTGCGCACGGGATGACGCCTTCCCTCGCACAATCCACACCAGGAGGCGCCGTGGCCGCCGCTCATGGCAATGTGCCCCACGCCGGTCGACCGGCGGCCGACGCGCCGCTGATCGCGCGTCTCGACTACTGGTACGGGCGACTCGAAGAAGGCCTCAACCTCCTCGCCGCGCTGTCGATCTTCGTGCTGATGATCGTGGGCATGATCCAGATTCTGGGCCGCACGATCTTCGACTTCCCGATCGACGGCTACATCGACTGGATCGAGTTCTTCGCCATCCTCTACGCCGTCGCCGGCATCTCGTACTGCCAGAGCCAGGGCGGCCACATCCGCATGGAGATCGTGCTGGGCACCATGCGCGGCCGGCGGCTGTGGTTCT
>Ga0187894_10005757_pt1 | contig 12454 bp, 8 predicted proteins | sample GBC1701081metaG_FD_136650 | JGI IMG/M metagenome (GOLD analysis project Ga0187894, IMG submission 136650) | White microbial mat communities from a lava cave in the Kipuka Kanohina Cave System on the Island of Hawaii, USA - GBC170108-1 metaG ... | reverse complement strand
GATCTTGAGAAATTAGATGAAGCGACCTCTAAACCACTTCTCCCAATAACTGACATTATAGGAACATCTACGCCGCCAACTATTGGTCCCGTAGCACTCCCCAACGACCCGACCGTAGCCCCCTGTACCAAGAATACAGCCCAATCAAATGGCTCGTCCTATTGATAAACCGAAGGACCGGGGCCATCGTAAGAAGCACAAAAAAGATCATGACAGACATACCAACCCTAGACCGGGTGACAAGAAACCGCCGGGTTACAGGCCGTATAGAAGACCTAAACCAAAGCCAAAACCAAAGCCTGAACCACCGAAGCCCAAGCCGACCCCTAAGCCGGAGATAGGTCCGGATGGTGAACCTGTGAAGCCCCCAAAGAAATGACGAGGATCATATACTCTTGAAACGAGCGTAACGAATGGACTAGCGAGCATGTCAAAAGGGAAAGAAGACCCATCAGAGATCGGACAGCAGCTCTTTTATGGTGCAGGGAGGAAGAGAAGTTACGTCAGAGCTCTTCCTTACTTGCTTCAAGCCGCCAGGTTGAATGATGCACATTGTCAGAACCTGGTCGGGTATTGCTACGAGTTGGGGCTGGGAACGAAGAAAGACCTTCGACGGGCCATGTTTTGGTACAGAAAGGCCGCGAGATACGATGACGTGGAGGCGTTATTCAATCTGGCGCTCCTTTATGAGAAAGGCGAGGGCGTAAAAGCGAATCCGCATAAGGCATTCTCACTTTACCAAAGAGGTGCCGAGCTTGGTGATGCGTGGGCTCAGTGCAATCTTGCCGTTGCATATCTTGAGGGCTTGGGGACAAAGCAAGATTTGGCTGAAGGCGTCAAATGGCTTCAGAGAGCGGCGCGCAAAGGAGATGCTAAAGCGCAATACAACTTGGGTCTAGCCTACCGTGATGGCGAAGGTGTGCGACAAAACCCTCGGCAAGCCCAAAGCTGGTTAGAAAGAGCAGCAAAGCAAGGTTACAAGAAGGCGGCTCGCTCTTTGAAGTCGCTTAGGAAGTGACAGTGCTCAGTTTCTATTAATGTGACAGCGGCCCGAGTTGAGTGCGGCTAGAGAGTTGCTATCCTTGTTCATTTAGAACCGATCTTAATGAAAAAAGACCTTGTTAGGTCTGTCTGGTTTGCTCGTATTGGGAGACGTAGCATGGCGGGTGATTGTTCAGGCAGCCCACGCCCGTTCTTTACGGAAATTTCCGGTTAGTGTGTCTGTTAGTGGCTGAGGGTCGCGCCACGTCCGCTGCTTCAGCGCCGGAAAAGGAGTACGGCTTATCGGAATGGGCACTTGCTCATCACGGCCACAGCACTCGCTCTTCCACACCTCTTGAGCCGGCTGATGGTGTTGGCCGAGAAACCAGGCGTGTGCAGTATGATTTATATGAGCGGGGTTTGACCGACTGTGAAATCAATGCAACTAATCTACGCATTAAACTACGGGAGCGTCGTGAGAACGAACATACTGATTGTCTCGGCTCTAAACGAGAACCGTCCGACTATGTACGCACCACTCCGGGCCAGCTAGATTCAATTCCACCGCTTGATTCGCTGCCCAGTTTGATTGCGGATCAAGCACCTATAGTAATTCCGGAATAGCAAGCGCTCAGGGCGGTACGCGCCGGACTTTTCGCTTGGAACTATCTGTCACGCTTGACAGGTGCCGCACGCGGGGCGTATAAGCAGCGATGACAAACGTGGTGAGTTAAGGCGACTTGCGGCCACGTAAAATAACCAGCTAAACAGCTCGGGTTGGACCGATAACTGGGCAGGCCCGAAAAAACTTCAAACAGATTTTGAAGTCTCGGTTGTTTAGCACCGGGGCTTTTTTTCATTGCCGATTGTCGATTTTCGATTGCCGATTGGCAGTGCGTTAGCTCCGAGCGCACTTTTATTGAAAAATCGGCAATTGGCAATCGACAATCGGCAATAACCACATGCAGCCATTCCGCGAACTTCTCGAGACCGACCGTATTCACGTCGTCGACGGCGCGATGGGCACGATGCTCTACGCCAAGGGCGTCTATATCAATCGCTGTTACGACGAACTGAATCTTAGTAATCCCGACCTGGTCCGCGAGATACACACCGAATACATCCGCGCCGGCGCCGACATCATCGAGACCAACACGTTCGGCGCCACCGCGCACAAGCTCCAGCAGTACGGACTCGAAGGCAGTCTGCACGAGATCAACGCGCTCGCCGCGCGCATCGCGCGCGAGGCCGCAGGCGATCGTGTGTACGTTGCCGGTGCGATTGGGCCACTCGGCCTGCGCATCGAGCCTTATGGTCCAACCTCGTTCGAAGAAGCGAAGGAGACGTTCAAGGCCCAGGCGGCGGGATTACTCGAAGGCGGAGTCGATCTCTTCTGTCTCGAAACTTTCTCGGACGTTTCCGAGATACGCCAGGCCATCGCCGCGGTTCGTGAGCTCTGCGATCTACCGATCCTCGCGCAGATGACGATCATGACCGACGGCAACACGCTCTTTGGCACCACGCCCGAACTCTTTACCGAGCGGCTCGATAATTGGGGCGCCGATGTCATCGGTCTCAATTGCGGCGTCGGACCGGCGATTATTCTCGCCGCGCTCGAAAAGATGCGCGCAGTCACGAAGAAGAAACTGTCGGCACAGCCAAACGCCGGATTACCGCGCGATGTGCAAGGGCGGCAGTTTTACATGTGCTCGCCTGAGTACATGTCGAAGTTTGCGAAACGCTTTATCCAATCGGGCGCGAAGTTTATCGGCGGTTGCTGTGGCACCACGCCGGCGCATATCAAGCTGATCTCCGACTCGGTTCGTGCGGCGTCGCCGCGCGCGCAAAGCTCGGTGTTTGCCGGCGCCACGGCGCACGTGGTCGAGATCACGCCGCCGGATATCAAGGTTGTGCCGCCCGAAGAGCGATCCGCGTGGGGCAGAAAGATCGCGCAGGGCGAGTTTGTGACTTCAGTAGAAGTGCTGCCGCCGAAAGGTGTCGACGCAAAGAAGACGCTCGACTCGATTCGTTTGCTGAAAGATGCGGGTGTCGACGGCGTGAACATTCCCGACGGCGCGCGGGCCCAGTCGCGCATGAGCGCGCTGGCGACCGCCGTGCTGGTCGAACAGCAGATCGGGATCGAAACGGTGCTGCACTACTGCTGTCGCGATCGAAATCTGTTGGGGATGATGTCGGACCTGCTAGGCGCGGCGGCGCTCGGACTGCGAAACATCCTCGTGATCACCGGCGATCCGCCAAAAATGGGACCGTATCCCGACGCCACGGCCGTATTCGATATCGATTCCATCGGCTTGACCAACATGGTCAACAAGCTGAACCACGGTCTCGATCTCGGAAACAATCCGATTGGCGAGCCGACTTCGTTTTGCATTGGCGTCGGTGTGAATCCGGGTGCGATCAATCTCGACGAAGAGATTAAACGATTCGAGTGGAAAGTGGAGGCGGGAGCACAATACGCGATTACGCAGCCGGTATTTGATACGGATCAGTTGCGCGACTTCCTGAAGCGTATTCAACACGTGCGCATTCCGATCATCGCGGGCATCTGGCCGCTGGTCTCGTATCGCAATGCCGAGTTTCTACACAACGAAGTTCCCGGCGTGCGCGTGACGCCAGCGATCATGGAACGGATGCGTGAGGCTTCGGCGATCAGCAAAGAAGCTGGAAGAGATGAAGGACTAAAGATCGCGCGCGAGTCGCTGATGGAAGTGCGTGACGAGATTCAGGGCGTGCAGGTGTCGGCGCCGTTTGGGAATGTGAGGTATGCGTTAGAGGTGTTCGACGTCCTTCGTTGACGCTTCCGCTTAGCAAGTACTGGTTCAGTTTGAATACGCCGAAGGCGTTGGCTAATTCCAGCCCAGGTTTCAGGGTTTCAATTCTTCTTTTATGCTTGGTCCCAGGGTTGTCGCTCTGCTCCAACCCCCGGGCTCAAATTAGCCAACGCCTTCGGCGTATTAAAGTAGAATCTTCAAACTGAACCAGTACCGCTTAGCAGGCACTGTACACTTGTTAACTTTTACGCAATTTAGTTCTTCAAAAAGAGTCCCAACTGTCCGAAGTCTACTATTGCGCGCATCTTCGTCGCACCAATGCCAGCCAGTAGTTCGATTTCAGCACTATCTTTCGACAAATCCCCGCGCCAAAGCTGTTCGCCAATTACTGTTGCGATCTCTTCTGTGGACGCAAGCTTACCGTACTTCCCGATAAGCCTGGCTGCTTCGGGCAATAGACTGGAGGGATGTGGGATCTGGTTCCACCAGTCCGGCGATCCCGCGGCCAAAAGAAACCCAAGGCCGCGCGGCGTGGCTCGATAAAGACACCAACGACGCAAGCTCCCCAGCAAAATCATCGCGACTTCGAGGTCCGCTAAACCGTCACGATCTTCCGGCAAATGAAGCGGCTTATTGGGCCAATAGAGCGATTCCGGATCTGGCCCAAAGATATCAGCGAGGAGTAAGAAGACCCGATCTGAAGCTGGAGAAAGATTACGACACTGCACGATATGCTCCGGCGAAAGCTGTGTAATCCCATCGAAACCTTCCAGCAGTCCCAGGAACAACCCCTGGAAGAGAAGCGACTTATCGTCATCTGCTTCCAACTCCTGCAACGTGAGAGGGAGCAACAGCGACGCATCGTAAAGACCCTCAGTCGATCGTTGCTTGACGGAGTTCAGAAAACGCTTCAGGTCGCGCACACTTGGCTTGGCTTTTTGAGCAATAATCAGGTCGTCAAGTCCAACGAAGGGTTTTGTGATGAGCAGTCGGCCAAGTAGAAAACTGGTTAGCAACCTGAATACGCTGGAGTTGTAGATGCTTCGATCGTCAGTGACGTATTCGATTTGGCTGACAGTTTCTTTGATCAAAGAAAGTATATCCTGGCTGTCCTCCGGGCCACTGTCAGACGCGAGTTGGCCGGTTTCCGTTATGTTGGTAGAGAATACACTCTCATCCGACCTCGAGAATCTCGCCCGATTTCGCTTCGCCAGACCCTCGTCGATAGCGGATATGGCGTTGTAAGCCGCAACTCGGACATATTGGCTGACGTCTCCAGAGCGCTCCAGCAAAGCCTCCAACAGCGAATCGTTTTTTAAACGAGCACTTTGTTGACAAGCTTCGATTCGTACGAGCGGTGCTGGATCTTTTAGTGAGAACAGTAGATCCGGAATAGCATCAGATCCAATCACCTTCACTAGCGAGGATAATGCGGCCCGCCGGACAATCCTTTCCGGATCCGCAAGGAGTTTTCGCAACAGTTTTTCGGAATGGATCCGGTCTAAGTTTCCCAATATATTTGCCACGGAAGTCCGTGTCCCACGGCTGCTGCTGGCAGCATGTCTCACCAGGTAATCAGGACCGTCAGACAGTGCTTGCGGCCAATAGAGCACCAGCAGATTGAGAGCCTGTTTTGAGATGGCCGCTCGCGAGTGAGCGATTCCGCGAAGGCAGATTTCGCGTGCACCCGGTAAATCCGGAAACGAGGGATTTTGGAGGGCGCGTTCGTATAGTTCCTCGTCGTTGCAAATTTCCGAGATCAACCGTCGCAGGGCAGGTTTTGGTAACTTGGTAGGTGCCTTTAAAACCTCGTCCACGAATCTCGCTCGCGCGGCCGAACCTTTTTCCTCCTGCTCAAAAAAATCTCTTAGAATTTCATGCCTTTTCGAAGGGAAAAAGGGCATCGGATTCATTCGAAAGGTTAATGCTGCATAGATCGCTGGTCGTCGCAGATCCGGCTCGCGCACCGCCGCAACGAGTAATTTGCGAATTACGTCAATCTTCCACTCCGGTGCATCGATCATCGGTAGCTTCCGTTAAACTAAAATGGTATATCGTCGTCGTCCAGATCCGAGGTTACGGGGTGGTACAGATCCACGTCCAGTAAGTCGTTCGGAATCAGTCTCAATGTTCGGGGCGGCTTTTCGATCCAGTAGAGGTCTTTGGTCAGTTTTGGACTCTCTGCAATTATTCCCAAAGCCAGTTGCTCACGAAGTTTGACCGTGGGATGCGTCAAGATCACATCCAACTCCACTTGACGCAAAGGGCCAGCACATGCGGTGAGCAAATAACAAGCGTGCGAACGTAGGAGATCTGGCCCAGACAGTAGTAGATCAGAAAGCACCTGGCGCATTCCACTTCTTGCATTATTGAAACAGCGAGTGAGTCTCCATGCACTGGAACGAAATCCGAAAAGGTACCGGTCCACCAAGCCTGGCGGTAACTCCGGCAGACGCTGCACAAACCACCGCTCAAGCTCAGTATCAACTTCTTCGTCGTCCTGGATCATGGCAGAGGGTGTGAAAACGCCTGCCAAAAACGCGCCGGTCTCCTGAGAAAAGTCGGGGTTCACAAAATCCAGTCGACATAGCTCCAGAACGCCATCAGGGCCGCCCAGCGCGTCAATTTTCGGCCATTTCTTAAACCAGCCGCCGAGAGGTTGATTTTTCGAAAATGACTGGACCAAGTCGTCAAAACTCTTCCGACCCAATATCCCGTACAAGCCACTCCCCGCATGGGACCGAACCCAGTAGTTCTCATGATTCAACATGCACTTTAGGATCGAAACGACATCTTGAGACTCGGCCGCTTTAATTAAGACGATTGCTTCTACGAGCCGGCTAAGAACGGTCGCGTTTCTTTCGAGGTTGATTCTTTCCAGTAGAGCTTCAACGAACTTAGGATATTGCCATCTGCCGCACAAGATCGCTGCTAAGCTTCTAACTTTCGGTTCCGGATCGGCCAACAGTGGCAGAATCGCGCGTATATCGCTCTTCGACGGAAATTTTTGTAGCCGAATCAGGCACGCTCTTCGAACCCATGGGTTTTCGTCTCGTAATGAGGTTATTAACAGTTTTCGGGCTTCCGGCCAGTACTTCAAGCTCATCGCTATAACAGCGTAAGATCGGGTCTTGCCGCTCGAAGATCTTAAAGCCTCTTCAAGCACTACTAGAAGGCGCTTGAGTTCCGCCGGCTTCATCTGAGACACGACTCTGAGTGCTGAGGCGCGAACTGCTTTCGAAGGGTCGAGCACTGCTGCCGCCACCTTGACTCGCTGCGGCAGTGTTAACTGGCGCCAGGCATCCTTAAGTACGTCTAATGCTGCCAGACGTACTTCCCGGCGTTCGTCGGATTGAAATCGAGCCAGGGTCTGTTGATTCTTTGGATCGAGAATGCGTCGAGCGTCAGCTGAGAGGAGCAGGTCGACTGCCGCGGTGCGAGTTTCAAAACTGCTCGCGGTCAGAAGCGTCGGAAACGCTTGTAGTTGAAGGCTGTCGAGATTCTCCGGCGGGCATTCGCGGAGTGAAGCGAGAACCAAACTTTGCCAAGTCGCACCTCGCTCCGAAAGTATCCGCCAAACGGACAAGTTGCGTTCGATGAAAAGATCCCCCAAAAAGCTCAAGGCGCCTAGCGTGTTTCGAAGGCCTGCGCCCGGCTCAAGCAGATTGAGTAGATCTGCTATTACCTCGTCGTTGGTTTTGTGGCGCCATCGTACCGCCATCTCTCGTGCCAACATGAACTCCAGAAACGCTTCGTAAACAAATCGTACGCGGCGCGCTAGCGTGGATGATCGTTCGTCAGGGATCTCTTCGATGAGGATGTCTTCGTCTAGTAACCTGATGTAGATGGAATCGCGTCGCAAATGCTGGGATTCACCGGTAAGTAAGGGGATGCGGCCCTCAGGTACTGACATGTCTCTTGTTGTAAGCATCTCAGCCGCGATGGACTGCAACACCATGGTGACACTCTCTTCCGCTCTGAAGAGAGACTGATTCTGCAAGGCGACGCGCTGCACCTTCTTCTCGAGATACCGCTCAAACAACGGTTTTAAGCGGATCTGGGTGACTTCAGAAACATCGTCTCCCTCATAAGCCTCACAGAAGAATCGAAACAGCAAAGGATGACGACACTTTTCCTCTGCATCGCCGGAAAGCCCACCACGGATCCTGAAGGCCTTCAGGTAACGGTCGCGAACCTCAGGCCAGCTTTCGAGATCGTATTGGTAGAGATCGAGACTGCGAATGTCAGACTTAACGATGTCAGCCCAATCTCCCTTTAGAAAATGCCAGTAAATATCCCGACAACTAATCAAAATTCGGACCGGCAAGGGTTGCAACCAAGCTAGCAGTTCGGCGAGAGCGGTCTGCATTAATTCGACATCTCTCGTCTCGTTGATCGCGTCAATCAGAATGCATAAAGGATTTTCATCAGTTGCGTCAGCCAGTTCGTGAATCGCCGTGACCATCCGATCCCCGGAACCCGGTTCGAATCCGAGAGCTCGCAGGACTTCCGAGACCAGGCCCAAACGATCGTTTAGCGGATCGGAACCGAGTATTAGAACTGACAGCGTTTCTTCGGCTAACAGTCGTTGCCCTATGTTGCAGATGAGGTTTGTCTTGCCACTACCTGCTCGTTCGACAAGGATTAGACACTTCGCATTGGAAGCGTCTCTTGTTGTGAGCCATTCCCAGACAAACGCGTCAGGCTGACGCCGAACGTACAGTTCTGGACGATAACGTTTGCCGATTTTGTGAAGACTAACGTCGCAGAACGCTTGAGCGAATTTGAGAAGTGGTGACTTGAAACTAATCTTCTTAGAGATTGTTAACGTTGCCGGCAGAGAGGGACGGGAGCTGGTGCAGAGGTCCCACCAAGCTTCCAGTGCAGATTCATCGACTTTCTGGTCGAACGGGATAACGATCTTCCAGCCTTTCGCGGTTGGCTGGATCTTGTCCTGTTGAACCACTTGCCAGTAGCAGTCTTTCTCAGTCGGGTCATAAAGAACTAGCACTACCGGAAGGGAGTGTTCCTTCCAATATGCGAGGTGCCTTAGAGTTCCTCGATAGACCACCCCGTCGGTAAGTTTTTCTCGAAACCAGCGTTTTCCAGCTTTAATCTGGAGAGCCAGGAGTCGCCCACTAGGTAGGCCCAACGCATCAGGAGCTTCTACGTGTGCGTCGATCCCAAAGTCACTGATGGGTTGCTCGCGAAAAAACCAGCCCAGGTTGCTCACGATCGCGCCAACCGTATGCACGCCCATTCTGCCAATGGAATCTGACGTGAGGCCGGGGTTCACATGGTTTATGTTACCCTCGTAAGTCACCACTTAACAACATTCCGATGTGCGCTCCGGACTGGGGCAGCCCAGATCGTCAGACATGTCACTGACGTTTGTCACGCCAAACTTGCGAATCTCCGCAAGCGCATTCTTCGTTTGCTGAATGCGACGCTCGCGCGAGAAGTTGCGTGGGACCGCAGCGTTGAAGAGACGCAACACGCCCTTGCCGCGCATGTGACCGTTGAAACGCCCCTTACTGTCTTTTAAGAACTCGACGTCTGCGGCCTGCGGATTGTCAGGATCGAGTTTGACTGCGCGCAGCGCCGCCTGATTCGCGGCGAACTGGCTATCGTCAAACTTCCGAATAAACATCGGATAGTCTTCAGTGAGGCGTTCGATGAGATCCATATCGGGCGCGAAGGGTTCGCGGCGCTCATTGCCGGCGCTGCCCGCGGCCCATTCGTCGTAAGCTCCCCAATAACCGCCGACGATCCATTCGCCCTTCGGCAGACGCGAGATCACGTCCTTCACGCGCGCGACAAATTCTTCCTGCTTCGAGGCACGCATGATGTTGAACTCGAGAAACTGCGCCGCGGAAGCAAAGTGAACGTGGTTGTCGTTGAAACCGGGAACGACGAAGCGGCCTTCCAGATTGATTACGCGCGTTTTTGGACCACGAAGTCTGAGAACAGACTCATCGGACCCTACCGCAACGAACTTGCCGTCCTTAATCGCAACCGCCTGAACGCTGGGTTCTTTTCGTCCACGGTCCAGATAACGCCATTGTGAAGAATGAAATCGGCGCGAGGCGGCCGTGGCGCTGCCAGTAGCGCTAACGCAAGTAACAAGATCAGTTTTATCTGTGTCATCTCTGTTCCTGAAGCAGGTGCTGCAAGGCAGGTTCCAGCCTGGGCCAGTAAGGCGCGAATCCTCTGGCTTCAAGCACTGCGGGGCCGACTCTCTGGCTCGAAAGTAAAAGCGCATCGGCGACCTCGCCAAAAGCGAGACGCGCGCCAAACGCAGGCACCGGAAAGAATGTCGGCCGCGAAAGCACGCGCCCAAGGGTCCTGGTAAATTCGGCGTTGGTTACTGGATTAGGAGCTACGATGTTGACTGGACCATGCACGGCCGAATCGAGCAACAGAAACTTGAGCGCTTTAACCACATCGTCCAACGCGATCCAGCTCATCCACTGCCGGCCGTCGCCAATACGCCCGCCAATTCCCATCCGAAAAGGCGTCAGCATTTTCGAGAGCGCGCCGCCGTTGCGATCGAGAATGATGCCGAAACGCGTAAGGACAGTTCTGATTCCCTGCTCGCCCGCAGGCCGTGTCGCCTCTTCCCAGTCGACGCAGACCGAGGCGAGAAAGTCATCTCCCGGGCGACTCGTCTCCGTTAACTCTTCATCGCCGCGATTGCCGTAGTAACCAATCGCGGAAGCAGAAATGAAAACTGACGGCGGCCGCGACAACTGCGCGATCGTTTCGCTCAGCAAACGCGTTCCTTTCACGCGGCTATCGCGGATCGCTCGTTTCTTATCGTTGGTCCAACGACCGCTCGCGATGCTCTCGCCCGCGAAATGAAACACAGCGTCGAGGCCTTCGAGATATTGCGCCTCGATGCGGCCCTGGTTTGGATGCCATTCAATTTCGAGCGCGCCGAGTCTGTGACCGCGGCGAACCAGACGGAGGACTTCGTGGCCGTCTTCGACGAGCGAACTGATAAGCGCTTCGCCAACCAGTCCGTGTGAACCGCTGATGAGGATCTTCATGGGCGATAAAATATCACAGTAGACAGTTTTGTTTCCGGCGTGTAGAATCCGCGGCCAAACTTAATCAAGGAGCAACCTCACTATGCTTCGACTCAAAGCATGTTTCCTCACTGTCGCTTTTCTTCTCGTCGCTGTTTTCTTTTTCCTTCCGCAAAGGACTAGTTCGAATACGGCTGTCGTGCGCCTGACGAACACGGCGGAACAGGCGGTTAACTTGAATCCGTCGCTGAGTGATGACGGGCGCGTGGTGTTCTTTGAATCGTCAGCGAACTTCGCGGACGCCGGTGCGACTCCTGGCGTTAGTAGTTCGTTTCACGCGATTCGAGCGGATGTCGGTGGAAACGCACCGGTGTTTCAGGACATTGGCGCGACGCGCCTTGTTTCGCCGGCGTTGTCGAGCGATGGAAGCGTGATGGCGTTTGCGTCAACGGAGGATCTGATTGGCGAGAACGCCGATCGCAATTCAGAGATCTTTTTGTGGACGGGTTCGGGTTTGAAACAGATCACGGATACGTTGCCGGACTCGAGCGCAACACGCCTTATTGACGGGAATTTTCAGCCTTCGATCACAGCAGACGGCGGTTTAGTAGCATTCACGTCGAGGGAAAATCTCCGCCTCTTCGACGTGGCAACAGCGACCCTCTCGGAACTCACTGAAGGTGAAACTGTGAGCAATCCAAAGCTCAGCAGTGATGGATCGCGCGTCTATTACCAACGCGGCTTTGATCTCGTTTCGGTAGATCTCAGGACCAGGACCAGCCGCGTTATCGCTGCTGACGTTCCCAAATTGTCAATCGCTGCCGGCCGCGCCGTCAGTAACGACGGGCTGCGCCTGGTTTACTCTGCGGAAAACGGCGCAAACCAGAGCCAGGTTTTTCTCTTCGACGCGCATGACAACACGACTCGTCCTTTGACACAGCTCGGCGCGAGATCGGTCGACGTAGCTTTGCAGCCGACAATCAGTGGCGATGGAAAGCGCGTTGCATTTGCGACGCGACGAAGAGTTACGACGGCGAGCGATGGAAGTGTCGAGCTTTACGTCTACGATATTCCGAGTGGACAGACCTTCCAGATAACCAACGCGCCTTCCAGCGCAACAGCCGAAGTAGTCTCATCGCTGAACTTCGACGGCAGCGCCGTCGCGTTCAGCTTCCCGCGACTGCTTTCCGGACCAGCCACTGATAATGTTCTCGGCAACAACAGCGAGATCTATCTGGCGTCGCTTGCGCCGCGTCCTCAGTTTGGACCAGCGAACGTCTTGAATGCTGCCGCGCTTGGTAACGAACCGGCGCAGCCGGTGGCTATCGCTCCCGGGAGTATCGCTACTATTCGTGGCAACGCGCTCGCGTTTCGCACAGAGACAGGGATTTCCACAAATCCGCCTTTCGTGCTCGCTGGAACGACCGTAAAGGTGAATGGCCAGGCGGCACGGATCTTTTACGCGAGTCCTGAGGAGATCGTCTTCATCGTGCCTGACGCTTTCGTGGAAGGTTCAACCAGCCCGAAGGTAAAAGCGGGATTGCGCCCTGGACCAGCGGAGTTTGTCGTTACCAACTCAGAAGGCTTCTCATCGAAAGCTGAAGCGATCATCGCGACCGGTGCGCCGGGAATCTTTACGACCAGAGGCGACGG
>Ga0187894_10005756_pt1 | contig 12456 bp, 16 predicted proteins | sample GBC1701081metaG_FD_136650 | JGI IMG/M metagenome (GOLD analysis project Ga0187894, IMG submission 136650) | White microbial mat communities from a lava cave in the Kipuka Kanohina Cave System on the Island of Hawaii, USA - GBC170108-1 metaG ... | reverse complement strand
CTGCCGCTCGACAAAGTGCGCAAGGTGCTGAAGATCGCAAAGGAGCCCATCTCGTTGGAGACCCCCATCGGCGAGGAGGAAGACTCACATCTCGGCGACTTCATCGAGGACAAGAGCATCATCTCGCCGGCCGACGCGGTGATTTCGCTGAATCTGGCCGAGCAGACGCGCAAGGTGCTGGCGACGCTGACCCCGCGGGAGGAGAAAGTGCTGCGCATGCGCTTCGGCATCGGCGAAAAGTCCGACCACACGCTGGAGGAGGTGGGTCAGGACTTCGAGGTCACGCGCGAGCGCATCCGACAAATCGAGGCCAAGGCGCTGCGGAAGCTGCGGCATCCGTCCCGCAGCAAGCGCCTAAAAAACTTCATGGAAAGTTGAGGCCTCGCGGCTTCGGAGGCTAGCAGCCCGTGATTCATCGGTATACGGTCACGGTGGGGGGGCGGGGGCGGCTGGTGGAGTTGGAGGAGCTGGGAGGCGACCAGTTCCGGGTGGTGATTGACGGCCGCGAGCGGCGGCTGGAGGGACGGCGTGTGGCGCCTGGAATGTGGTCGCTGCTCGATGGGACGCGCGTCGCCGTGGTCGACGTAGACGGCGCGGCGCCGGCCTTGACCCTCGCGCTGGCGGACGGGACCGGCGATCGCGTGGTGGTCGCCGCGGAGATCGTCGATGCGCGCAGCGCGGGCTTGGCGGCGATGGCCAGGCGGGGCACAGCGGCCGCCGCCGGCCCGGTCGCGCTGCGCTCACCCATGCCGGGGCGGGTGGTCAAGATTCTGGCGAAAACCGGCGAGCCGGTCGAGGCGGGTGCAGGGCTGGTGGTGGTGGAGGCGATGAAGATGGAGAATGAGCTGCGGGCGCCGCGCGGCGGGATCGTCCGTCAGGTCAAGTGCACGGAAGGCGCGGCGGTCGAAGCCGGGCAGGAGCTGGTCGTCATCGAGTAGAAAGCGCGGCCGCCAGCAGCGTAGCCAGCCGCGCGATCTCCGAGGCGCCGAGATCGGCGGTGTGCAGACGGGGCAGGCAAATCATGGGGAGGCCAGGGTCGGCGCGAAGCGTGGCCAGCACCTGGTCGGCGGTGGCGCGGCGGGTGCGCAGAGAGGTGGCGACGCGCAAGGCACCGTCCAGGCCGTCGCCTTCCTTCACCGGGGCGCCGGCGGCGCGGAGGTCGCCGTCGGCCAAAAGTTTGTCGAGAACGCCCGCCACGTCGGGATCACTCAGGCGATCCGAAGGGAGCGCGTTGACGATCAGCGGCCCGAGCGGGATCCCCAGGGTGTGCTTCGCGGCGCGCGCCAGCTCGACCGCCTCGCGGGCGGGCAGCTCCTCGGCGAGCGTCGCGATCACCAGCGCCGCGCGCTCGGCGTCCGACAACAGATCGCGGGCCGCGCGCGCGTCCTTGATCAGCGGTCCCTTCCCGACGCCGTCGAGGATGGCCTGCGGCAGGCGCAGCATGGTCACCGCGTGGCCCGTCGCGGGGGCATCCAGGATCACCAGATCGTATTTCGGCCGGCCTTGAACCTGCTCGGTGGTGTGAAACCACGCCTTGCCAAACATCGCGTAAGCGTCCAGGCCCGGGACCGCCGCCAGAAAGCCGCGCACCGCCTTGTTCTCGAAGACGGCGCGGTAAACGGCTTCGTAGCGGAGGGTCATCAGGCCGTACTCGCGCAGAGAACCCTGGGGCGTCATGTTCACGGCGGAGATTCGTTCGTCGATCTCGACGACCGCGGGGCCGACGGGACCGGGCCGGCCCAGCATGGCGCCCAAGCGCTCGGGCGCGCTGGTCTGCGCGATCAGGACGCGTTTGCCGGCGGCCGCCGCGGCGCGGGCTAGGGCCGCCGCGACGGTCGTGCGGCCGACGCCGCCCTTACCCGAGAGGACGACGAACCGAAGGTCGAGAAGAGAGCGCGGCAAGGCGTCAGAACCTGTATCCGACGCCCACACCGACGTCGGTGAAATCACCGAACACGGCGATGGCACCGCCATCGCGTGGGGAAAACCGATGGCGAGTCAGGACCCACGAGTAGTCGCCGCGTACGATGACGGCGACGCGGGGCCGGATGACCACGGCGCACGCGGCGGCGGCGCGCACGATGGGCTGATACGCCGTGGCGGCACCCGGCCGCAGGGCCGCCTCGGCGGTGGAGAAGTAGCCGACGGTGAGCCCGGCACCCCCGCCCAGCCAGGCGTGGATACGATGGCCGCGCAAGCCCGCCGTCCCCAGCGCGGCGAAGCTGGTTTGTGAGATGACCCGGATGGCGTCATAAGGCGTCTCTACACCGGGCGCGACCATCGCCGATCCCTGCACGCCGCGGGCGAATCGGTCGTGGAACAGATCGGCCGCCGCCCCCAGCTCGACGCGGTTCGCCACGGTCGCCAGACGACGATGATACCCAATCCCGACGGAGAAACCGACCCGTGGGCCGAGGGCGCTGCCCGCTTCGCCCGCCCGGTAGGCGGCGCGCGCGTGGAAGCTGACGTCCGTCGCGGGTGGGGGCGGTTGCGGCGGCGGTGGCGCCGGCTCGGCCTGGACGACGGCCGCTGCCAACCACAAGACGAGCGCGGCGACCATGCGGTCCCTATAATGCGTCGATGCGAAGGCCACGGCCAACCTCGACGCGCGATCCGCGCCGCCCACCGCGGGACTTCGCGTCCCCGCCCGCCGACCCCGATGAACCCTCCGCGCCGCCCGCCCCGGCTGTGCTCTCGACGTCTTCTCCCGCCGCCGACTCCGGTGCGCGGGCGATCCTGCGCAAGGGCCGCGCGCGACCCTTGTGGTTCGGCCACCCCTGGGTGTACGCGAACGCCCTCGAACGCGTGGATGGCGGCGGCGCCGCGCCGGGGGATGTGGTCAGTCTTTTCGACCACGATGGGCGCTTCATCGGCCGCGGCCTCTACAACCCGCGCTCGCAGATCCCCGTGCGTCTGTGCACGCGCCACGACGAGCCGGTGAACGCCGCCTTTTTCCGCCGCCGCGTCGCCGAGGCGCGCGCGCTGCGCGCTCGTCTGGGCTTGCCCTCGCAGCGCACCACCGCATACCGCCTGATCAACAGCGAAGGCGACGACCTCCCCGGGCTGGTGGTGGACGTTTATGGTGATGCGGCCGCCGTGCAGGTCACGACGCTCGGCATGTGGCAGCGGCGCGCCGAGATATTCGACGCCGTCGAGGCCGAGCTCGGGTGCCGCACCCTGTATGAGGTGGCGGCCGCCGGCTATGCCGACGTAGAGGGATTCGTGTCGGCATCCCGCATCGCGCGCGGAGAGTCGCGCCCGTCGGTGCCGTGTCTCGAGGACGGCATCCGCCTGGAGGTCGAGCCCCTGTCCGGGCAGAAGACGGGCATGTACATCGATCAGCGCGAAACCCGCGCGCGCGTGGGTCAGTTGGCGGCCGGGGCGCGCGTGCTCGACTGCTACGCCTACGCGGGTGGATTCGCGCTGGCCGCCGCCCGCGCGGGCGCCCGTGCCGTCACGGCGGTCGACAGCTCGTCGCGCGCCATCTCCCGCATCGAGGCCCACGCCGCCGCCAACGGCGCCGCCGGTGTCATCCAGGCGGTGGAAAACGACGCGTTCCGGTTCCTGGAGACCGCGACCCCGCGGTCATTCGATCTCGTCGTCGTGGATCCGCCCAAGTTCGCGCGCGCGCGTAAAGATCTCGACGCCGCCCGCAAAGGCTACGAACGCCTCAACGCGCTCGCCCTCGGGGTTTGTGCCCCCGGCGCCGTGCTGGTCACCTGCTCCTGCTCGCAGAACATGGACGCCGTCGAGCACGAACGCATCGTCGCCGCCGGCGCCAAGGCCGCCTCCCGCACCGTGCGTATCTTCGAACGCCGTGGCGCGGCCCCCGATCATCCCCTACCGCCCGGATTCACCGAGGGTCAGTACCTCAAGGTCCTCTTCGCCGTCATTCTTTCTTGACCACCCAGACCTTGATCTTCGCTTCGATCCCGCGGCCCAGCTTCACGGGGACCTCGGCCAATCCCAGCGTCTTGATGGGATCCTCCAAGGTCAGCTTCTTGGCGTCGACGGTGATGCCCTGCTCCTTCAGCGCGTCGGCGATGTCACGGCTGGTGACCGACCCGAACAGCTTGTCCTCGTCCCCCACGGCGCGGGCGATGGAAACCGTCACCCCCGAGAGGCGATCCGCCTCGGATTGCATCTCCTTCGCCAGCTTGGCGGCCCGCGCCGCGATGACGCGCTTGTCATGCGCGACACGCGCGACATCGCGCGCGGTGGCTTCCACCGCCAGGCCTTGCGGCAGCAGGTAATTGCGCCCGTAGCCGGGTTTGACGTTCACGATCTCCCCGGACTTCCCGAGGTTGTCGAGGTCTTCTTTCAAGATGACTTGCATGGCTGCCTCCTACGACGGGGGTGACGCTAGGTGCCGGTCACCGCGAAGGGGACGATGGCGATCATCCGCGCGCGGTTGACGGCCGTGGAGATCACACGTTGGTGCTTCGCGCAGTTGCCCGATATCCGCCGCGGCACCAGCTTGCCGCGATCGGTGATGAAGTACTTCAGGAGGCCGGCGTCCTTGTAGTCGATCTTGATGGTCTCGTCCGTGCAGAACTTGCAGACCTTGCGCCGCATGATGCCCCGCTTCTTGGGCGCGCCGTCGCGGCCCTCTCCTCGGTCGCGGTCGCCCGCGCCACGCTCCTCGATGGCCATGGCTACTGTCCTCTCCGGCCTGGAGCCTCGTCGACCGATCCGAACACCGCCTCTTCGAAGTCGAAGGCGCCGTCCTCATCGTCACCGAAATCACGCGCGCCGGCCTGGCCGGTGGCGATCTCCTCTTCGTCAGGGCCCGGCGTCGCCGCCTTCGCGAACGATTCGTCGGTCACCTCGGTCGTGCGGGCGGCAGGGTCCACGTTCTCGGCGGTCTTCACCGAGTAGTAGCGGATGACCTGGTCGGCCAAACGCAGGTTGCGCTCGACTTCCTCCACCAGCCCTGCGGTTCCCAAATAAGACCAGAACAGATAGATGCCCTTGAGCTGCTTCTTGACCTCGTAGGCGAGCTTTCGCTTGCCCCAGTTGTCGATCTTCAACAACCGGCCGCCACCCGCCTCGATGATGCCGCGGACCTTGGCGTTGACCTGACCGATGACGTCGTTCGCGACGTCCGGCCGCAGGATGAAGATGGTCTCGTATTCCCTCAAGCGGCCGGGTATGTCCCGGCTGGATCCCAGTCGTCGTGCTTCTGGCATGGGGTCTCCTTATGGACGTGTGTCCCCCGCGCGGGGCGAGGGCAAGGAGCGGCGGCGGCGCGTGACCATCACGCGTCGTCTCCCGCGGTTTTCCTCTTGGGTCGGGTGTTGAACTTGTTGCAGGCGGCGGTCAGCCCGCGCGTGACGATCTCGACGACCGCATCAGCCGTCCGATCCACGAACGCCGGCAACTCGGCCCGTTCGCTGCGCGAAAAATTCGACAATACCCAGTCGGCCGGGTCGACGGGGGCGGGCGGACGGCTGACGCCCGCGCGCACGCGATTGAAGTCGGGGCTGCCCAGGCACGAAAGCAGCGAGCGCACGCCGTTGTGCCCCCCGGCGCCTCCGCCGGAGCCCAGCTTGAGCCGGCCAAAAGGAAGGTCCAGCTCGTCGTGGACCACCACCGTCTGTTCCACGGCGATCTTCCAGAACGCCGCCACCCGCGCGACGGCCTGCCCGCTGAGATTCATGAACTCCATGGGTTTGCACAAGATGAGGCGTTGACCTTGCAGCGTCGCTTCGCCGAGCTCCGCGCCCATCTTGGCGCGCCAGGGGCCCGCCTTGCTGCGGCGGGAAAGCTCGTCCACGACCAGGAAGCCGAGGTTGTGACGGTGGCCCTGGTATTCCGGCCCGGGATTTCCGAGCCCCACCACCAGCCACATCGCCGTCGTCTCTTCTCGGCCGCCGGTCTACTTGCCCTTCTTGTCGCCCCCTTCCTTCTTGGCTCCCGCCTTGCCACCCGCGGCGGCCGCACCCGCTGTTGCTCCGGCCTCCCCCGCCGTACCCGCGGCGGCTCCCTCCCCGGCGGCAGCGCCCTCGGCGGGGACGGCACCCTCCACCGGCGCGGCTTCCACCTCGACCTTTTCAGCCTTCGGCGCCACCACCGACGCCAAGGCTTCCTTGGGATCCAGCAGCACGCGCAGCCCCGGGGCCAGCGTCAGATCGCTCACGTGCAGCGCGTCGCCGATCTTGAGCGCTGACACGTCGATCTCGATGCGGCTGGGAATCGCCGCCGGCTTCGCGGCCACGGGAATGCCGTGCAGGCTCTGGTGCAGATTGCCGCCGTCGGTGACGCCGACCGCCTTGCCGGTCAGCGCCAAAGGCACCGTGACGTGTACTTCCTGGTCTGGATCGATGCGCAAGAAGTCGACGTGCACGATCCGCCGCGTCAGGGGATGCACCTGCGCGTCCCGGATCATGGCCGTGATCGCTTCGGATGAGCCCCCTCCCTCGAGGGTCAAGGAGAAAACCGTGTTGCGCCGCTTCTCTTTGTCCAGCGACTTGAGCAGCGTCTTCTCGTCGAAGACGACCGGCACCGGCTCAGCCTTGCGGCCGTACAGGACGCCCGGCACTTTCCCGGCGCCGCGCACCTTGCGGGCGCCGCCTTTGCCTGACTGCTTCCGGACCTCGATCGTCACCTTCGCGAAATCCATGTGTGTCTCCAATCGGGCTACTTGATGAACAGCGAGCTGATGGAATCGCCGTGATGGATGCGCTTGACCGCTTCACCGAGCAGCCGCGCCACGGACAGCACTTTGATCTTCGAGGCCGCCTTGACCGCGGGCCTGGGCGGAATGGTGTCGGTGATGATCAGCTCTTGCAGCGGCGAGGCCTGTATCCGTTCCACCGCCGGGTCGGAAAGGACCCCGTGGCTCGCGCACGCGTACACCGCCCGCGCCCCATGCTCCATGACGGCGCGCGCGGCCGCCGTGAGGGTGCCCGCGGTGTCGACCATGTCGTCGACGATGATGGCATCGCGGCCACGCACGTCGCCGATGATGTTGACCACTTCGCTGACGTTGGGGGCAGGGCGCCGCTTGTCGATGATGGCCAAGCTGGTGCCAAGCCGCTTCGAGTACGCGCGGGCGCGTTCCACGCCGCCCGCGTCGGGGGAGACGATCACCGCGTCGGGGCTGAAGCGGCCGCGCAGCTCGTCCATGAGGATGGGCATGCCGTACAGGTGATCGAAAGGAATGTTGAAGAAGCCCTGGATCTGCCCGGCATGCAGATCCACGGCCAGCACGCGGTCGACACCGGCCGCGGTGATGAGGTCCGCCACCAGTCGCGCCGAGATGGGCGTGCGCGGCTTGGTTTTGCGGTCCTGACGGGCGTAACCGAAATAGGGGATGACCGCGATGATGGAGCCCGCCGACGCGCGCTTGAGGGCGTCGATGATGACCAGCAGCTCCATCAGGTTGTCGTTGACGGGGCTGCACGTGGGCTGCACGACGAAGCAGTTCACCCCGCGGACGTTCTCGTTGACCTCGACGTAGATTTCCCCGTCGGCGAAACGCGTGGCTTCGCACTGGCCGAGCGGCGTCTCGAGGTACTTGCAGATGGCGTCCGCCAAGTCGCGGTTGGCGTTGCCACTGAATATGGTGAGGGCCTTGAGCACCGGAGAAAAGAGCGCGAACTCTGCCACTGGGGTCTGGCCCTGTCAACGGCTCTCGGCGCGTATCCCCAAGCCGGCACACGGGTTTTTCGTCGAGCGCAGACCGGCGCGCCGTGGTACTCAAGGGCCCGTGCGCTTCGTCGTCGTTGTGATCTTCGCCCTGTGGGCGGTGCCGTCGGTCTGGTTTTCGAGCGGCTGCTACGACCGCCCGCGCATCCCGTCGGACAAACCGGTGACCTGCAAGCCCGACTTGAAGGACGAGTGCCCGCCAGAGCTGGCGTGTGTGGGGGGCCATTGCGTCGCTACAAGCTGCCAGCTCGACGATCCCAACGCCTGCCCGCTGGGCTACGTGTGCTCTCCGGGCGGCTTCCTGGCGCCCGCCAGTTGCCAGGTGTCGGGCGCCCCCGCTCCGGACGCCGGAGGCCAGAGCTGATGCGCGCGGCAGGACGCACGAAGCGCGCGGTGGCCATCGCGGCGGCCTTGGCGTGTGTGTTGGTCTTTTCGGGCTGCGCGACGGTGGGACCCTATTCGGCGGCGGGCCTGGCGAAGCGCGGAGACGACACGGACAATCCGGAAGCCTCCGTGCGGCGCCGAGGGCGGGCGCGGATCGCGTTGATCGCCGTCGGAAGCGTGGCCGTCGCGGCGTCCGTCCTGGGAGGGGTGATGGGATATCGGACCAAGAGCTCACTCGAGGACGACCTGGCCGCCGGCGCGGTCTCCGGGCGTGAGCTGGTCGATCGCGACGCCGAAGGTCAGCGCTGGAATCGGCTGACCCGGACGTCGATCTTCGCCGCAGGGCTAGCCGGCCTGGGGCTCGGCATCTTGTGGGAGATGGGCACGGGCGAGCGCATGATGACCGGCCCCCGCGAACCCACCCCCGCCGACGATAAGGCCCTCATCTTCCCGGTTCCCGCGAACTAGGCCGTCGGTCAATCGAGGGTTGTCACTATCCTCATAGGTCGGCTTGCGCCATGTAGAACTTGGTGTTGGTCTCGTCGATCACCTTTAGCGAGGCACGGGTCTCGTCAGGCAGCAGGTCGCGGAGCTGGTTGAAGCGGCTGCGCTCGACCACGAAGAAATGCCGATGGCCGCGGTTTTTGGCCAGCCAGTCCTTCAGGTTCTCCGCGTGCTTGTCGCCCAGGAAGACGGTCCGCTTCTCGCGCGGGCCCACGTAGATCTCGTTTTTCGTGTAGAAGGTCTCGCCGCGCCAGTACATCTGCCACGCCACCAGGCGCTCGTCGGGCGAGGCGCGCGTGCGGTAATAGGTGGCGATGAGGCCCTTCTGGGTCCAGTGCGCGGTGACCTTCTTCATGTAACCGTCGAGCAGAAAGAACGTGAACGCCATCGCGCACGCGCACAGAGCCGCCGCCGCCGGGCGCTGCACGCGGCGCCACGCCAGCGCCGCCGTGCAGGCGGCAAAGGCCGCCGCGAAGCCGATGATGGCCGGGGCGAAGTCGAGCCCGTCCGGCCACGGGCGCCCGCGCGGGCTGTTGATGTAGTCATACGAGAAGAGCCACAGGAAGTGCTGCGCCGACTGCCGGGCGCTGACCAGATCGTAGGTCGCCAGAGCGAGCAGCGGGACGCCGATCAGCGCGGTGGTGGCGAAGGCGCGCGTGTCGCGGCGGTGCAGGAGGTCATCGATGAAGCAGCCCACCGCGATGGCCAGGCCAGGCAGAGCCGCCAGGATGTAGTGGTGAAATTTCGTGACCGACAGCGACACCAGCGTGTATCCCGCGACGAACCAGATGGCGCCGAACCAAAACAGGCCCTGCCGGCGCGCGTCGGTTGTGGCGGCGCTGACGCGGCGGGCGGCCATGGTCACCAGCGCGGCGGGCGCCACCGCCAGCCAGGGCAACGCCGCGTAGCCGAGCTGGCGCAAGAAGTACTCGAAGGTCCCGCGATCGCCGTGGCGGCCCAGCACCATGCGGCGCCAATGGTTGTCTCCGTAGAGCTCCTCCCAGAAGGCGCGGCCGTGACGAAGCAGCATCGCGGTGTGCCAGGGGAACGTGACCACCGCGCACGCCAGCATCGCCACCAGGATGGCGTAGTACATCTGCGGGCGGTCCAGGCGCTTCCAGCTCCAGGTAAAGAGCAGGTACGACAGGAAGATGATCACGGGCAGACCCAAGCCGGCGAGCCCCTTGGCCAGCATGGCGAGGCCGCACAAGATGCCCGCGATGTAGAGATAGAAGGGCGCGCGCGTGCGCGTCTTCGCCGCAAGAAGGACGAAGGCCGCGAAGCCGACGACGTAGGGCGACATCAGGACGATGCCGGGAACCGTCGCCGAGCGGCGGAACGCGTTCAGAGTGAAGTCGAGCTGCAGCGCATCGACTAACAGCTGTGGGACGACGGTCGCCGCGAACAACGCCAAGGTGCCGTAGAAGAGTCCGTGATGAGGCCAGGACATCCGGCCGAACGCTCGTCGCGGCAGCGGGTCGTCGCGGTCGTCGAACAGCGCCAGCGCTCCGAGAGACAGGGCCATGGTCATGGGTCCCACGAAGGCCATGTCGGTCATGGCCTGGCGCGCGACCAAGCTGTAAAGCGGCATGGTGGCGGTCGCCACGGCCGCAATGAGGCCGGCGCGCCGGCTCACGAAGCGCGACGTGCACAGGTAGACGCCGTAGATGCCCAGCACGCCCATGAGGCAGAACGGGGTCCGCAACGCCCACTCCGCCCGGAACGAAAGCGCCAGCTCTCCGGGATCGCCGCCGCCGCCGCTCGCCAGGCCGGCCGCCTTCATGCCGATGCTCATCAGCCAGAACGACAGCACAGGCTTCGACCAGAAGTGCTCGGCGTCCAGCGGCGACCCCGGCCACCACAGGCTGATGTAGTCGCCGCGCTCGAGCATCTGGCGCGCCACCTCGCCGTAGTGGGTCTCCCAAGGGTCCCAAAGCCCATAGCTGCCGGCGAACGGCAAATATAGACCGAGGGCGCCGACGATGACCGCGACAGCGACTTGCCGCTCGGACAGCCGATCGAGCCACCCGGCGTTAGCGCCGGTCACTGCCGCCGCCACGCGAAATACGCGAAGGAGCCAAACACGGCGGTCAAGGCCAAGCCGGGCAGCCAGATGTGGGTGAGCTGAGGGACCCAGTATCGCGCCGGCGCAACGCCGGGCTGGTGCCTCCGCACGAAATCGATGCGCGCGGCCAAGAACGTCCCGGCGGCCGCCAGCAGCGCTGCGGCACCGAGCGCGCGCGTCAGCTTCGACTGAATTTGCTTGGCCACGCGGCTAAGATAACCGGCCTGACACGCAAGACGCGAAACCCTGGGTCCGGGCGGCTTTCCCATGTGGACGCCGGGGGCCGCGCGCGCATGGTGGATGTGGGCGCCAAGGCCGAGACCGCCCGCGAAGCCATCGCCAGCGCCGCGGTGCACATGAGCCCGGCCACTCTGGCGTTGGTCGTGGCGGGCACGGGGGCGAGCGGCAAGGGCGACGTCCTGGCCGTCGCGCGCGTGGCGGCGGTGACGGCGCTCAAGCGGACGGCGGACCTGATTCCACTTTGCCACCCGGTGCGCGTGGTGGGCGCCGACGTCGAGCTGACCCCCGACCCGCACCTGCCGGGCGTCCGGGTCCGCGTGACGGTGCGCGCCTGGGACCGCACGGGCGTCGAGATGGAGGCGATGGTGGGGGCGTCGGCGGCCGCGCTGACCATCTACGACATGGTCAAGGGGGCGGAGCGGGGCGTCGAGATCCAGGCGCTGCGCCTGGAGGTCAAGCGCGGCGGGAAATCAGGCGAGTGGCGCCGATCGAGGGCGTAATCTTTGCCGCGGGAGCAAGACTTCTCCAGACTCGAAGACAAATCAGGAGCCTCGATCATGCCCACGTCCGAGCACGTCAAAGTCCTCATCATCGGGTCCGGCCCCGCCGGCTACACCGCCGCGATTTATGCCGCCCGCGCCAACCTCGAGCCGGTGCTTTACGAAGGCGGCGGCGGCATCGTCGAGCCTGTCACGTTGCCCGGCGGCCAGCTCATGATCACCACAGAGGTGGAGAACTATCCCGGCTTCCCGAAGGGCGTACAGGGTCCGGAGCTCATGGATCTGTTCAAGGCGCAGGCCGTCCGCTTCGGCACGAAGGTTCGGTCCGCGGACGTGACGGCCGTGGATCTGTCCGCCCGCCCATTCAAGGTCTTATCGGGCGACGTCGAGCTGCGCGCCGACACCTTGATCATCGCCACCGGCGCTTCCGCGAAGTGGCTGAACATTCCGTCGGAGAAGAAGTTCCAGAACTATGGTGTGTCGGCCTGCGCCACTTGCGACGGCGCGCTCTTCAAGGGACGCGACCTGGTGGTGGTGGGCGGCGGCGACACCGCCATGGAAGAAGCCACCTTCCTGACGCGGTTTGCGACGAAGGTGACCATCGTCCATCGGCGCGATGAGTTCCGCGCATCGAAGATCATGCTCGACCGCGCGCGCGCCAATCCCAAAATCGACTGGGCGACCGGCTTCACGGTGGAAGAGATCATGGGCGAGCTGCCGAAGCCGGGTGTGCAGGGTGTGCGGCTGAAGGACGTCCGCAACGGTCAGGGGCGCGTGCTGCCTTGCGGCGGCGTGTTCATCGCCATCGGCCATCAGCCGAGCTCCAGCCTGTTTCAGGGTCAGCTGGAGATGGACCCGGCCGGCTATCTTCTGACCAAACCCGGATCCTCGGCGACCGGCGTGCCGGGCGTCTTCGCTTGCGGCGACGTGGCCGACCACGTGTACCGGCAAGCGGTGACCGCTGCCGGGACCGGCTGCATGGCGGCCATCGACGCCGAACGGTTCCTCGCGCATTAGCCTGAATTTTCACACCACCCGGCGGGATAACGCGGCCAGGGCCTCCTCGACGGGCACGCTGTAGCGTCATCCCGACGGAACACCCGCCCCCTCGGG
>Ga0187894_10005755_pt1 | contig 12457 bp, 16 predicted proteins | sample GBC1701081metaG_FD_136650 | JGI IMG/M metagenome (GOLD analysis project Ga0187894, IMG submission 136650) | White microbial mat communities from a lava cave in the Kipuka Kanohina Cave System on the Island of Hawaii, USA - GBC170108-1 metaG ... | reverse complement strand
AGCGCTCGAACGGTATTGCGCGGATCCTGCGCCTTCTCAAACCGCATCGACGCGTCCGTCCGCACTTTCAACCGCGTCGATGTCTTCCGGATCGAAGTGGCTAGAAAATTCGCGCTTTCGAGAACAACCCGCTTCGTCCCCGCATGGATACCGGTGGGCCGTCCCCCGATCACGCCGGCAATCGCTTCCGCACCACCGGCATCGGCAATGACCAGCGTCTGCGCATCCACTTCGTAGGTTTCGCTGTTCAGCGCCTCAACCCTTTCACCCGCCTTCGCCCGCCGCACGAATATCGTCGACCCCTTCAGCAAGTCCGCATCGAAGGCGTGCGTAGGCTGAGCAATCTCCGCCATCACGTAATTCGTAACGTCGACGATATTGCTGATCGGATTCAACCCGATCGATTCAAGCCGGTACTGCAGCCAAAGAGGCGAAGGCTGAATCGTGACGTTCTCAAACACCAGCGCCGAGTAACGCGGGCAAAGCTCGTAGTCCTCAATCTCTATCGCAATCGGGCCGCCAGCTTTCGGTAAACGCCCAAGGTCCACGGGATCCTTCGCCCGCTTCCCTGTAATCGCCGCCACCTCGCGAGCCATCCCATGATGGCCCCACAAATCCGGCCGATGCGTCAGGCTCTTGTTGTCGATCTCAACGATGTGATCCGGCTCGATCCTCGCCAGCGCGTCCCCCGGCTCTCCACCGGTAAGCTCCAAAATGCCCGAATGGTCGCGGTTGACACCAATCTCATCGCCGCCCGCCAGCATCCCTTGCGACACATGCCCCGAAACCTTGGCGGCGTTGATCACCCTGCCGCCGCCCAGATCCGTACCCGGCGGAACATAAGCCGTCAACATCCCCGCGCGGCAATTCGGCGCGCCGCAAACCACGTCCACTACGCCCGCGCCCGCATCCACCTTCGTAAGCACATTCTTCGAGCCTTCGATGCGCTGAACTTCCAGCACACGCGCCACCCGCACATGTTCGATAAACGCGGCGTAAGAATGCACGCCGGCGCACTCGGCGGTCTTCGTCGTAATCAGTTGCCCCAGCTCGCGCGGCGACACATCGAGCCCCGGAACCAGTTCAGCCAGCCAGTTTGCGGAAAACTTCATCGGAATTGATTGAGAAACCGTAGATCGCCTGAATTCAGCAGGCGTATATCGTCGATCGCGTAGCGCATCATCGCCAATCGCGTCAGACCCAGGCCGAACGCAAACCCGTTCCACTCCGCCGGATCGATGCCGCCCGACCGCAGCACATTCGGATGGACCAACCCGCACGGCAGAAGCTCCACCCATCCGCTCTGCTTGCAAACCGGGCATCCCGAGCCGCCGCAAATCAGGCACTGTATGTCGAGCTCAAACCCCGGCTCGACAAACGGAAAATACCCCGGCCGCAGGCGCACCGTGACGTCGCGCTGAAAAATCTCGCGCAACAGCGTCTTCATGAAGAAAAGCATGTGCGCGATCGACACATCGCGATCCACCATCATGCCTTCAAGCTGATAAAACGTGTGTTCGTGCGACGGGTCCACTTCCTCGTTGCGAAACACCCGGCCCGGGGCGATCATCCGCAGCGGCGCGCCCAGGCGCTGCATACCGCGCACCTGCACCGGCGACGTATGCGTGCGCAACAAATTGCCGCCTTCCAGCCAAAACGTATCCTGCATGTCGCGCGCCGGATGCGTGGGCGGGATGTTCAGCGCGTCGAAGTTATTCCACTCGGACTCGACCTCCGGCCCGCTCAAAATCGCAAAGCCCATCGACGTGAAAACGTCTTCCAGATACCGCTGCACTTGCGTTACCGGATGCAGTGCCCCCGGCCGCACGCCGCCTGCCGGCAGCGTCAAATCCATCCACTCGCCTTCGAGCCTGGCTTGCAGTGCGGCACTCTCGAATCGCGACTTCCGCGCGTCCAACTCCTTCGTGAGTTCCGTTTTCACCGCGTTCAGCAGCTTGCCCACGCCGGAACGCTCCGCCGCGGGCACTTTGCCCATATCGACGCTCGAAAGAATTCCCTTCCGCCCCAGCGCCTCCACGCGCACCACTTCCAACTCCTCCAAATTCGAGGCGGCTTCAATCCGCCGCAGCGCGGAGGTCTTCAACTCTTCTAGCGTCGCTTCCAGGCTCATGGGGGAGAGTGCGGTTAGGCCGCTGCCGTGGCCGGCACGAAAAGCGGTGAGTCCTGCCGGATCTCGTGGCCGAGATGATTCAGATAAAACAACAAGACCGGCTCCGGGTGTTTTGCCGCGAATTCGTCATAGGCCCTTTGTTGCCAATCGCCCGTCAAATGCTTCGCGATTTCCGCTTCCTTCTCGAAGAACCCGTCCGTATGCGGCACGCCGAGAAAATTCAGCACATCGACAATCATCTCCATGTGCGAAACCAGGATTACCTGCGACAATTCCAGCGCGAAATCCTCTTCCCGCGACTCAATCCGCTCCCAGAATCGCGGAGCCGCCTTACGCAGAGATTCCTGATTCAACTTGGTAAGATGCGCGCGCACCTTGAACCGCTCAAACAGTTGAAATGAGCGAAGCTTTCCCAGCGAAATGTGGCGCAGGCAGCCCGTCAGGCGCTCCTGTCCCAGGCCGAGAAATACGTCGGAAAGAGGCATTCCCCGCCAGTTTAGCAGGGTGTGTGGCCATCCCCAGGAACGATATACTGGCTCTAAGAGTGCAAAAGGGACCGGAAAATCCTCGCGCTCATAAGTTGGCAAATGGAAATCCGAGCCATGGAAAAGAGTGCCGCCGCTGCCGTAGCGAACCTTTTGCGGGGCATGGGCGCGACGCAGGTCTTCATTTTTGGCTCCGCAGTCAACGGGCGGTTGCGCCCGGACTCGGACATCGATATGGCCGTCAGGGGCCTGCCTCCTCGGGTTTATTTTTCCGCCGTTAGTAAGGCGTCGAACCTTCTGGGCAGACCCGTCGATCTGGTCGACCTTGACGATGCGACGCCTCTTGTCCAGTACCTGATCGGCAGCGGGGATCTCGTGCGTGTCGAGTGATCTGGCGACGAAGCTCCGGCTCAGTCTTCAAGAACTCGCCGCCGTTCGCGACCAACTTACAATATTGGCCGGTGTACCGGACACCAGCATTGGCGTAATTGAGCGAAGTGCCGCCTGTGCGATGCTGCATTCGTTCTATACCGAAATCGAAAAGATTCTAAAACTCATTGCGTCTGACTGCGATGAAAGTCTCCCATCTTCCGACGCTTGGCACAGGCAGCTCTTAAATCAGATGGCGGTGGCGGCTGATCGGCGGCCGGCCGTGCTCTCGCCGGAGTTGCACGAGGCCCTCGGAGAGTTTCTCGCCTTCCGTCATTTGTTTCGAGGAGCCTCCATTGTTTTGATGCGCTGGGAGAAGTTGTCGCCACTTGTGGCCAAGGCCGAGCCTGTGTACAACCTGACGACAGCCGAGATCGAAGCATTCATCCGATTTCTGGAAGAGAACGCCACAGCTTCCTAGCGTGGGGCATAATCGGCTTATGCGAGTGATCACCGCCTTCTACCTGGCCCTTCCTCTGCTTGCCGCCGAAATCCCCGGTGCGCTCGAAAAATCGCTTCTCCTCCGAGCCTCCTTCGACAAACCCAGCGGAGAAGCTCAACTCGCCAAAGGCGACGCGCGCCTCTACAGTGCGCCTTCCTACAAAGAACAAGCCAAAGCCGCCACAGGCTTCGGGGGCGTCCCGGTAGAGTTCGCCGCCAACGCCGGCCTCGGTGGCACGGGCGCGCTGCGATTCACCAAAAAGAACACGCAAGCTCTTTTCTACAAGGGTGACAGGAACGCTGGCTTCACTCCCGGCAACTGGCAGGGCACCGTTTCCTTCTGGCTCAAGCTCGATCCCGATACCGAGCTCGAACCCGGCTTTTGCGACCCCATCCAGATCACCGACAAAGCCTACAACGACTCCGCCATCTGGACCGACTTCACCAAAGACGACAAACCCCGGCACTTCCGCCTCGGCGTTTTCGGCGACCTCAAGACCTGGAACCCCACCAATGCTCCCGCCGACAAGGACCCCACCTTCAACAACCGCCTCGTCGCGGTGCAAAAACCGCCGTTCCGCACCGACCGCTGGACCAACGTCACCGTCACCTGGAAAGGCCTCGGAGCCAAAGGCGGTGAAGCCTCGCTCTATCTGGACGGCAAACTGGCCGGCACCCGCCAAGGCATTGATGAAATCTTCCGATGGGACTTGTCCAACGCCGCCATCCGCCTGGGCGTGAACTACGTCGGTCTCTTCGACGAACTGATGCTCTTCAACCGGCCGTTGAACGCCAAGGAAGTGGCTCAGCTTCAGGTACTCGGCAAATAGTTGGACAATCAATTCACCACGCTCGCCCGCACCGCGATGCTGACCGCAGCCGCGTTGCTGCCGATTATCAACCCGCTCAGCGTCGCGCCGATTCTTCTCACCATGACCGAAGGCGCAACCAAGGAACTGCGCAAAGGTCTCGCCCGCCAGATCGCCGTCAACGGCTTTTTCCTTTTGCTGGCAGGCGCCTTCATTGGCACCTACGTCCTCGCCTTTTTCGGCATCTCTCTCCCCGTTGTTAAGGTGGGCGGTGGGCTCCTGCTGGTCGCCAACAGTTGGAAACTTCTCAGCAAGGACGACGACCCCGACGACAAAGCCAAAGTAGCCGCCTCTCCGGAGGCCCGCCAAAGCTACCTTCATCGGGCATTCTTCCCGCTCACTTTCCCGTTAACCGTAGGGCCCGGCGCGCTTTCCGTCGCCGTGACTTTGGGCGTGTCCGTCCCTGGCCGCGGCCTGAACCGCATCGTTCTCGAAATAATCGGCCTGACACTGGGCTTCGCGCTCTGCGCGCTCGCCATCTATCTGAGCTTCCGCTACGCCGCCCGGCTTGTTGAAGTTCTGGGCGCCACAGGCACCGTCGTCATCATGCGCCTCTCGGCTTTTATCCTGCTTTGCATCGGAGTCCAAATTTTTTGGGGCGGTGCACAGGAACTTCTTGCGCCCTACCTTCCGGCCCGGACTAGCGCCGGATCGTAAAACTGCGCGCTTCGATGAGGCCCGCTTCCTCGACATCCACCTTCCGCACTTCTCCCCAAGCCGGACCACTTCTCAAATATCCCTCCAGGCCGGAAAGCGCTTCCGCGGGCCCCTGCGCATGCACCTCCACGTCCCCATTCGCCAGATTCCGCGCCCACCCCGCCAGTCCCAAAGCCAGTGCGTGCCGCTCCACAAACGCGCGGTACCCGACGCCCTGCACGCGCCCCGAAATCACATACCTTCGCGCCGCTGAATTCGCCAAAACACCAGCTTAGCCGCTAAAATTCCTGCATGGCCTTTCCCGAAACCCGCATGAGGCGGCTGCGCGCCAGCGAGCCTATGCGGCGGCTCGTGCGCGAAACCAAGCTCGAGCCCGAAAACTTTATCCTCCCCCTCTTCGTCTGCCCCGGCGAAGGTGTCCGCCGCGACATCTCCTCCATGCCCGGAGTAGCGCAACTCTCCGTCGACGAACTGGTCAAGGAATGCAGCGAAGCCCGCTCACTAGGCATCGGCGGCGTCATCTTGTTCGGTATCCCCGAATCGAAAGACGAATTGGCGTCCGGCAACTACGACCCCAACGGCATCGTCCAACGGGCCCTCAGCGCGCTCAAGCGCGAAGTCCCCGGCCTCCTGCGCATTACCGACCTCTGCAACTGCGAATACACAAGCCATGGCCATTGCGGCAAAGTGGTTGGCGAGGAAGTAGTCAATGACGAATCCGTCGAGTGGCTCGCCCGCGCCGCCGTCACGCACGCCGAAGCCGGCGCCGATATCGTCGCCCCGTCCGACATGATGGACGGCCGCGTTACCGCGATCCGCGACGCGCTCGACGTCGCCGGTCATGAAGGCATCCCCATCCTGAGCTACGCCGCCAAGTACGCCTCGTGCTTCTATGGTCCGTTTCGCGAGGCCGCCGAATCCACTCCCCAGTTCGGCGATCGCCGCAGCTACCAGATGGACCCGCCCAATATCCGCGAAGCCATGCGCGAAATCGAACTCGATCTGGAAGAGGGCGCCGACATGATCATGGTGAAACCGGCTCTGCCCTACCTCGACGTAATTGCGGAAGCGCGCGCACGCTTCGACGTGCCGCTGGCCGCTTATCAAGTTTCCGGCGAATTCAGCATGATTATGGCCGCCGCCCGCAACGGCTGGATCGATGGCGACCGCGCCATGCTCGAATCCCTGACTTCTATCAAGCGCGCGGGCGCGGGCATTATTCTCACCTACTTCGCGAAGGCCGCCGCCCGGGCGATCGCATGATTCTTCACGTCACAAGCGGCGACGCGAACAGTCAAAAATTGAGAGCCGCTGGAGTGGAAGGCGAGTTCCTCTCCTGGCTCGACGTGCTTCACGACGGTCCCGTGCCCGAAGGCTTCGACGAGCGCGGCCTGCGCATGATCCGGGCGCGCTTTATTTCCGATTGCGGGTGGGCGCCCTACGATGTGGCGCTATCGGGCATCGAACAGCGGGATCACAAGCTCGGCGATTGGCAGCGCGATACCGCGCTGTGGTTCGAACCCGACCTTTTTGACCAGCTTCAACTCCTGCAATGCCTCGACCGCCTTGCCGGACGCGACGCCGAACTGTCGCTCATCACGGTGCCCCACGCCAGCACGCGCAATTTCGCGGAAATGTGGAACGCGCGAACCTTGATATCACCCTCTGCGATCTCGCTAGCCACAGACGCCTGGACCGCCTTCCGCGCTCCTCATCCGCGCGAGATGGAACGCTTCCTCGCCTCGCACGACACCAGCCAGTTGCCGGATCTTGCGCCAGCGCTCCATCGTTTGTTCGAAGAGTTCCCTTCCGCGGTCAACGGATTATCTCGCACGGAGAAGGACATCCTGGAATTGGTGACCTCCGGCTTGGGCGATCCCAAGCGAGTCTTCCTCGAACAGCAACGCCGCGAACCGCAAATCTATCTGGGCGACGCCGCATTCTGGCAAATCGTCCTCCGCCTCCGCCCGCTGATCAAAATCCAAGGAGCCACCGCGCCCATGCGCGGCACTCTCGTCCCCGGTGAACGCGCCCGCGAAGTGCTGCTGGGCCACGCAAGCGCAAACGACATCCTGTCGATCGATCGCTGGATCGGCGGCACACGCCTGCTCTCCGGCAAATGTGTTTATTGGGATGGAAACCGGTTTGTCGATTGACGGCGGAGCGGCGGACCGCCGTTGAAATTTGATGTGAGCGCCGCGGCCAAGCGGTGCGAGAGTCCTCAACGGCAACCTCAACGGCAACCTTGCAATTTCGCAATATTGCGATTAAACTCGGGTCGAGTGCCGAGGACCAGAGTCGCCCTCTACCAGGAGGAGGACGGATCATGTCCGTTGGTGGAGTGGTTCGACAAGTTGCCGGCGAAGGTACAGGATAAGTGCTACCTCCGGTTGGAACGATTGCGCGAGATGGGCCACGAACTGCGCCGGCCGGAAGCCGACTTCCTGCGCGACGGGATCTACGAACTGCGGGTCAGCCTGGGAGGCGTTCATTACCGCATCCTGTACTTCTTCTACGGAGCGGTGGCGGCTGTGGTCTCGCACGGGCTTGTGAAAGAGCGCGCTGTCCCGTCGAAGGAGATCGATCAGGCAGTCGAGCGCAAGAAGCGCTTTGAGACAGATCCCGCAAAGCACACCTATGAGGAGGCCTGACATGGCAAAGAAGTTGAAATCGGCCAGCGATGCGGTGGAGATCCTTCGCCGCCGGGTCTACGAAGGCAAACCAGCCCGGCAGAAGAACCTGGAGGAAGCGCGCGCCAACGAGGAGATCGCCCGCAAAATCCATGAACTTAGGGCGGCGGCGGCCCTCACTCAGAGTCAGCTTGCGAAGCTGATCGGCACCACCGCGTCGGTCATCTGCCGCCTTGAGGATGCCGATTACGAAGGCCACTCGCTGGCAATGTTGCGCAGGATCGCCGCGGCGTTAAATCAGCGGGTCGAGATCCGCTTCATACCGATTCGGCGGTCGGCATAGGCCCGCCACACGACTTCAGGAATCGCCGGTAGTCTGAAAGCTCTTGGGGAAACGTTCGGAGGCCCAGCAAAGAGAGGCACTGCTTAATAGGATTGGTGGACCTGAAGGGTTTCGAAACCCTTGACCTCTTCTATCCCATGGAAAGCCAAGCTGTCTCTTTTCGTTCATCCCGTTGGGCAATTTGACACTCGATGTATTTCAGTGAAACAATACTTTTCAGCATTTGCTGAAAATGGTTTTAAAATGAATGAACGGCGCCTCGAATCCGCGGTCCCGGACCGTCTCGCGGACATCCTGCGAGAAGTGCCGTTCCTCGCGCAGGCACAGCTGCAGCCAGCGCCGGGGCCGCGAGACTCCGGGGTTGACTTCATCGTTTCAGTTCGGGCAAACGGTGTGGATCGGCGCCTTCTCTGCGAAGTCAGGACAAGCGGTCAACCCAGGATCGCACGACAGGCCTGTCTGGAACTTGTGGACTTCGCGCGCTCCGACAAGAAGGCCTACCCGGTGTTCATCGCGCCGTACATCTCGCCCGCCGCCGCGATGATCTGCGATCAATACAACGTCGGCTACCTGGACTTCGCCGGCAACTGCCGGCTCGCGTTTGACAAAGTCTACATTCGCCGCGAAGGCTTTCCGAATCCTGCCGTTCAGCGCCGTGACCTCCGCTCCTTATACTCACCCAAGGCGGAACGAGTCCTGCGGGTTCTCTTGACGGCAGGCAAGCGCACATGGCGGACGCAGGAACTTGCGGATGAGGCTACCGTAAGCCTTGGCCAGGTAGCGAACGTGAAGAAGCTTTTGGCTGACCGCGAATGGATCGACGTACAGCCCGTGGGGTTCAGCCTCCGCACGCTGGAAAGCGCCGCTCTTCCTTTGCTGCAGGAATGGACGGCGAACTACCGCGCGTCGCGCAGCTCGGCTCGTGAGTTCTACTCGCTGAAATCCATCCCTGAAATCGAGGCAAGTCTTTCGGAGGTAGTCGGCCGGCAACCCGCTTCTCCGATTGCTTTCACTGGATTCTCGGGAGCGGCTCGCCTGGCCCCGGCGGTCCGCTACTCGCGGGTCGCCGCCTACGTCCGGGGAGATGTTGACGCACTTGCCAGCCGGCTGGGCTTGAAGCCCGTGTCCTCAGGCGCCAACGTTACACTCCTTGAGCCGTTTGACGAAGGCGTTTTCTACGGGATGCGAGCCTTGGAGGGCGCGCCCATCGTTTCGGCCGTCCAGATTTACCTCGACCTGATGCAAACCAGAGGCCGCGGCGAGGAGGCGGCTTCGGCGATCCTGGGAGAGGCCATCAAACCACTGTGGCGCTGACGTTCCGCGATTATTCCGGTGACGTGGTCGAGGCGGCCAGGTCCGTTCTCCTGGAACTGGTTCACCTCCTCGGCGAATACCGCGACGACATCGTTGTCGTCGGCGGATGGGTTCCGCAACTCATCCTTCCGTCGTTCCCTAAGCGGCATGTCGGCAGCATCGACGTGGATTTGGCGCTGAATCATCGGAACCTGAAGGAAGCGGGGTACGCGACGATCCAGAAGCTGCTGTTGGGACGAGGCTACGAGCAAGACCCGCGCCAGCCTTTCATCTTTCATCGAACCGTGGTCATCGGCGGCCACCCGATCAAGGTTGAAGTCGACTTCCTGGCCGGTGAATACGAGGGCACCGGTCCGAAACATCGAACACAGCCCGTCCATGAAGGCCGGGCCCGCAAGGCTCGCGGCTGTGACCTGGCATTCGATCTCTTCGTAGAGACCGAAATCAGCGGCGAGCTTCCCGAAGGCGGCAACGATCAGGCGCGAGTTCGAGTGTCGTCGATCATCGCGTTTCTCGCTATGAAGGCGATGGCGCTGCACGATCGCCTGAAAGAAAAGGACGCCTGGGACATCTACTTCACCCTCACGAACTATCCGGGCGGTCTTGACGCGCTTGCCGGCGAGATTCGGCCGCACCTCGCTCACGGATTGGTTCAGGAAGGCCTTCAGAAGATCGCGGAGAAGTTTGCTTCAACCCAACACGCCGGGCCCAAGTTCGTGGCTGATTTTGAGGACGTGCAAGAGGAGCAGGATCGTTCCCTGTTGTTGCGCGATGCGTTCGAAAAAGTGGACTACCTGCTGCGTTCACTGAAGGTTCGATAGGCGGGCCGCTTGTTGTTGCAATGGACGACGATCCAAGCTGATCGCCACCGGCCACCCACAAAACATCGAACGGATAAAGCTGAGCACTCGCCAGAAGGTTACTTTGTCCCGTCGTTGTTTCGCGATCGCGAAGATATCAACGCTGTTCGCTGGCACATATTCCGCCGGCAGAATCTTACGCTGATCCAGAAGGAGGGAGCTTCGCCGTTTGAAGCGCAGGCACAGGCCGGACATTTGAAGCCAGTCAGGACAAGCGCGGTTGAAATGCGCGAATTGTACGGGACTTGAAAGTCGTTGAGATAACGAAAGGCGAGCTATGTGCTTGACAAGGATTGGTGGACCTGAAGGGATTCGAACCCTTGACCTCTTCCATGCCATGGAAGCGCGCTCCCAACTGCGCCACAGGCCCACGTGAGGCCAAACAACTCTAGTATAGTACACGCCGGTGACACGAGAAGCCGCTTGGAACATCGTTTGCGAGTTCATTCAATCGGAAAGCTTGCGCAAGCACGCCCTCGCTGTCGCCGCTTGCATGGAAGCATACGCGCCCCGGTTCGAAGGGGACCCGGAGCAATGGGCCGTCACCGGTCTGCTTCACGATTTCGACTGGGAAATCCATCCCAACCTGCCGGACCATCCCACACTCGGCGAACCGATCCTGGCCTCGCGTGACGTGTCCGATGAGATCCGCCGCGCCATCCTTTCACACGCCGATTTCACCGGCGTTCCCCGCGTGACGCCCCTCGAAAAAACATTGTTCGCCTGCGATGAGCTCGCCGGCTTTCTCACCGCCGTTAGCTATGTCAAACCCACGCGCAGCATCCACGATGTCGACGTGGCCGGCGTTCGAAAAAAATTGAAGGATAAGGCATTCGCCCGAGCGGTAAGCCGTGACGATATCCTTAGCGGTGCTGCCGCACTTGGCATCGACCTCGATGCCCACATCGCATTCTGCATCGATGCCATGCGGCAAAAAGCGCATGCCCTCGGGCTGGAGGGCAGCCGGCCGCAGTAAGAATTACCAGCATTCCGTCCGCAACTGCCGCATGGACCGCACTTCCGAGTTGGCAAAAAAATTGCTTTCTTAACAATTGGAAGGACGGCAACGATGCTCTGGCTAGCGCTCGGAATGCTCGCTTTGTTTTGGCTCTTGGGCAGCGTTAGCTCGGTAGCGGCCTCAGCCGTTCTCTACTTCGCCATCGTCGCCGTGCTCGGCGTCATCGTCGTCTCGATCCTTCATGGCGGATCGCCCTTCGGCCTGCACTAAAATCCGGTTGTCTTGGCTTTCTTTGGCCAGCACAAGCTTCCAATAAAGGCCAACACCGTTCCGCCGAAATACCAAAGCGCGCTCTCAAATTCATCGCGTCCCGAGTACGTGTACGTTCCCCAGAAAAATCCCCGAAAATAGAGAACCATCGCCGCGAACGCCCAAACAACCAGCAGCGGCCGGAATCGGCCTGTCATCGCCAGCAGAACCGAGATCAATCCCGCGAGTCCCAGCCACACGGCATAACCCGCTTGCCGATCCGTATCGCCCGGCAACAACGGTGTGTAGAACGACGCCGTTCCCGTCGACATCTTCCCGATCAGCCCGATTCCAAGCAGAAACACGCTCAAAACCAAGTGAAAAACATAACTGAACATTCGCAATAAAAACGCAACTAGGCGCACTGGGCTGGCGGCTCCTGTTAAACTAAACCCCTCATTGTAACAGCGAGGTAAGCTCAGGAGAGACCTGGAATGTTCAGCGCCGAATGCCCCAAGTGCAAAAACGAAATTCCGCTCGGAGTGACGGATTGCCCCGTGTGCGCCGCCAAGGAAGCCGCGGGTGAAAGCTCGGCCGAAACGCCAATCCTCACTCCGCCACCACAAGTTAGTCGCGCCGCACCGGATATCCCGGCGGTGCGGCGCGCCACTCCCGCATGGCTCGTTATGCTGGGCGTCGCTGCCGCCCTGGGTGCCATCTTTGCTCTTGGATATCTGGTGCTGCTGCCGAAAATGCGCAACGGTACAGCGACGGAGCAAGCCAAGCAAGCTCCCTCGACGCAAATGGAGTCCCCGGGCGCTCCGGCAACGGCCGCGCCCGCCGCGCACCGCTATGCAAAGCACATCGAAGTCGCAGGCATTCGCATCGTCGAGGAAAACAAGAAGCCGGTACTCAAAATGCTGCTCGTCAATCACTCCGGCGCGGAACTCCCCGATGTCGCTGGCAAAGTGGAATTGCGCGCCACCAACGCCGCGCCTGGAGCGGCCGCCATCGGCGTGATCGAAGTTTCGGTCCCGTCCTTGGGCCCCTACGAATCGAAGGAACTATCCGCGCCGCTTAAGACGGCTCTT
>Ga0187894_10005754_pt1 | contig 12457 bp, 11 predicted proteins | sample GBC1701081metaG_FD_136650 | JGI IMG/M metagenome (GOLD analysis project Ga0187894, IMG submission 136650) | White microbial mat communities from a lava cave in the Kipuka Kanohina Cave System on the Island of Hawaii, USA - GBC170108-1 metaG ... | reverse complement strand
GAGGTGAAATTGCCAGGCGAGCAAGTCTCCGTCACCACAATTCCATCTTAAAAAACCGGCTTTGAAAACCGTCGATAACAAGGATGTGAAAATCAACGATTCCACAACTTTTGACACGAACTCACGGCAACACAAGCTGCACGCCTTCGCTGCAGGGCCGGTATCCGACAAAAACCGAGGTTGCTTCCAACTCTACCTTGAAGCGCACGGCGACCGCCACGTATGACCCTTATACCGGCGTTGTCAAAACCACCACTGACGTGGACAACGGCGTGACCAATGCGATGGAGTATGACGACATCGGTCGTCCAACAAAGGCGATCACCGCACAAGGCGCCGCAGGGTTTGAATCGTGGACGCAGACGGAATACCACGACCCCGACCCGGCCCCGAGCGGTGATAAACGCCGATACATCGTCGTCCGCTCCGACCTCGAAACCGTCGGAGACGGGAAGAAGGTCGCGATCCAGCATTACGATCAATTGGGACGAGTGCGCCTTTCGCGCTCGCTTGAAAACGCCGCCACCGAAGACCCGTACAACGAAACGCACGGCATTAAAGTCGAGACGCGGTACAAAGCTACGGGCTACGCCTGTCCGTGGGACGATCAGCAAGGCGCACAGGAAACGTGTTCGGCCCAATTAGTATCGAATCCTTACCGGGCTGATTACTCTTACAATGCCGGTTCCGAGCCAACGATGGGAGCGACTTATGACGCCAACGGCAATGTGTTGACGGCGACGGACGCCAACGGCATTACGATCACAAATACCTACGACGCTCTGAACCGCCCACTCACGCGAACCTATTCGGACGGGACGCCGGCGGTGACCAGCATTTATGACGACCCACAGGTTCCTTACTCCAAAGGCAAATTTAATGCTTCAAATTCTTCTGATCAAACAATGGTTAAGAGTAAAGCCGGTATTGAACCACTCAGACCCAATGTTCCTATGCGAGAATCGTGGTACAGGCCAGACGCAAAGGTGAGATTTTATCGACCGGTTGCACCTAAAAAAAAGGAGGAAAAATAATCATGAAATTTAGCCTTTTTTTACCTATACTGTGTGTCGTAATTGCTACTGTAATGACAAATTCTCAAATTAATGAAAATCGGATGGACGAAGAAACAATTAAATTTTACTGGTACTCACGAGTATCAGAGGAAGCAATTCGTTCGCAATAGAATAAGCTGAGACTAAATGAAACTGAACCTACAATAGTTATTGATGGAATTCGTATTCTACTTACTTTCGAAGGAGATAACGCGAAGGCTCGGTTTTGTGGTGCGACAGATGTAAAATACAATTCCCCAGAAGTCGATTGCAGTGTGGAGATTGCAGCGTTATTTTACGCATCCTATATCTTTTACGGAAAAGACTGGGATCATTTTGCTACAGGCATCGCATTAATGGAAGATCGTAAAATAAATTCTCCCGAAACAATTAAAAAGGCATACAAACATTACCGAAAATGGTTCGAGAAAGTGAAAGAAATTGGATTGGAAGAAGCTAGAATACGGGGGCTTGACCCGCTAAAAGGCTCTGGAATTGGGTGGTATGACGGAGCCTCCTAGGCGAATTGGGGGACAGGGTTTGCGATTCAGGAATTGCAAATTGGGGGACAAATTGGGGGACATCTATGAAGTTGGGGCCAGAGTCAAGCGCGCCTGTATCGTTTGCACCGGCTGTGGTGGTTGGGGTTGGATACGGAGAACTTTGACAATAAACAAACCTGCCTCCTTTTTTAGTTAGAATTTCTTTCAAATTCGCATCGCGTAAGTTAGGCGATGCCGTCATCTATTCGTGCACGAGTTCTGCTCGCCTACATGAAACCGGATCGGCTCATTCCGATACTTTTATCGAAATGGCCGGCCGGTGAGGTCGCGTTTAAGGACGGTTCACCGAAAATTATGTACCTCAATCGTAACCAAAAGTCTTTTTCCGACAAATGAAATCTACAATGAACGTGATCAGGATTTGTAGAAAAACAAACTAAAAAGAGGAAATCTACCAACGTACAAATCTTCACGAGACATCCTGTTACGGACGGCGGCCTTTTTCTGATTTAATCTTTCGTTGATTTCAATTTCTTCGGAGTCGGTTTTACTTCTCAGCCTGCGTCGTTGTTTTCACCCTTGCCTTTGTTTTGGGCGCTGGTTGAGCATGGCCGGGCGGTATTGGGGATGTCGAAGGGCTTCTTCGAGTTTCTTAAAGATGAAATCGGGCATTGCCTTGACGATCCAGTTATGGTTGTATTCGCCGACCGAGGCGAGCTCGGCGGCGGGTGCCGGGTTCATGAACTTATGAGCCGCGATTGAGCAGAGTTTCCCAAATACCTATTATTAACAAGTTACGACTTCCGAAACTTAAGCAACTCTGCCGAGAAGTCTCGAACTTTAACTGGGAGAATTGCGCCGTTTGATTTAGACCGAGGGTGGGGTTTCGCGCTAACATGGTGAAATCCTGTTCTGCCAGGCACCTTGTTTTCTGTTTAACAATACACGTAATATCGAGGCTTCGAAACGCGTATGAGCGAGTCTTCGAAAAAGGACCTGATCACTTTTGCCGGGCCGATCTTTGATCTGATATTGAGGTTGAAGGCGGGGATCGTGGCGCCTTCTAATGATCTGCGGCCGAAGATCGCAGCGATGCTGGAGGATTTTGAGAAGCGGGCCGAGCGGTACAAATACAATCACAAGATCGTGCAGGTTTCGAAATTCGGGCTGGCGGCGTTTGTGGACGAGACGGTTTTGACGAATAATTTTCCGCTTCGCAACGAATGGGAGAAGAATCCGCTGCAGCTCGAATATTTCGGCGAGCAGCTTGCGGGAAACAAGTTTTTCGAAAAGCTCGACGCGATGCTGAATCAAATTGAGGTTACGCAGGACGCGGTCGAGGTTTATTATTTTTGCATGCTGCTGGGCTTTAAGGGCCGTTATGCGGTTTACGAGCAGGAGAAGCTGCTCGCCACGATGCAAACCGCTGCAAACGCACTGGTTAAGGTCGGCCGGATAAAACCGGTCGAACTCTCACCGCACTGGCTGGCGAACGACCAGCCAAAGCCGCCCGAAAAACGCGGGATGCCGATCTGGGCAAAATTGGGCGCCGCCGGCGGTCTAGGTTTAGCGCTTATTTTGTACGCGGTGATCTTCGTGCTGTCGTACAAATTTCTGCAGGATGCGGTCGAACGGCTTCGGCTTTAGTCCGATCGTAAAAATATGAGTTGGCATGTCAGTCAATTGAAGTACGCGTTCGGGCTCGGCGGACTGATGTCTTTTTACGGCATCGTCGGTCTCATCGTGTTTCTTGTCCCATCGGCATCGATGGGTAATAACTACAAAATACTTATAGTCGCTCTCGTTCTGCTGACGCTTCCCTTCGCGTTGATCATAATGTTCGTTTCCTCGCGGCGTGGCAAGAAGAAACGTCTTCAGGCCGAGGCGGCCGCTAGCCAGCCGTCGGCAGGAAATGGTCAGCCTGTCCCGATGCAAACGGCCGCCGCACCGACGGGCCAATATCCTGAGCTGACGCGCGGGGCGGAAGAAACGGTTCAATTTTTAAAAACGTCAAATCTCGGCGAGGCCGGGCGCGACGCCGTTTATTCCCTGCCGTGGTATATAGTTGCCGGCGCGCCGAAAGCCGGGAAAAGCTCACTCGTGATAAGCTCGAATCTAAACTTCCAAACGTTGCCAAGCCAGCGGCAATCGGAACAGCGTTTCGTGCGCCCGACGCCGGCGGTCGATTGGCGCGTGACGAGCGACGCGGTTTTTGTGGACACCGCCGGCCGCTACCAGACCGAAGGCGTGGACGGCGAGGAATGGTCGTCGCTTATCGACACGATCAAAAAATACCGCTCGAACCGGCCGCTCGACGGCTTCGTGATGGCGGTGAACGCCGAAACGATCGTCAAGGGCGACGAGCGCGAGATCGAGGAACTGGCAAAGGTGCTGCGTGCCCGGCTGGACGAAGCGGTGCAGCGGCTGCGGGTCCGCTTTCCGGTCTATCTCGTTTTCACGCACGCCGATTCGATCGAGGGTTTTCGCGATTCATTTTCAAGCTCGAAGAAAGAAGACAAAACACTCGTTTGGGGCGCCACTATTGCTATTGAGAAAAGCGAAAATGCGCAAGCGCAATTCGACGGCGAGTACGAAGTACTGCAAAACTCCGTTATGAAGCGGCGGCTCGTGCGACTTTCGGCGCCGTTCCCTCCTGTCCGGCAATTAAAGATATTTAATTTTCCGCTTCACTTCGGCTCGGCCCGGCGAAAGTTTGCGGCGTTTGTTAACGCGCTCTTCCGTCCGAATCCGTTTAGTGAAAATCCTTTCCTGCGCGGCTTCTATTTCACAGCGGCGCCTGCGGCAAAAGGATCGGCGAACGCGCCGCAATCGGTTGCCAACGGTTATTTTTCCGAACGGTTCTTCCGCGATGTAATACTTCGCGACAAAGATCTCGTAAAGACGTTCGTCGCTCAGCGGCATCGGCCGCCGATCTTCGGCTGGATCGTAACGATTCTTGGAGCTTTGCTGATCGGGCTGCTTTTGATAATGACGGTCGTTTCGCTCGTGACGAACCGGACGCTTCTGAACGAGGCGGCAACGCGCGGCGAGAAGGTCCTTGCCGTGCGAAATGAGGATCGGGGCAAAGACGTCCTCTCCAAGAATGAAGACAACACCCGCAGGGAGATCGTCGTAACCGAGGAATTGCGGTCGCTGATGGCGCAGCTTGACGATTACGACCGCAGCGGCCCGCCGTTCTATATGCGGCTCGGATTGTACTCCGGTAGCTCCGTTTACGAACAAAGTCTTCTGCCGCTGTATTATTCGGTGATCGAGCAGAGGTACAAGGATCCTGCATTGAAGCGCGTCGAGGCCGACCTTCGCAAATTTGCCGACGGAGCCGCCGTTGTAAATCCGTCGCAACTCACTGAAAAGGAAGAGCAAAACCTGGGCAAGCACTATGACCTGCTCAAGGCGTACCTGATGCTTTCCGGTCAATACCAGGAAAAGGCCGAGGCGACGCACATCGCGACGACCTTGAAAGATTACTGGACGGCCGACTCGAAGGTGCCTGCGGACATGAAATTGATCGCCCAGCAGCAACTCGAATTTTGGGCAAAACAGGTGGACCGCACGCCGGACGAAGGCAATTTCCCGCGCATCCCTCTGAATGCAAAGCTGGTCGAAGACACGAGGAAAAAGCTGCAGGCGTTTCCGGCGGTTTATCGTTACTACAGCCGAAAGATCACCGAAATTTCGAAGGAAGTTGACGAAAAGGTCGGGCCGACGACGGTCGATTCGATTCTGGCCCGCAACGGCGGCGACAACAGCCTGATGGAAGGCCGCTATCCGGTGCCAAGCGCGTTCACGCGTTCGGGTTATGATCTGATGAAAGTTGCGATCTCTGAGGCCGACCAGAAGCTGAGCGAGGACGATTGGGTAATGGGCGAGCTTGGGAAAAAGGAACTTGTCCAGGCGACCGATGCGAGCCTTTTGGAAAAACGCTATCACCGGGATTACGCCGATCATTGGCTGAAGTTTGTAAAGGCGGTCGAGGTTAAACCGTATAAAAACGTATCGGACGCGGCGAATGCCCTGCAGACATTTTCGCAGGCAAATTCACCGATGGAAATATTGATGAAGGAGATCGCGCGAAATACAAACCTTTCCGCTCCTCCAGAAAATCCGGGCTGGTTCGAGTGGCTGAAAAGCTTCGTCGTCTCGAAAAAAACCGCTGAAACGGGTGGAACACCGCCCGAGACGGAATTTCGTCCTCTTTTCACTTTCGTCGGGACAAAGGACAAGCCCGACGCCGCGCCGATAGCAAAATATCGCGGCGTGCTCGGTCAGGCATTCAACGACATCAACAATGTTTCCGAAGGCCAGGTCAAAAAGATCGCAGAGGAGATGGCGGACGACAAAGATCCGATAAAGATCCGGCAGCGAGAAAATGCCATCGTCGGCCTCATCGGCGGGTTTGAAGAAACTCCGTCCGGACAGGCCCTTGCCGCTCTGCTTCAACGCCCTATCGGGAATCTCAAGGCGCGTTTCGGTGCCGATGCACAGAGCCAGCTTGTAAAATCATGGAACGAGCAGATACTGCCGGACGCAAAGGAGATCGAAAAGGGTTACCCGTTCGAAGACAGCCAGACGGAAACCGACCTCACAAAGCTGACGGCGTTTCTGGCTCCGAAGGAAGGCAAGTTTTCCAAGTTTTATGACGAGAAACTGAGCCGCTATTTTGAGGAATCCAACGGACAGCTTAAATTGAAGGACACGGCCGAAGTGAAATTCAGTGACGACTTCATTGCGTATCTGAATAACGTAATGAAGCTGCGCGAGGCGCTCTACGGTACGAACCCAACGCCGAAGTTCGAATATGAATTTACGCTGCGGCCCGTGAAAGACGCGATTGTCGAGGTCAGCCTCGACGGCCAACCGGTGAAATCGGAAGGAACAGGCTCGATCAATGCTACGTTCCCGGGTGCCGGCGGGGCGGAAACCGGCGTACTTATAAATGTCGGCTCCACGTCGGGTTTAACTACGACCGAACCGCCATCGAACTCGAATACGTCGGTAGGGCCGAGCTCGTCGTCGTCGCCGCTCAAATATCAGGGTAATTGGGGACTGTTCCGCTTTGTCGATGCTTCGCGGCCGGCGAAACAGGCGGGCGGCGAATATTTATTGTCATTCAGCGTCAGCGGAAAGGCAGTGACCGCGACGATCAAATCGAGCGGCGGCGACCTGTTCGATAAAACTATTTTCCGGCAGATACGCGTACCGCAGAACTTTTTAAAATAACGCTATGAACGATGCAAAACTGCAACTCGATGCTGGAAACCTGACCGCCGCGGTCGAGGCCGCACTGCGCCTTGTGAAAACGAATCCGACAAATGAAGCCGCACGAACTTTTCTTTTCGAACTTTCGTGCTTTTCGGGCGAATGGGAACGTGCGGAAAAGCAGCTTGAGGTGATCGGCCACCAAGACGCAAACGCGATGGTCGGCTCGCTTATTTACCGCCAGAATTTCAAGGCCGAGCGCGACCGCATGCGACTGTTTGCCAACGGTATCAAGCCCGAATTCCTGGTTTCGGAGCCGCCGCATATCGCCGGCTTGCTCGATGCGGTGAATCGCGTCCGCGAAGGAAACACGGCCGAAGCCCGCGTCGCGATCGACCGCGTTGAAGAAGAAAGGCCCGCGTATTCGTGCGAAGTCAACGGCGAGGGCTTTTCCGACTTTCGTGATTACAATGACTTGACGATGTGCCTTTTCGAGGTTTTCTTTAAAGATAGTTACGTCTGGCTCCCTTTCGAGGACGTTGCATCGATCGAATTTTTCAAACCGAAAACGCTTCGCGATCTCTACTGGATACAGGCCGAGGTCGAGATGGTGAACGGCGTGAAGGGCGAGATGTTCTTCCCGGCACTGTATTCCGGCACTTGGAAAAGTGACAACGATAAGGTGCGGCTTGGGCGTATGACCGACTGGCGCGACGCGGGCGACGAGATTTTCATCGGCGAAGGGATGAAACTTTTCTGGATGGACGGCCGTGATAAGTCCATTCTTGACATTAATTCGATCAAATTCCGACACGCGGCGGCCGCGGAGACGGTTTGACAGGTGCTTTATTTTGGGTTTTCGTTTAGAATGTTTCTACCTCAGTAGAGCTTTCGGCGATAATTAGCCCTTTTTGTTCAAAGGCCAAGGAGTATTTTCGATGAACGACGAGCTGCAAATCCCGGCAGTGATTGATATCGAAGCGATGCTTCAACCGATCTCGGATGAGTCGCCTTCCGGCGAAAGCCTTCGGTACGCGGGTATCTACGACGAGATCACCGAGGCCCGCCGCGCCGACGACGTTATAGGCGATCAGGGAGCTTGGGCAACCGATCTGAAAACGGCCGACTATCGCCGCGTCATTGAGCTTGCCGTTCCAGCTTTAACCAGCCAAACAAAGGATATGCAGATCGCGGCGTGGCTTTCCGAAGCCTTGACGCGTCAGCACGGTTTCGCGGGTCTGCGTGACAGCCTGCGTCTTATGGCGGGTCTTCAGGACAGGTTTTGGGAGGCGGTTCATCCGGAGATCGACGAAGGTGACATGGAAGGCCGCGCAAACGCCATTTCATGGATGGATGCTCAAGCGGCTTTTTCGATGAAAAAAGCGCCGATCACCACCGGCGGCAGCTCGTTTTTCGACTACGAAGATTCAAAGGTTTACGATTTTCCGGAAGATTTTTCGACTTTCTCCTACGAAGAGCAGGAAAAATTCAATGAGCTGAAGGAGCAGGCCGAAAAAGGGAATCGTACTACGGCAGACAAGTGGAAACAGGCGGTGGCGGCCACGCGGCGTGTTTTTTGCGAACAGACAAATTACACTGTCGGCGAATGCGTTGAGGCGCTCAAGGAACTGAACGCCGTGATCGAGGCAAAGTTCGAACGGAACCAGATGCCCGGTTTAGGAGAGCTTTCTCGCGGTTTGGACGACCTCCATACGCAGGTCAAAAAATTGCTCGAAGAAAAGAAGCTCGAAGAACCTGATCCGTCCGATTTCGAGGACGAGGCGGGCGAGACCGCGACGGACGGAGCCGTTCGCGGTCAGGGCGGACCGGTTCAGAATCGGGCCGACGCGCTTCGCAAGCTCAGCGAAGTTGCCGATTATTTTCAGCGAACCGAGCCGCATAGTCCAGTAGCGTATCTGGCGCAACGTGCGGTCAAATGGGGCAACATGCCGCTCGAAGCCTGGCTGCGCGAAGTTGTGAAAGATCAGACTACACTCGAGCAGATCAGGGAAACGCTTGGCTTTAACACTGGCAGCGAAACCGCCGGTTAGTAGTTTTCATTAGCAATAATTCAATAGATAAGGAGAAAAAACCATGCCAACGAAAGAAAGTTTACAGCATAAGATCGACCGTGTTCGGCCGCCCCGCGTCCAGATCACATACGATGTGGAGGTCGGCGGCGCGATCGAGCTTAAAGAGCTGCCGTTCGTGGTCGGCGTAATGGGCGATTTCGTCGGGAAACCGGAAGAAGCTCTGCCGACCCTGAAAAATCGCAAGTTTGTCGAGATCGACCCCGACAATTTTAACCAGGTTATGGCCGGCATGGCTCCGCGGCTCGCCTACACCGTCGATAACAAGCTGCAGGACGACGGCAGCAAGATGGGCATCGAGCTGAAATTCAAGAACATCGAGGATTTCGAGCCCGATCAGATCGTCAACCAGGTCGAGCCGCTTCGCAAGCTGGTCGAAGCACGGCAGAAGCTCTCCGATCTTCGCTCAAAAATGGACGGGAACGAGAAGCTGGAATCGATGCTCGAGGACATCATCTCAAATTCGGATAAGCAGAAAGAACTAAGCAATGCGTTAGGCATCGACGCTAAGGAGGAATAGGAAAATGGCAACAAAGCAGAAAGAAAAAGCGGCCGAGGCCCAAACCGTCGAGACCGAACAGGAAGGCAGCTTACTGGACAAAATCTTGGCCGACGGGAAAATGGCCCGTGACGACTATCAGAAGGAACGCGCCAAGGACATGATCGGCGAGTTCGTATCGCAGGTGATGAGCGGCACGCTGACGATGTCCAAGAACATGGACGTCGCCATTAATTCGCGCATCGCCGAGATCGACCGTCTCATCTCGGCCCAGATGAACGACATTATGCACCACGAAGATTTCCAAAAGCTGGAAGGCTCGTGGCGCGGCGTGCATCATTTGGTCAAGAACAGTCTCACCGGATCGCAGCTGAAGATCCGCATGATGAGCGTAACCAAGAAGGATCTGCTCAAAGACTTCGAACGGGCGCTTGAGTTCGACCAGTCGGCGATGTTCAAAAAGCTGTACGAAGACGAATATGGAACCTTCGGCGGTGCTCCGTTCGGAGCGCTGATCGGCGATTTCGAATTTGGCAACCATCCGCAGGATATGTCGCTGCTAGAAAATATGTCGCAGGTAGCGGCGGCCGCGCACGCGCCTTTTCTGAGCGCGGCCTCGGCGGGACTTTTCGGATGGGAGACTTTCTCGGAAATGTCGGAGGTTCGCGACGTGGCGAAGATCTTCGATCGGACGGAGTATATGAAATGGCGCAGCTTCCGCGAAGCGGAAGATTCGCGCTACGTCGGCCTCACGCTGCCGCACGTGCTGATGCGTGAGCCGTATGGCGCGGCCACCAAGCCGACCGAATCGTTCCGTTTCGAGGAAGACGTGGATGGGAAGGATCACAAGAAATATTTGTGGGGCAATGCTGCCTATGCGCTCGGCACGCGACTGACCGAAGCGTTCTCGATGTACGGATGGTGCGTTGCGATCCGCGGAGTCGAAGGCGGCGGACTCGTGCAGGGACTTCCGACGCACACATTCCAGACCGACGAAGGCGAGCTCGCGATGAAATGCCCGACCGAGGTCGCGATAACCGACCGCCGCGAAAAGGAATTTTCCGACAACGGTTTCATTCCGCTAGTCCACTGCAAGGGCACCGATTACGCTGCATTCTTCGGGATGCAGTCGGCGAACAAGGCAAAAAAATATGACTCGGACGAGGCCAACGCCAACGCGCGGCTCTCGACGCAGCTGCAATATTTGTTCGCCGTTTCGCGTTTCGCTCACTACCTGAAATCAATGATGCGCGACAAGGTGGGGTCGTTTATGTCGCGCAAGGACTGCGAGCAATTTCTGAATCGGTGGATCAAGAATTACATCACCGAGGATGACACCGCGACGGCCGCGACCAAGGCGAAATTCCCGCTGCGCGAAGCTCGTATAGATGTGGCCGAGATCCCCGGCAAACCCGGATGTTACCGGGCCGTGGCGTTTTTAAGGCCGCACTTCCAACTCGACGAGCTTTCAGTGTCGTTGAGGTTGGTCGCCGATCTACCGCAGCCGGCGAAGGGTTAGTAAATTGGACTGGGCAGCCGGCCGGATCCGATCCGGGCCGGCCGGCCGTTTCGCAAAAATCTTTCCCGGAAAGCGTCTTAACCACATAGCCGATGTAAAAAGCATTGGCCGGATTGATAAATAAAAAAGGAGCAAAATTGAAATGGCATCAGCAGATACATTTTTACAGATTGGCGATATTAAGGGCGAAACCACGGACGAGAAATTCAAGGAATGGATCGAAGTGCTTTCGTGGTCATGGGGCGAAACGAACAGCGGTTCGCACGGTTCGGGCGGCGGCGGCGGAGCCGGTAAAGTTCAGATGCAGGACTTCCACTTTGTTATGCAGTTCGGCAAGCATTCGCCGAAATTGATCGGTGCCTGTGCAACAGGCGATCATATCCCCAAGGCAGTTCTGGTGAGTCGCATAGCCGGCGGGAAACAGGAAGAATTCCTGAAAATTGAATTCAAGAATTTGACTATCTCGTCTTATCAGACCGGTGCCTCGAAGGACGGGAAATCGCGTCCGACCGACCAGTGCTCGTTCAACTACACCGAGATCTACATGAACTACAACGAGCAAAAAGAAGACGGTTCTGTCGGCGGCAACATCGAGGTTCAGTACAATCTTGCTTTGAACAAAAAGATCAAATAAGCGCAGGTCTTGTATCTCGATAAACTTTATCCGCAGGGTCGCGAACGGCGAAAAAGCGCCGCCAAGCGACCCTGCTGACTGATTTCTAGCCAATCGTTCGGGGATTATGCCGGTCGGTGAAAACGAACTTAGAACGACGCCTTCCGTTCTGGATCGGCTGATCGATCTAGAGCCGCGTGTGTCCGTCGACCCGACGAGATCGCGCTCTGTCCAGATGCAGGACCTCAAGCAATCCATCCGGCGCGATCTCGAATGGCTGCTGAACACGCGGTGCCACTCCGAAAATATCGACGGCTTGCTCGAAGAAGCTCCGCGTTCCGTGGCGTTTTACGGGCTGCCGGATTTTACCGGAATAGGAGCACAAAGTCCGACAGAGCAGAGGCGGCTGATGAAAATGATCGAAACCGCGATAAAGAATTTCGAACCGCGGTTTCTGGATCCGAAGGTCAGCATCGAGCCGGTGAGCAGCACGGATCGGCAGCTTCGGTTTCGCATATCGGCCAAGCTGGATGTGGAACCGGCACCCGAACCGGTGGTTTTCGACACAGTTCTTCAGTTCGGCAGCGGCGACTTCGTCGTGACCGAAAAATAGCTTTTTACAAACCTGAACGACGAGTGAGTACCACCTGCGGTAGCGGGTGGTTGAAAAATCCGGAGTAGCACCAGGCAGTTGGCTGTTGGCAGTCAGTTGATCAAAGCCAATTTTTTTGGCCATGAGGGTCGAAACTGAAAACTATAAACTATCCGACTACTAACTGTTAGATCCTAACAGTTAGTAGTTATTCAGTTCTAAGTTAGCAGTTCAGAGAAGGTCGTCGACTACCTGCTGCCGACCCTATAGTCACCCGCTACCGCAGGTGGTACTGACCCGCCAATCGAATAAGCCGCAGAAATCTATGAGAGACGAGCTTCTTGGTTATTACGAACGCGAGCTGAT
>Ga0187894_10005753_pt1 | contig 12458 bp, 12 predicted proteins | sample GBC1701081metaG_FD_136650 | JGI IMG/M metagenome (GOLD analysis project Ga0187894, IMG submission 136650) | White microbial mat communities from a lava cave in the Kipuka Kanohina Cave System on the Island of Hawaii, USA - GBC170108-1 metaG ... | reverse complement strand
GACCGCGGTGACCGCGGCGAGCGACCCCGCTTCAGCCGTGACGCGGCAGCTGCGCCGGGCGCGGAACCCGAGGTCGAGGGAGACCCGACATGAGCATGGGTGGTGGCGGTCCCCGCCGGCCGTTCGTACGGCGCCGCAAGTCGTGCCCGTTCTCGGGCGCGAACGCACCGAAGATCGACTACAAGGACATTCGCCTGCTCGGTCGATTCATTTCCGAGCGTGGCAAGATCGTGCCCAGCCGCATCTCGGCAGTGTCGACCAAGAAGCAGCGTGAACTGGCCAACGCCATCAAGCGCGCCCGCTTCCTCGGTCTGCTGCCCTACGTGCTGCGCTGAGGGGAGGACAAACCATGGCTAACATGGAAGTGATCCTGCTCGAGCGTGTGGCCCATGTCGGCCAGATGGGCGATGTAGTGAAGGTGAAGCCGGGTTTCGCCCGCAATTTCCTGCTGCCACAGAAGAAGGCCTTGCGCGCCACCGAGGCGAACAAGAAATACTTCGAGGGCAGGCGCAAGGAACTCGAAGCGAGCAACCTGCAGCGCAAGCAGGAGGCCGACGCCGTTGCCGAAAAGATGAAGGGCTTCTCCGTCACCCTGGTCCGCCAGGCGTCGGAGAGCCTGCATCTCTATGGCTCGGTGTCCGCGCGCGACATCGCCGAGGCCGTGATCGCCGCTGGCGTCAAGATCGAGCGCCGTCAGGTCGAGTTGCCCAAGCCGATCAAAACGCTGGGCAAGCATATCGTCGAAGTTCATCTCCATCCTGAGGTGGTGGTGAACATCGGCGTGTTGGTGGCGCGCTCGACCGAAGAGGCCGAGTTCCTGGCCGGCGGCGGCACCCTGGTCGCCGAGACCGAGCGTCGTGCGCAGGAGCTCGCGGCTGCGGCACAGGCTGCCGAACAGCAGGCGGTCTCCATGCTGGAGAAGCCGGCGGCGCCCGCCGAAGGCGAGACCGCACCAGCGGCGGCGGACGAATCGGCACAGGCCGAGACGGCAGACAAGAAGAAGTGAGGCGTCGGCAGCAGCCGGCGACTGCGCGAGCCCCCGGGTTAAAAGCCCGGGGGCTTTTTCGTTGCAGGTCAAACCTTCGCGATGACCGCGAGGACCAGCGTTGCACGGCGCGGCGCCGAGCCTACGTAATCCGCGGCGCCAATGCCCACGCTGAAAATGACGCTGCAAGGGACTCTTTTTCATGAACAGCCGCCTGCTTCTCATCTTCGCCCTGGCCTGGGTCACAGCCGTCGAGGCGCGCGCGCAGCCCTCAATCCCAACCTACGGCACCGAACTCGAGGGCTTCGACTACCCCTACCCTGTGCAGCGCTTCAGCTTGACGTCGCAGGGAGAGCAGCTGTCGATGGCCTACATGGACATCCAGCCGGAACGACCCAACGGCCGCACGGCGGTGCTGCTGCATGGCAAGAATTTCTGCGGCGCCACCTGGGAAGCCACCATCGCAACCCTGCGGGGCGCAGGCTATCGCGTCATCGTTCCCGATCAGATCGGTTTCTGCAAATCGACAAAGCCTGCCCACTATCAATATAGCTTCCATCAGCTCGCCGAGAACACACACGCACTGCTCGCGGCGCGCGGCATCGAGCGCGCGACGGTCATCGGCCATTCGATGGGCGGCATGCTGGCTGTCCGCTATGCGCTGATGTATCCCGGCAACGTCGACCGCCTCGCTCTGGTCAACCCGATTGGGCTGGAGGATTGGAAGGCCGAGGGCGTGCCGTTCCGCAGCGTCGATGCTTGGTATCAGAACGAACTGAAGACGACGTTCGACAGCATCAAGAAATACCAGCTCGATACCTACTATGTCGGCCAGTGGAAGCCCGAATACGATCGCTGGGTCTTGATGCAGGCCGGTCTCTATGCCGGCGCCGGTCGCGATCGCGTGGCATGGAACGCCGCCCTGACATACGACATGATCTTCACCCAGCCGGTGATTCATGAGCTGGACCGCGTGAAGGTCCCAACGGTGCTGCTGATCGGCGAGCGCGACCGTACGGCGCTGGGTAAGGCGACCGCGCCCCCTGATGTGGCGCAGCGCCTCGGCCACTACGAGGTCCTGGGACGCCGCGCGGCTCAGCTCATCCCGCGCGCCACGCTGGTTTCATTTGCAGACCTGGGGCATGCGCCACAGATGCAGGCCCCGGACCGCTTCCATGCGGCCCTGCTGGCCGAACTTGCCAAACCGCTGGGACCGTAGTCAGGCTCGGCAAGAGCGCCGAGCCTCAACGCCGAGGCCCTTCGGCGTTCCAACGCGGGCAGAGCGCTCGCGTTTGGATCTATTTCAGCGGTTGCGTCGGCAGGCCGGCCGCGCTCCACGCGGCGATGCCGCCACGGTACCAGTAGACGTTGCGATAGCCGGCTTCGTAGGCGCGCAGCACCGCGTTGTAAGACTCCCAGCAGCGCACGCCCTGGCAGAAGAATACGATCGGATAGTTGGTCCTGTTGTTGGTCAGCTGGGCAAGCTCGCTGACGAGTTGCTGCTGTACCAGATCGCCGAAGCTGCCGGGCCGACCGCCATAGGGAATGTAGCGCGCCTTGGCGATGGTGCGCGGATGCGGGCTTTCCAGCACGTCGACCAGCAGGAAGTCCGTGCCCTTGCGCATTTCGTTCTCGAGCGCCTGGGTGGACAGGATCCGGCCTACCGGTATCGATGTCGGTGTCGCACTGCCGACATTGCCCTGCAGCGTCCGCTGTGGCGGCACACCGAAATCGGTGGTCTCTTCCGCGTACGACCCCGATGGCGGTGACGGTGGGCCAGGCGGTGTCGTCGTGCCGGGTTGCGTGGTCGGGCCGGGTTGGGTCGGGCCGGATGGCTTTGTCGTACCCGGCGTTGTTTCCCGTTCCGGCTTGGTCACCGGCCCGTCTGGATCGCCGGGGCGCGGCGACGGCGGCGTCCCCTTCGGCTTCGGCGTCGGCGTCGGATCCGAGGTCGTCGACGGCTTGGGCGTCGGTCCCGTCGGGTCAGGCTGAGGCGACGGCGGCTGCTGCGAGCCGACGATATACGCCACGACCAGGATGGCGATGAGAGCGCCGACACCGATCAGCACCCACTTCACCCAACCACCGCTCTTGGGCGGCACCGGTGGTGCCCCGGGGTACACGGCGCCATGCGGTGCCATGCCCGGGCCGGCGGACGTCCATCCCTGCTGCGGATACTGTGGCGGCGGCGCGCCATACTGCGCGCCCGGTGGGGCGCCGACCGGTGTGGACACGCCGACCCACGAGCCGTCCGGCTGGTGGCGCGGAATCGGCGCCGACTGTGGCGCGCCCGGGTGCATACCGCCAGCCGGGGCCGAAACACCGACCCAGGACCCATCGGGCTGGGACCGGGGGATTACTGTCGGCTGGACGCCGGCAGCCGATCCGTACTCGGATGGCAGCGGACCGCGCCCCAGCCCGTGGGCACAGGCGCGCACGACAGGCAGCGCGATATCGCTGCGGATTCCCAGATTGGTCTCGATACGCGCTGCCAGCCGGTCGATTTCGAGACCGATCTGCTCGGGCCGCGCGTTGGACAGAGCGTCGAAGACACCGTCATCGATGGCGCTGCCGAGGACCTTGATCTCACGCCGGGCCTCGGGGACACGATCGGACAGCACCGATACGACGCGTCGCCGGTCGGAGAATATCGCTGGACCAAACCGGCCCGGCAGCTCGCGGAGGACTTTCGCGAGCGCATCATAACTGTCAGCCGCCATCTACCCCTCTGATATCGGCGAGGCCCAGCCTATATCCCAGCATAATCAACGCCATGGCCGTTGCTGGCAACGGATTCATTGGACCACCCCGCAACCGATCATCTGATTGCAGTTGTTGGTCAGCACGCACACGTTGCTGCCGCGCAGTTGCACGTCCTGCGCCTGCGGCTGCACGAAGGCAACACACATGGTCCCGACATCCAGGCCGTCGCGTTGCCATTGCGGCTGCAGAATGCGAATGGCGGTGCTGTCCTGACGGGTCAATTTGAACGGCCCCGTCTGCGACAGACTTTCGGGCTCGCTGGCGCCCTGGCTGGCTACCGCCACGAACCCTGCGTTCCACCCCTGCTTGGAAACGCCGACGATCACGCGGAACACCTGATTGCCGGCCGACGCCCCAAATTCGAGGATGTAGGCCTGCTGTGCGTCCCGCACGCCGATCGCCGGCGGCGGCTGGTTGCCACCCGGCGGCACGATCATCGGCAGGCCGCCCGACGGCTGTGGCGGGCGGCCACCGCCCTGCTGCGGTGGTGGTGCTTGCCGCGGCGGCGGCTCGGGCCGTGGCGCCGCCTCGGGCCTCGACGGCGGCGGTTGCGGTGTGGGAGCCGTTTTGTCAGGGCCGGCGGAGAGCCCGACCACCACCAGAATGCCGACGCCGACCAAGGCGGCCACCATCCACTTGCTCTTCAGCAGCTCCGATGGCCCGCTTGGCGGCGCTCCTGGCGGTACACCGCCGGTGCCGTAACCCTGTGCGCCATAGGTCGGGCCCGCCGACGGTGGCATTGGCGGACCTTGCGGACCACCGACCACGTTCGACCCGCCGACCCAGCTGCGTTCCTGAGGCGCGGCGCCGGTGAGCGACGTGCCCCCGATACGCGCAGCGATTCGCACGCCCGCCATGGCATCGCCGATCGCCACACCTTCGCGGGTTGCGATCTCGGTTGCCAGGCGGTGGAACTCGGACGACTGGTCGGCAGTGGCACGCAGGCGCTGGGCCGCGCCGAGGCCGAGCGCACCAGCGGCCGCCTTGATGGTGTCGCGCAGTTCTGGTGCCTGGTCCGCGAGCAACGGCACGCTACGACGCGGATCGCGCAGGATGTCATCGCCGAACCGGCGCCGTGCCTCACCGAACAAGGCCACGACGCGGTCGTCTTCAGGAAACATCAGACCTACCTTTGTTGGATCACGCCGAGCGCCATCCCGCGTGATCACCAAACCATGTCGCTTGACCGCCGCTGACGATCGGCGTCCTGCGCCAGTTGCGTCACCGGATCAGGCGCGTTGCTGGATGACGATACCGACTTCACCGGTGCCGTGGTCGCCCATTTGATGCGATTCACGAGGTCCTGCGCGTTATTGGCGCGCAGCGGCTTGAATTCCGGATGAGCGATGAACCGCTCCAGAATCTCGTTGTCCGCGTCACTGCCGATGGCGATCGCCACACGCAACGAGCGGCTGCCGTAGGGTGAATCGAACAGCCGCTTCAGCCCGACTTCGAAATCATCCGACGGCTGCCCGTCCGACACGAGGACGAGAACCGGCGGAAGCTGCCGGCCCGGCATGCGCTCGGGGCCCAGCACGTCGGCAACCATGCTCAGCGCCTCGCCCATGTTGGTCTCGCCACCAGCGACGACGTCCTGCCATTCGAACTGGCTGACCGGCGTCGGCACCGCCACGTGCCACTCGGCGGTCGACGAGAAGCGCAGCACACGCACCAGTACGTCGGTTTCAGGGTTGTCCTCGGCTGCCGCGCGCATTTCCGGAATGGCAGCGCGCATGGCGTAGTTCAGCGACGCGATTTTGTCGCCCGTCATGGAGCCCGAGCAGTCCAGCGCCAGGATCACGTGCAGCTGCCGCCGCACCAGACGTGTGGCGTTGATATTGGGAAGGTCCGTCGCCATGGCGTGCTCCGTCGCCTCGTTCAACCGACGACGACGCCCTGGATGCCGCCGCCGAACTCGATGGTGATTCCCCCGGCCAGTCGCACGTTGCGCTGCGGCTCAACCGGCTGGACGGATCCGTCGCGCAGCCGAGCATACCACGTCACGCTGCCGAGATTCTTCAAACCGATGACGCCGGGGTTGCGTGGATGTGCCGTGACCTCGCCCATCAAGCCCCTGCCCCGCTCGCCCACGGCCGGGATCATGGCCAGATCGACGCGCACGCCCGGCATCAGCGGGACATTGGTACCGGCGATCGCCAGCGACATTGGCCCTGAAACAGCCGCGGTGGGCTGCATGGGCATCGTGGGCGCCACCGGCTGTGACGCCGGATACGGATGACGTGGTCCGGCTGCCGGACCACCTGGAAAGGCGACCGGCGGACCGGCCGGCGCGGCACCGGGGAAGCCGCCCCCCGCGGGGGCGCCCCATTGCGCTGGCTGAGGTGCGGCACCACCCCACTGCGGTGGCGGCGGCGCTGGCGGCGCAACGCCACCGCCCCACTGCGGCATCGGCGCCATTCCGGGCACGTTGCCCGATCCCGGCGCACCGACAATGATCGACCCTGACGTCTCGGCGCTGCGGCCGAAGATGCTGGCCTCGAGCTGGCGGGCCTTCAGCAGACACGCGATCAGCACCATGACCGTCGCCGCCGCGACGAGATAGTTGAGGCCATCCCAGATAGTGCCGACCGAGTTCCACAGCGCATGCAGGATCGCGGCCGTCAGCCAGCCGATCAGGAGCAGTTGCGGTGCCTTCTTGGGTCGGATGACGGCGAGGCCGATGAAGTAGCCGAAGATGCCGGCGTACGCCATGTGGCCGGCCAGCCCATTGATGACGCGCGGAAACAGCAGCATCAGGCCGAGGCCGAAGGCACCCAGATCGTTGCCCTTCGTTGCCTTGAACACCTGGGCAACGATGTTGGGCACGTACTGGTCCCACGTCTCGATGAAGATGAAGCCGGCACCGGCGGCGACGCCCATCAGGATGCCGTCGAGCGGCCCGCGGACGCGCAGCAGGTCGAACAGGCCCGACGGCAAGCCGGATCGCATGCGGGCGGCAAAGAACGTCAGGCCGGCCCCGATCAGCACCGCGACGGATTTCATCAGCTCTTCCATCAGGCCGGCGCCGAAGAACATGCCGATGAAGGCGTTGAAGAAGACCGGCGAGCCCGTAAGCTTGGAATTGCCGGGCAGAATCTCGCGGAAGATGAAGAAGAAAAACTTCAGAAACGGTGGCATCAGCAGAATGCAGATCACCACGATGGGAAACACGAAATACCAGATCTTGCGATCGGTGCGCGAGTAGAGGAAGACCGAGAACAACGTCAGCAGCAGCAGATACGCCGTGATCACCATCGTCAGGGAGCGAAACACGCCATAGCGTGCCTGTGGCGTCGGCGCATTCATCAGCGCCTGCATCAGGCCGAACAGCAGCACGGTTGCGAGCGCCGTCGCGATGCCGACGATGAACAGCGGGCTCTTGAACAGGCTGATCTTGCCCGACCGGATCGGCACGATCTCGGAAAACGACGCTTCGTCGTGATCTCGAGGAATCGGCGGCATGTTGTTGGCCATTCTGTCTCCCCATCTCCCTCAGCCCGCGGTCAGCGCCCGATCGCGACCACGCGCCGCCACGCACGATGCGTCCAGCACCGACCCCAGGCTCACACAGATGTCTCCGGCGCATACTCCGCCGTCTGCCCCGTGTCGTTAGGCGCCAGCGACGGCACGCCGATTGCCAAGCATAATGTCACGTCATCGCCACTGCCACGCTGGGAGACATCGCCCAGCCATTTCTCAAGCTGATCCAGTACACTGCGCAGCCCCATCTTGCGCACCGAGGCTCGGTAGTCGCGAGCGATTGACAAAAAGGTCTTCTCGTCGGCGAACGACTTCGAGATGCCATCGGTCGACAGCATGATGAAATCGGGCCACGGCTGCCCGTCGACACGCCGGCGGGCGCACACACGAAAGCGCTGGGCCGCATCATCCAGGCACAGGGAATAGGTCTGCTCGCCGAACAGGCCTTCGTCACTCGGCAGCGGGCGCTCCAGTGTTCCGTCGGGATAGCCGAACAGCATGTCGCCATCCCCGATCTGCAACGCGATCAGGCGATCCGGCCGAACAGCGACGGTCGCCAGGGTGGCGCCGTAGGGCAGCAACCTCTCCTGCTCCGACTCGATCCACTCACTGTCGACGGGATGGCCGGCAAGATCGTGCATGACCGCTTGCCGCCACCCAGCCAGCAGTTCGGTCACGATCGTCGACACATCGTCCGACGGTTCCGGCGCTTCCAGGAAGCGACCGAGAGTCGCTTTTGCCACGCCAACCGCCAGCCGCGACCCGACTTCCGAACGATAATAGGCCGCACCGCCGTGCCCGTCGGAGACGGCAGCAGCGAAGCTTTCCGTCGTCTGAGACACCATGGGCGTCACCCAGCCAATGGCGTCCTGGTTGGGTTGGCCGCGCCGGACATGCGACGCGCCGCGCACAGAGGCGCCGCCGAGCGTCCAGACCGTCCGGCTGGCCGACATGCCGTTGGTCGTCATTGGGTCTGCCATTGCGGCTGCTGCCGCGGCACCGCCGGCGTTGGTGCGGCGGCAACGAGCCGCCCGGTGCGACGGCCGAAATCAATGACCGCGCCGTGCATGATGCGCACGGCACGGCCGGGTTCCACGGTGACTGTCCCAGCGTCGGGTAGGGTGGCTCGCCACGGCGTGGCCATCAGGTTGCGCAAGCCCCAGATGTTGGGTCGATCGGGATGCGCCTCGATGACGCCGCCATGGCTGGTGAAATCCAGAGACCGATCGGGATCGAGATGACGCAAGGCGATGCGGCCGCCGGGCGCCAAAGTGACGATCTCGCGCCCGAACAGCAGCACCGGCGGCTTGGCGATCGGCGCCCCGCAGCCAACGCAGGCATGCGGTGCCATGGACTGGCCGCCGGCCTCCAGAGACATCGCCTGCTCGAATCCGCATGCCCTGCACGTCACGATCGCATCCACCATGCGCGCGAAGGCACTGCGCCACTCCGGCTCGAGAATGCGATCGCCGGGCTGGCGCAGGCCGACGGAGAACGAGCGCACGAACAGCGCCCGTATGGCGGGCGTCAGCGAGTTCCAGCGCGCCGCGATGGGCTCATGGAACCCCGGCATGGGGCCATTCGATGAATCGGTAGGGTCGAACAGAAATACCGGGTGGCTGCCGTAGAGCCCGACCTCGGCGGAGGAGTCCATGATCTGGATCTCGGCTTCACGCTTTCCGTCGAGCGGATGCCAGCCATGTAGAATGTAGAAGAACAGCACCGCCATCGAGAATAGGTCGGTCTTGGTGCTGGGCAAGGCGCGGCGCATCACGACTTCGGGTGCCATGAACTTGCGCGTGCCGAAGACCGAAGCGTCCATGCCGTCGACATCGACGTTGTCGTTGTCACAGATGACGACGTCGCCCGTCTCGGGACTGAGGAAGATGTTGCCGAAGTTGATGTCCTGGTAACAGAAGCCGCGCGCGTGCAACTCCAGGAAATTATGCGCGACGCTGTGACAGACCATGACTCGCTTGGCGAGCGGCAGTTCCAGGCGATTGGGCGGGCGCGAGATCAGCCCACGCATGCCGGCGTATTCCGCCTGTCGCAGCGGCATCACGTAGCCGAAGCTGCCGCTGTGCGCGACCTCGACCAGATCGATCGGCCACAGGAAACGATCGGTCGGCGGCCCCACACCGATCGCCCGCGACAGCCGGGCCCGCAGCGTCTTGTCGATCTTGACGATGCTGTCGTGATACCACTTCAGCGCAAAGCGCGAGCCATCGATGTCGACCGTATAGACGGCACCCTGGCCGCCGGCACCCAGCAATTCCACGACGCGACCATGGCGGCGGCCACGCACCGTCAGAAACGGTGTTCCCAGGGGGAGATCTTCGGCACGTCCGGTCATCGGACCAGCCCGGGTCGCCAGCGCCGAGCGTCACGCGCGCCCGCACCCGGCGCGCACGGCACCGGATACCGGACCGGACGTCGCCGGGACAAAGGCTCGACCATGGCCGCACACCCTCCTCCGCGCCAGCGGGGGCGCGTTACCGCCGGCAGCATACGCCCGACCCGCGCGGACAGCCGGTGAGCCCTCAATAATACATTACCGGTCTCAGCCTGCCTAGGCGCTCGCACTCAAAGGCAAGTGTCCATCGCATCGCTCATGCCGCTATATAAGCGACGCACCTGGGTCTGCAAGCGGAACAAAAACAACCGGTTAGGCAGAAATTCGCGGATTTCGTGCAATTCATGTTGCGAGCGTACCCTCGACGCAGGTGACGCACTGTCCACCCAGGCGGACGATGCCGTGGCCGTCGATCTCGACCTGTACACGGCCAGCGCGACCGACCTGGCCGCCTTGCGAGGCGACGTAGCGATGCCCCAGGGCCTCGAGCAACCCGCCGTCGCGTGCGAAAACCGCAACGCAGCCGTTGCCGCTGCCGCAGACCGGATCTTCGTTGACGCCATCTGCCGGCGCGAAGGCCCGCACCTCGATCGCCGCCGGCCCGCCCGGCGGATAAAGACCGAATACCGTAACGCCGGTAGCCTCCAGTCGTGTCGATAGCGCCGCCATCCGCGCCATGTCGGGACGCAGGCCAGCGACGGCACCGGCGTCGTGCAGCCGCGTCACGATCCACCGCGGCCCGACATCGATGATGCGCGGCGCCGGGGCGCGTTCGACCGGTGCCCCCAATACTGACGACAGGGCGTCGATGTCGGTGGCGGCCAGTTCGCGCACCGTTGCCGGCGGCAGTTCCAGCGTCACCACGCGCTCGCGCCCGGAACCGCTCAATGACAGGTTCACCAGCCCCATGCCGCACTCCTGCACCAGCCGTCCATCGCGTGGAGTCGCAATGCCCGCGTCCAGCACCGCGTGCGCCGTACCCAAGGTCGGATGGCCGGCAAACGGCAGTTCGCTACGCGGCGTGAAGATGCGCACGCGATAGTCGGCGCCGGCCTGCGTCGGCTTGAGCACGAAGGTCGTTTCGGACAAGTTGGTCCAGTTGGCGATGCGTTGCATCGTGTCGCCATCGAGCCCGTCCGCATCGAGGATGACCGCAACCGGATTGCCGGCGAACGGTTTGCCTGTGAAAACGTCGACCTGCTTGAAGCGTAGGGACATGGCAATCTCCGGCAGATGTGGCTTCGACATAGGACCACCGCCGCTGGTCAGCAATACCTGAGTTGTCTCCCGACACCACCCCGAAGCAGCGCCGGCGTGATCAATCGTGACGCATGCACCACCGTCGTCTAACATCACGCCAACACGCAATCAGACATTGGAGGGATCAATGGGCGCAATCATCGACGTCAAACGGCCGGACGGCGGCACGGTGCGCGGCTATTTTGCCGAGGCCGGCCGCGGCAAACCGGGGATCGTGGTGATTCAGGAATGGTGGGGACTGAACGACCAGATCATGGGCGTCGCCGACCGCTTCGCGCGCGCCGGCTACAACGCCATCGCGCCCGACCTCTACAAGGGACGCGTGACGAGCAAGCCGGACGAAGCCAACCACTTGATGGAAGGCCTCGATTTTCCCGGCGCCACGCACCAGGATATTCGTGGCACGACGCAGCACCTCAAGGGACTGGGTGGCAAGGTTGCCGTGATGGGCTTCTGCATGGGCGGCGCGCTCACGGTGGCAGCCGGCGTTCACGTGCCTGAGGCTGATGCCGGCGTCTGCTTTTACGGCATCCCGCCTGCTGCGTTTGCCGATCCGGCCAAGATCCGCGTGCCGTTCCAGGGCCACTTCGCCAACAAGGACGACTGGTGCACGCCGGCCGCTGTCGATGCGTTGGAAGCCGCGATGAAAGGCGCCGGCCAGAAGCCGGACATCCATCGCTATGATGCTGCCCACGCTTTCGCCAACGAGCGCAGCGACGCCTATGACGTGACGTGCGCCAACCTGGCCTGGGAGCGCATGCTGCCCTTCCTTACCGCAGCGCTGAAGTAGCAGTGACCCGAGGCGGCAAGAGGTCCGACGGTCGATGCCCGCTTCTCCCTATGCGCTCGCCGCGGTATGGCCCTGGTTGTTGGCCGCGCTGGCGTTCGGCTACGTCCTGGGCGCAATTCCGTTCGGGCTGATCTTCACCCGCCTGGCCGGCGCCGGCGACATCCGGCAGGTCGGCTCGGGCAATATCGGCGCAACCAACGTGCTGCGCACAGGCCGCAAAGGCATTGCCGCCGCAACCCTGCTGGCCGACGCCGGCAAAGGAGCGGCGGCGGTGCTGGCCGCCGGCGCCTTTGCCGGCGAGCCGGCGGCGTTAGCGGCCGGCCTGGGCGCCGTGCTGGGCCACTGCTTTCCCGTGTGGCTGAGGTTCAAAGGGGGCAAGGGCGTCGCCACGACGCTGGGCTGCCTGCTGGCGTGGTCATGGCCGCTGGGCATCGCCGCCTGCCTGCTGTGGCTGCTGCTGGCCGTCCTGTTTCGGATCTCGTCGCTGTCGGCCCTGCTGGGCTTGGCCTTGACGGCGGTCCTGGCCTGGTTGTTCGGCGTCGCACCGCCCTGGGGCTACGCCGTGTCGTCCGTCCCCATGGCCGTTGTCGTGACGCTGACCATCGCCCTGGTATGGGCCATGCACCACGAGAACATCGCCCGCCTGCTTGCCGGCACGGAACCAAAAATCGGTCGGTCGAAGAAGGTTTAGCCCGGCGGAGCACGGCCAGGACGCGCATCAGTTGACTTGCCGGTTCGACCGTCGCCTAATCCGCGCAGCAACGAAGCAGAGGGGTGTCTGCCAATGCGTTTCTCACGCCTGCTCATCGCCACGACAGTGGCATTGT
>Ga0187894_10005752_pt1 | contig 12458 bp, 10 predicted proteins | sample GBC1701081metaG_FD_136650 | JGI IMG/M metagenome (GOLD analysis project Ga0187894, IMG submission 136650) | White microbial mat communities from a lava cave in the Kipuka Kanohina Cave System on the Island of Hawaii, USA - GBC170108-1 metaG ... | reverse complement strand
TGCGCACCGGCGGCCGCGCGAAGCCCTCGCGCGAATGGTTGTTATTCACGAAGCAGCGGGGCTTCGAGCCGCCCGATCTGCCCGAGCGTGCGCCCGAGTCGGTGTTCTCGGGGCTACGCGTGGAGGAGCTGGCCGCCGGTGTGACGCGCGACGCCGAGCTGTGCCGACTCGCGGAAGAGGCGGGTGCAAAGCGCGGCGCACTCGACGCCGCCAAGCTGCGGCCGATGCTCGCCAGCACCAGCGATCGCCCGTTCTCGCGCGAGGGCTGGCTGTTCGAGCTCAAATACGACGGCGTGCGCGCGATCGCCGAGGCCGGACGCGGCCACGCGCGCCTCTACGCCCGCAACGGCGGCGAGCGCACGCACCTCTATCCAGAGCTGGCCGTCGCGCTCGCGCATCTGCCGCTCGAGCGCGTCGTGCTCGACGGCGAGATCGTCGCGCTCGATGCGCGCGGGCGCGCGAGCTTCGAGCTCATCCAGCGGCGCTTCACGCAGAGCGATCCGCGCGAGGCGGAGGCGTTGCGACGCGAGCTTCCGGTCGTTTATTACGCTTTCGATTGCCTCGCCGTCGGCGACTTCGATTTGCGAGGGCTGCCGCTCGCGAAGCGCAAGCAGATCCTCGCGGCGCTGGTGCCGCCGCGCGGGCCGTTGCGGATCGCGGATCACGTGAGCGGCGACGGCTTGGCGCTGTACGAAGCGGCCGGCACGCACGGGCTCGAGGGCGTGATCGCGAAGCAAGCCGATTCCGTCTACGTCGCGGGCGAGCGCTCGAAGCGCTGGATCAAGATCAAGGTGCCGCGCGCGGCGTGCTTCGTGATCGTCGGGGTCTCGCCCGGGCAGGGCTCGCGCGGATCGCTCGGCTCGCTGATGTTAGGTGGCTTTCGCGACGGCGAGCTGCGTTACGTCGGCAACGCGGGCTCCGGGCTCTCGCCGCGCGCGATCGACGAGCTGCTGCCCGCGCTCGAGCAGCGCCGCCGCCCGCAGCCCGCGTTCGCGGGTCTGCCCGATCCGCTGCCGCGCGGCTCCTGGTTCGTTGCGCCCGAGCTCGTCGCGGAGGCTCGCTTCGGCGAAGTCACGAGCTCCGGCATGCTGCGGCACCCGGTCTTTCTCGGCCTGCGCGCCGACGTCGCGCCCGCCGCATGCCTCGCGCTCGAAGCGCGCGCTCTCGAACCCGAGCCGCCGGCGCGCGAGACCAGCGCGGCCGCGAGGCGGGAGCCGGAGCTGAAGCTGACTCGGCTCGACAAGGTGTTCTGGCCGGTCGAGGGCTACACGAAGGGCGACCTGCTCGCTTATTACGAGCGCGTCTGGCCGTGGCTGGCGCGCTATCTGAAGGATCGGCCGGTCGTGCTCACGCGCTATCCGGACGGCATCGAGGGCAAGAGCTTCTATCAGAAGAACGCGCCCGAGTTCACGCCCGACTGGGCACGGCGCGAGACGATCGACGGCACCGACTACTTCGTCTGCAACGACCTCCGAACGCTGCTCTACGTGATCAACTCCGGGGCGATTCCGCTGCACGTATGGAGCGCGCGGCTCGCGTCGCTCGAGCGGCCGGATTGGCTGATCCTCGATCTCGACCCGAAGCAGGCGCCGTTCGCGCACGTGATCGCGCTCGCGAAGCTGATCCACGAGATCCTGCGCGAGATCGGTGCGGCGCACTTCGTCAAGACCTCGGGACAAGCGGGCATGCACGTGCTCGTTCCGCTCGGCGCGGCGCTGACGCACGACGAATCGACGCACGTTGCGGAGGCGATCGCGCGCGTCGTCGTGTCCGAGCGTCCCGACATCGCGACGATCACGCGTCCGGTCGCCGCGCGCGGCGACAAGGTGTACGTGGACTATCTCCAGAACGGACGCGGCAAGCTGATCGCGGGGCCGCTCTCGGTGCGTCCGCGCCCGCACGCCCCGGTCTCGATGCCGCTCGAGTGGGCGCAGGTGAATGCGCGCCTCGATCCCGCACGCTGGAACATCGCGACGGCGCCGCGCCGGCTCACAAAGCACGGCGACCCGTTCGCGGACGTGCTCGGGACCGGCGTGGACGCCGAGGCGTTACTGGCGGGCTTGCTCCGGCGTCTCTCACGCGGCGAGTAGCCGCGCGCGGCCCGGCCGACGTCTTCCAGCTTCGCGTCGCTGCGCGCTGCGCTTGCACGCGAGCGGAGCAAGACCTCCGAGTCGGCAAGCCACGGAGCCCGCGTCCAGCCGCGCGGATGGTTTGCCGACAAATGCCGAGACGCGCACGACACGGGCGGGTGTAGGATGCGCGGCCTCGCGGGGTCTCACGGCATGCGGCTCTATTCCGGCACGAGCGGCTTCAGCTATCAGGAGTGGCACGGCGCGTTCTATCCCGAGCAGCTGCCCGCCGCCGATCGGCTCGCCTATTACGCCGCGCGCCTGCCGGCGGTCGAAATCAACCAGACCTTCTACCGCATGCCGCGCGCCGCGATGCTCGCCGGCTGGGCAGCGCAAGTGCCGGACGCATTTCGCTTCGCGGTGAAGGCTTCGCGCAAGATCACTCATCTGAAGCGCCTCGCGGACGTCGGCGAGGAGACGAAGTACCTGATCGAGACCGTGCGCGCGCTCGGCGAGAAGCTGGGGCCGCTGCTGTTTCAGCTCCCGCCCAATCTCAAGCTCGACCTGGAGCGCCTCGATCGTTTCCTCGACCACCTGCCGGCCGGCATGCTCGCTGCGCTCGAAACGCGTCACGACTCTTGGCGCGACGACGCCGTGTTTACGCGCTTGCGCGAGCGCGGAATCGCCTGGGTGATCGCGGAGGACGACGAGGACGGGCGCGCCGAGATCCTCGCGACCGCTCCCTGGCTGTACTTGCGCCTGCGCCGCACTGATTACGACCGGGCCGCGCTGACAGGCTGGGCGACGCAGCTGCGCGCCGCAGCTCCGGTGCAGGCGTTCGCGTTCTTCAAGCACGAGGACGGCGCGCTCGGCACGAAGTGGGCGATGGAGCTGCTCGCGCACGCGCAGCGCGGCGGCGAGCGCCGCCCGCCGGTGCGCGCGGCGCGCGGGCGAATCAATCGAATGGGCGGCGAGGCGTAGGCAGCGCCTCTCGCAGCAGTGCCGCGCCACGAAGCTCGATCGCGACGGGGACGGCATGCTGCGCGAGGAGCTGTGCAGCTGACGCCCGCTGCGCGTGTCGCGATACGCTGCGTCGATGCCGTCCGTCGAGCTCTACGCCTTTACCTGCGGTGAGCTGACGATCCCGCACGGCTTTCTGATCGAGGGCGCCAAGGGCAAGATCCGCGTGCCCGTTCCCAGCTACCTGATCGTTCATCCGCGCGGACGAGTGCTGTTCGACAGCGGGCTGCACCTCGAGATCCAGCGCAACGCGACGGCGCACATGGGTGAGCGCGGGATGCGCGGCACCGCGTTCCACTTCAGCGCGGGCGACGAGGTCGGCGCGCGGCTCGCGAGCGCCGCATGCGATCCCGCGGCGATCACGCACGTCGTCAACTCCCATCTTCACTACGACCACTGCGGCGGCAACGCGCAGCTCGCGAACGCAGACGTCGTGGTGCAGCGCCGCGAGTGGGAGCACGCGCGCGCGTTGCCCGACGACGACCCGGGCTATCGGCGCCGCGAGTTCGACACCGGGCAGCGCCTGAAGCTCGTCGACGGCGAGCTCGACCTGTTCGGCGACGGCTCGGTCGTCTGCTTCCCGAGCTACGGCCACACGCCGGGCCACCAATCCTTGCGCGCGCGTACGCAGCGCGGCGAGTTCGTGCTGTGCGGCGACGCTTGTTATTTGCGCGAGTCGCTGGAGCAGCTGCGCCTACCGGGCGTGATCTTCGACCGCGAGGCGGCGCTGGCCTCACTGCGCCGCTTCCAGGCGCTCGCCGCCGCCGGCGCGCGCATTCAATACGGCCACGATCCCGCGTTCTGGCGCAGCGTCCCGCAAGCGCCGCTGCGCCTCGCGTGAGCAAGTCCCCGCGTGAAGGAGAAGCGATGAGCGAGCAGGCAGTCCGATCGCCGAGCGCCGAGTCATTAGGGAAAGCGCCCGGGCGCGAGCGGCTCGAGGGCCGGCGCATCCTGGTCGTCGGCGGCGGCCAGCGCGTGTTCGACGCGGCGAGCGACCCGATCGGCAACGGCCGCGCGATGTGCCGGCTGTTCGCGCGCGAAGGGGCGCAGGTAGCGGTCGCGGACAAGAACGCGGCGAGCGCAGAGGAAACCGTGCAGCTGATCTCGAAGGAGGGCGGCCGCGCATTCGCGATCGCCGCCGACATCCTGCGCGAGGACGACGTCCGCCGGATGGTCGATGAAGCCGCGCGCGGGCTCGCCGGCCTCGACGGGCTCGTCCTCAACGTGGGAGTCGGCGTCGGCGCGCTCGGTCTCGCGAACACCAAGCCCGAGGATTGGGATCAGACGCTCGCGGTGAACCTGCGCGGCCCGATGCTGTGCTGCAAAGCCGCGCTGCCCGCGCTCGCGAGTGGCTCTCCGATCGTGTTCATCTCGTCGATCGCCGGTCTCACGTCCGGCTCCCAGCTGCCCGCCTACGACGCGTCGAAAGCCGCGCTCGGCGGCCTGATGCGTCACGTCGCGCGCGAGGGTGCGCCGCGCGGCATCCGGGCGAACGTCGTCTGCCCGGGCCTCGTCGATACGCCGCTCGGTCGCGTCGCCAGCGCCGGGCGCCCCTCGCGCGCGCGCTCGGCGATCCCGTTCGGACGCCAGGCTACCGGCTGGGAAATCGCGTACGCGGCGCTCTTCTTCATCAGCGACGAGAGCGTCTACGTGACGGCGCAGATCCTGGCGGTCGACTCGGGGCTCACCGGGATGTGAAATCCCGTTGACCCCGCAGTTTGCATCGTATACAAACTGCTCGTCGAACCTACAAATCGGCGGCGGAGAGCCGGCGGGCGGGAGGCGGCGAGCATGGCGCGAGCGGCAGAGCCGCGAGGCGACCGGCGCGCGGAGATCGCGCGGGCGCTCTATATCTGCATGAGCAAGCGCGGCTACGCGAACACCACGCTGAAGGACATCGCCGAGGCTGCGGGCATGACGCCGAGCCACGTCGGTTATTACTTCGACGACCAGGCCGCGATCCTCGAGCACTACGCGCTCGGCCTGTGCGAGCGCATCGTCGGCAGCTTCCCAGACCTCGCCGAGCTCGACACGGCGAAGCTGATCGATGCGGTAGTCGATTTCTGTTTCGGCGAGAGCCAGCTGAACAGCGAATTCCTGGGCGTGATCCAAGAAGTGTCCGGCCTCGCGGTGCACGACGCGCGGCTGAATCGCATCAAGACCGAGCACGCGGCGGCCTGGCGCCGCTATTTCGAGGCGTTCTTCCAGCGCGTCGGAACCCCGCGCGGCCGGACGCCGCGCGACGCGGCGTCGATCGCGCACGCGCTGGTCGTCGGCCTCGACACGAACTCCGTGTTCGACCGCACACTCACGCGCGAGGCCGCGCGCGAGCTGTTCGGTGGCACGCTGCGCGCGCTTTCGGCGCACGGGCGCGGCGCGGAGCGGCAATCCGCCAGTACACCGATTCCACGCCGAGCGCGCGGCGCTCGCCGCACTCCGAGAAGGGGAACGCGATGAAGTTCGGGATCTTCTACGAGCACCAGCTGCCGCGCCCGTGGCACGAGCGCTCCGAATACGAGCTGCTCAATAACTCGCTCGCGCAGGTCGAGCTCGCGGACCGGCTCGGCTACGACTTCGCGTGGGAGGTCGAGCATCACTTCCTCGAGGAGTATTCGCATTCCTCGGCGCCCGAGGTGTTCCTCGCGGCAGCGAGCCAGCGCACCAAGCGCATCCGGCTCGCGCACGGAATCATCCAGCTGACGACGAACCACCCGGCGCGCGTCGCCGAGCGCGTCAGCACGCTCGATCTGCTCTCGCATGGCCGCGTCGAATTTGGAATTGGCGAGGGCTCGAGCATCACCGAGCTGCATCCGTTCGGGCGCCGCTTCCGCGACAAGCGCGCAGTCTGGGAGGAGGCGGTCCGCGCGGTGATCCCGATGTTCGGCGACGGCGCGACCGAGCATCACGGCGAGTACTTCGACTTCCCGCTGCGCAACGTGTTGCCCAAGCCGTATCAGAAGCCGCACCCGCCGCTCTGGGTCGCCTGCTCGCAGCTCGAGACGATCGAGATGGCAGGCCGCCGCGGGCTCGGTGCGCTCGGCTTCCAGTTCGTCTCGGCCGAGGCCGCACACGCGTGGGTCAACACCTATTACAACGCATTCGTCAGCCGGCAGGAGAAGCTCGCGGACTACGCGACCAACCCGAATATCGCGCTGGTGAGCGGCTTCATGTGCGCGCACACCGACGAGGAGGCGTACCGCCGCGCCGACGGCTGGACCTTCTTCCAGTTCGCGCTGCGCTTCTACAGCTCGCACGGCCCGGTCGAGCCGGGCACCGTGAACCTGTGGCAGGAGTATCAGGCCTGGAAGGAATCCGAGGCGGGACAGAAGGCGCGCCGCTCCGGCCTGGTCGGCTCGCCCGAGACGCTGCGCCGCAAGCTGCGCAAGTTCGAAGAGTCGAACATCGACCAGGTGATCCTGCTCAACCAAGCCGGCAACAACACGCACGAGCACATCTGCTCGAGCCTCGAGCTGTTCGCGAACGAGGTGATGCCGGAGTTCCACGCACGCGAGCCCGAGCACGCAAAGTGGAAGGCGGGCGTGCTTGCCGGCGAGATCGTGCTGCCCGCGGTGGACGTGAGCGCCCACACGTTCCGCACGACGGCAGCGCCGACGCAGCCGCCGGCGTAGGCGAGGCACGCAGCGTGGAATCGCCGCTCGCCGGGCTGCGCGTGCTCGACCTCTCGCGCGTGCTGGCCGGCCCATTCGCGGGCCGCATGCTCGCCGATCTCGGCGCCGACGTCGTGAAGGTCGAGCCGCCGGAGGGCGACATCACGCGCGGCTGGGGAGCGCTGCGCCACGGCATCGGCGGCTACTACACGCAGCAGAACGCCGGCAAGCGCACGCTGTGTCTCGATCTCGAAGCGCCGGGTGCGCTGCCGTTGTTGTTACGGCTCGCGCAGCGCGCCGACGTGCTGATCGAGAACTTCCGAACGGGCGTCGCGCAGCGGCTCGGACTCGGCTGGCAGGCGCTGCATGGCCTCAACCCCCGGCTCGTGATGCTCTCGATCTCGGGCTTCGGCGCCTCCTCGCCCGAGGCCGGGCGCGCCGCGTACGCGTCGGTGCTCCACGCCGAGGCGGGCATCGTCGAGCGGCAGGCGCACTTCGACTCGGCGCCGTACACCGATCCCGTGCTCTCGATCGCGGACATGAACGCGGGGCTGCACGGCCTCGTCGGCGTGCTCGCGGCGCTGCAGCTGCGCGAGCGCACGGGCAGCGGCCAGCACGTCGACATCGGCATGCTCGACGTGATGCTCGCGACGGACGACTACGCGCATTTCGCGCTCGACGAGACGCCGATCATCCGCGGCGGCGGCGAGATCTGGGACGCGCCGGGCGGCCCGATCATGATCACTGGCGAGTTCCGCAACATCTGGCGCGTGCTGACGGCGAAGCTCGGCGTGATCGACCCGACGCCGCCGGGCGCCGAGCTCGCCGAGAAGATCCGCGCACGCCGCGGCGCCGCCGCCGATTTCTTCCGCTCGTTCCCGAATCGCGCTGCGCTGATCGCGGCGCTGGATCGCGCGAATTTGGCTTGGGGTGACGTGCGCACCACCGAAGCCGCGTTCGAATCGCCGACTGCGCGCGCGCGCGGCAGCGCCGTGTGGCTCGACGATCGCGGCGGCGGAAAGCGGCGCGTCGTGCAGTCGCCGTATCGCTTCTCGGCCGCGCAGAGCGGCGTACGCGGGCACGCCGCTTACCGCGGCGAGCACAACCGCGCGGTGCTCACCGATTGGCTGGGCGCCAGCGGCGACGAGATCACGAAGCTCGAGGAGGCGCGCGTCCTCCTCGCAGAGGAGCGCGCATGAAACGGCTGGCTGGACGTGTGGCGATCATCACGGGGGGCGCGAGCGGCATCGGCGCCGCGAGCGTGAAGCTGTTCGTCGCCGAGGGCGCGCGCGTGCTGATCGCCGACCTTCAGGAAGAGCGCGGCAAGCAGCTCGCCGAGCAGTTAGGGGAATCCGCGGCGTACCGGCGCGTCGACGTCTCGCGCGAAGAAGACGTGCGCGCGGCCGTCGACGAGGCCGCCTCTCGCTGGGGGCGGCTCGACGTGATGTTCAACAACGCCGGCTTCGGCGGCGCGCTCGGCCCGATCGAGGGCACGACCGTCGAGGAGTTCGACATCACCTTCGACGTGCTCGTCAAGGGCCCGTTCCTCGGCATCAAGTACGCCGCGCCGGTGATGAAACGCCAAGGCGCCGGCTCGATCATCAGCACCGCCAGCGTGGCCGGCTTGCAGACCGGCTACTCGCCGCATCTCTACAGCGTCGCGAAGGCCGCGGTGATCCACCTGACGCGTTCGGTCGCGCTCGAGCTCGGCGAATCGGGGATTCGCGTGAACTGCATCTGCCCCGGCGTGATCGCGACGCCACTCGCAGCCGGCAGCCCCGACGTCAGTGAGGCCGGCCTCGCGAAGATGAAGGCCGCGCTCGCCCGCACGCCGGCATTAGGGCGGATCGGCGATCCGGAGGACATCGCGCGCGCGGCGCTCTGGCTCGCGAGCGACGAATCGAGCTTCGTCACAGGTCACGCGCAGGTCGTCGACGGGGGTGCGTACGCCGGCCGCCCGTGGAGCAAGCAGGCCGAGTGGATCACGAAGCCGCGCCCGATCCGCATGTACCGGCCACCGGGGAGATGATTCCATGCTGAAGCTGATCGCGTTCTTCAAGCGCAAGCCAGGTGTCTCGGTCGACGATTTCCGACGGCATTGGCGCACTCGCCACGCCGAGCTCGTCGTGAAGCAGCGCGGCATGCGGCGCTACGTGCAGAACCACGTCCTGCCGTCGAGCTACCGCACGCGCGAGCCGGCCTTCGACGGCGTCGCGGAGGCGTGGTTCGACGATCTCGACGCGATGCGTGCGCTCGCGCCCTCGGCGGAGTACGCGGCGGTGCGCGCGGACGAGGCCAACTTCATCGACGCGGCGAGCATGGGCGTCGTGCTGGCCGACGAGCTCGTCGTGGTAGACGGCGCGGCGCCGCCGGGCGCGGTCAAGTCGATCACCTGCCTGCGCAAGCGAAGCGATCAGTCGGCCGACGAATTCCAGAAGTACTGGCGCGAGTCGCACGGCCGGCTCGTCGCGCGCCTTCCGGGCCAGCGCCGCTACGTGCAGTGCTGCGCGCGCCGCGGGATTTATCAGGCCGGGCGCACGCCGCTCTTCGACGGCGTCGCGCTGGCGTGGTTCGACGACGAGGCCGCGCTGCCGGCTGTCGTCCGCTCGCCGGAGTACGCCGCGATGCGCGCGGACGAGCCGAACTTGATCGCGCCCGGGCCCGCGCCCCTGGTGATCGCGCGCGAGATCGAAATCGAACTGCAGGGTACGCGCGCGTGAGCGACGCGCTGAAGCGGCTGATCGATCGCGCCGCGATCAGCGACGTCGTCCACGCTTACGCGACCGGCCTCGATCGTCGCGACTGGGCGCTCTACCGCGGGATTTTCTGCGACGAGCTCGAGATGGATTTCGACTCGGTCGGGATCCGCAAGGGCACATACAGCGCCGACGCCTGGGTGCGCTCTGCGCAGACGCTGTTCGCGGGCTTCCGCGCGACACAGCACACGAGCACGAATCACGTCCACCAGATCGATGGCGATCGCGCGACCTGCGTTTCGAACATGCAGGCCGAGCACTTCATCGAGCCCGAGCCCGGCGCGCCCGCGTTCGCGCCTGGCGGAGACCGCTGGACGATCGGCGGTTATTACGTGAACGAGCTGCTGCGCACGCCGGCCGGCTGGAAGCTGCGCCGCGTCGCGCTGCACGTCACCTGGACGCAAGGCAATCCGGAGGTTCCGCGCATCGCTCTGCAGCGCGGGCGCGCGCTGAGAGGAGAGAAGCGATGAGGATCGGCATCAACGGCACGGCGCTCGTGCAGCGCGCGTCGATCGACGCAGTTGGCGAGCACGCGCAGGCGGCGGCCGCCGACGGCTTCGCGAGCTACTGGCTGGCGGAGCTACCGACCGGCGGTTTCGACGCGCTCACCGTGCTCGCTGCGGTAGGCGCGCGCGTTCCCGCGCTCGAGCTCGGTACGGCCGTCGTTCCGACGTTCCCGCGCCACCCGATGGCGCTCGCCGCGCAGGCGCTGACGGTCGATCAGTGGATCGGTGGCCGGCTCACGCTCGGCGTCGGCCTCTCGCACGCCGCGATGATGGCGAGCCTGGGCATCGGCTTCGAGCGCCCGATCCGCCATCTCCGCGAGTACCTCTCGATCCTCGCCCCGCTCCTCGCTGATGGAAAAGTGGCGTTTCGCGGCGAGCTGCTCGCTTGCGAGGCGACGCTGTTCAAAGCCCCCGCGCGCAGGGTCCCACTCCTGGTCGCCGCGCTCGGGCCGCAGGCGCTCTCGGTGGCCGGCGCGCTGGCGGATGGCACGACGCTCGCGTGGGTTGGCCCGCGCACGATCCGCAGCCACATCGTGCCGAAGCTCTGCGAGGCAGCCGAGCGCGCCGGCCGCGGGGCGCCGCGCGTGATCGCGACGCTGCCGATCTGCGCGACCGACGACGCGCCGCGCGTGCGCGCGCTAGTAGCGAAGACGCTGGCGATGTACGGCGAGCTTCCGTCCTACCGGGCGATGTTCGACCGCGAAGGCGCCGCCGGGCCCGCTGACGTCGCGCTGATCGGCAATGAGGCGCAGCTGCGCGCTCAGCTCGAGGAGCTCGCCGATGCGGGCGTCACGGACTTCGCGGCGTCGGAGTTCACGACCTCGCCCGAAGAGCGATTGCGAACGCGAGCGCTGCTGACGTCGTCGGTCGCGGCTCTCGCCCAGCCAGGTAGCTGAGCTCAGCGCTTCGGCGGCATCACGTCCGTAACAGTTCCCGCGGCGACCTCCGCGCTGAACGCGACGGTCTCCGAGAGCGTCGGATGGGCATGGATCGTCATGCCGAGATCGTGCGCGTCGGCGCCCATCTCGATCGCGAGCGTGGCTTCGGCGATCAGCTCGCCGGCGTGCGCGCCGGCCATGCCGGCGCCCAACAAGCGTCCGTCCTCGGCCGAGAACAGCAGCTTGGTCATGCCCTCGCCGCGCCCGATGGCGAGCGCGCGGCCCGACGCGCTCCACGGGAAAACGCCTTTCTTGACCGGGGTTCCCTGAGAAGTCGCCTGCTCCTCGCTGAGCCCGACCCAGGCGATCTCGGGATCGGTGAACGCGATCGACGGAATCGCCGTGGGCTCGAATGCGGCCTTGTGGCCGGCGATCACCTCCGCGGCCACCTTTCCCTGATGGGTCGCGCGATGCGCGAGCTGAGGCGGGCCGGTGACGTCGCCGATCGCGAAAACGTGCGGGACGTTCGTGCGCAGCTGTGCGTCGACCTCGATGAAGCCGCGCTGCGCGACCTTCACGCCCAGCGCGTCGAGCCCGATCTCCTCGACGTTGGCGCGGCGGCCGACCGCCACCAGCACGCGATCGAAGCTGCGCGCCGGCGGGGCCTTCGGACCGTCATACCGGACGTGCAGGCCGTCGCCGCGCGCCTCGATGCGCGCGACACCGCTGCTGAGATGGATCGCCTCGCAGCGCGCCCTCAGCCGCTTCTCGAGCACGCGCACGAGGTCGCGGTCGACACCGACCAGCAGGCGATCCATCAGCTCGACGATCGTCACCTGCACGCCGAGCGCGAGATACACACAGGCCAGCTCGAGCCCGATGATCCCGCCGCCGACGACCAGCAGGCTGCGCGGCGGCCCTGATAATTCGAGCGCGCCGGTGGAGTCCATCACGCGCGGGTCGGCGGGGAGGCCGGGCAGCAGCATCGGTCGCGAGCCGGTCGCGATGATCGCGTGCTCGAAAGCCAGCGTCTGCGCGCCGTCCGCGCCTTCGACGCGCAGCTCGTTCGGGCCCACGAAGCGCCCGCTGCCGCGCACCAGCTTCAGCTTGCGGGCCTTCGCGAGCGCGGCGAGCCCGCCGGTGAGCTTCGCGACGATGCCGTCCTTGTAGGCGCGCAGGCGTTCGAGATCGAACCGCGGCTCGCCGAATTCGACGCCGTGCTCGCGCAGCGCGCGCGCGCCCTCGATCACCTCGGCGACGTGCAGCAGCGCCTTCGACGGAATACAGCCGACGTTCGTGCAGACGCCGCCGAGCGTCGACTCGCGCTCGACGAGCGTGACGGACAGGCCGAGGTCGGCCGCGCGGAACGCAGCGGTGTAGCCGCCGGGGCCGCCCCCTAACACCAGCAGCTGCGCGCGATCGCCCGCTGGCTGCGGGGCTGCGGGGCGAACGGGCTGCGGGGCTGCCGGCGTTCGCGCGCGAGCGGGTGCGGCGGCGCGGGCTTCCGCGCGCGGCGGCGCTGCTTCCGCAGCACGCACGGGCTCGGGCTTGGGCTCGCCGGCACGCTTCGTCGGCGCGGGCTGCTCCGCCGCTTCGCGCTCGACTTCGAGCGTCAGGATCG
>Ga0187894_10005751_pt1 | contig 12459 bp, 19 predicted proteins | sample GBC1701081metaG_FD_136650 | JGI IMG/M metagenome (GOLD analysis project Ga0187894, IMG submission 136650) | White microbial mat communities from a lava cave in the Kipuka Kanohina Cave System on the Island of Hawaii, USA - GBC170108-1 metaG ... | reverse complement strand
GAACGAAGACAAATCGTCCGCCTGTTGGTGGAGGAAGTGATCGTGAACACCCAGACAGAGGAAATTACCGTGCGCCATATTCTGCCCCTGAACCAAAAGTTTCCTTTGTGTAAGGGGAGTCGTCAGTCCCATCCTGAGCAATATCTACCTTGACCGGCTGGACCAGTTCGTCGAGGAGGTGTTATTGCCAACGTATAACTACGGTGATCGGAGGAGGCCAAACCCGCCGTATATGGCATTACTCAACGCCGCCAGGAGAAAGCGAATCGCAGGTGAACGCGAGGAGGCCAGGAAGTTGCGTCAGCAGGCGCAACAAATGCCCGCGCGTGACCCTAACGATCCTGATTTCCGACGCCTGTGGTATGTCCGTTATGCCGACGATTGGCTCTTCGGATTTAGTGGCCCACGGTTCGGAGGCATCGAACTGCGAAGACAGAAAGCGGCCGTAATAAACGACCGACCGCCGGAAGTGTTCAACAACCTGCGGAGCGAGATCGTGCAGCGACTCTTAGCCGACCAATGCGAATTATGTGGGGCGGAGGACAACTGCGAAGTCCACCACATCCGCAAGCTCGCAGATTTGAATCGGCCAGGACAGAAAGAGAAACCGGAGTGGGTAAAGCGAATGGCCGCACGCCGTCGCAAAACTCTGGTCGTCCGCCAAAAGTGCCACGAGGAAATTCATCGAGAACGTTCATCGGGGCGCGAGCCTACGGCACGGATTACTGGAGAGCCGACTTGAGATCGAAAGACTCACGAGCGGTTTGGAGGGGGGCTGTTGGAAAAGTGCTCGGTCGAGTAACTCGCTGACAGCCTACCCTACTCTCAAGCACGGTTTTGAAGCCGAGCCGGAGCGGTGACGCTCCGGCTCAGGCAGCGAGCCTCTTTAGCGAAAAGGAAATCAACCATGCCTGATCGGAACGCGCCGTTCACACCGAAGGTGGCCAGGTCGGGTCTATACCAATGTAAGCAATATCCCGATCTGCAATAGCGAGGAACACGACATGATTCAACCTTTTGAGATGAAGGCGACGCGCCCAATGAAGCTGCACGGCGGCGTTATCGCTACGACCACGGATGTCTGGAATATGCTCAATGGGCGAAGGAATACTACTTCAAGAATTACGAGAGCGCCGTCTTCTTACTGGAAAACGGCATGAATCCGAATCACATGAACTGGCGGCGCGTCACGTTATTACACGATCTGGCATTCAAGGGAGAACCGCAAAAAGCCCAATTATTGCTCGATTACGGTGCGGAACTGAATCCGATTGACGAAGAGTATTACTCGACGCCGTTGGGGTTCGCGGCTCGCTGGGGACAACGCGACATCGTAGCTTTGCTGTTAGAACGCGGCGCTGATGCGAACCAAGCGGGTGCGCCGTGGGCTAAGCCGCTGGCTTGGGCGCACAAGAAGGGACACGCCGAGACTGCAGCCGATTTGCAGCAAGCAGGCGCACATTAGCGGAGGATTGCTGGACAAATACCGGGTCACGTCCGAATGATAGATCAGATTCAGGGGCGGCGCGCACATGTCGGCCAAGCGACCAGCTTTTACTTTGATAGCCGTACTCACACTTGCCCTGAGCATTGGCGCGACTGCGGCGATTTTCAGCGCCGTCAACACGCTGCTGTTGTGTCCGCTGCCGCGCGCCTCTTCCGACCGGCTGGTCTTCGGCCACGGGCTGCGCGAAGGAACGGATCCATTTTGGACAACGCTGCCGGAATTGGTAGATGTCGTTAAATGTGACTTTTCGCCAAACCGCTCGACCGGGCTACGAACCAAATATGACCTGAGCATCAAGTAGACAATCCGAATTCCTTGATGTCCCCAATAATGTCCCTACACATTTATGGCCACCTTAATGGTGGCCATAAATTATTGATTTCACTGATGCGCCCGGCACGACTCGAACGTGCGACCTTTTGGTTCGTAGCCCGGTCGGGCCATCTAGCGCCAATTCACATTTGGCGGCATCTATCAACATTTTCAACGAGTTGCAGCCACTGGTTAGTGCGCCACTATACGCCAAGATCCTTGGTTGCTTTGCCACGTCGATGTTCAAAACCGTCTTGGCTTCGAGATCCGAGGATTCACGCCGAATATGGCCTAATGGAGGGGGAGAATCCCGCTTGCGTAGTCGTTGCGATGTATAGAAACCAGGTAGTATGGCGAATTCCAGAGGAACTGATGAAGAGAGTAAGCCAATCTCGATTCTCGGCTACTATGCTGATCGGACATGATTTTGACAACCGAGGTCTCAGCCGACCCGAGCGTTGTTCCGTCATTGAAGTAGGATGATGCTTATTGATCGATCTTCTATCTAAACAATCAGTAGGCTTTTGAAAAGGCGCCCGCGGTTGACAATGCCACCTGCCAAGCGTAGTGTGGGTGGGAATTGAGCTTAGCTCACTCTCTTCATCAGTTCCTCTGGAATCCTCCAGATTATCTGAAATACACAGCTCACCTTCAAAATAACAAATATCCGTTAGAAGTCTTCCGAAAGTTTTTCGGGCGAAGGTCACCTCCTCCGTAGATGTTCCCGCGAACCGTTCGGCCTGCTTCCAACCATTCCAGAAAAAGGATCATTACTTATGCCAGTTAAATTATTTGTCGGTAATCTCTCGGAGGAGACTACCAGTGCGGAAATCCGCGATCTGTTCAGCGCCGTCGGTGAGGTGGAGTCGTGTAAGTTGATCGCCGACCGGGAGACCGGACGCTCAAAGGGCTTTGGTTTCGTTGAAATGAATTCGAGAGAGGCGGCTAACGCGGCCAAAGAGAAATTCAACGGTCACAGCCTGCATGGAAAAACGCTCAAAGTAGACGAGGCTAAGCCGAGAATCGAGAAGTAGCGGTGACGGCTCACGCCGTGTCAATACTCGGCTCTGAATGATCCAGAGTTATCTCGATTTGTTCGCTCGAATGACGGGGGAGGAGAATCGGGTGATACTGACCAGCGGGAACAAGGTTATTTATCCATCTCAAGGCCCCTGCCTGATTGGTCCGGTCATCAAGAAAGTCATTGACGGCAGGCCGATCAGTTTTTACCAGTTGGCGCTTCTGGACGACAGTGGCGGCGAGTTGTTCGTCCCGGTTGAGAAAGCCCAGACCATAGGAATTAGGCCGTTGCTGAACAGGTCTGACATCCCGAAGCTGTTAGGCCTGCTAACGAAGCCAGCCGGAGCGGCCAAGGATTGGAAGCAGCGCGCCGATGACAACTTTAAACTGCTCACCTCCGGATCGGCGTTTGACCTGGCCGAAATCGTGAAATCACTAACTAGGTTGGGCGAGAAGAAGGCGCTCTCGTTTCGCGAGAGCCAAACGCTTGAGAAGGCGAGAAAGCTCTTGATCGGCGAGATCTCTGAAGTGATGGGGGAGACAAAGAGCGCTGCCGAGGAACAGATAGACGAAGCGCTCAAAGCGCGGAAAAGCGAATCATCTTAAAGGGAAAGCGACCGCGCCACTTTTGCTGCTAACCGAACCGAAGCGTGGCGCGTGCGAAGGAGAACAGATGTCAAAAAGAAACGGAGACAAGGCCAGGTTTAATCGTAAACGAAAGAAGAAGCTGCTCAATCGGAAGCGCAATCGAGAATTGCGGAAAGCATTGGAAAGCGACACTGCGGGCACGAAGAGCGCCAAATCCCGAAACAACTGAAACAGGATTCTCCTTGAGCGAGCCGATTGACCGAGAACGGTGGGGAAAGAATACATGGCAAAGCAAGTGATTTATGGGACGGACTCACGCGCGGCGATCTTACGCGGCGTCAATCAACTCGCCGACACGGTCAAGATCACTCTCGGCCCGAAGGGGCGTAACGTCGTCATTGACAAAAGATTCGGTTCGCCGACGGTGACCAAAGACGGCGTGACGGTGGCGCGCGAGATCGAGCTGAAGGATCCGCTGGAAAACATGGGCGCGCAGATGGTGCGAGAGGTCGCCGCGAAGACTTCCGATGTGGCGGGCGACGGGACGACTACGGCCACCGTGCTGGCCCAGGCGATCTTCCGCGAAGGCGTCAAGACGGTGGCCGCAGGCGCGAACCCAATGGCGTTGCGGCGAGGCATAGACAAGGCCGTCGCGCGAGCGCTGAAAGAGATCAAGCGCCTTTCCAAGCCCGTCAGCGGCGACGATATCGCGCAGGTCGGCGCGGTCTCCGCCAACGGCGACGCCGCCATCGGCGAGATCATCGCCGAAGCGATGGAGAAGGTCGGGAAGGACGGCGTGATCACTGTCGAGGAATCGCAGACGATGGAGACGTTGCTGGAATTCGTCGAAGGGATGCAACTTGATCGTGGCTACCTCAGCCCCTATTTCATCACCGACCCTGAGCGAATGGAGGTCGCGCTGGATCAACCCCTGATTCTGCTCCACGAAAAGAAGATCAACTCGATGTATGAACTCATGCCCCTGCTGGAACAGGCCGCTCAGCAGCGCCAGCCGCTGTTGATCATCGCGGAAGACGTCGAGGGCGAAGCCCTGTCGACACTGGTCGTCAACAAATTGCGCGGCGCGCTCGAAGTCGCCGCCGTGAAAGCGCCGGGCTTCGGCGACCGCCGCAAGGAGATGCTCGAAGACATCGCGATCCTGACGGGCGGCCAGGTGATCAGCGAAGACCTCGGCGTCGAGCTTCGGAAGGTCACACTTGCAGAGCTCGGTCGCGCCAAGAAGGTGATGATTGACAAGGACAGCGCGATCATTGTGGAAGGCGGCGGCAAGCCGGGCGAAATCGCAGGCCGCGTCAAGACGCTGCGCGCTCAGATCGAAGCCTCCACTTCGGACTACGACCGCGAGAAACTACAGGAGCGGTTGGCGAAACTGGTCGGCGGCGTCGCCGTGATCAAGGTTGGCGCGGCGACCGAAACCGAGATGAAGGAGAAGAAGGCGCGAATCGAAGACGCGATGCACGCCACTCGCGCCGCCGTCGAAGAGGGCATCGTGCCAGGCGGGGGCGTGGCGTTCGTGCGCGCGGCCAGGACGCTGGAGAAATTCCGCGTCTACAAAGACGATGAGGGCGACGCGGACGAGCAAATCGGCGTGAACATCGTCAAGCGCGCGCTGGAAGAGCCAATGCGGCTGATCGCGCAGAACGCCGGCAGGGAGGGCGCGGTCGTGGTCGAGCGTGTCCGCGCCGAAAAGAACGAGAACGTCGGCTTCAATGCGCTGACGGAAGAATTCGAGGACCTGGTTAAGGCCGGCGTCATAGATCCGACCAAGGTCACGCGCGCGGCATTGCAAAACGCGGCTTCGATCGCGGGCTTGCTACTTACCACGGAGGCGATGATTTCAGACTTCCCCGGAGACGACGCCACTACGGCAGTGCCCGGCGCCGCGGGGGGCATGGGCTTTTAACAGCCTCCGACAGGAAAGGAATGTTGAATGGACACGTCAAGCTGCTCCACATCAACAACCGCCTGCAATATCTGCTGGCGATCACGAAGCTCGACTCTGTGTTTGAGACCTTCGACTCGGAGCCGGCTGCAGTTTCCAGCTTTGCCATGTGGACTGAAAGAATTGAAGACGTTGCTCGTTGATCAATAAGAGAGCAACAACAGGCTAATACCATGAAGAATGTCATAAGTGATAATAGGTTCCTCAAGGTGTTGATTACCGCCCAGCGCGCCAAACAGATTCACAAAGGCGCGCGTCCGCTCGTTCAAAATTCAAATACGAGGGCGACGCGCATCGCGCTCGAAGAGGTCGAGCGCGGCCTGATCAGTTTTGAATTCATGGCGCAGGTCTCGGACTTGAAAAGTGGGCGCGATGATCGAGATGTCAGCGGGCATGATGATAGAAAAGTCAATCGCGAAGTGGCCAATCAACTATCTGTCGAAAGTTTGCTGTCTGTCGGACGACTCGGCGACTAAAATTTTCTCTTATTCGTAGTAGTGGCGCAGGAAGTGAGCGAACGCCAGAATCAATAATGATTTTAAGCCCGACCAAAATACGGAATGAGACGCCTCCATGACGTTGTGTGAATTTTGTGTGCTCCAGCAGGCGGACGGTGTCTGTTCCAGAGGACACACTACGCCAAAGAACATGAAGTGTGTGGATTTCACCCCCGGGATCGAGCGGTTTTGCTCAACACCGGCGGATTATACCGGGCGAGAACAACTTAAACAGATGGCGTCGTTCTTTGGCATCGCAGGGAAGGAACTCAAGCGAGTGCTCGAGATGAGCGAAACTTGGACAACGCCGGATTGAGTAGCGATAAGCCAATTAGCCCCACAATACAGAAAGACAGGAAAATTTATGGAAGAACATCAATACGCGGTTGGTGATCGGGTGGAGAAATTATGCGTGCCATGCGGCGAGGAACGGGGGCACGTGGTAGTCTCGCTCAACAAGCGAGGTCAGATTTCGCGCGTGAACTGCCCGCAATGCGGCATAAAGACCGCATTCAAAAAAGGCAAAACGCCAACGGGTGCCCGCCCCTTAACTAAAAACAGCGCGCCTTACGATTGGACGCGCACATATCGTAAAGGGCAGACGATGACACATCCGACCTTCGGCTTTGGAGAGGTGACGGCGGTCATTGAGCCACAAAAGATAGACGTCCTGTTCTCGGATAAGGTACGCCGGCTTATCCATGCGCGCGCTCGGTCGTAGCCGCAGATTTGTGACCGAACTACGGGGCCAATCTCAATTCACAATCACGAAATTACTGCTCCGGACGCCCGTCGAGATGTAAGGATTCGAATTCGGCTAACTGCTCCCGCTTGTAACTGACCTTGAACCGCGCCCGCTCTAGCTTTCCGGTGGCCCCGAATCCGAACGCTCGGCCGAGCATTTTGAGTAGTGCGGAGGAGCGGGCGTATTCCTGCTCCAACGCGGCAAGTTGAGCCGCAAAGACTGCGGCCTCCTTTTGTAGCGCTTCCCGCCTCTGGCGTACCCATTCATTGTCCTGCTCCGTTAACACGGGGGATCCTGCGTTCGTCCCCGGTTGGTTCTTCATAAACTCCCCTTCGCGTTATTGTCGAGACGGAGCACTCGCTTCGGCGCGAGGCGCAGTGTTGACATGTTTGAACCCTTCTGTGAGTAGAATTGCCCGTTGTTGGGGACTAATCAGTGACGTGATCTCGGCAGAGAGAATTCAGTGGCGTGAAAGCGACAATGATTAATCAGTTTGATTCTGTTTCAGGCTACGCTGCTTGAATTAAAGACGCAAGCAAGTCAAAGACAAATGGTATCCGGCGCCGGAAGAAATGATTGCAGGCAGGCACCAAAACGGTTTCCTTATTGCTTCCCATTAAGATCTACACTGTCATCGTCAACATAATTCCACTGCTCCGGTAGAGGCTGAGGGCCGGGACGGATGCCGGCGATGTCAGGGTCTTCATCTCCGATAACAACCGTGTTGCTCGCCTTAAGCGCTTTTGATTCGAGCCGGCGCGCCTCTTTATCCTTTCGTTTGAGCACGCGCGCCTTTTCCTTCTCTCGTTTCTGGAATGTCTGCTTCGATTTTTTCGCCATTCTATTAGTCCTTGTTTCTGGTTATTAGTTGCCGTCTGGAAGTTCATAGTCATGGTTGAATTCATAATTGAGCCAAGACTGAAGATTGATTCTAGGTATCCTTCTCCGAATCGCTCACACCAGCGTCAAAGTTGTCTTCATTTGCCTCTTCATCATAGGCATCATAGTCATCATAGTCGTCATCGTCGTCCTCAAGCTCGCCAAAGAACTGTCCCCTGACGACCTCACGCATCGGTCCCTTCGGACCACGCTCTGCTTTGAACTCGCCTTTCGCCTTGCTGCGGCTGTGACGGGATGGCTTGTCAGGGCCGAGATTCCGACTCGGCTTATTACCGGGCGGATCGGCGGGGGCAGGGCCCGCAGGCGAAGTGGGGCGGGATAAGGAAGGGCGAGTTGGCGCGCCGTGCTGGCTCTCATTTCTGGCTCGGGCCTCACTGACCGAGAGAGACCTGCCCTTAAACGATTGGTTGTTTAACTGTCGTATGGCCTCGTCGGCCTGAGCGCGGTCTTTGAACTCAACAAAAGCGAAGCCGCGCTGCTTACCGGTTTCCCGGTCAGTCGGAATGGACAGGTAAGAAAGTGGGCCAATTGTAGAGAAGTGTTCTCTCAACTCCGTTTCGGTGGCGTTGAACGGAAGATTCCCGACGTAAAGGCGAATACCCATTGTGTTCTTTTCATTTAAACCGGACTGAAAAATTGGAATTCTCAATGAGCGCCCACCAGCGCTTCGAATTCCCCGCTATGATCGCCAACGATGATAACCCATTGCTTCTACTATAAGGGGAAATATTCTGTTCTGACTAGAGCCAGATTTGACAAAGGCGCTTTTGTGCACCATATTGCGCGGGAATCGAGTTTAGCTCACTCCTTTTTCAGCTCCTCTGGAATTTATCCAGCGCATCTGAAGCACACAGCTCACTAATAAGGATTCTTTCGTGTCGATAGCAATCCGTCATACGTTATCGAGATAACCCTCCATCAATTGAAAGAGCTGTCCCGTAAAGAACCGAATGAAAATTCTGCTTTATAACCCCGACAACGGGGTGACGCGCAATTACATGCCGCACCTTTGGATGTTTCTGCTCAAAGCGCTAACGCCGCCTGAACATGAAGTGTTACTGATTGACGGCAACGCGCGGGCTCTGGATGAAGCAGGGCTCGTCCGGTTCGTGCGTGAGCATGAGATCGGGCTGGTCGGCATCGGAGCGATGACCAGGATGGTCGCGAAGGCATACAGGATGGCCGACGCCGTGCGCGCCGCCGGCGTCCCGGTTGTGATGGGGGGGCCGCACGTAACTGAAGTGCCTGACGAGGCCCTCGGCCGAGACGGCGGACCGAAGCACGCCGATGCGGTCGCGCTCGGCGAAGCCGACGAGACGTGGCCGCAAATCGTTGAAGATGCGGCGCGGGGACGACTCAAGGAGACCTATGCGCCTGTGGACGCGGCGGGCAAAGAACGCAAGCCAAGCCTGCAGCCCTATCCGTCAATCCCATGGGAGTCAATGGACCTCGATCAATTCAACATCATTCCTAACTTTCTGGCGCCGCTGCTCGGGCGTGTAGGTGGTGGGTGGAGGACGTTTCGCATTATTCCGGTTGAGTCGGGACGCGGCTGTCCTTACGGCTGCGAGTTCTGCACCGTGACGGGATTTTTCGGCGATTCGATCCGGTTCCGCACCAATGGGAGCGTGGTTGATGAACTGCTGCGGTTGAAAGCTCGCGCAAAAGGTGAGAGTGGACAAGTAGTGGTATTTTTCATTGACGACAACTTCGCCATTAATATCAAACGCACAAAATTGCTGCTGCGCGACATCATCGCCGCAGGCGCGCAGGTTCCCTGGACAGCGCAGATCAGCGCCAACCTGCTACGTGACGAAGAGTTACTGGACCTGATTCAGGCCTCGGGCGGCAAGTGGATTTTTATCGGTATGGAGTCCATCGATCCGACCAATCTAGACGACGTGAATAAGAATTTCATCAAACCGAGCGAGTACGGCGCGGTATTGGAGCGGCTCGCCCAGCGCAACCTGCTCGCGATCACTTCCTTCATTTTTGGATTGGACAATGACACGCCTGGCGTATCGCAGCGGACGCTCGGTCAACTCCGCCAATGGCCTGCGGGCCTGCCCGTCTTCGGACAATTAACCCCCTTTCCGTCGACCCCGCTTTACGCCAGACTGAAAGCGGCGAACCGGTTAACGCGACCCAAGCACTGGCTGGATTTTGCCCCCTATCAAATGGCTCACACGCCGCTAAAGATGACCAGCGCAGAAGCGCAGGCCGAAGTCAGGCAAGCCTGGATGGATTCATACAGCCCGGCGGCGATCGCGCGCGCGATTGATTCGCTATCGCAGAGACCGGTCTGGCTGCGGATCAGCTTACTCCTCGGGCGACTGAGTTTCCGTGGGATCTATTTCCCGCAAATGGGGCGTTGGGCCTGGTTGAAAGTGGCCGCGCAAAATCGGCGGGCAATCATTAAGCTCGTGCGCGAGGCATTCGAGGCAGGGCTGAAGACGCGGCGCGCTCGTGTGGAGGCTAACGCGGGCGTTGAAGAAGATCGATGATTCGACACAAGGGAAGATCTTTATAGAGAATCAAAAGCTTCAAATCGATTGTGGGCGATGCGGCGATACCATGTCAGAAACCCTGACTGAGGAGGAAGCAAGAACTCTCAAGGATGGCATTGGACCGGTCTACTGGCATTGCGATAATTGCGAAAAAACGACTGGGTGGATCGAAACCGCCGCCAAACAAAGCGCGACGGAAGAGGCGAAACAACATCCTGTTGGCGCGCGATCAACAAGCGGATCGAGCAATGACGGGCCGGTCGCACATGGCCAGGAGCGACTGGCGACCGCGTCCGAACGCGATGAAGTTGACGCCATGCTGTACGAACCCGACGCGGTTCAAAATAAAAAATGAGACGAGGTTATACCGTTATGCGAGTTTCGTTTGTTACAGCAGTCGGACAGACGTTGTTCCGATGGCGACACCACAGTCTGCGCCCGGTTATCGCTTTACAAACCAGACACCGGTAAGAGCGGCATTTCTAGTCTGGGCATGCGCGATCGCTTCATCGAGAGTTTCCGCGTAAAGTCCCTCGCCCCGGAGTCGCCGCAGATAATCGGCTCCGAACCCGCAGGCCGGCCCCAGAATCCTCAGCGCCTTGTTATCGGTCTGGTACTCATACGCTTGCTCGCCAGCGTCCAGACGCTCGCCTGCTTCCGCCAGATCTATCAGGGTAATGGTCATAATTCTCGCCCGATCTTCAACCTGCCTTCTAGTAGCCCATTGTTAAGATCTCAAGTAATGAGCGGGCATTGAGCGGACGTCCCATCCATGTGTAGATCGCCCGTTACGACCTGCTCGCTGTCAGGAGGCATGTCACTGCCTGGAGCTTTTGAGCCAATAAGAATTGACTGTCATTGAAGCTCCGCTGGAAGGTGAGCTATGTACTTCCTAACCTCTTGGTTATTCGCCGGCAATTGCCACATCCGAAATCCGCGTCCCGCAGCAAAAAGCGCCTCCGGTTGACCGTCGCTTTACCGGAAGCGCTTTTCACTATGAGTTATGGGTTGCCGTCATACGCGTTTTAGTAGCGTGAACGGCCACCGCCGAAGCCGCCGCGCCCACCGCCGCCGCCACGACCGCCACCGAAACCGCCGCCACGACCGCCGCCGAAGCCTCCGCCTCGATTCTCACGCGGCTTAGCTTCGTTCACGGTCAGACTGCGACCATCGAGTTCTGCGCCATTGAATTTGGCGATTGCGGCCTCACCTTCTGACTTCGATGACATTTCCACGAAAGCAAAACCGCGTGAACGGCCAGTATCGCGATCGGTCACCATCGTGGCTGAATCGACCGTGCCGACTTGAGAAAAGAGTTGGTGCAAGTCATCTTCCGTCGTCCCGAACGAGAGATTACCGACATAGAGTTTCATAGACATAATGTTACCTTTCCCCGAGGGGATGTAAAAGAAGCTTCGAATCAAGGGTACTTCGCGGAATGGTGGTAGCGAAGGCTCGTGATCGGACGTTCAAAAAAGAACGGCTTCTAAAGTTTAGATTAGCCTGCTCTCGAACTATCCATACCGCCGCCGCTAGTTCTATTAGAGGCAAGTGGCGCATCCTCGTTGATGCGGGAGAGTAGGAGTGAACGGACAGGATACTGAACCATCCGTCGGGGATTTGCAAACAAAGAGGCGCAGACAGCTTTAAAACGTCGGAAGGTGTCTCCGCTTTGCCATTTTAGAGTTAAAAGAAGCCATACCCTTTCAGCCATCCTGAAAATACCCCCACTTCGAAAACCATGGGCTTTAGTTTGGAACGCTGGTTAAGCGACGCATTAAGGTGTTGAATGTTCAAATCGAAGAAGACCAATAGAGAAGGGGAACAATGATTTGCGGTTTCGAGTGCAATCACAAATACACACTGCGACTGATGCGCGAAGACAATCTCTTGTGTCTGCGCGCGCCACGCAGCGTCATCAAGACGACTGACTCGCGGCACGGCTTCGCTCTCTATCCGAACCTGGCCGCCGAGATGGTTCTGACCGGGATCAATCAATTGTGGGTGGCCGACATCACCACATCCGATTACTGCGCCAGTTCGTCTACCTGGCGGTGATCCTCGACGCCTACTCGCGCCGGGGCATCGGCTGGGAGCTGTCAGAACGGATTGACGCCGAGCTAACCATCTCTGCTCTGGAGAAGGCTATCCGTGCGCGTCGTCCGCAACCTGGTCTGGTCCATCACTCGGATCGAGGCGTGCAGTACGCTTGTCACGATTACACACAGATAGTGAAGCCCGCGCTTCAATCTCGAAGTTTATTGAGAAAGTGTGCAATCAGAAGCGCCTGCACTCGGCCCTAGAGCACCGGTCAAGTATTCATTCAGGGGTGGTAACATAATCAGGATCAACAATATCCGCATCAGGAGGCGATCTGATTATGAGACCATCCATGTGGCAGCCGTCGATTGAGACTTCGG